>Ga0310344_10003445_pt1 | contig 11751 bp, 9 predicted proteins | sample HC15DNA20200_MG_FD_203801 | JGI IMG/M metagenome (GOLD analysis project Ga0310344, IMG submission 203801) | Marine microbial communities from station ALOHA, North Pacific Subtropical Gyre - HC15-DNA-20-200_MG | ecosystem: Environmental > Aquatic > Marine > Oceanic | place: Pacific Ocean: North... | reverse complement strand
CAACCAGGCACCAGGACCATTGCAAAATCGGCACTAATGAAAGTGTGCACCATGATCAAGCCCATGAAATAGAGCGCGCCGAGAACACCTATAGCCGCCTTTAGGACCTTCCACTGGCGGGGCGTCCCAACCCAGAAGCCTGAAAGGCTAGCCCCGATTTTCTGGCGCAGGCCGGAGCCATGATCGCGCTCCCTAGCGAGGTCTGGGAGCAGAGTCGCGTAGAGAATGCCTAGACCGTTCACCATCAAGAACACTACCGAAGCCAACTGCGGCCACAGCGGGGTTCCAGGCCATTCAAACCAAATACTAACCCTGCTCTCGGATGAGGGGAGCAGCAAAATCAGCGGAATGAACATCAGTGTGCTCAAAACACCAACGACAGCGAACATCTCGGACACACGCGCCATGGGAAGGCGCCAGTGACTCTTAACCATCCGCTGGGTCACTGAAAAAAGTGGCGCTGAAGAAGCCGTCGTAAGAAGGAAAGCGTAACCGACCATCAAATACGCCCATGGAGATAATTCGTCAAAGCCACCCACGTCGACCCACCGTAAGACGAATCCCACCACCCCAAGACCAAACAGGCCAACTAAAATGGCCACGATCATTTTGTAGCGGCGGGTAACGCGGGCAGTCTCGTCGAGGACATCACGAGTGATCTCCTGCGGCGTCTGCTGCAGCACCTGCGGCTGGTAATGGTCGTGTTCCTGAGCGTGAGCAAGCCCACGCCCATAGGCGATACTACTCATGGTGTCCGTGCGCAAACGAAGGATCGACCTTCTTCAAATAAATGACGTTCGGCTCAGTTCCCTGCTCCTCAAGCATCCGGTACGCCCGCGCGTCGTCCCGCATCTTTGAGACTTTGCTTTCGGAATCATTAATATCCCCGAAAACCAGAGCATCGGTCGGGCATGATTGGACACAAGCTGGGGCAAACGATCCATCAGCCACGTTGCTACCACCGGTTTCACGGCGCTGAGAACGTTCCGCCCGATGTATCCGCTGGATGCAAAAAGAGCATTTTTCCATGACGCCCCGCGTCCGTAGGCTTACATCTGGGTTCAGTTGGTTGCGTAAGGTGTCGGGCCAGGAAGGTTCCCAGTAATTAAAGAACCGCACGCTCCAAGGGTCATTGTTGGAACAGAACCGCGTACCAATGCAGCGGTTGTAGACCTGAACATTCAGGCCCTGGGGGTTATGGTAAGTAGCAAAGACGGGACAAACCGGTTCACAAGGGGCATTGTCACAATGTTGGCAAAGAATCGGGATGAAGCGCGCCTTGACGTTAGGAAACTCGCCTTCCCAGTACCGCTCTATACGAATCCACTCCATCGCCCGACGTTGCTTGAAGATGTCCTCATCATTGATAGGAATATTGTTCTCTGCTTGGCACGCCACTACGCATGCCTCACAGCCGGTACATCGATCAATATCGATAACCATGCTCCACTTCGGTGTGTCGGGCCTTGCGGTAACCATGACTATTCCTGTATCCCTCTATGAATCCTCGCCAGTGATTTTGACGATAAAGCCTTCCCGATCAACACGAACTTCGGAATTCCTATCGAAGACATCTTCGGCGCTAAGTCGGCCGTAGTCGACAACAAAAACAGACCCCTCCATTTTCGGGACGCGCACACGACGGCCAGTCTCCACGAGTCGCACACGCGTACCCGCCCAAGCCAAAGCACCCGTATCAGCGTCTTCTTGAGCGACAAGCGCCTTAAATGGATTCGATCCCCGACCTTCGGCCCATCGACCAAAAGCACGGTGACCCTGCCCCATTGGTACTCCAACGACATCGGGTGGGGTCGCGGGGTTAAGATACACTGCTGCCTCTATCGAACCGCCAGGGGATTCCAGACGGTAGACCACACCTTCTTTTATTCCACGATCGGCGGCTGACTGTCGATTCAGTTCAACCCACGTGATCCACGTTGCTGTCGTAATTGGATCAGGCAACGACTGCAACCACGGCAGATGGGAACCTCTTCCATCACCAACACCAAGCTGTTCAAATGGAACGAGATGGTAGGGATACTGGTCCGCAGCACCCGCAATGGCCGGCTCGGGATTCAACTCAATCCGCGAAGGCCGTGGACTAACGCTCGACCTCCGGCCCCTATTCCACCAGCCGCCCTGGCGCATGAGGTCGACCCAATACTCTTCAGAAGTCACCCCTTCGACATTGCCTCCGCCAGTGGAGCGAAGCTGTTCGGCTAGCTGCTGAACCGCAGCATACGTACTCTCCCAGGGAAGATCATCCTCGAGCCCGAGTTCTTGCGCCGCTACTAACAACACATCACCAAAGCCTCGGGTGTCGCTAAAAGCTTGGACTACCGGCTGACTGAAGTTCACGACCTGGTGGCCTGGGCCCGGATTTGGCGTCCACGCGCCCCAGTCCTCAAGAATTACATGGCTGGGCAAAATAAGGTCCGCATGCAACGAAGTGTCATCAAGGAAGCTAGAGAAACTAACTACATCCTCTACCTTATCAAGGGCCCGTTCGAACCCCACCTGACCTGGCAACCCATAGACTGGATCAGCGTTCCGTACCATGAGGAGCCGAACATCACCGCGGGCCATTCGGTCCGTAAGCGTTCGCATTTCATTCAGGGAAGCAGAGGGGCCAGCTACAAGACCATTCGCCTCATCTATCAGTGACCCTAAGGTGATAGGCGGCTCCGGATTAAGGATCAATCCTCCTGGCTTGCCGACATTCCCCACTAACAGATTCAATGCATAGATGGCCCGAAGGCTCGCTGTCCCATTGGTATGGGCGCCCGCAGACCCTCCACCCACGGCCAGAGCCGGTTGATGCTTGGGGTCTCCAAAGTCCGTGGCAAGCTCACGGATCCGGTCCGCTGGAACACCGATCGAATCAGATACCAGGTCAGGGGCGTAAGAGCTCAGAGCAGACAAAGGATTCGGCCCGAAGAGGGCCTGAGCAGCTGAGTCGTCGGCCATCCCTTCCGATAGAAGGACATGCGCAATCGCCAGGGCAAGCTTCCCCTCGGATCCTGGCTTAACGGGAACCCAGTCATCGGCGTTGGCCGCAGTCATCGAAAACCGAGATTCGATGGACACCATTCGGCCGCGCTTCTCGCCACCCTGACGGAACTCGCCGTAATGCTTGGAGTGGTGCACCTGGGCAATCCAACCGTTTAAAAAATCGGCCCCGAAATTGTAAAGGTATCGGGCGTTCGAGATGTCTAACTCCGGCAGCTTGTCGGAGCCTAGAACATCGGTCAGTGCACGCCGCAGGTTCAAGTCGTCAAGGGCCTCATAGGTCATATATTGACCGCCGTATGCCGACATGAAGCGATTGGCAATCGCGCCCAAAGCACCTCCGATTGGATCGCTGAGGAGAACGACCTCCGAAGATCGGTTTTCCTGACGTGCCAATTCCAGCATGGCACGCAGGCGGTTCAAAGCCCCGTCTTCCCCGTCCCAACCGATCTCACGGAAGTTTCCAGAGCCTCGAGGCTCTTGGACAAGAGGCCGCCGAACACGGTCTGGGTGATAAAGCTCCTGAACAAGCGCTTGCCCTTTGGCGCTGAGCTTTCCAGTCGGCTTGTCTAGATCACTAGAGGGATCGCCATTCATTGGATGAATCGGGTTTCCCTCGATCTTCTTAGCGCGGCCTTCAATTACTCGGACGATAATCCCGTTCTCACCGTGACTGGAGGCATACCAATTCTCTAGCCCGGACACGAGGTCTTCAGGAATCTCGTGAGGGCTCTGTTCGAGGAATTCGCGGACATTGGGGCGACATGCGACGACTACGGCGCCACCTGCGGCCCCGCTACCAACCAGCTTAAGAAAGTCTCTACGTGATACGCCCATTGAGTTCCTAATAGTGGCAGGCCGCACAGTCCGTGGGAGGTGGCAACCGGTGCCCACTCTCGACGGCATGGCGGATCGCCAATTCTGCCTCTTTATCCAAATACTTGAAGTATCCGCCCCGATGGCAGTCCACACAATCGCGCATGTTCAGGTTACGGACCTGCTCTGGTACGCCCATAGCAGCCACATCACCATGGCAGATCGAGCACGTCTGGGAAATGGCAACGTTGTTTTGCTCCGAGAAAAACCGGACATGCGCGTCGTGAACAAACTGCACATGATCAGGTAGACGGTGAATGCGGACCCAGTTGATTGGCTCACCTTGCTCGAAAGCGAACCTGATTTTTTCTACCTCGCCTGGATTCTGGGAATCGATCGCAGCGTCCTTATGACAAAAGTAGCACTGCTGAACTGCCGGTATTCCAGCGGTCTCCGTGTCAGCAACAGTCCGATGGCAAAACTGACAATCGATCTGCGCCTCGACGTGCACATCGTGCCGAAAATCGATCGGTTGCGCCGAGGTCGGCTGGAGAAAGTCGAAGGGGAGACCCCACCACGTCTTGAGTAGCATCATGACGCCAAAAATAGCCACGACTGTGAAAAGGAGAACTACAATCGGTAGGCCGATCGTAACCGCAAGCGGCTTCTTAGGCACCGGTCGCTATTCTCCTTTTAGCGCCCTAGAGGGCGGCAATTATCCACAGCTCTGTTAGATCCAGTCTCTGTGGTAGAACCTTCTCAATTCGTGGGTCAAGTCGGCTGCCTCGGACAAGAAAAAGGCTATAACACCGACAAGCATGAGCGACATCATATATAAAGGGAAGCGGAGTTTCCGAGCGCGGTCGGCAATGCCATCCGGGATGTGTCCTGATGAAATTAGTGACGGGATGATTGCGTGAGCGAGGACCATATGAGCGGCGAACGCGAAGACTGTGCCTACGAACGCTAGAATATAGCGTAGGATCAGGCTCATGTTGCGCCAATCGACGTGATTCAGGTGCTCGGGGTCCATGACCTCTCCGAAGCGCAGGCTCGTAACATGAACCGAATTCTGCGGAGTGAAATCTGCCTGTAAAAGACAGATTGAGAATACATTCACAAACAGGGTGTGTCAAGGCTCCGGACAGGGTTCTGCTGACTAGCCGAGAAGGCACTCGACACAGGTTCTTTCGCCAACGATACCTGGGTAAAGCCTTTGCTCCTCCAGACACGCCTAAACATTAAGCACGGTTGATGCGAACCGGCTTTGACGCAACCGAGCCATGCTACAATCTTTAGGCCCTCTAACAGAAGGAATCGGGACGGGTTACCGGATGACTGCGGAGCAAAAGATTCGTTTAAGCCACCTGGCGAGTTGCGGCGGCTGAGGGGCCAAGTACGGTCCGGGTGACCTACAGGAAATCATCGGCGAATTGCCGCAGGTCAACCATCCAAACCTGTTGGTAGGGGTGGCTACAGGCGACGACGCGGCTGTGTATAAGCTCGATGATCAAACCGCTCTTGTTCAAACGGTCGACTTTTTCCCACCCGTCGTAGACGATCCGTACACCTACGGAGCCATTTCAGCCGCGAACTCACTTAGTGACATCTACGCTACAGGGGGACGCCCCATCACGGCACTGAACATCGTCGCATTCCCGGAAGACCTGCCGAAGAGCGTACTGAAAGAGGTCCTCCGCGGTGGCGCCGAAAAGGCTGCGGAAGCGAACGTGCCAATAGTCGGAGGGCACACGATAAAGGATCCAGAACCCAAATACGGACTGGCGGTCACAGGACTCGTACATCCCGGACAAGTCCTGACCAATTCGGAAGCAAAGCCGGGAGATCATCTCGTATTAACTAAGCCACTTGGCTCTGGGCTCATCACGACAGCCGCCAAGTTTGACAAGGCTGACCCCAAGGTATTCGAAGGGGCAGTGAGTCAAATGCTAGCACTCAACAAGGATGCGTCCGAAGCCGCCCTCCTGGTGGGTGTCAACTCCTGTACTGACATCAGCGGGTTTGGACTGCTGGGCCACCTATGTAACATGGCGAGAGAGAGCGGTGTAAGCGCCTGCGTCTTCAACAACGCGGTGCCCCGAATGGAGGGGGCGGAAACCTTGGCGATCGCTGAGAAAACGATGCAGAGTGGGGCGCAACGGAACATGGATCACCACCACCCGGCAGTCACACTGAGCCGTGGAGTCAGCAACGAATCCTTGAAACTGCTTTATGACCCACAGACCTCGGGTGGTCTACTCCTCTCCATAAAGCCATCGAAGTCCGCTAATCTGCTTACGGAACTGCAGAGCCGGGGAATCTCCAGAGCAACGGTCATAGGCGAAATAACGGAAGGCGAGACAGGCGCCGTACAAATCACCAACTAGTTTCTGATAAGCGTCATGCGCACAATCGTCCTCGCCGCAACAACTATGGAAGAGATCGTCCAGCATGCTAGGGACGAGGCCCCGAACGAGTGCTGTGGGATCCTCCTCGGCAAAGGTGAGACCGTGGCCGAAGTGCACCGAACCCGCAATATCAAAGCGAGCCCGGTGGAGTACGAGCTGGACCCAAAGGAGCAGGTCGAGGTTTTGCACAAAGCAGACCAGGCAGGATTGGACGTCCTCGGGTTTTATCACTCACACACATTCAGCGAAGCCTACCCGTCGATCACTGACATCTCCAAGATGTCGGACTGGGGGTACTACTACTTAATAGCCTCCCTCGCCAACAATGCAGCTCCTGTGGTACGCGCGTTCTGGTTCCTCGGCCGAGAAATCGAGGACACTGAGTCCCGAGTTGAAGAAGTTAGGGTAAAACCCAGCTAATCGCCGATTCTCTTGGATACTTCGCAGCCAGTTATCAGGTTGCAGTCCCATCCTGCGTTTTATACGATGCAAAAACCATGAAAAGATTAGGTCTGAAATGGGGAGCGGTCATCGTCTCTGGGGCGGTTGGCTTGTCAGTCATCCTATCCGGGTGTACCGGCAACGGCGCGGTAGCGGCTCAAGGACAAGCGTTTCGGGTCGAACCAGGAGACATTGCTTTGGCCGTTTCCACTACTGGCAATGTTGCGTTCGAGGACCAATCCCAACTCAGCTTTATGGGTAAGGGAATCGTAAATCGGGTACTCGTGTCCAAGGGTGACCACATAACCGCCGGACAGCCCATAGCTGAGCTGGAATCAGAATCCCTCGTTCAGGAGCTGCTACGGGCCGAATTAGATCTAGTGGAAGCAAGAGCGCTTCTAGACCAAATAAATCGTTCGAGGCCGATCGTGCTCGCCGCCGCAGAGGCAGAGTTAGTGGCAGCCAAACAGGCACTTTTCGAGGCTGATGAAGCATTGTCCCTAGGCTTCTTGGAAGTGATTCGGCGGCAACAGCAAACAGTGGCAGAGACTGCGTTTGCAGTCGTTGAGGCAAAGACAGCTCTTGATAAAGCCGACGCTCCATTCACAATGCTCGAAGTTTCGCAGCAAGAGCAGGCCGTAGCCAAAGCCGCTTTGCAGGTCCAGCGAGCCGCAGATGCACTGGTGTTCGCAAATTCCCCCTTCACAATCCAAGATCTTCGCCGGCAAGAGTTATCAGTGGCCGAGGCAAGAGCCGCGGTTGAAAATGCGCACAGAGCGATTGCTTTAGCACGACAACCCGTATCAGAAGCTAAGATTTCTTCGGCCGAGGCTGCAGTGGCCAACGCCAATGACCTCTTGGCCGGTGCCCGAGCAAGCCTTGATGCGATTCAACGTGTCCAAAGTCGGCTTGTGCGCCAGGCGGAGGAGAGTCTGGAAACAGGAAAGCAAGCTTATCGGTCTGCAATGGCGAGATTCAGGGGGATCGGGGTTGCCGAGAAGGATATCTTTCTAGCCCCGACGGACCTAGAGAAGGTGTATGGATCCTTCCCGGGCGATCCGGAGGTCGATGCCCTCGGTACATGGAAAACCCTGATCGCAGCCCGAGATGAACTGGACATAGCGCTTGCTAAAGAGACTCTTGAGTTAAACACTGCCAGGCGGGAGATCATAGCCGCCGAAAGAGATCTCAGAGAGGCAAACGAGAGGCTAGGAGAGACAATCACATCATCTGACCCCTTCGATGTTGCCGTCAAAGAGGCGGCACTAGAAGCAGCTATCGGCGATTTGATCGAGGAAAACCGCCTCCTTTCTGAGATATTCGAAGGCGGCGACCCCTTGGAGATCGCTGAAGCAGCCGCCGCAGCCCGGGTTGCACAGGCCAAACTCAGCGAAGAACAGTCGCGACTAGCTGCACTGAAAACATCCCCGTCTCAAGCAGACATCGACCTCAGAGCAGCGGAGCTCGCGCTGGCCGAACTAACCCTCCAAATAGAGACGCGGGCTTTAGTGACACTACGAGAGGGGGGCGAGGCCCGTCAGGCCGAGGTGCTTGAGGCAAACATCGCATCAGCCGTCGCCCGACTTCAGCTTGCTGAAGTCGCACTCGACCGCCTCCAAGGTGGCGTAGATCCCCTCCTGTTAGCCCAGCGCAAGAATGACGTGAGGGAGGCGCAGTCCGCTATAGCCGTGGTGAACCGGCAGCTAGGAGAAGTCATCCTCCGTGCCCCAGACCCAGGAATTGTTCTCGAGATGAACGCGCGCGTGGGTGACGCTGTTCTCCCTAGCACTGTGATCGCAGTGACGGCTGACCCCAAAAACTTGGTCGTCGTCGCTCTAATTGACGAAATCGATGTTCTCAGAGTTCGCGCCGGTCAACCAGCACAGATTTCCTTGGAACCAGCTTCAGAGTGGTCGATCCCAGGATCGGTCCGTGAATTAGGACTCATGTCTGATCGGGATGGCGGTGTCGTCCGTTACGGTGTCACAATCGGAATCGATATGGGGTCCGAGGCCGCCAACAACGTAACCTCGATCCTGCGCGAAGGACTCTCTTCCCGGGTCGAGATCCTGCTTGAGACCCAAACGGGGGTTCTAACAATCCCGATAGAAGCAGTGCAATTAACGACGAACGGTAGGACAGTTCAGGTAATTCTAGAGGATCGTTCGACCGAGTTCAGACCCGTCGAACTAGGAATTACAGACGGAATAAAAGTAGTCGTCACTTCCGGTATAGCTGAGGGGGAAACCATTCTGGTACCCGATGCCGCAAAACTTGTAGGAGCCGAGCCGTCCATATCGGAATAAGACCACACCACCGTATCAAAAGCTATGCGTCGCTTTAACTGAAAATAGCTACAACAAAGGTCGCATCACATCTATCTAGGTCAAGCCCTTGGTGAAGCGCCCGGAGGCAAAGACGAAAGCATAAGAAGGATGTGGCGTTGGCGGCCCTTGGAGCAGCATCTCGTGGATAGTGACTTGGTTCCCCATCTTCGGCTTCGTAACGTCAAACGAACGTTCGAGATGGGCAACGTCAGGGTCGAGGCCTTACGCACCATAAATCTCGATATAGGTAAGGGCGAGATGGTGGCGATAGAGGGACCCTCCGGTTCAGGAAAGACCTCTCTACTAAATATACTGGGATGCCTCGATCAACCAAGCATGGGGTTTTACCAGCTTCACGGGCTCAACGTGGGTGTCCTAAGCGGCAACAGCCTCGCGGAACTTCGTCAACGTGAGATCGGGTTCGTTTTCCAATCGTTTAATCTGCTTACCAACCTAACAGTTTTAGAAAACGTCACGCTTCCGTTGACCTATACCCGTGCCAAACACCCCGAGGCACGAGCAATGGAGGCCTTGGAGCGGGTGGGGCTAGCGCATCGAGCGCGCCTTGATCCAGACGCGTTAACTGGAGGTGAACAGCAACGCGTGGCGATCGCCAGAGCGCTAGTCAATTCACCCAATTTAATATTGGCAGACGAACCCACGGGAAATATCAACTCCCAGGCTGGAAGTGACGTACTCAAACTTTTCCGCAACCTAAACACGAGGGAGGGTATAACGATCGTTGTCGCGACCCACAATCACACGGTAACTGAGGCCATGGACCGCACAGTATCTATGCATGACGGAACCGTGTCCGGTGGCGTCCAGATTAACCGGCTTGAGTACGGCGAAGAGGGCATCCAGTGAGACCCACCCGCATTGTGCGAGTAGCGACAAGAGCCATATGGGTTAACAAGCTCCGCTCAGTTCTGAACACCTTCGGGATTATCGTCGGCGTCGGAGCTATTGTGTCCGTCATGTCCATCGGCAACGGAAGCCGAGAGACAATCCAAGAGCAGCTCGACGAGCTCGGACGGAACCTTATTTTCGTTCGACCGCTGGAGACTGGAACACTCGCCCCTAACGAGAGCCTAACACTTGGAGATGCCGACGCAATCGCATCGGGCGCGGGCCCAAACATCATTGGAGTCGCACCCGAGATCAGGCACCCTGTTGAGATTCGAGCCCGCAAACAAACTATTGCCAGCACTATCCTCGGAACGACACCTTCATACCATTCGGTTCGCCATATTGGCTTGGTCGAAGGCCAGTTCCTTTCATCCAAGGACCTCCAGACGGAGGCGCCTGTCGTGGTCCTCGGAAGTTCGCTCAGTGTTGACCTCTTCGGTGGCATATCTCCAATAGGGGAAACAGTCTTCTTGAACGAACGTCCTTTCCAGGTTGTAGGACTCCTTGGCCAGAACGACGAGAACCGCAGAGACATCCAAAACGACATCGTTGTGGCCCCGATAACGACTATCCAAGCCCGGCTGATCCCCCAGAATGCGGCCCATCCCCGACAGCCCGTTCAATCCATCAACGTGCAGGCCTATTCAGCAAACACAGTCGACGAGGCCAAGCACCAGATCAGACGAGTACTTTTAGGACGTCACGGCCCGCTCAGCGATGACAACTTCATCTTCATTAGCCAAAACGACCTCATCGAGGAGCAAACAGAGTTCAGTGACCTCATTGCGATCTTGTTGGCCATCATGGCCGGGATCGCACTCTTCGTAGGTGGGATAGGGCTCACGACCACAATTCTCGGATCGGTTAAAGAGCGTCTTCGGGAAATCGGCTTACGGAAGGCAGTGGGAGCCAAGCCGAGAGACATACTAAATCAATTCCTCGCCGAGGCTCTGCTTCTTAGTAGCCTTGGAGGCTTGATAGGGCTTGGGGCAGGGCTCGTGGCTAACAACCTGCTGGAGCAACTTAGCTTTGGCGGAGAGCAGGTCAGGACCTTAGTGTCGGTCCCAACAATGCTAATCTCCCTGCTGGTAGCCATAGGGATAGGATTCGTTTTTGGCTTATACCCCGCGTGGTATGCAGCCCGGGTGGAACCCCTAGAGGTGCTCCGCCATGACTGAGTGGCCTTAGTTAACGCATCAAGAGCCCGCGGTCGTGGCAGACTGGCGACATCCCTCCGCGACAATCATCTCCATCGTCGCTCTGATAAGCCTTAACCACAGCTCCTGCATTACTTATCGTCTAACTTCAAGAGAGCAAGGAATGCTTCTTGTGGTATGTCCACATTGCCTACGCGCTTCATTCTTTTCTTGCCTTCCGCTTGCTGCTTCAGAAGTTTCATCTTACGGGTAACGTCGCCCCCATAGCATTTAGCCAGAACATTTTTACGCATGGCACGAATAGTCTCGCGGGCGATCACCTTATTCCCAATGGCAGCCTGAAGTGGCACCTCAAACATCTGCCTTGGTATCAACTCTCGAAGTCTCTCTACTAAAGCGCGGCCTTGCCTATATGCATTGTCACGGTGAACGATGAGCGAGAGGGCATCAACGGGCTTCTCATTGACCAAAATGTTGACCTTAGCCAGATCTCCAGCGCGGTACTGAAGAAATTCGTAATCCATGGTCGCGTAACCCTGCGTGCGAGACTTCAACTGATCGTAAAAGTCGACGAGTACTTCGGCCAAGGGCAGTTCATACGTAAGCAGCACCCGGGGATCTTTAGAAGGTTCCCCTTCTCGCGACTCTAGAGTACGTTTGGCATCAAGGTACTCCATACTCTTG
>Ga0310344_10003444_pt1 | contig 11751 bp, 7 predicted proteins | sample HC15DNA20200_MG_FD_203801 | JGI IMG/M metagenome (GOLD analysis project Ga0310344, IMG submission 203801) | Marine microbial communities from station ALOHA, North Pacific Subtropical Gyre - HC15-DNA-20-200_MG | ecosystem: Environmental > Aquatic > Marine > Oceanic | place: Pacific Ocean: North... | reverse complement strand
CTTAATTGATATTTCTCCTCTTGGTTTAAAGTCAGTTCCAGTCATTGTTATTGTAGAACCTGCACTTCCATTTGTAGGAGTAATTGTTATTGAAGGAGTTCTTTTGAATTTTCCACCTTCATTCCACCCATAAGTTTCAAGTATGTATTTCTCTAATTGAGCATTTGCTTCCATCCATAATGAGTTTTCTTCAGTTGTCTTTAATCTGAATTTACCTTCCACTAAATCAGATGCTACAACTTTCAAAGTGAATGTTAAAGCTGGTCTAGTTGATTCTGTTAATGGAAGTGTTATAGGATAACCATATTCATCTTCACTTCCGAATCTTTCTTTCAAGATACGGTCAATATATACATCTACTTCATCTATGTAAATATTAAGTTCATCATCTATTGTGGAATCTGTTGCTGGTATTCTTAGTTTTTCCTTTACCATAACTAAACTAGCATAAGTCATATTATATTATCACTCTTGCTTCTTTAAAAATATAAAAAAAGGGAAACATGGTTTCATCCATGAGTTTTTTAAGCCTATAAGTGAGATATACGACAGGTTGCTTCCACGTTCTTTGTGAATCCTGCAATCCTCTGTGTTCCAGTCAAGAATATTGATTGGAGCTCATTTCTTCTTTGTGCTTCCATAGTTAGGTCACGACCTGTAATCAAACCGAATGCAATGTTTGGTACAAACATTACGGATCTGCTTGATCCTGATTGTGATCCACTTGCTAAAGCAGAAGATCTTACTACATTAGTTCCTGCGATTCTTTCGACAGTTGCTTCTGTAATGATTGCTGGACGACTAAAGGATATGAAACTATCGAGATCTGGATCAAATACAAGATCACGAATTGCTTTTCCTGTTGTGTATGTGACTAAGTTGCTAGGATCAAGACCTTCATCTTCGATAACTCCTTTTGCTGATACTAAACCAGCGAAAGTTAAGTTTCCAAGACCAGATGAATCTGCTGTGATTTGTGAACCAGCATGAGATACCCATCTGTTTGTTTTTGCACCACCACCGACTGCTTTTCTGTTTGATGCATCACCTGCTGAACCTGAATCTGTATTGAATGATACATTGATCACTTCTTTTGATTCGTCGTTAACTGATTCTAATGCAAAGGATCTGTTTGCTGAAGCAATAAGATCGATTGGGCTTTCCTCAATTTGAGTGTAGCCGAGAATGAGTTTTGTTCCTCTTGGTGAAGCACTACCACCAGCACTTCTAACTACTACTGCTGATTCGCCAACTACTGTTGAACCATCTTCAGTAATGTCAGAGAAGCTGACTGCTCCAAAGTCATAGAAGAATGCTTCTTTAGTGCCTGTTGGCAAGACTTTGGTTTCACAGAATTGTCTAATTGGTGTGACTACTTTTCCGTTAGGCAATACAAGAACTTGCTCGGACATGATTCGCATGAAATCAGTACCTGCTGGTCCTGTGACTGCTTCGGAAGCTTTGCTTGTAGATTTTTGGTCTTTTGTCAATGGAACGTATTGTGTGTTCTCATTTGCATCGTAAGATTTGATGAAACGTTGATCACTATTCTCGAAGATACCCTGCTTGTTAACGTGCCAAATAAATGAATTTGGAACATTCTCTTCGTTTTTAATGGCTTGATACCATCTTGCAGGACCAGTGACTTCTTTTTCATCGGCTTTTACTTTGCCGAATGACTCGCCAGCTTTTGCTGTCTTGCGACTTACAATAGCTTTTGGTCTAACACTTTCTTTAGCACCACGAATTAGTTGATCTAATTTCTTTTCTTTTAAGTATTGTTCTTTAGCTCTAATTCTTGCTTCTGATACTTTCATACCACGAAGTGCTTCAAGTCTATCCAATTTCTTGTAATATTCTTTTACTCTTCGTTTTTCTGAAGCAATATCTGCATTAGGAACTGAACTTCTACGATAAGAACTTGGTACTCGTCGTTCGATTGATTTGCCACCATCTGAAACGTTAGTTTTAACGCCAGAAGGGACTTCCTTATCAACTGAACCATTTACTGGAACACAAGTTTCTGTTTCAGCATCCCAAATTTGACCTTCAGGGCAGTTTGCACCACCACCATCTTGATGAACACCATCAGCTTGTTCTTCAACTTTTTTTGGTTCTTCATCATGGTCATTTTCGGCATCAACAGACTTGTCATCAGCGATAGGTTCGGCTGTGAGTTTGTTATTGTCAATTTCGTCAGACATAATCTTGTTATTACTATTTAAACTCTCTTTATAAGCATTTTTTTTCACGACTGTTGGAGTTGTTGAAGCTGGAGGACCTGAAACTTCTTCTTTTGATTTCAAATCATTAGAACTTGTCACACCAATTTCATTTTCATCCATTCTTGCTTGTGCAACTTTTGTTTGAGGTTCAACATTCCCTAATCCTTTACCAGATGTTGTTGGATTTGAATTAGGATCGTTAATCACTTGATCGTATTCTGGAGTGTGAGGACCAACTGCTTCTTCAGCTTTTATTGGATCTTCTGTTCTTGAAAACTTTAATGCTTCCATACCTTTCTTTCTTAGAATAGCTTCATTTGCTTCAATGGTTGCTATTGGAAAACCTGCGTGATAAACCAAAGAAACTTCAGAAAATTCTCCACCTTTTATGACTGTATAACACTCTTTGTCACAAACTTGAGGTGAATTTGAATCATAATACATACCTAATGAAACTGCCATATCAGCTTCACCAATTTCTTTCTGGAAAAATTCATCATCTACTTCTCCTGAATAGTAAAGTGTTAATGCATTTGGATCCCAATTAAGTTTAACAGTTCCTACTTGCATTTCTTTTCCATTAACTAATCCTTCTCTAAATGAATCTGGAAGTCTATGTAGTTCTGCTTCAGCACCTGAAGTTGAAGCATGATTTACTATAAGTGGTAATGTTTGACCATCGCCTTTTGCTAATTGTTCTGGAAGGTATAATCTATTGTTTAATGAAACACCAGCATAAGCTAAAGTGCCTTTGATTTGTTTACCTTCTTGAGATTTGATTTTACCCATAAGAAGATCTACACTTTCAGTTCCTGTTTTCTTCTTAAGATTTGCTAATTGATAATTTACAAAATTTGTGTAATTATTATTCCAAAATTCATCTGAAATATCCTTATGAGATTGTTTATGATCTTCAAATTCGTCTTTATCAGTTGTTTTAAACCCACAACTTTCACATTCTTCCTCATCTGGATTAACTTCTTTAGAATTGATACTTTTCAGGTCTTCATCATCAAAGTATTCTGTGACACGTTTTTTCAAAGTCATGACTATAAAGAATTATCTATTTCTCCCTTTAAAGCATTTTTTTCTCTATTATTTGCTAACTCTAATTCGTATTCATTTGCTATGAATCCTTTACAACTACACTCCTCTCTTGGCTTTCTACTAACGATTTTCAAACATTTAACATCAATATGTGATGAGTATTTATGATTACATCTTAAACATATTCTAGAACTTCTAGGAGGGCGTTTCCACCATTTATCTTCTTTCTTCTTCTTTTTCTCCAACATCGGACTCCAATAGAGATCTCAACTTGTCAATCTTCTCTGGATCACCGTCTAGGATTTCTTTCTCAATTCTCTTTATCATACTCTGTGGAACTTGCCCAACCGGATTTGCTGGAGCTCGTTTCTCTTGTTTTGGATCAATAGGACCTGTTATGTCATAATTGTCATTTGGGTCTGGAGCATTCTTACCTCTATATGCTACTGTTTTTCCATCTATACCTTTCTCTTCTTTCTCTTCTTTTGGTATGATTGAATCTGGATCGCCTAATTGATCTTGTAGATGTTTATCTATTGTAGGATCTGTTAGACTTGGTAAACCATCTTCATCATTAAGTCCACCTGAAACATATAGATCACTATTGTTTATTTTTGGACTTAGTTCATATCTTTCTTTCTCCTGATCTGGTTTTTCATCTCCTCTCCAAGATGAAAATGATTTTCCATCAGGAGTGCTAATTGCTTCCTTTACACTCTCACTGATTGTTTTTTTAATATAAGCTTCAAATTCTTTTGGATTACTTAGTATATGATTATCGAATGATTCTGATTTTTTATCTGTTCTTGGTGGAGTTGGTGCTGGAGCTTGATTAGGCTTTTCTAAATTAGTTGTTCCATCACTTTGAGTTCTTGGACTTCCAGCAATAGGAGAAACTGCAGACTTTGGACTTCCTAATGGCACTCTTTGTCCTTGTCCTTGTCCTTGAATGCCTGTAAGTGAACCTGTTGCTTGTTGTTTAGCATTAAACTCTTCCCACAAATCATCATTAAGTGGAATGTGTAAGTTCTTTAGAAGTTCTCTTTTCTCTTCTGGAGATACAGCATCTAAAGGTAGATTTCTAATATCTTCCATAGCAAGTCTTCTTACACTCGGCATAAATGAAATTGTAATATCATAATCATCAAAGTCCTCGAATCCCCAAGAGTTAAACAAAGGTCTTAGTAAATCATCACGAATCATTTCTCTAGCATCAGATTGCATATCATTCATTCTTTGATCCATGACATCAAATGGAGTTTGACTTGAAGAATAACTAAAGCCTGAAGGACTTTTGATTACTTTACTAGCAAATCCAGTTCCAATATCAATATGATCATCTACGTTTTGTGCATAATCATTATACTTTCCTTGTTGAGAAACTTGTGCTTCAACCATTTTTGCTTCTCTATCAAATGCCCAAATGGTTTGTGAAGTGTTTGGATCTTGTAATTCTTTCTGTAATTTATTTAATTGATCTTGTGGCATAGCAGGGAATGAAGCAAATATTCTAGGTTTAGCCATTAACTTTTTAATTTCAACTTCTGCATTTTGTAGTTCTGCTTGAGCATCTAATAATGCCATAAGTGAACGTTCATCATTGACTGCTTCTCCTGTGATTGGATCAATTTTTCCAGAAACAGTTCTTGGACTTGCTAAAGTGAAAAATTCTGACTTTCCGAATGCCTGTCTATCAGGATTATTGATTGTCCAATGAACATAATTCTTTGGATCTAATTCTTTGAAGACACCATCAATATTCTGAACAATTTTAATTTCATTACCAAATTCATCTCTGAAAACTCTCCATATAGTTTGCATTGGAATGACTTCTACATTTCCTAATTTTCCATCATCTGTGTATTGTAATTCCATGATTCCGTTTCCTGTGACAACTACATTTAGGAAGAAATCTGACATTTTCTTTTGGAAGTTTGTGACTTCTATCCATTTCTCTACAAACTCTTGTAAATAATCATCATCAATTTCAATTCTTATACCTGCTCCCATGAATTTCTGATGCATTGTATCTACTGCTTTCTTAACCTGATCCCAATGATGATAATAATCATATAACTTTGAAAAATCTACTGCTGGATATTCACCTGTAATCTGCTTTGACGGACCAACTATTGATGCGTTTCTCTTTCGTGTGATATTACTTAGATAATTATTGAAAGTTTGAAATGCTGTTTCAAAGGCTTTTCTTACACCCATATTCATTCACCCACCGTAAATGGTTCCCATGAACCCTTAAAAACATTACCACTTGCATAATTAACAATTCCTCGTACTTTCCATCTTCCTCTTTTTGCATTAGCATGATTGAATACAGAACCACCAGTATCTGTATAAGTTAAAACACCATCTGTTCCTGAACCTGTTTTTACTGTTGCTGTGACAGTTTGTGTACTTCCATCTTTTCTCATAAACTCAAATTGAAATGCGTTTCCTTGTGATAAATTTACAACAGTAGCACTTGAACCATTGGCAGAAACTTCATACATTGTTATATCAATAATTGTTCCTTTATTACCAATTCTAATTACAGCATCCTCATAACTCATGATTTTAATACCTAGAACCTAATATTAAAGATTTAATTACTCTTGAAACTTTTTCTACTGATTTAGCCACTCTAGATGTAAATATTACATTATTCAGTACATTAGATGTGAATGATTGAGTATTTCTTATTCTTGAAGTCAAAAGTTTGTTGCTTACAATATATGATGATAGGAATAGACTTACAAATGGTTTGAATATATCTGCGACAACATTCATAGATTCCGTAATAACTCTGACCATTCCCATTGCATCAACTATTGATGAAATAGAGTTTACAGTTTCGGTGACTATTCTAACCAAACCTAATGCCTTCTTTCTTAATTGTTCTACATTGACATTCTCATTTGCTATTTGAACGAATCCCTTTACAGTCTTGAGTGAAGTTTCTATTGAGATGGATTCTGTTATAGTTTTTATTATTAATCTAAGTCTTGCTTTTACGGAAACTATGTTTACAGTTTCATTTAGACCAAACTTGAAGCCTAATCCGATAGTTTCTAATGATCTTAATTCATTCGTAATTCCAACTATGAATCCTAATCCTATTGATTCTACTGTTCCCAATGTTTCAGTTATGATTATTCTTAATTCTCTAAGTCTATCTCTTGCTTGTACAACTTGAACTGATTCTGTGATAACTTTTCTTAACTGTCTTAACCTTGCTTTAAGTTGTTCAATTTGTATTGATTCAGAAACAATTCTTCTCAATTCTCTTAATCTAACAGCTTCATTAGTTGCTGTTGCTTGGAACACATTGTTTTGGAATATGTTAGTTTGGAATGCTTGAGATACACTTGCAATTCCTACTTTAATGGTATTTGTAATTATCTTTAAATGACCTCTTATGTTTCTAAATTGAGTTGTTATTGAAATTGATTCATTTATACCAAACTTGAATGCAAGACTGACAGATTTAATTAGATTTATTGTTTCAGTTATCACTCTTAACATAATTCTTGTTCTGGTTCTTCTTTGCTCTACTTCTAATGATTCAGTTATTCCTAACATATATTTTATAGATTTAGTTTCTGCAAATCTAACTGCTTCTGTCACAATACGTCTAAGTTGTCTTATTCTTTGTTTTATTTGTGAAACTTCTACTTCTTCAATAATTCCAAATAGATACTTTATCGAGAATGATTCAACTGCGTTTAATGTATGGTTAATGCCAAACTTAAATCCTAATCCTACTGTTTCTGCATATCTAACAGTATCGGTTATTCCGAATCTATATGCTAATGATTTGAGAGTTTCAATCTCTAATGTTTCTGTTATTACTCTTCGGATTTGTCTTAATCTACTTCTTAATTGTTCTACTTGAACTTCCTCTATAATTCCAAATAGATATTTCATAGAGAATGATTCTACACTTCTCTCAACTTCATTAATTCCAAACTTGAAGGCAAGTCCTATCTTTTCTGTTATGTTTTGAACTTCATTAATTCCAAATACAAATCCTAATGATTGAACCTGTGCAATCTCTATCTCATCTGTTATGATTCTAAGTAATTGTCTTAATCTCTTTCTTATCGGATCTATTTCAATCTGTTCAGTTATTCCGAATACATATTTTCTTGATATGGTTTCTAATGATCTTACTGTTTCATTAACACCAAACTTGAATCCAAGACTAATACTTTCTAATGCTCTAACTGTTTCATTTATTCCAAATCTATATGCAAGACTTAATTTTTCAGAATATTGAACTACTTCATTAATTCCTAACTTGAATGATAGTCCTTCTAATGAAGATATGCTTACGGAGTTTGTAATTATTCTCAATAATGATCTTAGTCTTAATCTAATCTGTGCTACTTCAACATCTTCGTCAATTATTTTTCTTAATGCTCTAAGTCTTGTTATAGAAGTTGTTATTGAAATTGATTCTGTAATTATTCTTCTAAGATGTCTTAGTCTTGCTCTTAATTGAGATACCTCTATCTGTTCGTCAATGGTTCTTCCAAGACCCATTCGTTTGACACTTCCTGTAAATTGGAATACATTATGTTGGAAAACATTGGATTGGAATACTTTACCATAACTAATGTTTATTGTGTCAATTATTCCAAAGATATATCTTCTTGAAATTAATTCTGCATATTCAATAGAATCAGAAATTGATTTTATTCTTCCTCTGACATAAGTTATAGCAGTTGTAATTTCTACTGATTCAGTAATTATTTTTCTTAATGCTCTTAATCTATCTCTTGCCTGTGTGACATTAATTGTTTCACTAACAATTCTTGCAAATCCAAATGCTGTATCTGTTGTTGTTGTTAGATTAATTGATTCATTAATTATTCTCTTTAATACTCTAAGTCTTGCTCTTGCCTGTGAGATTGATACCGATTCATTTATTCTTCTGAATATACCTTGAATCCTTCTTTCACTAAATGTTAGGTTTACAGTTTCACTTAATCCAAATAGATATTTCAATGAAAGACTTTCTACTGATTCTAATGATTCAGTTATTGTCCTGAATAATATTCTTAATCTCGCTTTGGCTTGTGATATCTCTACTGTTTCATTTATTCCGAATTTGAATCCTAGAGATATTGATTCTATCTTTTCTACCGATTCAGTAATTGATCTTCTTAGGTTTCTAATTCTCTTTTTAATTGTAGATACCTGTTCGGTTTCAGTTATTGTTCTACGCATCGTTCTTAATCTAATTGCTTCACTTCCAGTTTGGAATACGTTATTCTGGAATATGTTTTGGAATACTTTACCAATTACACCTACATTTACAGTATGATTAATTATTCTAAGATGTCCTCTAACTTTACTGAAAGTTGTAGCCAATGAAAGTGATTCGTCTATAACTTTTCTAATTGCTCTAAGTCTATCTTTTGCTTGGGATATAGATACCGATTCTGTTATCGTTCTAACCAATATTCTAAGTCTTGCTTTTGCAGAAACTACATTGACACTCTCATTGACAGTCTTAGCAAAACCTTTGAAGAATAGAACCTCTCCAGCTCCCTGAAATACATTATTCTGAAATACATTACGTTGAAATGTTTCTATTCCAACATGAACTGATTCTGTAATTGATCTGATTAATGATCTTGCCTTTGTTTTTGCCTGTGAAATGTTTAGTGTATCAGATATAGTTTGCAGTATGCTCTTACGATGATTAACTGATTCAGTTTCGTTTTCAGTTTCCGTAATTGCTCTAAGCATTGCTCTTAATCTTACAACATTTTCAGAATTGTTTAATGATTCATTTACGAATTGTAATAATTCTAAATTGCGATCTAGTGTTTCTGAATATTGTAAGTTTTCACTTAATACCTTGACTAATGCTCTTAGTCTATCTCTAGCAACAGATACATTTTCAGTTTCAGTTATGATACGAATTAATGCTCTTATTTGATTTTGTGATTCTCCTAAACTTAATGTTTCATTGATTACTTTAATTAGAATTGTTCCTACATCAAATACATTAGTTTGAAATACACTTCTTTGAAATGCTGAAAGACCGAATGATTGTTGAAAAGCATTATTTTGAAAAACATTAGTCTGAAAGACTTGACTTACTTTAGCCAAGTTATATCACTATGCTATTTCTGTCCACGTACTCGATCCGTCAAATATGTAGTGTTTACCAGTATCAGTTTCTTCAAAAATATATCCACCGACTAGAGTTGGATATGTAGTATCGGAAGCACCGTCACTTCCCCAAACTATAAGTTCACTTCCTTCAGAGTATGAACCTGTTCCACCATTATTTGCTTTTATTGTTGTAATTTGTGCTGATGTATTTGCCCACTTACCAACCATCTCTTTACGTTCTGGAGCATTACCAGCTCCACTTGCACTTTCTAATCCTTCTGATATGAATAATTTTTCTTTACTAGCTTCATTTAATATATGAACAGTTGCAAACACATCACCTGTGACCGTTCCTGTTAGATTATCTGTGTTTGCTTGACTTACATTTGTTGTATCACTACCACCATTTATAGATTCTCTTATTGCATAGTTGTTTCCTGTATCTGAATTAAATGTTAAATTACAATTTACAGTTCCACCTGTACCACTTGCAAATAATTGTGCTTTCAAATTTTTCTTTGCTGTAAAACCTGATACTGTTATGGTATCTGCTGTAGCTGGTTCTTTTGCTCCTAGTACGGTTATTGTAGAACCACTTGCTATGCTTCCACCTTGAGTATTTTTTAAACCAATTATATTTATTTGCCCTGACGTATTTGCCCACTTGCCTGCTATTTCCCATCTGACAGGTACATTACCAGCACCTGCTGATTCTGCTGATATAGCATGACCGATAAATAATTTTTCTTTATTAGAAACATTTGTGACATCAAAAACAAGATACATATTTCCATTTGTAGCTCTTTCTGTTTCTATACTATCTTGTGATGTTCTGGTGTAATCTGATGAATTAATATCTGATGAGAATCCTCTAGTTGCATAATTATTACCTGTATCTATTGAACCACCTGTGCCACAAGTTAATTCAGGTTGAATGTTTCCACTATTTTTTATATTTAGAATAACTCTCATATTCTTTTTAGGTGTAAATGCACCTGTATTTCCGTTTGCTGTAATAGCACCATGATGTAATCTTTCCCAAGCCATTTTAATCTGATCCAAACACCTGTATTCTACTTCCACTAGCAAAGTCGCCACTTCCACCATTAACTGCTGATACTCTCACAATTTGTTGATCTGTTTTAGCCCACTTGCCTATAACTTCTTTACGTGCAGGGTTATTTCCAGCACCTGCATCAGAAGCTCTAAGTTGTTCAATCGTTGCTAATTTTTCTTTATCTGATTTATTAAAAATAAACATATCAACAAAATGATCTTCTGCTCCATTTGTACCAACATAATTAATACCTGAATCACTTTGATTATTTGAAAAACCACTACCGTTTGAACTATGTGTATATGCGTACGAACTATCATTATAATTATTGAATCTAATTTTTACATTATCGAAGTTTCCACTAGCTATTCCATGTATTCTAACCCATAGATATTTTTTAGCTGTAAAAACTCCACTGGTTAGTGTATCACCTGCACTACTTAACTCAACATTAGCTAACTCTTGCCAAAAGTTTGTTCCTGAATCAGCTTCATCATTATCATATCCGAGAACAACTAATTCACTACCACTACCAAAAGAACCTGATTGTGAGTTTGTTGCTGTGACTTTTGTTATAGCGTTTGAAGTGTTTGCCCATTTACCTGCTAATTCACGACTTCGTGGAGATGTACCTGCACCTGCCGTATTTTGCCCTGCATGATTTAGATGAACTAATTTTTCTTGATCTGCTATATTAACAACATCTGCTACTGAAAATTCATTACTTGTTGTTGAAGTTGCAAATTCTAAGAACGCATTACTTGTTGTGCTTGAATCACTTCCCCCATTATCTGATATTTTATAAGCATAATTATTACCTGTGTCATCATTGAAAGTTAATTTGTTTATCATAGCTCCATCTGCAACACCATAGTATAATATCATTAAGTTATCTTTAGCTGTGAATGTACCTGATGTCATAACATCACCACTAGAACTTAGTGTTTGTCTTCCTAATTCCTTCCATGAGGTATTTGCAGTTGAACCACTTACACTTGCAGAACCTAATCTTTCCCAAACCATCTTAATCAGAACCCCATACCTTTAATGTTGTGCCTATTGGAAAGTCATTAGAACTAGCTTGGTTATTGTAAAGTTTTACACTTGTAATTTGTGCTGATGTGTTAGCCCATTTGTAAACCCATTCTATTCTATTAGGTGCATTACCAGCTCCAGAACTACCATAGTCCATATATTCAGCAATACATAATTTCTCTTTATCTGATTTATTTATTACAAACATATTTAGATATTTTGCAGAGTTTGTATCATGTGACCAATTAATTTCATCATCATTTG
>Ga0310344_10003442_pt1 | contig 11753 bp, 9 predicted proteins | sample HC15DNA20200_MG_FD_203801 | JGI IMG/M metagenome (GOLD analysis project Ga0310344, IMG submission 203801) | Marine microbial communities from station ALOHA, North Pacific Subtropical Gyre - HC15-DNA-20-200_MG | ecosystem: Environmental > Aquatic > Marine > Oceanic | place: Pacific Ocean: North... | reverse complement strand
GCTTACGGATATCTCGAATGTCGACCTGGAGGAGCTTCGAAGGGGCATTACCGATGGCACCGCGAATCCAATGGAAGCCAAAAAGCGCCTTGCTGCCGAGGTCGTGGCGGCGTTCCACGGGGCGGAGTCTTCAGCGGCTGCGACTCACCACTTCCAACGTGTGGTTCAGGGTAAGGAGCTGCCCGATGAAATCCCGCACGTTGCTGTCGAAGATCTGGGCAGGGTGAACGTGGTCCGTTTGCTTGTGGACTCTGGACTCGTGGCCAGCAATAGTGAGGCCCGCCGACTCATTCAGCAAGGGGCGGTTAGTATCGATGAATCTACGGTTGTCATCGATGCAATCGAATTGTCGGTGCCTGCGGGCGCTGTTTTGAGGGCAGGAAAACGTCGTTTCCTCAAACTTGTGGCGCGCTAAAGAGATCGGCAGTTCTCTTGAAATCGGATGGGATAGTTTTACGGCGCTTGTACGTGAAAGGTCCGCCCTAGCGTGCGATTGCATCAGTGGAAACAACTGGACCTGTCGTTGCTAAATCGTCAGCTCTGATGTTGTATAGCCGCATGGCATTATCGGAGAGGATCTTGCGTTGTTCGTCTTCGGGTACTCCCCGCAGGTGATTGTTGATGTTGGCACGCGAGTTTGGCCAGTCGGCTCCAGAATGTGGGTAATCGGATGACCACATAATGTTGTTCAACATGAACTCGCGATTTTTCACGCCGTAGGTGTCGATTTGGAATGTAGCGAATAGCTGGCGCTTCAGGTATTCGCTGGGAAGCATCTTGAGGTGGCTTTGGGTCCAGAAACGGTGTCGCTGGTAGTTGTCGTCGGTCTGTTCCATGAAGAAGGGGATCCATCCGACTCCGACCTCCGCTACGCCGATACGCAGGTTAGGGTGGCGCTCGAGAATTCCGCCTAGGATCAGTTGTGAGAAGATAGGTATCGTGTTGACGGCTTGGCGGCTGACGTTGAGCCTCGGCAGTGTGATTTGGGAGGTTGAATCCTCTTTTTTGCTAGTCTGAGCCGTGCCCGCCTCGCCACCGCCGAAGAAACCTACGTGAATGGTGCAGCCGATGGCTAGGTCCTCGATTACTTGCCAGAAACGCTTGTCCAGGTTGTAGTCTGGCAACGCGCTTCCATTGGGCCAGCACGTTAGCAGAATGCCGCGAATCCCTTTCAGCTTGCGAACACGTTGTGCCTCAGCGATAGCGTCGTCGACGCTTGTGACGGGAACCATAGCTAGTCCTAAAAGTCGCCCAGGATTTACTGAGCAGAACTCGCTCATCCAGTTGTTGTAGGCTTGCACACAAGCTATTTGTAACTTCCGATCCTTGCTCGTGTACTCCTGGGCTCCTGCCATGACGTAGGTGGGGTAGAGGACGTGGGCTGTCACCATGTCTATATCCATGTCGGCAAGCCTAGCCTCAGGGTAGAAGGCCCCTTTGGGTAGGTCTGAATAGGAGTCGCAAAAGAGGCCCCACTTCGTCGGCGAAAGACCGACGATGTTGCACAGAAGGTTCACGGAACGCGTTCGTTCGCCTCCTTCGTAGGACCATACTTCCCCGTGCTCGCCGCGCTCGATTTTTGGGGCGCGGTCTCTGAGTTTCGAAGGGACGCGCGATTGCCAGACATCGTGGGGCTCGTTCATATGGGTGTCGCCGTCGATGATGAAGTAGTTCATTGCGCCCTCCCGAATCGGCCTAGGCTTTAGCGAAGGTCGAAACGTCATCGGATTATAACTGGGGAGATGGGAGACGAGGCGAAATTCGGAATGCTCGCCGGGTTTTGTTGGGGTAGGTTGCCATTAACCCTGGGAGCCAACAGGAGCGGTGTGCTAGAATTTCTTTGCCCCCACGTCCCAGCAGGAGTGGATCGTTGAATCTTCGTGTTCCTGGCCCTACCCCGTTGCCGCGCCCCGTGCTCGAGGCAGTTGGCGAGCAGATGATCAACCATCGTGGTCCTGAGTTCGAGGATCTCATTGCTGAGATCACGGCGAATCTCAAGGAAATATTCGTCACAAAGCACGACGTGGTCACCCTGACATGCTCCGGCACTGGCGGTCTAGAGGCAGCGGTGAGCAATACCCTTTCTCCTGGCCAACGGGTAGTTGTTATCTCCATAGGTGTTTTTGGCGATCGTGTTGCTGAAATGGCGCGGGCCTATGGTGCTGATGTTGCTACCGTGTCCTTCGAACCTGGCCATGCCGCCGATCCAGATCGAGTACGCCAAGCGCTCGCAGAAGAGGCGGCGGCTGAGGTAGTTTTTGTTACTCACAACGAAACCTCTACTGGCGTGACAAATGATTTGGAGGTCTTGGCGGGTGTTATTAAGGGGGAGTTCGATCGAATGCTGGTTGTCGATGGGATCAGCAGCATTGGCTCAATCCCATGCCCCGTGGACGAATGGGGTATCGACGTTGCAATCTCGGGATCGCAGAAGGGGTGGATGGCACCCCCAGGCCTCGCGATGGTCAGCATCAGTCCTCGCGGCTGGGCTGCGATTGAGAAGGCCAGGATGCCCCGGTTTTACCTTGATCTTTTCAAAGCCCAGCGTGCGTTCGAGAAGGGCCAAACGCCATGGACGCCAGCTATGTCTACGCTGTACGGCCTGCGGCAAGGGTTGCGTTTAATCCTCGAGAGGGGCATCGATAATGTTCACGCCGATCACGCTCGCTACGGTGATCTCACAAGGCGGCTCGTGAAAGATGCTGGGCTGGAACTTTTTGCGGATGAGAGCCACGCCTCTAATACGGTAACGTCGGTTCGGGTCCCCGAGGGTGTAGTGTGGAAGGAGCTGTCTGCTATGGCTCGAGAGACGCACAACGTGGTGCTGGCTGGTGGCCAGGGTGAACTTTCGGGGAAGTTGTTTCGAGTGGGTCACTTGGGCTGGGTTTTGGATGGGGAACTCAAGCAGGCAGTAGACGCTGTAGTCCAGTGCCTCAATGGCCAGCATGTGAGTGCCCCCAATAACGCTGGAACGGCCTGACATGCGCGTACTTGTGGCCGAAGCTGTCTCGGAAGCTGGAGTCGACCTACTTAGGCAAGCTGGTCTTGAAGTAGACGTTGCGATGGGGTTGGCACCCAAGGATCTTGGGGCTCGCATCGCGGACTACGACGCACTAGTCGTCCGTAGTGAAACCAAGGTCACAGCTGCTCTATTGGAACAAAGTAAACGACTTCAGGTGGTTGGCCGTGCGGGTATCGGTGTGGACAACATTGATGTGGACGCAGCGACCCGTCGGGGTGTCCTCGTGGTCAACTCCCCAGCCTCTAACGTCATAGCGGCCGCTGAGCACACTATGGCCCTTATGCTGTCGTTGGCGCGCAACGTTCCGCAGGCTGATCAGTCACTACGGGAAGGTCGGTGGGCGCGTTCAGAGTACGTTGGTGTCCAGCTGCGAGGGAAAACCCTTGCCATAATCGGACTGGGTAAGGTGGGATCCGAGGTCGCCCGGCGGGCGAAATCCTTCGAAATGCGCGTCATTGGATATGATCCCTTTGTGTCCGAGGAGCACGCTCGGCGAATTGAAGTTGAGATCGTGTCCATGGAAGATCTACTGGCTGGAGCAGACTTTATTACGATCCATGTTCCGCTCACGACAGTTACCAAAGCACTCCTCGGACCTGAAGAGCTTGCCAAGACGAAACAAGGTGTGCGAATTGTGAACGCAGCCCGTGGAGGTATCGTTGACGAGCAGGCTCTGTTTGAGGGCGTTACCAGTGGTCGCATCGGTGGAGCGGCCGTGGACACGTTCTTAGTGGAACCGGCGAATGATACGCCCTTGCTCAAGAGCGACCGTATTATTGTTACGCCTCACCTCGGAGCTTCGACATTCGAGGCTCAGGAGCAGGTTAGTTTAGACGTTGCTGAACAGCTCATCGATGTGCTCGCCGGTAGACCAGCGAAGTACGCGGTTAATGCCCCATTTGTGAAGCCTGAAGCGTTGCCCATATTGGCTCCCTACGCTGATGTGGCCCACACGGTCGGACGTATCGCGACACAGTTGTCCGAGGGACAGCTCGAGTCGGTGGAGATCGAGTACTCGGGAGAGATCGCCCAATACGACACACTGGTCCTAAAGGCCGGTGTTGTCCAGGGCTTGTTGTCGCCGATTAGCGAAGAACGAGTAAATGTCGTGAATGCTGCTCTCATAGCGGAGCATCGAGGGATGCGCATACATGAGCAGAAGACGTCTCCTCCAACCGCTTATCGGAGCCTGCTGACAGTGGTGCTGAACACCAGTCAAGGGCCAAAGCGTATTACTGGAACCAGCGTCCTAGATCGGCCGATCCTCGTCGCCGTGGATGACTACCGTGTCGACACACCTATCGGAGAGGGCTTTATCTTGTTCGTTGAGAACAAAGACCAACCAGGCCTGGTCGGTCGCGTCGGCACCATTGCCGGGATGCACGATGTCAACATAAGTTCTATGGATGTTGGGCGCATTGCAGCCCGCGACCGTGCGATGATGGTGCTCGCGCTAGACGAGGCTATGCTCGAAGATGCGCTTGAGGAGATCAGTGCGATAGAGGGGATCCTGAGCGTTACACAGGTCCGTATCTAGGTCGGCGAACGCTCCTTTTATGAAGCGTTGAATTCATTCATCGCGCTCTCGACACCGTTAGTGACGATCCACTCTACGGCGTCCGCGGCTCGCTCCAAGGCAGGGCGGATGACCGTTTCCTCCTCCGGTGTGAAATCGGCTAAGACCCGGCTAACAGCACCTTCAAATCCCGCCGGTCTCCCAATGCCCACCCGAATTCTCGCGATATCGTCCGTTCCCATCCTGTCGATGACTGACTTCATTCCGTTGTGCCCACCAGCTGAACCACGAGCGCGTATGCGCAACTTGCCTACGGGGAGGTCGAGTTCGTCATAGATGATCACGATGTGGCTTTTGTGGACTCGGTTGCCCTGCGCCAAGGGGACGACTGCATTGCCGCTAGCGTTCATGTAAGTACGAGGTTTAGCGAGCACGAGACGAGATGGTTCAGTGGTGGAATCTTTCACGTTGCCATTGCCGATAAGTGCGTAAGAACGCTTGCTGTTGATTTCGATCCCATAACGGTCCGCCAGGAGGTCCATAACCAGAAACCCGGCGTTATGCCTATTTCGTTTATAGCGCGGCCCGGGGTTTCCTAATCCCACGATCAGCCACGGCACGGCCCGTGGCCCCCTGCGAAGCCAATTCATCAATCTTAAACCGTTCCTACGAGGTAATGGCGGAGTGTCATGCCGTTGTGTCACCTTGTTCGAGGAGTCTCGAAAAGGCGTCCTCGTCCAGAATGCTGGTTCCCATTAATTGGGCTTTCTGTAGTTTAGAACCGGGAGCGGTACCTGTAACAAGGTACCTTGTTTTTTTGCTAACGCTGACTCCGATCTTGCCTCCGCGCTCGGCGATGGCTGACTCAGCCTGTTGCCGGGTGAACTCCGACAGGGTCCCGGTGATGACGAATGTCATGCCGCTGAAGGGGCCCACGATGGTAGGCAGATCCTTGACCACTGATTGCGGATTGATCCCCATTAGCTTGAGTCTATCGATGACTGCGAGGTTCTCAGGAACCTTAAAGTAGGCAGCAATACTTTTAGCCACAACGGGGCCAATGTCGTTAACGCTGATTAGTTCAATTTCCGTGGCTGTTCGGAGTGAGTCGAGGTTTGGAAATCGCGCTCCAAGAACCCTGGCGGTCTCTGAGCCTACATGACAGATTCCTAGGGCGAATATTAGGCGATCGAGAGGCCGGTTCTTGCTTGCTTGGATCGCATTGAATACGTTTTCTGAACTCCGTTCGCCCATGCGATCTAGGCTCGCGAGCTGCTCAACTGTCACGTCGTAAAGATCAGCGAGGTTTTTCACGAGATTGGTTTCAATGAGTTGCTGGGCCAGAGAGACGCCCATACCTTCAATGTCCATCGAGCCGCGGCAGGAGAAGTGTTTCAGTAGTTCATGGAATTGCGCTGGGCATGAGGAGTTGGGGCAATAGTGCATTGCTTCGCCTGGCTCGCGGATGACGGGATCGCCGCTGACCGGACAGTTTCGGGGGACCGAATAAGCGGGGCCTCTGTCGGGGTCGGTCTCCATGGACTTCACTACGTGGGGGATTACCTCGCCAGCGCGCTCCAGGAGCACCCGGTCCCCGATTCGAAGGTCCTTTCGGCGGATGTCGTCCTCGTTGTGCAAGGTTGCCATCTTTACCATTGCACCGTCGATCTCTACGGGAGAGAGGATGGCGTAGGGATTGAGGCTGCCTGTGCGGCCGACATTAATGCCGATGTCTAGGAGTTTGGTGACCTTCTGTCGAGGAGGGAACTTGTAGGCGATTGCCCAGCGGGGATCGCGGGCTACTATCCCTAGCCGTTGCTGCATTCCTAAGGAGTCGATTTTTACCACCACGCCGTCGATGCTGTAGTCGAGGTCCTCCCTGCTTTCTACCCAGGACTTGTAGAAGTCTTCAACCTCCGCTAGCGATCCGCATCGGCGCATATGAGGGTTGACTTTGAAGCCTAGGCTCTTGAGCTGTATGAGTGTTTCCCAATGGCCTGTAGGAGTCCAAAGATCGTCAACCCAGCCGAGCGAGTAAATGAAGATGTCGAGCGGCCGACTTGCCGTGATGCGTGAGTCGAGTTGACGTAATGTCCCAGCCGCAGTGTTCCGGGGATTGGCGTACAAGGACAGGTTTTCCTTAGCTCGTTCCGCATTCAACTTTTCGAAGCCCGAACGAGTCATGTAAACCTCGCCACGCACCTCGAATTTGCTGGGCGCCCGCTCTTTGTTCACCGACAGCGGCACGCTCTTGATAGTTCGAATATTTTGGGTAACATCCTCGCCCCGGACCCCATCACCACGAGTGGCACCCGTCTTGAGTAACCCGTTTTCATAAGTCAGCGCCACAGCAAGCCCGTCGATCTTGAGTTCACACACGTACTCGAAGGAGGCGTCATCAGCGAGTCGCTGGTTCCTCGCTTCCCAAGCCTTGAGCTCATTTGAGTCGAAGGCGTTGGCCAGGCTGAGTAAAGGCGTGGGGTGCTCGATTGGGCCGAACGCCTCGACAGGTGGTGCACCTACTCGCTGCGTCGGAGAATCAGGGGTTTGTAGCGATGGATGCTGCTCCTCGATTGCCTGGAGCTCGAGGAACAAGCTGTCATACTCGGCGTCACTGATCTCAGGATCGTCGAGCACATGATAGCGGTATAAATGGCGTGAAACTGACTGCCGGAGATCTTCGGCACGTTTCGAGGCCTGCGATTTTTCCAACGGTTAATGCTCTTGATGCTGATTAACAGGTCTAGCGCTCGAGTTCTGCGCTGATGTTGAGTATAGCAAAGGGGAAGGCTCGTTCCTTCGCGAAGGGGCATCTATCGGTTGCTTTTGATTGGCTTCGCCTCGATCACTGCCGGTACTATTTAGAATTTTTGCGTTGAGCCGGCAAGCGGCGTGTACAGCGGCCGATGCTACAATCGCACTTTTGAAGAGCCACCGTAGGTTTGATGTTGAGTAGCCAAGTGCTTCCCGAAACGATGATTGGCGGTCGCACCTTTCGGTGGGGCGAACGCACCTACATCATGGGTGTCGTCAATGTGACGCCGGACTCGTTTTCAGGTGACGGGTTCGACCGAGATCCCGAGGCTGCCGCTGAGTTGGCGGCACGGTTTGTAGACGAGGGTGCGGACATCATTGATGTAGGCGGAGAATCAACTCGTCCTGGCTTTGCGGAAGTTTCCGCCGACGAGGAGCTGCATCGGGTTGTACCTGCGATCAAGGCTATTGCCCGGCGAACCGACATCCCTATTAGTGTCGATACCTCGAAAGCCAAGGTCGCGGAAGCGGCGATTGCTGCTGGAGCTGCCATGGTCAACGACGTTTGGGCACTTGGCGCTACTCCCGGTATGGCTGCTACTGTATCTGAAACGGGTCTGCCCATTGTGCTTATGCATAATCAGGAGGGCAAAGGTTATCGGGATGTCGTAGCCGAGGTGATCGAGTCGCTCCACCTGAGTCTAGGTCAAGCCGCAGCGTCTGGCATCTTGCCTGAAAACGTCATCGTCGATCCGGGTATTGGTTTTGGTAAGACGGCTGAGCAGAATCTCGAGCTGCTTAGAAGGCTAGGCGAACTGCGCGCTCTTCGGCGACCGATTTTGGTGGGGACCTCACGTAAATCGACGGTTGGACTGGTCCTGAATCTCCCGACCAACCAGCGCTTGGAGGGAACCGCGGCAACGGTGGCCTTAGCGATCGCCAATGGCGCGGATGCGGTCCGTGTTCATGACGTGAAGGAGATGGTGCGGGTAGCTAGGATGAGCGATGCGATCGTACGAGGATGGAGCCGTAATCCATGAGTAAGCTGACTGAGACATATGTTGCCCTGGGGTCGAACCTTGGCAATCGTTGGCGCAACATTCAGCAGGCGCTCGAGATTTGCTCTGAACAGATGACGGTCGAGCGTGTCTCGAATGTTTACGAAACGGTTCCCGTTTACAACAAGGACCAACCCCTCTTCCTCAACGCCGTTGCTCTTTGTGCCACGGGGCTGACGCCTCGTGAGTTATTGCGATTCGTCCAGTCTATCGAGGATTACATGGGTCGTGTCCCCGGCCCAAAGAACTCGCCCCGGTCCCTAGACGTCGACGTTTTGTACTACGGCGACCTGGTGATCGATGAGGACGATTTCATCGTTCCCCATCCCGGAATTCCTGAGCGATCCTTTGTGCTTGTTCCTCTAGTGGAGATTGCGCCTAACGTCGCTCATCCTGTTAGCGGCAAGACGTCTGCGCAGATGCTCGACGAAGTTGTATCCCAAAAGGACGTCGTTATGCACGAAGCTGGGGAAGCCTATTGGGCTGGTTTCAAGCGCGGTCGGCATCCTGTTCCCCTGAAGGATCCGGGCTAGGGGATCCTCTGCCCGCCATTGGCTGGGTGCGCAAGTGCTCAATTGGGATCTGTCCGCCGAGCCCGAATGCTATTCGTCGCCGCCTTTTGCCCCCAGTTCCGCTTGCAGGTCGGGCGGTAGCAGGTTAGCGATACCGTCATCGATGCGGTAAGTGTGGCCGCTGTCAGGGCTGTACAAGGTGCCCCTCATAATTTCCTCGCCGTTCTGTTCTTCCACACTTAGTATCAGCTTCCCCTTGCTTATTGGGCAGGCGAGGATGTCGACTAGTTCTTTGCGCACATTGCTCCTTATCGGATTCCGGCGACCTTGAGGGCGTAGGTTACTGCGGTTTTCGCATCGTACTCTCTGAAAATGGCCAACTTTTCTGCCTCAAAAGAACCTTCAGCGTGAATAGCCAAGCCAGCGTGATAGCCTCCAAATTCGCCTGTCGTTAGTTCAGAGACCATGTGAATCGCCTTCAACCTGTCCTCGGCGGAAACCCCGGCGCGGCCGCTGAGGTAGCGTTCCACGTAAGGCCGGGTATCTGGGTTTTCGAGGTCTTCCTTGCCAGGCGCCGTCACGATTAGGCCGCCGGTGAGGTCCTGCACGTGTTGCAGTGCTTCATGATACCCATGGGCGAACTGCCACTTGGCCACGTTGGAATACATACGATTGGGCACCATCTGGCCCGGAACGATCGTATTACCGTGATACGCTGCCATTCGGAGTAAGCCCTTCACTGTTTGGGCATATGTGCCCAACCACGTGAGTTTGTCGCGCACATGACCGGCCTTGGCGATTCCGTTGTAGTCCGACATTAGGATCGCTGAACCAACTAACAAGTCAAGCAATGGCTGTTTATAAGAGACAGCGGTGAAGCGATGGTAGTCCACGAAGCGCAGTGCCAACGAGCCGGCGTATTGGTGCTCGCCAGCCATAAAAACACGTTCCCAAGGGATGAAAACGTCATCGAACACGGTAAGAGTTTCGAGCATGCGGTGCTTCGATCCCATAGGGAATTGGAAGGAATCCTCGTGGTGGCCCGTGTAAGCGGAGGTGATCATCTTTAGCCCCTCGGCGTTCAGAGGAACGGCGAAGGCAACAGCATAGTCAGCGTCGCGTTCGTCCAGATTCCGAGTTGGTAATACGATCAGCTCGTTGCTGTTTACGGACACTGAAGTGTGGACTTTAGCCCCCCGGACGACAATGCCATCGTCGTTTCGATCTGCAATGCGCACATAGTGGTCTGGATGTTCCTGCTCCGAAGGTCGCTTGCTACGGTCGCCCTTGCTATCGGTTTGGGCTACGGCCACCGCTAGATCGTTTCGGGCGCAGTGCCTATAGAAGTCCTTAATCCGATCGGAGTAAGTTGTGCCTAGCGAGTCATCCATCTCTGACGCGACGTTTTGGAGCGCGAACAGCGCGTCCGTTCCGATCTCTTTGATCAGGGTGACCATGGTGGCGCCGGTGCGTGTTGTTAGGTCGATAAGGTCGGACCGCTTGACGAGATCTTCAACCGACTGAGGGATGTGGTACATACGGCTAATCGGCTCCCCGTTCTCAGGGTCAGTGGAGACGGCTAGATCCGTGTACTTTTCATCCTCGGCGAGTTCGAAGTCGATTGCGGCGTGCTCGACCGCTACCTTCATCAGTGGGTGGGTTGTAACATCTTGGACGCGCTGGCCTCGGTAGTAGACAGTACGACCATCTCTGAGACTTTCGATGTATTGGGCAGCCGTTCGTAGGGCCATGAGCTTTCTCCGCTTTCTCTGGTAAGAGCGACGGCATATGATAGCGGCACTGAGTTTCTGTTGGAAGCCTGCCGAGGGGCACCATGAACTGAGCCGGCCCGCGCCGTCGCCCTTTCAAAGAAGTTAGCCAAGAAGACGGAACCACGGTTCCGAGGGATCCCCGCTAATCCCTGTCCTCCTCGTATGATTGCATGAGCCGCTTTGCGTATGTCGTCAGCTTTCCTACCCGGTCCTTTGGTATCTCACAGGTTTGAAAATATAAGTCCAGAAGCTGGGTTGGAGACTGGCTCGCTAACTTAATTTCCCCTAGTCGTGTTCGCTGCTCGCGCTCGATCTGCCGTGAGAAGGATGCGATCGTATGTGCGCCTGCCTCTTCTAGAGCCCGTCGGATATCACGTTCGCGAAGCGCCGGCGCAAGAGCGGCGGGTATAGTTACCTGAACTCTAACAATGGCGTCTTGGATGTGATGGCGCTTGATAGAGCGGAGTACCGTTCTTGTAGGATCGACGTCATCCTTCTCGATAGTTTGGCTGACTGTTACGAATGAACGAGTCTGCACCGGCCTCAGTTCGAGCTTATTTATCCGGTGGCCCAGATGTGCTTGTGGATCGAGGTCAAGGACGTAGAAACCTTTGGTCTCATGATCCTCCTCACCGAAGTCGACTCGCTGGAGGCTGCCAGCATATGCCATAGGCGGGCCTGAAGTTGGTATTTCTTGTCTCCGGTGGATGTGACCAAGAGCGATGTAGTCAACGGGGCGAGAAGCTAGGTCACTCTGCATCAAGACGTGATCCTGCCCGATCATCATGGTGCATTCTGTACCTGGCTTGGCGCTGCTAACAGACACGTGTGCTGACAATATTGAGGGTACCGATCTGTCTAGGGTCTCACTCTTGTCGATCAACAATTCGCTGAGTCGATCCTCAAGGAGTTGTTTGAAATCACTGTAAGCTAAACCTTTAGTGTCGCTTCGCGCTAGAATGGCGCTCCGTCGGATCCAGGGAAGCGCAAGCACCTGGATTGGGCCTTTTCTCGTCTCGACTCGGTACACGTCGAGACGCTCGGCTATTGTCACATTGGGGACGTCGAGCACTCCGAAGATTTCGACGGCGCTTGCTCGGTAGGTCGCGTGTGGTAGGT
>Ga0310344_10003441_pt1 | contig 11754 bp, 6 predicted proteins | sample HC15DNA20200_MG_FD_203801 | JGI IMG/M metagenome (GOLD analysis project Ga0310344, IMG submission 203801) | Marine microbial communities from station ALOHA, North Pacific Subtropical Gyre - HC15-DNA-20-200_MG | ecosystem: Environmental > Aquatic > Marine > Oceanic | place: Pacific Ocean: North... | reverse complement strand
CGCGGGACACTGCCTCGCGGGACACTGCCTCGCGGGACACTGCCTCGCTGGAAAAACTGTTGTGATGTGTATCCTTCATCGGATCTAACCCAATTCCTGTTCTGACCAATTTAGAGAGGGACCAATGATGCAAAACAGAATAGTATTGTTGCTGTGTGTCGTTGCGTTGATCGCGCCGACGGCTATCAACGCACAAACCACCGTCTTTTCCGACGGCTTCGAAGGCGTCACGCCGGTGGCACTGCCAGACGCGAGTAAGTGGGATTCTTCATTTGCAACCGAGTTTCCCAACACTTCCTATCTGGCAGTCGAAGGCGGACTTGGAATTGGTTCTAGCAATGCTCTTGTCGTGAAGCGGGTGGATCCAAATCTCGGCCAGGCGAAGGCCCTTTTCACTCCGGTTACTTCCGGAACTGTGGAGATATCGCTCGACTACGCCAATGCCGCTCCCAATGCAGGCATTCTCAACTTTATGTTCAATTGGGATGGCGGCGGCAGCCTCGTCATGGAAGCTGCCACGTACGACAGCGGAGGATCGGGTTCCAGATTGCACTGGAATCACGCCGGATCCGGACACACGCCTTTTGCGGCGCAGGGCGGCGGTGATCTCATCTTCAACGCCTCGCCAACCCAGACCTACAACGACGTCAAATTCACCATCGATCTGGATTCCGTCGCCAATAACGTAGTCGCCGAATTGAACGGCGTGGTCTCCGATCCGGTTTCCGTCAATTTTGGCGCTGGCGGTCTGGAGAACTTCTGGGTCCGTGGCTGGCAGAATACTCAGGCCGCGCTGGTCGATGACGTCCTTATTACGATAGTTCCCGAACCGTCATCGATGTGCCTCGTCGTCTGCGCCGCTTGCGGTTTACTCGCCTATCAACGCCGTCGACGCGAATCACTAGACCAACGCTGAACGACCACTATTAGTGCGTCGTGAACTTTGTTTTTTTGGGGGTAGCTACGCTCTGGCGAGCGTAGCTACCCTATCATCCTTCTTTGACAAAGCACTAGCCAATTTTTATCCGCTTCAGCCAAGAGTTGAGGTAGCGAACAAATGGTGCGAACAAGATTACTGTTGTTGCTGAGTGTCGTTGCGCTCCTGACGCCGACGGCTAGCAACGCACAAACCACCATCTTTTCTGACGACTTCGAAGGCGTCAGTCCGCCCACACCGGGGGCTGTGCTGCCCGACCAATCGAAATGGGACACCAGCATCGCGATCCCCGCGACATGTTGCGATGCCGTGGGAGTGGAGCTTGACGCGAATGGGAATGGATTTGGTGTCGGAGGCTCCCAGGGTATGTTCATCAAGCGTGTGGACGCCGAACCCAGGGTCGGCCAGGCCAAGGCGCCCTTTACCGCGATTACGGGCGGGATCGTCGAGGTTTCATTGTCCTACACGGAATTCGCCCCCAATCCCGTCATCCTCGGTTTCCATTTCAACGGTGACGGTGAAAACCCCCCGCTCCTGGAAAGCCAGACGAGCAACGTAGAAACCGGTGGTGACACGCCGGTGCTGCAGTGGAACGATTTCAACCCGAACGTCCACACACCGTTTGTCGCGGCCGAGGGCGGCGGCTTCCTGGAGTACAACGGTGGCGGCGGCCAGGGGATCTTTAACGACGTGAAATACACCATTGACCTGGACAACGATACGGTGGTCGCTGAGCTAAACGGTGTGGTCTCGAATCCGATTTCGGTCGACTTCGGCGCCAACGGCTTGGAGAATTTCTTGATTCGAGGCGCTGGCGACGGCCAGGCCAGCCTGGTCGATAATGTCAACATTGTGTCCCTCGCACCTGAAGCAGATCGAGTGTTCTGGAAGGAAGATCGTTCGGGGGATTGGTCGGTATTGGACAATTGGGGCCCGGTCACTCCAGGCGAGTTGCAAGTCGTTCCCAACGGCAACACCAAGCAGGCTGTCTTCGGCGACGTGGTGAACGCACCGAGGACGGTGTTCAGCGATGCTCCGATGACGGTCAATGGGATCGAGTTTGACAATATCAACAAGTACGTCGTCGGTGGACAGGGCAGCATCAATCTGCAGGCCAGTACACAGGGCGATCCTTACATCCGTGTTACAGAGGGCAGTCACGAGTTTCAATTGCGCGTGGGTCTCGACGATGACACCACGGTGGAAGTCTCCAGCGGAGCGCAGTTGGAGTTCGTCAATCGGTTGAATCTTGGCGGCAAAACGCTCACCAAATCCGGCGATGGCACCTTGCTGGTCACCAATCAATTGAACACCGGTGGTGGTACGATCCTTAACAATGGGGGCGTACTTGCCGGGGGAGGCATCATTGGTGGCGATGTGAACAACGACGGCGGAATTATTTCCCCTGGAAATAGTGCCAGCGGCGCCAGTCAGGTCGTGCCCGAGCCGTCATCGATTTGCCTCCTCGTCTGCGCCGCTGGGGGTTTGCTTGCTGCCCTACGCCGGAGACGGGAGTTTCCACTGGTTCTGCTATCGGTTCTGGCAATGGCCTGGCTGGGATCTGACCACACGGCCAATGGGCTAACGATTCAACACAACGGCAGCGCGGTGTTCAGCGACGACTTTGAATCGTACATGGACTTTCGCCCCGACCCGGCGCCCTCTCCGCAAACCGGGGCCATCGGAGACTGGGAGCTGTACAGCAACAACCATTTTGAGGGTGACGTTTTATGGGTGGAGACGTCGGGTGGTGCCGTTCCGCCGGCGGTCGAGGGCACCGGTTATTTGTTAGTCACGGGTTTTGACTCTCCAGGTGGCTACTCGGTCGCGGGTGAAGCGTGGTTGGACGTAGGCGACATCACGAGTGGAACGCTGCGTGTCGAAATGGCCTTGTACGACAGTGTTGGCTCGCGAGGCCTGGGTTCCTTTGTGCGGTGGCAAGACGACACGCCCTCGGAGGCGGAAGGGGGGTGGCCCTCGGCACTGCGATCGAATGATGGCAATCTTGAACACGGGGTCGTGGATGGCAATGGGTGGATGGACACCGGACTGGATTTGAGAACCGATGCCTGGAATACGCTGATTTATGAGTTCAACCTGAATAGCGCCACGGCATCCGTAACGCTCAACGGCGAAACGGTCAGAGGATTACCAGCACTCCAAATCCCGGTGGTCGGCAATCTGGTGTTTCGCGGCGATATCGATTCCGTAATGGGTGTGGATGCCATCCCTCCCGACGCAGATCAAGTCTTCTGGAAGGAAGATCATTCGGGGGATTGGTCGGTGCTGGACAATTGGGGACCGGTCAATCAAGGCGAGTTGCCAGTCGTCCCCAACGGCAACAACAAGCGGGCTGTCTTTGGCGACGTGGTGAATGCACCAAGGACGGTGTTCAATGACACCCCGGTGACAGTCAATGGGATCGAGTTTGACAATTCCAACTCGTATGCCGTCGTTGGACCGGGCAGCATCAATCTGCAAGCCGGTACACTGGGCGATCCCCAAATCCATGTGACACAAGGTAGTCACGAGTTTCAATTGCGCGTGGGGCTCGACGCTGACACCTCGGTTGACGTTGCCAGCGGAGCGCAGTTAGAGTTCGTCAATCGGTTGAATCTCGACGGCAACACGCTCACCAAATCCGGCGATGGCACCTTGCTGGTCACCAATCAATTGAACTCCGGTGGTGGCACGATCATTAACAGCGCGGGTGTACTTGGCGGGGGAGGCACCATCGGTGGGAATGTGCAGAATCTATCGGGTATCCTTTCCCCAGGAAACAGCGCCGGGAATGCCGTAGCGTCGTCGACTATGTCGATTCCCGAGCCGGGCTCGTCAGTCCTGTTGGGCTGGGCTGTCGGAATGCTGGCTGCCCGGGTAAGATGGCGTCGGCGGGGACAAGTCGGAGGATAATGCGATACGGCCCTGAATCTAGGCATGCACACGATATTGCGCTCCGGCGTACTGCAATCTGACGGCGGTCGTTCGACGCCTCGCGGCTTTACGCTGGTCGACTCGTGGGAAATCAAAATTCCTATCAGCATCAGCCGTTAAGTTTGGTAAACTTGTAGAGGCAGAGTACATGGTAGGACGGGACCATTGTCCCGTCCAAAGCACGTCTGATCGCGGAGCGATCAACGACAATACTAAAGCGATGATAAGTCATCTCACGCCATAGTTCCATGATCTACAAGCCCGGCATCTTTTGGCATTTTGTTTTCTTATGCCCGGTCGTCGCGATGGCGGACGACCCAAAGGAACGGCCGCGCAGCAACGCAGAGATTGAGTTCAGTCGGCACATCGCGCCTATCCTGGCGGCGCATTGCTTTGAGTGTCACGGTCCGGATGCTCAAAAACGCCAGGCGGGACTGAGACTGGATACTCGCAAGGGAGCGCTCGCTCGACTCGAGTCGGGAGGCTTTGCGATCGTTCCCGGCAACATTGGCCAAAGTCAACTGATCAAGCGCGTAACGTCGCACGACAACGACTTTCGAATGCCACCTGATTTGAAGAGAAGGCTTTCTTCGCATCTGATCAAGTTGCTTTCCCGGTGGATTGAACAAGGCGCGAAATTCAGCCGGCATTGGGCGTTTGTCGCGCCTCGCCGACAGGCATTGCCCAGCGTGAAGAACAAGGCTTGGGCGCGGAACGCGATTGATCGCTTCATTCTGGCGCGCCTGGAGAACGCCGCACTGAAGCCAGCACCCCAAGCTGGCAAACGGACGCTTATTCGACGCGCGTACTTCGACTTGATCGGACTGCCGCCGACTCCCGACGAGATAAAGGAGTTTCTAAAGAACGACTCGCCTAACGCATTTGCAGAGTTGATCGAGCGGCTGCTGGCGTCACCTCATTATGGTGAGCGCTGGGGCCGGCATTGGCTTGACGTGGCGCGATACGGTGATTCGAGCGGTGGCGATGAAAACGATTTCTACCCGCTCGCATTTCGTTATCGCAATTATGTTATCGATGCGATGAACGGAGACGTGCCTTACGATCAGTTCGTCCAGGAGCAGACTGCCGGTGACCTGCTGCCGTCGGTTGACGGTGTGCGGAGAGAATTGGACCGCGTTACCGCAACGGGCTTTCTCACACTGGGGATGAGGATCCTCAACGAAAAAGACCCGCTGAAGAAGCGAGCCGACATCGTCGACGAACAGATCGACACGCTCGGCCGGGCAATCCTGGGGCTTACTCTTGGCTGTGCAAGGTGCCACGACCACAAATTCGACCCCGTCTCAAACTCGGACTACTACGCGTTGGCGGGGATCTTTCACAGCACCGATTTGAAAAATCGGACTTTGAAACAAGCGGCAAAAAATACGCAAAAAGTCATGGCCGTCGCCGACGGCAAAGTTAGAAATGTCAAGATCCACATCCGCGGCAGTCATTTGTCATTGGGTAAAGAAGTTCCGCGAAGTTTCTTGCAGGTGATGGATGATCGTCGAGCGCAGTCGATTCCCGCTGATCAGAGCGGCAGGTTGCAACTGGCGCGCTGGTTGACCCAACCCGATTCGGCGGCGGGCGGCCTGGTCAGCCGGGTCATGGTCAATCGTATCTGGCATTGGCACTTCGGCCGGGGCATCGTGGGGACGCCGGACAATTTCGGTGTCAAAGGGCAGCGCCCGACTCATCCGCTTTTGTTGGACTACCTGGCCCGCCGCTTCATCCGTGACGGTTGGTCGATCAAGTCGATGCACCGCTTGATCATGCTTTCGAGCACCTATCAAATGGCTGCGCAGAATCCTGTTGTAGAGACGGCGCAGCTCGATTCGGAAAACCGACTCTATTGGCGTTTCAATCGGCGCCGGTTGGAAGCCGAGGAGATTCGCGACGCGCTGCTGTTTCATGCTGGGCGACTCGATCGGTCAGTTGGTGGAGCGCAGACGAAAATCAAGTCGCGGGATCTGTCGCCGACCGACATGGTAAAGAATCGAAGGCATTACGAGACTTTCCGGCGACGGTCCGTTTACCTCCCGGTGGTGCGCACGCACGTCTACAAGTTTTTGGCACTGTTGGATTTCCCTAACGCGTGCCGGCCGGTCGGTGAGCGCGACGCAACGACCGTACCGACTCAAGCATTGATGATGATGAACAGCCCGTTTGTCATTCGGCAGAGTGAGTTTTTAGCCAAGTCGATTCTGGCCGACGAGCGGTTTGATAACGACTCGGCGCGGATTCGGCAGCTTTACTTGCGGCTGTTGTCGCGTCCGCCGGCGGAAGTTGAGACGCGTTGGACCAGGCAGTTTCAGGAGAAGTACGAACAGCTGTTGAAAGGCGAGGCGGATGACGGCATTCGCCGCTGGAAGGCGTGGACCGCTTTGTGCCAGACATTAATTTCATCCAACGACTTTTTTTATATGAACTAGAACGTCAAAGTTCGAAGCGAATTCTGGGGGCTCGCTTCGCTCGACCCCAGCCACCCGCCCAAAAGGCCAAGCACGAGATGCAACCACACCAATCCGAACTCCTATCACGCCGTCAGATGCTGAACCGAACCGCCGTCGGTTTTGGCGGCTTGGCGCTGAGTGGGTTGCTGGCCGATGCCTGCCTGGCGGATGCCCGTCCGTCCAATCCGCTCGCGCCACGAAGCCCTCATTTCGCGCCGCGGGCCAAACGGGTGATTTTCCTGTTCATGCACGGTGGCCCGTCGCACATTGACTTGTTTGATCCGAAGCCGCGACTTGATCGCGACGACGGCAAGCCATTGCCGTTGAAGAGCGCGCGCCTGCAGAACGCCAAACGCGGAAACTTGATGCGATCACCTTGGAGCTTCAAGCGATATGGTGACAGCGGAATTCCAATGAGCCGTTTGTGGCGACATTTGCCGGACGTCGCCGACGAACTCTGCATGATTCATTCGGTATGCGAAACGAATGCCGCACACGGCGCTGCGTGCATGAAATTGCATACGGGCGACGACGCGCTGGTGCGACCCAGTATGGGTGCGTGGATCAGCTACGGTCTGGGCACGGACACCCAGAACTTGCCCGGTTTCATCACGATCTGTCCCACTTCCATGCACGGCGGCATCACCAATTATGGCACGGCATTTTTGCCGGCCGTTCATCAGGGCGTGCCACTTGGCGCACCGGGTTACCCCAACACGCTTGCCAAGAATGCCACTTTCGACTTCATGACCAACCCCCGAGCTACACCGGCGCAACAACGCTTGCAACTGGAACTGCTACGGAAGCTACACGAGCGACAAAAACCAAACGACGCCGAGTTGGAAGCGCGCATTCAATCGTTCGAGTTAGCGTTTCGCATGCAGATGGCTGCGCCGGAAGCGATGGACACCTCGAAAGAATCCACGGCAACGCGGGCGTTGTACGGACTGGATGACAAGACAACGGAGAACTTTGGCTTGCAGTGTTTATTGGCCCGCCGTTTCGCGGAACGCGGCGTTCGATTCATCCAGGTTAGCCACGCGCACAGTCTTCCGTTCAACAACGAACAATGGGACCAGCACTCGCACTTGAAGAAGGGTCACGAGGCGAATGTCGCGCAGACGGATCAGCCCATCACCGGGCTGATCAAAGACCTCAAATCACGAGGACTGCTGGACGACACTCTCATTCTCTGGGGCGGCGAGTTCGGTCGAACTCCCACGGTCGAAGTCGGCAAAGCGGGGGGGGGACGTGACCACCATCCTGAAGGGTTTACGATGTGGATGGCGGGAGGCGGTGTCAAAGGCGGTTACCGATATGGAAAAACCGACGAATACGGTTACTACGCCGTTGAAGACCGCTGCACCATGCATGACTTGCACGCCACCATCCTGCACCTGCTGGGGCTCGATCACACGCGGCTTACCTATCCACATGCCGGCCGCGACTTTCGTTTGACCGATGTTTACGGCAATGTTGCCACGAAAGTGATCGCCTGACAGCGAGTAGCAAAAGCGGGCTGGCGACGCATCGTCATTAGCCGTTTGGGCGTTAGCCCCGGTTCTTTGAAGGAACGATTTTGTGTGAAGAAACCGGGGCTAACGCCCTGCGGCTGATTGTTCCTCGCGACCTCTCCCAGCGGGAGAGGTAACTGCTGCTTCTATCTTGCAACGCGGATCTTCTTGAGATACTGATCACTGGTTCCCTCAAGAAAGTAAATGCGTCCGGAAACCGTTTTGGGTTTTCCCGGTCGTACCGTACCGAAGGCGAGATCGATGTCGGTGCACGGCCAGAACGACCAACCCAGTGAGATTGCATCCGGTGAATTGATCGCAACCGTCGCGGGACGACCCGCTTTGCGTAGGGAGGCAATGAACCTGCCTTGAACTCCATCGATGGGGATTTTGATCGGCACCGCCTGCGGTCCTTTTAGCTTCGCATCGTTCAAGTTGCCTCCCATTCCGTCGGCTGCGAACTGGTCGCGTTTCAGTTTTGCATAGCCGGGTTTGTCGCCGAGCGTCGCGACGCGAATCCAGATGCGCTTCGGGTTGGGGATGTCGCCTAACCGGCGTTTTTTACCGCCGATCCAAACCAAAGCGTCGCGACCGAATCCTTCGGCCCAACAGTGGTTGAAACAAAGGTGCGTTGCAATTCGATCACGCACCCGATCGTCATCAACCCGCAAAGTCAGCTTGTACGCAACATGATCTTGCTTGGCCTGGAACGTAACCCGCAAAGACGCCTTCGGTTTGTCGCTTTCGTAGACAAGCGCGCAACTGCGATCACCTTTGCGTTCCCAGCGGTGCCGCTTCCAGCCATCGCGCGGAAAATAGGGCATGCTGTCCGTTAATGACCTCATCCGGCCTTCAACGTTCAACGCCCACCGCGCGTTGGGCGCGCCGTCCCATTCGATGACCAGGGTCTCCTGGCGATAGCGATTCAAGCGCCGGCGATACGACTCGCTCTGGTCGAGCTTCTTGACATATTGCGACGCGTCTTTGATCCCCTCTTTCAAAAGTCGTCGCCATGTTCGATCGATGGGCAGCGGTTCGCGTCCCGTCTTTGCCTTGAGATGCGGATAGGGGATCACGCGGATTGATTGGCGAATGTTACCTTTTACAGGACGATTCTTTTTCGAGCGAACTTTGGCGATGAAAATACTATTGTTACTGCCGTGTTTTTCGCATTTCGTGGGATCGGTCGCATGCTTTCCGATCGACTGCATCCATTCGGCAACCGTGACCCAGCTTTCGTGTTCGCTGATTTTGGTCACGCCAAAATTGCCCAACCGCGCGCCTCGTTCGGGAACCAGAATGCGCTCGGTGCTGCGTACGACGTGAAGTGTTTCAGGGTTAAAGCGTGCGATGAACAACGGAGCCCGGTGGCGGAAAATGTGATCGTTTTTTGCACCGCGACGCGTGTAAACGAGGTACAGACGCTTGCCGAGTGTCAACCAGTGCGTCTGCGTGTTGTAGCTGCCAAGTAACTTGCCGTCGTCAAACGTCAGCCGCCGCGGCATATCAAAGTGCAAGCCGTCTTTGCCGGACGTGACATAGTTGTGATCGTCGTTGCGGAGCGTCATCAGATATCGACTGCCGTGCCGAACGACCGCACGCAGGCCGCCAAGCATTGACCGGCGCGATCAATTTGACTACGCTTTTCGCCGCTTGGAACCGAGCGTAGCCTGCGCCAAGCAGATTAACGCAGCCGTTGTAAAGAACCATTTTCAGTGCTGAGAAAAACCATAACGCTGATCCAGTCACCACAACGGTCACTTGAGGATCTTAATTCGAACGTTCTTAAAGTGCACCACCATCCCCGGATCGTGCAGTTGCAGCTGAATCATTCCCTTATGCAAGCGGCGTTCTGGATTGAGATGTTCGGTGAACTCGGAAGAGGGCTTGCCGTTGATCGCGAACTTGAAATTGTTGCCCTTCGCGATGACGTGCATATCGTTCCAATCGCCTTTGCGAATGTCGTTGAGAGTGACGGCGCCTTTAATCTTGGTCAGCGTGGGACGGTCGTTTTCGTCAATCACCAGTCGGTCACCGCGAAAGCAGGCGTGCTCCACTCGGCCCGGCGTATGGAAGTCCCATGCTCCCAATATTTGTTTGCCAATGCCGACATGGCCGATATCGGCGTGATAACCCTGGAATCCTCGGGTCCCCGTTTCGTCTTTGCGAGCACGTATGTTCACTCCGCTATTTCCTTCCCCCAAGAATCGATAACTCAATTTGAGTTCGAAGTCTGCGATCTCTTTCTGGTTATAGACCAAATAGCTGCGCCCTTTATCTCCTTCCCCGACGATTATTCCTTCGTGTGCGCTCCATGCATTTGCCGCTTCGGCCGGCATGACCGTCCATCCCTTCAACGTCTTGCCGTCGAAGATGGAGACAAAACCCGGTTCGAATTTCGTTTTCGTTTTGGCATCGTCGGCGGTAACGCCCATTGAAGCGGAAAACGAAATTACCAGCATGATGCTTGTGGTCCAGATTAGACGTCTTGAGCAAATTTTCACTTGAATTCTCCCCTACTTTAATTGACCAAGTTCTGAAAGGTAGCGAATGAGGTCCAACAACTGCGATTGTGTGAGCACCGAGGTCAGTCCTGCGGGCATTGGACTGCCGACGGTCTGCGTTTCCTCGATGCTCTCTCTCTTGATCAGAATTGTCTCTTGACTGTCGAGTTTCTGGATGAGCAGATCGCCTGAGGCTTGGCTCGCCTTGGTATGACGCTCGTACCCCTGGTGTATCTTGCCGCTGTCAGTAAGGACCTGGACGACCGTGTAGCCTTCCTTGATTTGCCGGTTGGGCCACAGCAGCTCTTCGACGATCCGCTCGGCAGACAGCGTTGTGCCAATCGCAGTCAAGTCGGGCGCGGTGACGCCGCCGACGCCGCCGACCTTGTGGCAAGAGGTGCAGGCAAGGTAGTTGAACAGCAGGGACCCCTCGCTGGCGTTGCCCTTTTTTCTCGCGTCGGACGCTACTTGCTGAACATACGCTTCGTTGTAGTCGGGTGTCTCTATCCGGGCGCCCATGGATTGGCTCAGCACGTCGAACAGTATCTTGTCGGATCTACCGGTCGAGAAGAGGGCCCTCAGGAGTTGCTTTGCGGCGGCCGGTTCGAGTCGCGCTGTCTGAAGCGCAGATGCCAAGGCTTCGACGGCGCCTGGGCGATTCAGGAAGGCCAAAACGACGGCGCTCGCATCGGATGATTGGACTTCCGACGAGCCGCGGGCGAACAGGTCGGCGGCAAAGCGTGCAGCGGTCTCCGCATCGACGTCGACGAGCGACCTGACAGCGGTGGCACGGAGAGCCGGCGGGTTGGGCGCCTGGGCGTACGCCTCAAGAACGTCGCGGCAACTCGGTTCTTGCATGTCGACCAGGGCGCCGAACGCCGCGGCGCGTACTTGTACGGGCAACTGATCGTTCTTCGCCGCAGCCAGTACTCTTGGTTCTGTTTCTGAGACTTGCCAGATGCCTGCCAGGGTGAGTGCACAGGCTTGCACTTGAGAGTGCGACTGCGTCAACAGATGACCCAGTAAACCAGCCAGATCGCCTTCCGGGCGGAGCTTTCGAAATCGGACAACTTCGATTAGCTGGGAAAGTGTCTTGGCATGGGCGTCGGCATCATAGCCGCTCGAGGCCCTGAATTGCGAGGCATCGAGGCCATATTCCAACAAGTCTTCCTCATCGCCGACGGCCAAGATTGCCGAAATGGCCGCCAAGCGTGCCTCGGGTGATAATACTTCGGAAACGAGGATTTTCTTCAGACCTTCCAGAACGTCATGGCCTCCCGACTCGTTCAATACGGCTGCGAGATGGCTTGGCTTGGCAAATGTCAGCTCGCCACGTTGGAAGGCAGGCAGCCAAAGTGGCCGAAGATGATGCACCGTTTGTTTGAACGCGAAATCAATCCATTCATCTC
>Ga0310344_10003440_pt1 | contig 11754 bp, 10 predicted proteins | sample HC15DNA20200_MG_FD_203801 | JGI IMG/M metagenome (GOLD analysis project Ga0310344, IMG submission 203801) | Marine microbial communities from station ALOHA, North Pacific Subtropical Gyre - HC15-DNA-20-200_MG | ecosystem: Environmental > Aquatic > Marine > Oceanic | place: Pacific Ocean: North... | reverse complement strand
AGAGGCAGTACACCCGATTCAGATGAAGGAAATCCCTATAACTGCGGGAGAGCCAGAAACCGATCCAGAAAACCCGGAGACTTCTCATGAGGGAAGCGAAAAACGAGCACAGGTGGAACTTGGTCTGGATGTCTAGCAGACCCTGGAGATCCGCACAGGATGTCAGATGATCATTCGACCTTCGGGAGAGTATCTCGCCACCCGCTATAAGAGTGTGGTGAACAACCAAGAAACTCCCAAAGGGTGTTTCAACTGGGGTATGACATGAGCAGAACCGTTGGAGATCCGCTAGCCCATGATTCGATCGCGGCAAGCGATGAGGAGGGAAGCAGGTATCGCGCTGGTGTCTACGAGCCAATAGACGAATCCACTCTAGAAGATGCACCTGATGGTGGATCGTACCCCGTGCGCGGACATGGTCCAGCTTTCAAAAAAGGCCCCAAAGTCCCACGCGTTCCTAAATTACGACATATTTTGGGGCCTTCGGTTATTGCGCTCGGCATGGGTCTCGGTAGCGGAGAGTTCCTATTGTGGCCAAATCTCGTAGCCGTAAACGGCTACGGAATATGGTGGTTGTTTTGGGTGGGCGTACTTACCCAATTCCTTATGATCAGCGAGATAGAACGCTGGACATTGGCAACGGGCGAATCGACCTTTGCCGGTATGGCACGGCTCGATCGTGTATCTTTCTGGCCTTGGTTTCTATTGGCCGCAACACTGATAAGCTTCTTCTGGCCAGGCTGGGCCTCACAGTCAGCAGAGTTCATAGCACAAATTGTTGCCGCGGTGGGAGGGCCACGTTTCACCTGGCAACCTCTCGCAATTCTGTTCCTGTCATTTTGTTGGTTTGGGTTGGCGGTCTCGACGTTCGTATACAACGCTCTCGAACGGTTTGAGATTGCACTGGTAGCCGGTTTCTTCCCTCTGCTGGGAATCACACTGTTAGTGGTGGGCTTAGCTCCCACGGATATGCTCGACCTTGTTGTCGGGGCCGTCTCAATTGGCACAGCGCCACGTGAGCTTCTAACGGGCGATCAGTTTCCAACGCTTCTGCTTGCAGTAGCCTATGCGGGCACGGGGGGCTGCTTGTTACTTGCCCAGTCTCTGTGGATTCGTGATAAGGGTTTTGGAATGGCCAGGTACCAGGGTCGAATCGCTGGGATTCGAGGTAAAAACGAACATATCAGTGAAACAGGCTTTGTTTTCGACGCGACCGATGTTACGGCACTAGCTCGGTTTCGCGGGTGGATGCGAATTGCAGAACGTGAACTTTTGTTCACGTTCGTTTTACTAACGCTGTTGAGCGTAGTCATCACCTGTCTTCTTGTGACAACAACGTTGGGAACCAACAATCCTGGCTTAGCTGGTAACCTGACAGGGATGCTTGAACAGGAAAGTGCCGTAATTGAGAGCGTGGGTGGGCTGTGGCTCCGAGTAGCATTCGTTTTAGGTGGATCACTCGTCATATTTTCTACACAGCTTGCCATCATAGATACTGTGACTCGGATCACCGGAAGTATCTTCTACGAACGGTATGGCCGAAAAACCACGTTTTGGGATCAAAAACGAACGTTTTTGCTCTTCCTTACGATTCTAGTTCTCGCATCGATGGGAATAATCGCTGCCTCGTGGTTTGGTGGTGAGGCGCTCGCAGCGCTTCAACCCGACTTCCTATTGCTGATAGCTGGCCCAGCTACCATGACAAGCATGTTCGTGTTTACACTTATCATAGGGTACATGAACATTCGGCGGCTCCCGTCCGAACTTACGCCACCTCGATGGAAACGATGGGGGATGCTCTGGGCAGCGATTCTCTGGGGATGGTTCACGGCCGAACAATTGTCGAGAACGGTGATGCGTATAGCAGGTGTAGAGAATTCTACAATCGAATCCCTAACGGGTCACCCAATTCGGATCACGCTATATGCATTGTGGCTCGGAAGTCTCGTTTGGTTCGCTTCCCGCTTGCTTCCTAGAAAGCCTCGGACAGGCTAAACGACAGGCGCTGGAACCGCCCCCATCATCTTTCTCTCTGTTTCCTCGGCGGTCTGCATCTGGGAAAGATCCAGACTGAAGTCAGGCCGCTCGGGAGGAGCGAGCTTGTCGCATAGCTCCTGAATTTCCCGTCCAGAAAGGCCCAGTTCTTCGAGATCTTCTTCGGTAAGAGGAGGTACTCCGTCTCGCGATCCGACACCGTCTTTCCCCGCACGCAGTAGTCGACTGAGAGCTCTTCGCTCACCATAGCTGAGATGTGCACCCAATACGTTGTAATCAATCCAGGCTTCGTAAGTGAGCGGTGCTACACGCTGAAGTATACCAGCCATCACCCGTCCGTACTCCTGGATCTCCCACTGTGCGTGTGTGTCAACCCGAAGCGTGAGGAAATGGAGCAGGTTGTGGAGATCGATCTTCCAGTACCATTGCGTGTACGTCGATAGCGGTAAATCGATGCGCGCCAATTCACGGGCTACGTCTTCCCCTAACAACCAACCGTAGGTGTCTGCAGCGTCTTCACGAAGGCTTTCCCAGCGTTCGATCGCGCCAGCGTAAAGCTCATTTGACGTCGGCGTTGATTGACGACCTTGGTTATTCGAGCTGCTTTGGTGTGCGAAATTCGAATGGTCTGGTTCGTAAAACAATAACGGGAGGAGACTGTATCTGGCACTCAATTCATTCACCGATGCTGTTCTGTGCCGAATCCACTGGCGAGCCACGAACATGGGCATCGAACAGTGGAATTTGAATTCCACCATCTCGCTGGGCGTCGTGTGGGCATGTCGCCTCAAGTATCTTACAAGCCCCCTGGTCTGACTGACTTTTCGTGTCCCGGCTCCGTAGCTCACACGGGCCGCACTTTCGATGTCCTGGTCGGATCCCATGTAATCGACAAGCGCAACAAAACCATGATCCAAGACGGAAAAATATCCGCCGAGGATCTCTTCAGCCTCCGGAACAGTTGGTCTCTTCGTTTCCATACGGGTGGTCAAGTAAAGGTTCGTCGCTTCAGGAGAGGCAGAATATCGGGACTCGCCATGTCAGCGCCATGGATGGCCCTCACTTCGACAGGGTCCTAGAAACGGCTGTTTTCCACCCAGAGTAAAGCTCATCGCGGTGTTCATCCATCATCGATGGACTCCATACACAGTCGCTCCTCAAGGTTACCGTGATCTCCTCAAGATCTTGATACACACCCGCTCCAAGTCCAGCTAGCGTTGCGGCGCCTAGCGCCGTCATCTCCGTTACAACAGGTCGTTCTATGTCTATACTCAGGATATCGCTCAGAAACTGCATGGCCCAACCGTTCTCCGTCAGTCCACCATCGACCTTGAGCTTAGACGGTTGTTTTGCACCGTCGGCTTCCATCGCCTCGAAAAGCTCCCGGGTCTGATATGCGATCGCTTCGAGCGCGGCGCGGGCAATCTCCGCTGGTCCAGTGTCACGGGTCATTCCAAACAATGCACCACGTGCAGCCGTATCCCAGTGTGGAGCCCCAAGCCCAACGAATGCTGGCACGAAATAGACACCGTGCGTCGACTCAAGGCCTGCCGCGAGAGCCTCTGTTTCAGAGGCATTCTTGATAATTCCAAGACCATCGCGGAGCCATTGTACCGACGCACCAGCCACAAAAATGCTGCCTTCGAGTGCATACGTAAGAGATCCCTCTAGTTGCCATGCAACGGTAGTAAGCAGACGGTTCTTCGACTCAATTCGCTCATTGCCTGTATTCAACAGTGCGAACGCACCGGTTCCATATGTGCATTTCATCATCCCTGATCGGAACGCCGCCTGACCGAAAGTTGACGCCTGTTGATCGCCGGCAATCCCAGTGATGGAGATGGGACGACCAAAAATCGCCGCATCAGTGGTACCAAAATCACCCGCCGAGTCCCGGACCTCGGGAAGTAGGGTAGGAGGAACTCGCAGTGCTTCCATCAGGTCACCTGACCAGCACCCTGCCCGAATGTCGTAGAGCATCGTGCGCGAGGCATTCGATGCATCTGTCGCATGTACTTTCCCTCCGGTCAGGTTCCAAAGAAGCCACGTATCGATGGTGCCGAACGCGAGTTCACTCTTCTCTGCAGCTTCACGAGCACCTGCAACGGTATCGAGTATCCAAGCCAGTTTCGTTCCAGAAAAATATGGATCCAACAGTAGCCCTGATCTCTTTTTTACGTGCTCTTCGTAGCCGGCCTCCTTGAGAATATCACATACGTCTGCGGTCCGTCGATCTTGCCATACAATGGCGGGAGAAATAGGACGACCCGTATCACGTTCCCATACAACCGTTGTTTCACGTTGGTTCGTGATGCCAATCGCGGCTACTAAACTGCCTTCCGCCTCGACCGCTTGGACCACATCGCGCGTCACTTCAATCGCGTCGCGACAAATCTGCTCAGCATCATGTTCGACCCAGCCGGGTTGTGGATAACTCTGGGCGAGTTCCCGCCGGGACATCTTTTGTGGGAGACCATCGAGGCCGAAGGCTATCGCACGAGTAGAGGTAGTCCCTTGGTCGATGGCGACGAGAACTGGACGTTTAGTCAATGATGAGTCGGGTTAAGTGTGAGGTGGGAATCAATAGGCCGCAGATGGACGCATAGGTATAGGACTCTAGAGGACCCAGCGTAACTGATATGTTGGGCCGGCCTTAGCAAATCCCGGATCAGACATCGAGGTTCTTAACGTAGCGCGCATTGCTCTCGATGAATTCGCGCCGAGGCTCGACCTCCTCACCCATTAACTCCTCGAACAAATCTTCAGCATCGGGCTCGTCTTCAATTGTGACCTGGAGCAGTGTGCGTTTATCGGGGTTCATCGTGGTTTCCCACAGTTGGTCCGCGTTCATCTCACCCAACCCCTTGTAACGCTGCGTCGATACAGAGCCCTTCCCATTCTCGAGCTTTTCCTGGGCGGCCTCTCGTTCCTCCTCAGTGTAACAGTAGATCCCTTGTTTGCCCTTCCGTACGTAGTAAAGAGGTGGTTGAGCAATATAGATATGCCCCTCCTCTATAAGGTCTCGCATCTGATTGAAGAAGAACGTTAAGAGGAGGGTTCTGATATGTGCCCCATCCACGTCCGCATCTGTCATAATGATACACTTATCGTAACGTCGATTGTCGAGATCATAATCTTCGCCAACACCCGTACCCATCGCTGTGATAATGGCACGAATCTCTTGATTGGCGTAGACCTTATCGACTCTCGCCCTCTGGACATTTAGAATTTTTCCCCGAAGCGGAAGGATCGCTTGTTTGAATCGGTCGCGCCCCATCTTTGCCGATCCACCCGCGCTATCCCCCTCGACGAGATAGAGCTCGCACTCTTTGGGGCCTGGAAGAGAGCAGTCAGCTAGTTTTCCAGGTAAGATGCCACCTTCGAGAGCTGATTTCTTGCGGGTCAGATCGCGTGCCTTGCGAGCTGCCTCTCGAGCTCGTGATGCCTGGAGCGCCTTATCGATAATACGCCGTGCATTAGCCGGGTTTTCTTCCAACCATGTTCCGAGTTTCTCATTAACTAAACTCTCGACAATACCTCGCACCTCACTGTTTCCGAGCTTTGTTTTGGTCTGCCCTTCAAACTGAGGCTCCATCACCTTCACCGATAACACGGTGATGAGACCCTCACGCACATCGTCCCCACTCAAGGCAGAGTCCGACTTTTTGAGCACATTGTTTTTTTGTGCGTACGAGTTGATCGTGCGCGTCATTGCGCCCTTGAAGCCCGATAGGTGTGTGCCACCTTCATGTGTATTGATGTTGTTCACGAAGGTAGAGGTGTTTTCCTTATACGCGTCGGTGTATTGCATGGCGAGTTCGAGTTCAGTGTCACCCTGCTTACCCGAGACATAGATGATATCCTCATGCAGAGCTGTCTTTGTACCTCGCAGATATTCGACGAACTGTGATATTCCACCTTCAAAATGAAACTCGTCGGATTCCTTCTCGCCACGTTCATCCGCAATAGAGATCCGGACACCGCGATTCAGGTACGCCATCTCCCGGAGACGACTCGCCAGGGTCTTGTAGTCGTAGTCAAGCTCGGTAAAAATTTCATGGTCTGGTTGAAACGTGACGGTCGTCCCAGTCTCCTTGGTCTTGGCACCTTTTTTGAGTTTCCCATCGCTGATTCCGCGCTGATATCGTTGGGACCACGTGTACCCATCGCGGCGAACCTCGACCTTTAACCACTCCGATAGCGCATTGACGACAGAAACGCCGACGCCATGCAGACCGCCCGACACCTTGTAACTCGACTTGTCGAATTTTCCGCCCGCGTGCAGTGTGGTCAGCGCGAGTTCCACACCTGGAACTTTTTCGGTCGGATGAATATCGACAGGGATTCCACGACCATCATCGACGACACAAATCGACTTGTCTTCGCCAATTATGACTTCGATTTGGGAACAATACCCCGCCATCGCTTCGTCAATCGAGTTATCAACCACTTCATAGACGAGGTGGTGCAGCCCACGCGCCGACGTGGACCCAATGTACATGCCGGGTCGTTTACGGACTGCTTCCAGGCCTTTTAAGACCTGAATCTGTCGAGACGTATAGTCGGCCTGACTCTTTTTTGTAGTGGACTTTTTGGCGGTCGCCTTTTTTACGGTCGCCTTTTTCGCAGTTTTCTTAGGTTCCGACTTTGCCATCACCCATCCCCTCTCAGTTTTTCATCACCCAGTGGCTTGACGATCGATCCACCGTCGGACTGTAAAAACACTAACCGCTCGATACGACCGCGTTCACGGTCAACATTCAGCCGGTCAAGAAGCGTCCTTCGTCTCATATTCAACTCATTCATCCAAGCAGCATTGGCGACCTCGATGAAAAGCACTCCCCCTTTAAGCCCGGCCGTACGTGTCACATTCGCAATGTATGGCCCTGCAACCTCCGCCCAGCACGCAGCCGTAGCACTACGCTCGACATGTTCACGAATCCCGATGTGGTCGAGCACCCCGTCTACAATTGTCCCGACTGGGGCAGGCTTTTTGCGTCTACGTGGTTTCTTGCCGTCGACCTTTGAACGCCTCATTTCCTCTATCACCGTTGGCCCGTCAATCATGAAAACAGGCACCCGTTCTGGATCCTCCAATGATCCAAATCGCCACCCCGAAGCGGCACATCGCCTGGTTTGGGTGCCGCAAGGATCACCTGTCCTTCTCGGCCGTCATCAAAGAGTGAAAGTAGTCGCTCCGAACGACCTTCATCGAGTTCCGCAAACACATCGTCTAGCAAGTATGTCGGTTCCCGATCGAGTCGCTCGCGCAGGCAATCTGCCTCCAGAAGCCTGAGGGCAAGGGCTGCAGTGCGTTGTTGACCACTTGATCCGTAGCCTCGAAGATCCCGAACTCCCTCCTCGGCGTCGACCAGAAAACGGATCTCATCTCGGTGTGGCCCAACAAGCGTCAGACCACGGGTCCTCTCACGCTCACGAGTAGCCTCGAGAGCCCTCCGAAACTTTTCCGTCCATGTGGCCAACTCGATTGACTCCATTTCAGGTTCAGAGCCTTTTTTCACGGTGGCCTCTATTGATGAAGCATACTTAAGGTGCGCAATATCTCCATCCGAAATCGTCGCATAGTGCTGCTGGTATCGGCGCATCCCGTCCTGGACCCACTTCGACCGACTTGTAGTCACCACAGCTCCGGCTTCAACCAACCCATCAGTCCAGGCGTCCACCTCATCACTAGTGATCCCGCGGCGGAGCGCTTCGTTTCGTTGGGTAAGTATATTTCTATACCGCTGAAGTGCGGCAAGATATTTAGGCTCACCAACCGAGAGCGTCATATCGAGAAATCGACGTCTGGATTGTGGGCTTCCCCGAATAATGTCCACATCTTCAAGTCGAAACACCGCCACCCCTAACGAACCGATACCGTCGGACGCTCGTTCGAGTCCCCGCTCGTTCAATTCCACTTTTTTGAGCCGACGTGTCCGATCATAAGCTGCCGCCATCGACAACGACGGATCTCCCCCAACTTGGAGTTCCCCTTCAACACGAAAAACCGACTCTCCGAACCTTACGAGATCACGATCTCGTACACCCCTGAAAGATCTGAAGACTTCCAGATAGTATATGGACTCGAGAAGATTCGTCTTCCCAGATCCATTCGGCCCGACGATCGCGACTCCGACATTGGGGAATTCACATTCCAGATGTTCAAAGTTGCGATAATTGCGTAAGACCAGCCGCCCAAGATGGGGTACGGAGCACGTTGTCGATTGGGAAATAGACCGTGCCTCCGCTGTCTTGATCACAGACCCTAAACTACCTCTAAAACCCTTGTGTCGCAATGCGATTCAGACGATTCGACTCGAAAAATTGAGTTGGAATTACGCTTGCATCGATCTTCAACAGACTTCAGGTTCGAGGAGCCTATGACAACGCTCACTTATTTCTTACGAAGCTCTCTGAGAACCGGTATTACGATTATATCGGGACTCCTTTTTATTCTCGTGCCAACGGCGAGAGCACAAGATGCTCCACCGGTCCCAACATCGATTCAAGTTGAAGAGCCTAACCCGTTGAAGTGGTCTTACCTGGCTGGTGGATTTGTAGTACTGGGAGGACTCGCCCTACTTGATGAGCCTGTACGCAATTTTACAAGCGACTTACAATCGGACTTTGGCCGCGACTTCGCTCGAACGGCTACCGATTATGGCAAGGCCACACTAATGGCTCCAATCTTTTTGGGGGGCAGCATCCTTGTCGGAACTATAACTGATGGTGGGCAGGGATTTAAACGCGCTGCCGCGGCTGGAATTGGAATGGCTGTAGGAAGTCTTGTCAACGAAACGCTAAACCAAATCGTGGGACGGCGAAGGCCATCGGAAGAGGTGGGGGCATGGGAGTTTGACCCGCTCCACGGCCACGCTTCGTTCCCTTCAGGACATACGGCATTTACGTTCGCAATCGCTGGTGCGGTCGATGAAGCAACCGAAGGTTGGGTTGCCATCCCGTTCTATACTGCGGCAACCATAACCGGACTAACCCGTATCTACCTTGACCGCCATTGGCTCACAGATGTGGTGGTCGGAAGCTTAATCGGCGTCTGGATGAGCCGGCGTGTTACACGGACCGCAATGCGCCTGTTTAACGCCGACCGACCCACCTCAAGCTCGCGAAGTGGGGTTCAAGCACTACTCGATCGTATGGAGGCCGTAGCCAGTCCACACTTCCTTGGGGTCCGGGTTCGGTTATAAACGAAGACCCCGTCCGTGTACCTGTTATCGCAATTTTACAAAGTCAGAGACAGTCGGTTCTTCACCGCTATAGTCGTAGAATCCCTTCCCAGTTTTCCTGCCGTGATATCCAGCTAGAAACATACGACGCAAAAGTGATGGGGACGCGAACCGAGCATCCTTGTATTCATCAAACATGATTTTTGTAATGTGATATAGCGTATCCAGACCAACGAAGTCTCCAAGCGTGAATGGGCCCATCGGATAGCCACAGCCAAGCTTCAGTCCCTTGTCAATATCGGGAATCGAGGCAACACCCGCCTCATATGCTCGAATTGCATCAAGCATATATGGTACCAATAATCGGTTGACGACAAAGCCTGTGTTATCACCACATGCGATTGGGCTCTTCCCAATCGCTTCAGAGAACGCAAAAGCGAGATTGAAGCACTCTTCAGAAGTCTCTCCGCAACGAACAACTTCCACCAGCGGCATTACGGGCACGGGGCTAAAAAAATGAAGACCGACGAACCGATCAGGCCGACTGGTTCCCGCGGCAAGTTCCGTAATCGACAAACTTGACGTATTTGACGCAAAAATTGTTGTTTCCTTGCAACCTCGATCAAGAGAGGCGAAGAGGTTTTGTTTCTCCTCCAAATTTTCGACAATTGCCTCAATAATGAGATCGGAATCGGCCAAGTCACCTAGCTGAAGCGTGGGGTGGATACGTCCCATAACAACATCGCGATCAGACTCTGTCATATCCCCCTTTTCGACAGCACGATCCAGATTCTTCTTGATCTGCTTCATGCCCCGGTCGAGGAATGCCTGATCTAACTCACAAACAACGGGCTCGTACCCAGCTTGCGCACAAATCTGCGCGATCCCACCACCCATCAAGCCACAACCAACAACACCCACTTTTTGTATCTCGCTCACCGAATCACTCCTTCTTTGTATTTGTCTCTACTTGTTCTTAAGTAATCAGCCGTGTTACGACTCTCCACAATTCGCTCAGTTTCGGATGCCTTACCGTAATAAATAGGGATTGGAATGGCTGTTACCATTAAAAGGGGTTGTCATATATAGGCACTTACGAGTCCAGTTGAACTACAATCGCCGCACCCTGGCCACCTCCAATGCAAGCACTACCCAAGCCGAATTCGCCACCCCGTCGGCGTAGTTCGTGGAGTAAGTGTCCGGCAATACGCGCACCCGTCATACCTAGCGGGTGACTGAGTGCAATCGCTCCACCATTCACGTTCACTTTGTCACGATCCAGCTCCAACTCGCGCTCCACAGCCATATATTGGGGTGCGAAAGCTTCATTTATCTCAATGAGATCCATATCTTCAATCGTAAGGCCGACCTTTTCGAGGGCCGCACGAGACGCTGGTGCCGGGCCAATTCCCATGATATGTGGTGGCACACCGGCAACGGCGTATGAGACCAGTTTTCCAAGTGGATTCAGGCCATTCGAGACAGCGTAATCCGCACTTGCCATCACAAGAGCTGCCCCTCCATCACCAATCCCACTCGCATTCCCTGCCGTAACCAAACCATCTTCCTTGAAGTATGGTCGCAGTCCCGCGAGGGCGTCTATGGTCGTTTCAGGCCGCAGGTGCTCGTCGCGATCAAAGGATTTCTCCCGGCCCTTTCGTCCCACCATTACGGGTACAACTTCCTGTGTGTATCGTCCATCTTCCCACGCTATATGGGCAAGTTTTTGGCTCCTTAATGCAATTTCGTCCGCTTCTGAACGTGATATCCCGTATTCCTCAGCCAAGTTCTCCGCAGTCTGCGCCATCGAAAATCCGCAATACGGATCCGTTAGAGCTTCCCACAATGAGTCCTCCAAATCGGGTTCCGATCCCAAACGTAAGCCCCAGCGCGCGCCCCGTACGATGTGGGGTGCCTGGCTCATTGATTCTGAACCTCCCACGAGACATACATCGCTCTCACCAAGCTCAATCTCCTGCGATCCACTAATGACCGCCTGAAATCCTGAACCGCACAGCCTGTTGATAGCGAGTGCAGACGTTTCAATCGGAAGACCAGCACGTAACCCGATATGACGGGCAAGATAAATCGCATCTGCCGAGGTCTGCATTACATTTCCAAACACGACATGGCCGAACTCTTCCTTTGGCACCCCCGAACGTTCAATGGCCGGGTCTGACGCGAGCACACCAAGGTCAGTGGCAGTGTGGTCCTTAAGACTTCCTCCGAACGCACCCATGGCCGTTCGCGCAGCAGAAAGAAAGACAGTTCCGTTCCGTTTTTTCTTATCCATCAGTCAATTCCTCTATATGTCTACAAGTCCACCTTTACCATGTAAGCCGACATTCTTCCAAGTCGAAAAATAACTACTCCAGGTCAACCTTCACCTTCCAAAACACGCGCTGCCAGCCAGCTACCCACTTCCACTGTAGTAGCGGTACCGCCGATGTCGGGTGTTCTCAGACCCTCAATAAGCGCTTCCGTGACGGCGTCTTCAATAATGACTGCCGCATCCAATGCTCCTTGGTCTCGTAACAATAAGGCCGCACTTAAAATAGCTGCCATTGGATTG
>Ga0310344_10003438_pt1 | contig 11757 bp, 10 predicted proteins | sample HC15DNA20200_MG_FD_203801 | JGI IMG/M metagenome (GOLD analysis project Ga0310344, IMG submission 203801) | Marine microbial communities from station ALOHA, North Pacific Subtropical Gyre - HC15-DNA-20-200_MG | ecosystem: Environmental > Aquatic > Marine > Oceanic | place: Pacific Ocean: North... | reverse complement strand
AGATACTCACCACCTTAGACCGTTGCCCTTAAGCACATTGTTGCGTTTCACTCATTCAAGACGCTCCCAACGCCATCCGACGGCGGAGGATGACCAAGCCACTACCTCCCACGATCGTAACCACAAGCGAGATCGCTAAAGTGTTCATTTCAAAGAGAAGAGCATTCCCTAGAGAAAACATAATCCCGAATAAAAACAACGTAGCCGCGATTGTTCGTGCGAGTGCGTGCGTCATCCCAAAATCAGGCTCGATCCCTGCGGACCGTCTAATATGTTTCCAACCCGGCCCACCAGGACGAACTCGACGATAGAAAGAGAGGAGAGTCGCTTCTTCCTCAGGTCTTGTAAACCACAACACGGGGAGCCACACAGCGGCTGAACCAAACGCCGTCACCGCAAGTCGCGTTCCAAACTCCAACTCTCCGAAGATGGGCAGGTAGGACGCAATCGCAATCGCAAATCCTGCTAACATTGAGGCAAGTTCTGTCGACGCATTCACACGCCACCAAAACCACCTAAGAATCAGAACTGCACCAGGCCCCGTGCCTATCGCAATCATGAACCTGAAGAGCGCTGCGATGTCATCCGCGAAAAACGCCGCGATAGCAGCGAGTCCGGTGATCAATACCGAGGCTAATCTTGCCCACCTCACAAGCTCTTCTTGTGAGGCTTCAGGTTTTATAAAGCGTCCGTAGAGATCATTAACCAGGTAGCTGGCCCCCCAATTGATTTGGGTGGATACGGTCGACATGAAGGCTGCGAAAAACGAGGCGACGACTAACCCAAGTAGACCAGTCGGAAGATACCGCATCATTAACATGGGGTATCCAAGGTCTGGGTCCGAAAGGTCCGGGAATACAACAATTGCCGCCAACCCGACTAAAATCCAAGGCCATGCTCTGATGACGTAGTGGAGCCATACGAACAGCCACGCAGCCCGTTCAGCGTCCGCCTCTGACCGACTTGCGAGAAGTCGCTGTACGAATTCACCGCCGCCATCGGAGCGACGGAACGCCCACCATTGTATACCTAGGTAAGCTAAGAAAGTGCTAAATGGAAGCGATTGGGAGCCTGGTCGAGGTACCATCTCTAATACCTCAGATCGACCCAAAATGGCCAGTTGACGCTTGAGTTCCATGATGCCACCAATATCTGAGAGGGCAAAACCTGCCACTAGGATTGCCCCTGACAACGCGAGAAAGAACTGGAAGAAATCCGTCGCCACTACACCCCATAGGCCAGCCACCCCTGCATAGATCAACACGAAAATAGACAACACCACAACGGCCCAAAGACGTTCGTCACCAGGTACCCATTCTGGCATTTCGGGAAATAGCCCTAACACCTCGACAACTTTGCGCATGGCAAGCATTACGAAACCGATAGAGATGCAATTTATAGGGACCGCGAAGAGAAAAGCCCGTGAAGCACGGAGAACCGCAGCAGGACGGCCTCCGTAGCGTAACTCGGTGAGTTCGACATCGGTTACAACACCGGCCCTGCGCCACATACGCGCGAACAAACAAATGAGGAGCACATGGGAAAAGCCAAATGACCACCATTCCCAATTTCCGGCGATCCCTCGTCGCGCTATCAGTGCAGACACATACAGAGGGGTGTCTACGGAGAAAGTCGTTGCAGCCATGGAAGTGCCAGCGAGCCACCACGGAAGTGTACGACCACTTACAAAAAAATCCTCTACCCCAGAACGCGCCCGCCGAGAGAGCCAGAGACCTACTGCCAACGTCAGTCCGAGGTATACACCTACAACCCACCAATCAATTAAACTCATGCTTCGCTGCTAAACTGGTAACACCTCATAATTACAGACCCGCGGTGGAGACAATCCAACGTCCCGCAGCTCGTTCCATAACTGTCTCGGTAGACCAAGCGCAAATACTGGGCACCCCTATGACGTCGAGCCAGCGAGCATGTCCTAGCAACACAACGAGACTCCGTTTCGCACCCTCCAGATGTGCCTTGGCTTCATGCACCACGCTGGCAGAGGGGCCACTATGACCTTTCCAGCCCATTGGTGTTGCTGCCAGAACAACAATCCGTTGTTCAGCATCATTAACGTGAGGGGTAATCGTCCAACCAGCTCTTCGAAGTTCTTCAACGACTATAGTTGAGAGTAAGGCATCATGGGTGGCAGGTGGAGTGGCCTTTAAGTCGTCTGACACTCCTATAACGCTTGTTGGTACAGATGACCTCCAACCAGGCAATCCGCCGGTTCCATCAACGAGGGTTGCGATCGCAAGCTCCATAGTGTCAAACCCTGATGACATACCCGAAGCCTGTATTTCGTTCTGGGCTACTGAATCGACTGCATATTCAAATTCGGAGCACTCAAGAAGTTGTTCAAGACGGCGCTGAGCCGCACGAGCTAAACGCGCCGTGCTCTCTTCGCGCACACCTCGTTCCAGCGCATCAACCGTTGCCTTCACATCACTCGGATACACGATCAGATCACACCCTGCTCGGAGTGCCTCAACCGCTGCGGACGCATCATCGGCATCGATTGCCCCCATAATCATTGCGTCCGTTGCAACTGGACCGTCGAATCCAAAACGACCTCGAAGTATGTCTGTCACGACTGAGTGAGCTAACGTGGCAGGGCGATTGCTTCCCAACGCAGGGAAGGCGACATGAGCTACCATTGCAGTGCTCGCTTTCGGAAGAGTTGCAGCGAATGGGGCCAAGTCTGCCTCCAGATCTTCTGCACCCGCAGCAACGGTCGGGAGTCCCACGTGAGAATCTTCACGTGTCCGCCCATGCCCAGGGAAATGCTTTGCGCAAGTAATCGCACCGACACCCTCACAGGCAGATATCCATCGACTGCCAAGCCGTCCGACAATCTCCGGATTAGAACCAAAGCTCCGCGTGGCGATGATGGGATTTGTGGATTCGAGATCGAGGTCCAGAACAGGAGCCAGCACCCAATTGATACCTACAGAAAGTGCTTCACGTCCCGTCAATTCTCCAGCAATTGCCGCTGCCGCTTCCGCATCAGGATGTACTGCAAGCGCGGCCGGTGGAGGCAGTTCACTTAACCCTCGAATCTGTTGACCTGCACCGCGTTCGAGATCCGCTCCAATCAATAAGGGGCGGCCAGCCTCGCGTCTTATACGGTCGGTTAGCGACTTTACGGCATCTGCCTCTCCTCCAAAAATCACGAATCCGCCGACGCCCAGAGCAAGCGCACGGTGTACACGATCCTGAACTTGAGCAGAAGACCATTGGTCCAACCGTAACGCTTCTATTACGAGACGTGCAGTCGGTGGCACACCATTCACGCTGGAGTCAGGTCCCCAAGTACACATGACGTACGGGCACCCGTAGCCCACGAAGCACTACTCGGGATACCTAGGATGTGTTGCCGAGCGAGAATTGCAAAAGCCACTGCCTCACGGGCATCTGGATCCAGACTGAGTTCGGCGAGGTTCCGTACTGGGAGAGGGTCCAGATGTTCACGGAGACGCCTAACAAGGCTCGGGTTACGTGCCCCACCACCGCACAGATAGCAACTTGCAAGATCAAATTCGATGAAACGATAGCTATCAGCTATGGTTCGTACCGTAAGCTCCGTTAGAGTCGCAATAAGATCTTCCACAGACAGATCGGCATGTATTAAAAGCCACTCCCACAATCGACATTCTGAAAATCTTTCTCTCCCTGTCGATTTTGGAGGGGCAAGTTGGAAGTATGGGTCGCCGAGCCACTCGTTCAAGGCATCCTCCGACACAGTTCCACGAGAAGCCAATTCCCCATTCCTGTCATATGTTTGGGCACCATCAGTTAACCGCTCGACAGCCGCATCAATCAGTGCTACACCAGGGCCTGGATCAAAAGCGATCGCCTGCTTATCGGTTCCGTGCACTGGGAGTGCAGTCACATTGGAGATACCTCCAATGTTCTGGATTGCAAGAGCCTCAGAGCCGCGAAAGAGAAGTTCGTCTGTGTAGGCTGTGAGCGGAGCCCCTTCCCCTCCGACAGCCATATCACGCGCGCGAAAGTTCGATACAACTGGGAGCCCTGTTTGCTCAGCGATCACAGCTGGTTGACCCAACTGTAAGGTGGCCCCAGACCGATCTTCTCCCGGCGGACGGTGCCAAATGGTTTGGCCGTGACTCCCGACAGCTTCTATAGCATCGGCAGGTATGGGGGCCAGTTTCAGTGCACTAAGGACAGCCTTCGCAAACTGAGTTCCCAATTCAAAATCAAGATCACAGATGGCGGCGGCGGAACCCGAATTAATCACCGCCCGAATCATTGCCCTTTGCTGCGGAGTGTACTGCTCAGTATGGAAGGTCAACACCTCCCAAGATTCAAAGAGTTCCGCGTCTCCTGTAAGTTCGACAATTGCGACATCGATCCCGTCAAGGGAGGTCCCAGACATGACACCTACCCAATATGTCATATTGCAGCTGACATAGATCGCATTATAGAGAACTTTTCAGAGCCGTTGCCATCCTGCTCCTGTAGCCTCAGAGGGTATGCTGGTAAGAGTCTTGTTCGATTTGGCACGTCACCGTTCAGGAATCTGGGCGTCTTACATAATTCGTTGCTGCCAGTATAGAGCACTGGGTATATTAGTAATAGACACAAGCTTATCGGGCTCAAACTGCAGACAGTTGTTCATGTTCATGGAGGTGCCGCATTAGTGGAGTGGCTCCAGAGGCACGGACAGTACTTAGGAAGCTAGCGGCACACTTTGGTCAACCCGACAAGCCGCAGCTCGACCCTCTCGATGAATTCGTGCTGACCGTGCTTAGTCAATCAACAACCGACGCGAATCGTGACCGTGCGTGGGAAACTTTATTGGAACATTTTCCCAACCCAAACAAGCAGGCAGGAGTCCAGATCGCATGGGAAGAGGTTCGTCAGTTGGGGCGAGAGAAGTTAGAGGATTTGATTCGGGTCGCGGGCTTGGCTGGTCAAAAGGCCGGCACGATCCATGCGGCACTAGACCGGCTAGCAGTCGAGGTCGGCGAGTTGACGCTCGATCACCTCAATTCTATGGATGACAACGAAGCAATTGACTACCTAACCTCATTTAAGGGGGTTGGTGTTAAAACCGCAGCCTGCGTGCTCTGCTTCTCACTACACCGACCGATCTTACCAGTTGATACGCATGTCTTTCGCATTGCCCGCCGATTAGGGTGGATTCCACTGAAGGCGACTGCAGACAAGGCTCACTCATTGCTCGCCGATCGAGTGGACCCAATAGATCGTTTCTTGATGCATATGTTGCTGATCGCTCATGGTCGCACCGTGTGTTTAGCACGCTCTCCGAAGTGCGATGAGTGTCCCTTGGTAGAGACTTGCCCGAAGATCAGCGTTTCGGATTCAAGCACCACCTTGGGGGAACCTGACCACCAACCTCTCATTTAAGCGAAGTCTCAGAACTGAACCTTCCTGTAAAACTGGGGTGGACTCAGTGGTTGCCAGGCTTATCGCAGTTCCTTCGGCGGCACCAACGGCTGCACCGACAACGGTTTCGTACGTGTTACCTCCAATCACGCGGCCCAAGGTGCGGTCCGTATTCACATCAAGACCGGCGGGATTCGCTTCAACTACTGAAACAGAAATGGGGAAATACTCGCCATTGAACATCACATCGATGAAGTGAACCTTGATGATTGTTTCCTGATCCGATCCCCCCGTAGCCTGTACGGCGGTGACCTCTCCACGAACCAATGAGTTTACCGGCACCAGGACCGTATTGTCCTCTATTAAAGGAACCGTAACCGCGGCATTAAACATATCTCCAGGCCGATGGCTCGTGGGGCTTAAATCCTCGAGTAGTTCGACGGAAAGTTCCGCACCAGGCCGAACCGCCTTTGTTATATATACGATCTGCACTTCAGAATTACCTGAAAGCATGGATCGATCAGTCTCTGTTACTGTCTCAGGCAGCTCTTCTGTTTGAGCTTCGCTGCTGGTCTTCGGCTGAGTGTCATTAATGTTAGCAGCTTCAACTTCGGGAGCCGACTCCACGTTCCCCAGATCCACTTTATTGGATCCGCAAGCCGCAAACCAAAACCCAAAAGCAGTACATATAAGCTTCAATGCCATTGTAAATTTTTGTCTCACCGATCTCTCTTTCACAATACTCCCCTATCTTCCCAGTTCGTTTGAACGCCTCGGGTCCTATCCTTAGGTTTCATAAGTACCCCTCAAAATCGCATACCAAGATCGTTAAACCAGTTCCACGGTTACGGGAACGATAACCTCGGTGCTAGTCGGTCCAAAACTGAGTTTCCTCGACACCACTCCCCGGAGCCATATTGAAATCGCTTCGAACGCTAATCCCATATTTCATACCCTACAAGCGCGGGATGACAATCGGGCTCATCCTTGTTGTTCTGAGCAATCTATCAACTGTTGCAGCTCCGTACGTTATCAAGATAGCCATAGACGCCCTGGGACAGCAGACTCGACCCGTGATCGTTCTTCAGTACGCGCTTCTATTGGTCGCAATAGCTCTGCTCGGTGGAGCCGGTCGGTATTGGATGCGAGAACTCTTGAACGGTATTAGTCGCCGGATGGAGACGGACATCAGAGATGCGTTGTTCGAGCATCTCTTACGATTGTCTCCAGAATTTTTCGATTCATGGCGTACCGGCGACCTGATGAGCCGAGCCACTAATGATGTTCAAGCTGTTCGTATGGCCGCAGGTCCGGCAATCATGTATACCGTCAACACCGCTACCGTTGCGACTTTTGCGTTGGCACTCATGATCTGGATTGATCCGAAACTGACTCTCGTTGCCATGATCCCAATGGCCGCCCTTCCCCCCGCTGTATTTGTATTTGGAAAGCAAATTCATCATCGCTTTGAACAGATCCAGGCTCAGTTCTCCGAGCTCTCGAATTTTGCACAAGAAAACATTGCGGGTGCTCGAATCGTTAAGGCATACGCACGGGAGGCCTCGCAGGCACATCAATTTGAAAGCCTCAACACTGAGTATAGATCGCGTAACCTCTCGCTCGCTCGTGTGTGGGGGATGTTTCATCCCAGCCTGACGTTTTTCACTGGCATAGGAGCCGTGGCAGTTCTCTGGTATGGTGGCGGCCAGGTGATCCGCGGGACGATAACGCTAGGTGATTTCGTCGCCTTTTCTTTCTATCTGACGTTATTAATGTGGCCAATGATTGCACTCGGTTGGGTGACAAATCTCTTCCAGCGTGGGGCAGCCTCTATGGGCCGCTTAAACGAACTTTTTGACATTGCTCCAGCCATATCGGATTCAGGAACTACACGTCCATTGCAACATGTGAGCGGCACCATCGAGTTCAATAATGTCTCGTTCAAGTACCCCGAAACGTCACGAAACGTGTTAACTAATGTCTCCTTCCAAATTGAACCCGGGCAAACCGTGGCAATTGTGGGAGGGACCGCGAGCGGAAAATCGAGCTTGGCACAATTGATTCCGAGGCTCTACGACGTGTCGGAAGGTACAATTAAGATCGATGGAGTCGACATCCGTGAATTCCGCCTCGCCGAGCTTCGCAATGCAATTGCATTTGTGCCCCAAGAACCGTTTCTATTCAGCATGCGACTGCGACGAAACATAGAACTTCAAAACTTGCAGGGTAACCCTGAAACGGTGGCGAGCAGAGAACTGGAAAGAGCACTCCAAGTCTCACAACTCGCGAAGACACTTCCTGTCCTCCCTGAAGGTATTGATACCCGCCTTGGTGAACGGGGCATCAACTTATCTGGCGGCCAAAAACAGCGCGCCACTCTAGCCCGCGCCATATATCGAGATGCACCAATCCTCATCCTCGACGACGCACTGTCATCCGTCGATTCGGAGACCGAAACTGCCATTCTTTCAGCACTGCGAGAATATATGACGGGACGTACATCAATCATTGTTTCTCATCGAGTGTCAGCCGTCCGAGAAGCTGACCAAATCCTAGTACTAGAAGATGGACTCCTCGTCGAACATGGCGTCCACGATGACCTCATTGCCGCGGGAAAGACTTATGCGCGTCTGCTCGAACGCCAACTGCTATCCGAGGAACTCGAGAGTATCGAACATCGGCGAAAGGCTACCAAGAACTAGGAGACAATCTCAACGACCCGCGCAAAGCTATTTTGTTGCGGTCGCCTTTCCATGTTGAGAAGAGAAACCGATCATCTTGTAGACGAGTTTCGCTACCGTAAATGCGGAAGCTTCTTCTCCATTACGCGGTGACAGTTCAACAACATCCGCACCCACGACATTACACTCATTGAACACGGCGGCGAGGAGGTCCATTGCGGCCCACCAATCGCCGCCTCCCGGCTCAGGGGCGCCCGTGGCCGGGATAAGCGATGGGTCAAAGAAGTCAACGTCAAAGGTAATATAAACATTCTTCTTGAGGGCATTAAGTACACGATCGATCCAATCTGATTTCCGCATCTCGTGAGCGTATACGCAGGTAAGATTTCGATCTACAACGACTTTCCGCTCCTCGTTTGTCTGGGCTCGAATTCCCACGAACACAACCTCTGTTGTGTGTTCAAGGATGCGCCGCGTCACGCATCCATGATTCCATTCAGTACCATGATAGCTCTGACGAACATCTGTATGAGCATCGAATTGGAGGATTGAAACATCACCTTCGAGCCTATCTACCCATGCTAATGCAGGAGCACTCGAAATTGAGTGTTCCCCTCCAAGACCAACAATGAAACGATCCCCTGCCACGGTTAGCAGATCATCATACAGGGTACGGAGTTCCGCGATAGCGAGCCGTGGACCCTGCATTGTCAGAGTGATCTCAGGCAACGTATGGATCCCCAACTGACACGGTTCGCTGTCTAGCTCTTCGTCATACCACTCGACATACCTGGAAGCATCAATGATCGCCGCTGGCCCATAACGAGTTCCTGTACCCCAGCTAGTCGTCGCCTCGTAAGGGATAGGAAGAATCACTGCCCTGGCACCCTCCCATGTCGTTAAGGACGGGGGCAGGTTCAGGAAATTTGAGGCGTCCGCCCATGAATGGTCGGCAATTTTCGCCGGCAGATCAGAACGGGTCAGTGCACGCAGTCCGGGCAATAGCCTTCGAGTTCAAGACGGTACCCAACAATCTTGAATGGCGTCATTTCGGCTATACCTCTCGTCCAAGCATTTGGTTGCAAGCCCTCAATGTCGTGCACACAACCGCAAGACAGGCACCTAATATGCTCATGTTGGTCTGTTCGTCCGTCATATCTCGCTGGCCCGCTGCCCATTGGAAGCTTGATAGCGACACCACAGCTAACGAGCGCTTCCAAGGCTTTGTAGACCGTGGCCAGACTAATGTCGGGCACATCTGCCCGGACCGCGGTAAAAACATCATCGGCCGTCGGATGACTCGACGTTTCAACAAGCGCACCATACACAGCTGAACGTTGAGTGGTAAACCGATGGCCACCACCTTCTAGTGCAAGTCGAAGTTCACTTTCAGATATGCGCATAGGGAGGACGTCGAATGTTTTAAATTGGAAGCATTTGAAATGGCTAACGGCTAGCCAAGTAAAACCGCATTGCCTAAGCGATCGTAAAGATACACACGTTTCGAATCCTGTCTACACCATTAGGCGCCACGCAAAGGACGTGGGTTATCCTCACCTAATGTTATCGAACTTGGTTCAATCCGAGGCTTCGGCTTCGCGCGTCTCATCGACAAAAACCTGCCATCGATCGTGATCACCAGCGATACTTATGTGTTTGGCAGGAACTTCGTGGCCCAACCGACGATGCAAACCACTGATTAGCTTGGTTACAGAGTCGGCAGGTGCACGACCGTGCTCAACGACAACCTGGTGCGCAGGCGTTCCATTCTCCGGGACTAACCGCGCACTGTAGAGACCGCGCGCACCATCTTCGAGAATACGAGTAAAGAGAAGAAATTCCGAAGAACTTTCCACATCTGGAAGCGGTGGAAACAACCATACGTCTGCGATCATAGGCGGGGGCACCCGCTTCGCCAAATGACCGAGTCTATTGGTAAGCGAGCTTTGCGAATCTACATGGCCATTCTCGATCCGCAGTTCTGTGGTTGCTACGTTTGCGTCCATCTCACCTCCCCCACACCAAATCCCATCAGTAACCCGCAGGCTACTGCACTAAGACGCTAACGACCTCTCGAACATAAGGGTCCAAGCCCCCTTTAGACAATCCGGTTGGACCTAAAAGATGTGGATAAGCTAGTCTGCCTCTTTTGAACTGATTAGCACATCGACGTGGGGTCGTAGCTCCTCTACTACCGTACGAACCGCTTCATCGAGTCCGACATCAAGTACAATCCCGGACGCCTTGGCATGACCACCCCCGCCCAACAACTGTGCCACTTCAGAGACATTTACACCGTCATTTGAACGCAGTGAAACCTTTGTCCTATCTCTAGAAAGTCCCCGGAAAAACAAACCGACTTCAATCCCTTTTAGCCGGCGTGGGTACTCCACTAATCCTTCCATGTCTTCGCCCGTAGCTCCCGTGTCTAACAAAGCACGGTGATCCAATGCAACCCAGGCGATGGGAGTGAGTGGATCCACTTCCAAATTTTCTAAAGCCAGGCTGACCAAAGCTAGCTTCCCACGCGTATACCCTCCGTATAAAGCTCGATACATGGCCCCAGGATCCACGCCAGCATCAATGAGTTCAGCAACGATCGCATGCGTGCGGCTCGACGTATTAGAGAACTGGAAGGAACCGGTATCGGTGACTAACGCGACGTAGATCGCCTCTGCTTCGGCACAGTTGAGTGAACAATCGTCCAGTGAAAGCAGATCAAACACCAATTCACCGGTCGCACAAGCAGACGGATCACGAATTGAGGGCTCCACCAATGCGTCTCCAACGACTGGGTGGTGGTCAATTAAAACACCCCCGACACGTTCAAGATGTGTAGGTAATCCTCCCAGTCGCTGCGGTTCTGCTGTGTCTAATACTGCGATTGCATCGGCCCGCTCAAGTGGGTCGCTGGAGGCAGGGTCATCTGTTATGAAAGCCGGAACATCGGCAAGCAGAAACTGGAGCGACATTGGCGCACGGCTTGGCGTGACAATCGTGACTTCTACTCCCTTGTTCCGCAGCCGCGTCGCGAGCGCTACCATGCTCCCCAGACCATCTCCGTCTGGATTTACGTGCGTCGTAAGTACGACAGAGGACGCGTTCTGAAGTCGAGTGCGAATCTCTCGTAGGGCTGCTAGTCGAGATACGGGGGGGGCGGGGACAGTCAGCGGACGAAAACGCAATGAGTTAGCATAGCGCAGACCCTAGGTAGAGATCGCGGAGGCGTCAACACTGCATTTGCGCTATTCGTCACAATCTGAGTTGGAAGCGACAATATTCCACACGAGTTGTGCAGACTGTTCGAGCAGATCAAGATCTCCATTGTTCTCAATCACGTAGTCGGCCCGCTTTCGCTTATCGTCACTGGACATTTGACTTGAATCGATTGAACGAAACTCTTCCGCTGACCAGCTCCGTGTGACAAAAGCCCGTGCCGAACGAACTTCGGTACGCGCATCGACTACGATCGTCACATCGTAATCACCCTCCAGCTTGCTCTCAAATAGAAGTGGGACCTCCTCAAGCACTATGAGCGCCCCAGCTTTCATCGCATCATCACGAGCAGCTTTACGTAGCTCTCGGATCGCCGGGTGAACTATCATTTCAAGCTGGACACGTTCATCTTCATCTTCAAAGACAAGTGTGCGCATAGCATCCCGATCAAGGGATCCGTCTGGGTGGAGAACTACATCACCCCATT
>Ga0310344_10003436_pt1 | contig 11764 bp, 10 predicted proteins | sample HC15DNA20200_MG_FD_203801 | JGI IMG/M metagenome (GOLD analysis project Ga0310344, IMG submission 203801) | Marine microbial communities from station ALOHA, North Pacific Subtropical Gyre - HC15-DNA-20-200_MG | ecosystem: Environmental > Aquatic > Marine > Oceanic | place: Pacific Ocean: North... | reverse complement strand
TAACTGGTGGAAGGAGTCCAATAAAACTTTATAAACAATTAGCAAAAGATAAAAAAATACCGTGGAGGAAAATTGATTTTTTTATTGGAGACGAAAGATTTGTAAAAGAAACTTCAAAATACTCAAATATTCGAATGTGTAAAAAATATTTATTAAATAGAATTAATATTTCAGATAAACAAATATATAATATTAACACAAATTTTAACTCACTTAAACAATCTGCACTTGATTATGAAAAAAAAATTAAAAAATATTTCCAAAATAAAAAAATAACTTTTGATTTAATTTTGCTCGGTGTAGGATTAGATGGTCATATTGCTTCACTATTTAAAGGAAATATAAAAAAAAGATCCAATAAAAATATTGATTTTGTTAAGAGAAAAGATTTTTCTAGAATTACATTAACTTTGAAATGTATTAATCGTTCTAAATCAATTTTTTTATGGTCGCCTAATCGAAAAAAGTCAAATATTGTTGAAATGATTTTACTAGATAAAAAATTTAAATACCCAGCTTCATTTTTGAAGAAAAAAAATAATTTTTTATTCCACTGTAACTGATTTTGCTAAATTCCTAGGTTTATCTATGTCGCAGTTTTTTAGTGAGGCTACATGATAAGCTAAGAGCTGCAGAGGTATTGTCATAAGAAACGGAGCTAAGTGTTCGTCTGTATTTGGAATCTCTAGAGAAAACCTTATGTTTTCACTTATAACTTCATTATCTTCATTTGATATCAAGATTACTTTTCCTCCTCTTGCTATTACCTCTTGCATATTTGAAATTGTTTTTTCAAAATATCTATCTTTAGGAGCTAAAATAACTACAGGCAAACCTTCTTCGATTAAGGCCAATGGACCATGTTTCATTTCACCAGCAGGATATCCCTCTGCATGTAAATATGAAAGCTCCTTAAGTTTTAATGCTCCTTCTAACGCTATTGGAAAAGACAGACCGCGACCCAAGAACATTGAGCCTTTGGCCTTTAAAAAATCTTTAGCTATAATTTGAATTTTGTCCTGGCAGTTTAAAGTTTTTTTAATCAAATCTGGAAGTTTTTTAAGTTCTTCTATTTTCTTTTTGTAATCTGTTGAAGATATTTCTTTTCTTATCTCAGAAATTTTTACAGCCAAAATATATAAAACTAACATTTGACCAATAAAAGCTTTTGTAGAAGCAACTCCTATTTCAGGTCCAGCATGAATAGGTAAAACAAAATCGGAAGATCTTGCTATAGAGCTTTCTACAACATTCACAATTGAACAAGTTTTTACTTTATTTTTCTTACATAAATCAAGGGCAGCAAATGTATCGGCAGTTTCTCCAGATTGTGAAACAAAAATATATAAATTTTTTTTATTAAATTTAATTTTCCTATATCTAAATTCTGATGCTATATCAATTTCAACTGGAATATTTGTAAGCTCTTCGAACCAATATTTTGCTGTTGAGCAAGAATGGAAAGCTGTACCACAACCAATCAAAACTATTTTTTTAATTTCTTCTGGTTTTATAGGAAAATTATATAAATTAATATCACCCCGCAATTGATCAACATATTCTTTAATGCAAGTTTTTGCTGTAATATCTTGTTCATAAATTTCTTTAGACATAAAATCTTTATAGTCTCCTTTTTCAGCAGTTTGTCTGTCATCAGAAAGTGTTAGAATTTCTTTATTAATTTTTTTATTTTTTGAGTTATAAAATTCAATTTTATTATTTGTTAATACGCAAACATCACCATCATCTAAATACGTTATTTTGTTCGTCATTGATTTAAGAGCATAAGAATCAGAGCCTAAATAATTTTCTTCTGGACCATATCCTACAGCTAGGGGACTTCCTCTTCTTGCCCCCACTACTACATTATTGTGTTTCTTAAAAAGAATACCTAGAGCAAAGCTTCCATTAAGTTTCTCTAAAGTTTTATTAATTGCATCAATTAAATCATAATTTTTGAGAAAATCAGTTAAAAGAATAGTTATCACTTCAGTATCTGTTTGTGATTTAAATTTGTATCCTTTTTTCTCTAAGTTTTTTTTTAAATTATTTGAATTTTCAATAATTCCATTATGCACAACAGAAACTTCTTCTGATGAATGTGGATGAGCATTAACTTGGCTAGGAACTCCGTGAGTAGCCCACCTAACGTGACCTATACCCAATGATCCTGTTGATGGGTTTTTAAATAAAATTTTTTCGAGATTATCTACTCTGCCGGTACATTTTTTTTCGTCTATATTGCCGTTTACAATAGTAGCTATTCCTGCTGAATCATAGCCTCTATACTCTAACTTTTTTAGGGATTGAATAATATTTGAAGTGACAGATTTATTACTAGCTATACCAATTATTCCACACATTTATTTTCTTTTATAGTTTTTTATTTCTATTTGGTTTGATCGAGTTAAAGAAAGTGACTTATTTTTTACATTCTTTGTTAAAGCTGAACCAGCGCCTACAACAGAATTTTTTCCAATTTTTATTGGAGCAACAAGAGAACTATTTGATCCAATAAAAGCACCATCTAAAATTTTTGTTTTATTTTTATTTTTTCCATCATAGTTACAGGTAATAGTCCCCGCTCCAATATTTACATTTTTTCCAATGCTGGCATCTCCTATATATGATAAATGATTAATTTTTGTATTTTTCCCAATTTTACTTTTTTTAACCTCGACAAAATTTCCAACTCTTGAACCTTTGGATAAAAAAGAACCTGGCCTCACTCTAGAAAAAGGACCTACATTTACATTGTCTTCTATAATTGCATTTTCAATATGGCTAAAAGATAATATTTCAACATTATTTCCAATTTTTGTTTTCTTACCAATTACAACGTATGGATTTATAACAACATTTTTTCCGTACTTAGTGTCATTAGATAAAAACACGGTTTCTGGTGATTTTAAAGTCACACCCATTTCCATAGCTTTTTTTCTTAACTTTTCTTGATTATATTTTTCTATTAAAGCTAATTTTTTTTTGTTTATTGAAGTCATTAAGATTTCTCTTTACATTAATATAAAGTTAGTAATAACTCACAAAATATTTCTTTATAATACTTAATTAAATGAGTCAAAAATTTACAATTTTATTTGATTTAGATGGTACTTTAGTCCATACAGCTCCCGATTTAATGCGGGCACATAACTACGTAATGAAAAAATACGGATATGACGAAAGAAAACTTTCTGACATAAAAAAATTGGCTGGTCGAGGTTCAAAAACTATGCTTACAAAATCAATTGATGAATTGGGAAAAATTAAAAAGACTGCTGATCAAATTGAAAAAATGACAAAAGAATTTGTCGATTATTATAGTAAAAATATTGTTAAAGAAAGCACTCTAAAAAGAGGAGCTTTAGAATTTTTATCCTGGTGCAAAAAAAAATCTATTTCTATGGCTATATGCACAAACAAACAGGAACATTTATCAATAGATCTTTTAAAGAAAATTAAAATTTATGATTTTTTTGAATATGTTGCTGGGGGAAATACTTTTAATCATAACAAACCTGATCCAAAACATTTGACGGATACTATTGAAATAATAGGTGGAAATATAAAAAACACTTTAATGATCGGAGATAGTGAAACTGATTCTAATGCTTCTAAATCTGCGAATATACCTTTTGTGCTAATAAAAGACGGTTATACTGAAAAAAAATCGAATGAAATATACCACGATCATTTAGTCAAAGATTTTGTGGGTTTAGAAAAAATTGTTGAAAAATATTTATGATTGAATTTAAACTTTTTTTTGCTTTAGTAAGTTATTATTTTGTAATGTTTGCTACCCCAGGACCGAATAATGCTATGTTAACAGCTTCTGGTATTAAATTTGGTTTTAAAAGGACTATGCCTCACATGTTTGGTATTCCTTTTGGACATGTAATTCAAATTACCTTAGTTTGTTTTGGTCTTGGCACACTATTTCAAAAATATCCATTTATACAATTTTATCTTAAATGGCTCTGTTTTTTCTATCTTCTTTATTTAGGATGGAAGATTTTAGGATCTTTATCTGACAGCGACAAAGAAACTGGCAGACCTTTGAAATTTTATGAAGCTGCACTTTTTCAGTTTATTAATCCTAAAGCATGGGTTGTGGCATTGACTGCTGCAACCGCATTTTTTCCCAACGAAGAAAATTTTGTTATAGCTACATTATTTGTTGCTGGAACTGCCCCATTTGTTTGTATTCCTGCAATTTGTATTTGGGCTATTTTTGGATCATCAATCAAATTGATAATAAAAAATGCGAAAATTAAAAAAATTATAGAATATTTATTAGCTGTATTATTAGTTATCACTGCTGTTATAATCGTTGTTGATTAATATTTTTGTGTTATGCACTTTACAAAAAAAAATGCATCCGAAAAAAGGGTTGCGCTAAAAAATAAACTAAATGAGAAAAACATTTTAAGATTTCCTGGCGCTTATAATCCTCTTGCTGCAAAATTAATAACTGAAATTGGTTTTGATGGCATTTACATTTCCGGAGCAGTTATGTCGAATGATTTAGGGTTACCTGATATAGGTTTGACTACATTAAAAGAAGTGAGTTATAGAGCCAATCAAATATCAAGAGTCTCGGATTTACCTTCTATAGTTGATGCTGACACTGGATTTAAAAATTGTAAGAAAACAATAGAGACTTTTGAAAATCTTGGTCTTTCAGGTTGTCATATAGAAGATCAAATTGATGAAAAAAGATGCGGTCATTTAGACAATAAGGAAGTTATTCCCTTAAAAGAAATGACAAAAAAAATTAAATCCTGTGTTGGAACTCGACAAGATAAAAATTTTTTAATAATAGCTAGAACAGATGCCAATTTAGTTGAAGGATTAGATAAAACGATTGATAGAATTAAAGCTTACGAAGATGCCGGAGCTGATATTATTTTTCCTGAGGCTATGAAAGATGAAAAAGAATTTGAAAAAATTAGAAAAAACTCAAAAGTAAGTTTATTGGCTAATATGACAGAATTTGGCAAATCTAAACTTCTTTCTACAAGTGAACTAGAAAATTTGGGTTACAATATTGTAATATATCCAGTCACTACTCAACGACTAGCAATGAAAAATGTTGAAGATGGATTAAAGGTAATTTTTAAGGATGGACATCAAAATAATATTATAGATAAAATGCAAACTCGAAAAAGACTTTATGAATTAGTTGAGTACGAAAAATATAATACCCCAGGTAAAAAAATTACTGATTTTAAGACCAATGGCCACGAATAATTTATGAGTGATGATATAAAAAAAGGATTATTAGGTATAGTAGTTGATGAAACCACGATATCTCAGGTAATGCCTGATATAAATTCGCTGACTTATAGAGGTTATGCTGTTCAAGATCTATGCGAAAAGTGTAGTTTTGAAGAAGTTGCTTATCTAATACTAAATAAAGAACTACCAAATCAAAGCAAACTAAAAAAATTTAAAAAAGAATTAGAAGAAAATAGAAATATAACAATAAATCTTAGAGAAATTGTAAAACACATGCCGAAAAGAGCTCATCCAATGGATGTAGCTAGAACTGTTGTTAGTGTCATGGGCCTTGAAGATAAAGACACAAGTAACAACTCACCTGCTGCTAATATGAGAAAAGCAGTAAGGATATTTGCAAAAACGCCTACTGCTATGGCTGCATTCTTTAGAGCAAGAAAAGGTAAAAATGTAATACCACCAAAAAAAGGTTTGGGTTTTTCTGAAAACTTTTTTTATATGTGCTTTGGAAAAATACCTAACAAAGAAATTGTTAAGGCTTTTGATGTTTCCCTAATTCTCTATGCAGAACACAGTTTTAATGTATCAACTTTTACTGCAAGAACAATTACAAGCAGCTTATCGGATATCCATAGTGCTATTACTGGTGCTATAGGAAGTTTAAAAGGTCCTTTACATGGTGGTGCTAATGAAGCCGTAATGCATATGATGAACAAAATTAAAAATCCAGAAAATGCTTTGAAATGGATAAATAATGCCCTTGATAAAAAAGAAGTAGTAATGGGCTTCGGGCATAGGGTTTACAAAAAAGGTGACTCGAGAGTACCTACCATGGAAAGGTATTTTAAAAAAATTTCAAAATTAAAAAATGATAAAAAATTTCATAGAATTCACGATACCGTTAAAAAAGTAATGATTGAAAGAAAAAATATCCATCCTAATGTCGATTTTCCTACTGGACCAACATATCACTTGATGGGATTTGATACAGACTTCTTTACTCCAATATTCGTGCTATCTAGAATTACTGGTTGGTCAGCACATATCATGGAACAACATGCGGCTAATAAATTAATTAGACCGTTGTCTAAATACAGTGGAGAGAAGCATCGTAAAGTAATGCTTCTCAACCAAAGATAAAATTATTTTCCAGGACCTTTATATGCTGCAGCAATTTTTTGCGCGTTAGCTGCAATTTCGTTAATGTTAATTGCTTCACAGACTGCAATATTACATAGAGAGCCACTGGCTTCTGTTGCCATTTTTATCCCAGCGCCTTGTGCAAAAGTTCCTTCGAATACTGCTAAAAAATCATAAGGTCCTCTTAAACCTGTATACGAAACAAGTTTAGCTCCAACTGCTTGCGCCGCAGCTTGAGCTGCCTTTGCTCTATCTGATTTTGGATCCTTAATAAAACCCTGAAATCCTTGAGTAGTATAATTACCCAATGCATAAAATGTTGCCATAAAATCTCCTTTCAAAGAATTAGTTTACTAACAGATCTGTATTTAAGAAAGTGAATAAATTATGAAAAAGCTTCTGCCCAAGTACCTTTTGTTGAAGCTTTAGAGTATTCCGTTGCTCTACCTTCAAAAAAATTCATGTGCTCAACTGCATTAAGCATTGTGTCTAACCATGTGAGTGGATTTTTATTTACTTGGTATATGGGTTCAAGTCCAAGTTGAATCAATCTTCTATTTCCAATCCAACGAATGTACTGTTTAACTTCATCAGCTGTTAAACCATTTATTGGTCCCATTTCGAAAGCTAAATTTATAAAAGCATCCTCATGTGAAACAATCGTTCTGCATGATTCATAAATTTCTTTTTTAAGTTGCTCTGTCCAAATTTCAGGATTTTCGTCAATAAAAGTTCTAAATAATTTAATCATTGAATTACAATGCAATGTTTCGTCTCTAACAGACCAAGTAACTATCTGTCCCATTCCTTTCATTTTATTTTGTCGAGGAAAATTTAATAAAATTGCAAAACTTGCAAACAACTGCAAGCCTTCTGTAAAAGCACTAAACACCGCAACTGTTTTTGCTATATTATGTTTTGATTCAACGTCAAAGCCTTGCATATAATCATATTTATCTTTCATTTCTTTGTATTTCATAAATGCCGAATATTCGGACTCGGGCATTCCAATCGTGTCCAATAAATGTGAATAAGCTGCTATATGGACTGTTTCCATTGCAGCAAAAGCTGACATCATCATTAATGTTTCTGTTGGTTTAAAAACATTCATATAATGTCTTATATAACAATTGCTTACTTCAACATCTGCTTGTGTGAAAAATCTAAATATTTGGGTTAATAAGTTTTTTTCTGCTTGAGAAAGATTTTTTTGCCAGTCTCTTACATCGTCCCCCAATGGAACTTCTTCGGGAAGCCAATGAATTCTTTGTTGTGTTAGCCAAGCATCATAACACCAAGGATATCTGAAAGGCTTATAAATAGGATTACCAACCAATAAACCCTGTTTTTTTTCATTACTAGTGTTTTTTTCTAATTTTACTACTGACATGATAGACACTCTTCATAATCTTTTTCTTTCATCGACTCATCTTTGTCTTTTGTCACATTTGTCGATAAGCCATTATTAATATTTTCAGCTCTTTGGATCGATTTAGATCGACAATAATACAAACTCTTTAACCCTTTTTTCCAAGCTTGAAAATGTATCTGATGCAATTCTTTCTTATGAACGTCCGCAGGCAAGAAAATATTGATTGATTGAGCTTGTGATATATAAGGGGTTCTTTCAGCTCCCAGTTCCACAATCCATTTTTGATCTATTTCAAAAGCAGTTTTAAATACATCTTTCTCAAGATCAGATAAAAAATCTAAATGTCTGATTGAGCCCTGGTTTGTTGTGATTGTAGACCAAGTTTCGTCGTCATTCTTTCCATGCTTTTCTAAAATTTTTTGCAAATATTTATTTCTAACATTATATGAACCTGAAAGAGTTTTATGTGTATAACTGTTAGCTGCAATAGGTTCTATTCCGGGTGAAGCTCCACCACAAATAATAGAAATGGATGCTGTTGGAGCAATAGCAGTCTTATTAGAAAATCTTTCTTTAAAACCATATTCATCCGCATCAGGACATGGGCCCCTCTCTTCTGCTAATTTTTTTGATGCTTTATCAACTTCTGTTTGTATGTGTTTAAAAATTTTATTATTCCAAACTTTGCTCATTACTGATTCTAGTGGTACTGAGTTTTTTTGTAAAAATGAATGTAAACCCATAACTCCTAAACCAACACTTCTTTCTCTAAGAGCGGAATATTTTGCATCACTAAAAGTATCTGGAGCTCTATTAATAAAATCTGTTAAAACATTATCTAAAAATCTCATGACATCATCAATGAATTCTGGTTTATCTTGCCACTCATCATATGTTTCTAAATTTAATGATGATAAACAACAAACAGCTGTTCTATCTTTTCCGTCTTTATCTATGCCTGTAGGTAAAGTTATCTCGCTACACAGGTTAGATGTTTTTACATTAAGACCTGCCAATTTATGATGTTGTGGAATAAGCCTATTAACAGTGTCTACAAAAATAATATATGGCTCTCCAGTTTCTACTCTAGCTGTTAACAATCTAATCCATAAATTTCTAGCAGAAACTGTAGATTGAATAATTCCGTCTTTTGGACTTTTTAATGCCCATTGAGAATTAGTTTCAACAGCCCTCATGAAAGCGTCGCTAATCAAAACACCGTGATGTAAATTTAGAGCTTTTCTATTTGGATCACCTCCTGTTGGTCGTCTCATCTCAATAAATTCTTCTATTTCAGGATGGTCGATAGGAAGATAACAGGCAGCAGAACCTCTTCTTAAAGAACCTTGGCTTATTGCCATAGTTAAAGAGTCCATTACTTTAATAAAAGGAATAATGCCTGAAGTTTTTCCAACTCTTCCAATTTTTTCCCCTATGGATCTAAGGTTTCCCCAGTAGCTTCCAATGCCTCCGCCTTTAGCTGCCAACCAAACATTTTCACTCCATAAGTCTAAAATACCATCTAAACTGTCTCCAGCCTCATTTAAAAAACAAGAAATTGGTAGCCCTCTTTCTGTTCCACCATTAGACAAAATTGGTGTGGCAGGCATAAACCATAAATTGCTTATGTAGTTATAAATTCTTTGTGCATGTAAATTGTTATCGGCGTATGTGCTAGCCACACGCGCGAAAAGATCTTGATAAGATTCATCCTGCCCAAGATACCTGTCACTCAAAGTAGCTCTTCCAAAATCTGTTAATTTTTTATCTTTAGATCTATCAATTTTAATTGTTATTCCTTTATCATTTTGAAAAAGCTCAGTTTGAGAAGTTAGTGAAAACAGATCTGGTTTTTTACCAACTCTACCCTCATCAACTATAAAATTATCTTTAGGGTTAATTTTTCGGACAGCTTTCTCTATGGCTAATGACAGGTTTTTATTCATTAATTGCTTATTTTATTAAAGTTTCGTGCAAAAACAACTATATGTTGTGTGCACATTGACTTGATATACTACATATTTAAACAAATCAATAGAACATTATAAGAACATTGATCTAATAGCAAGGATAAAATCTAAATAAAGTTAAATTTGATTGGTATCAAAAAACATAAAAATATTAGATAAGAGATAATGCCTAAAATTGAAAACGCCCATATTAACCCATTTGGATTTCGGGAGTATGATGCTAGATGGCTGTATCCCAAAGACATAAATAAAGAAGGGATTAAAAATGTCGGACAGGGCCTTGGTACACAAATAATTGCTAAAACAAAAAAAATGCCCAGAGTAATAGTTGGTCACGATTACAGGTCTTATAGCGAAGAAGTTAAAAAAAAATTTATAGAAGGATTGATCAGTACAGGGTGTCATGTAGAAGATATAGGATTATCACTGTCTCCAACCACTTATTTTGCACAATTTAAATTAAATGCTGATGCAGTTGCAATGATAACTGCTAGTCATAATGAAAATGGTTGGACAGGCATAAAAATGGGTATTGAAAGAGGATTAACTCATTCTTCTGACGAAATGAGTGAATTAAAAAAAATTGTTTTAGATAAAAAATTTTCTAACGGGAAAGGATCATACAAAGAAATCAAAGGTTTTAAAGAAGTATATATAAATGAATTAAAAAAAAATAAAATAAAAAATAAAATAAAAGTTGTTGTTGCATGTGGTAATGGAACAGCTGGTATATTTGCTCCCGAAGTTCTTGAAGGTATCGGATGTGAAGTTATCAAATTAGATTGTAATTTAGATTATAGTTTTCCAAAATACAACCCAAATCCTGAAGATTTAAAAATGCTTCAAGAATTAAGTAAAGTTGTAACAAAAAATAAAGCTGATATAGGTTTTGCTTTTGATGGAGATGGAGACAGATTAGGAGTTGTTGATAATAATGGCAAAGAAATATTTTCTGATAAAATAGGTTTACTTATCTCTAGAAATTTATCATCAAATTATAAAAATTCAAAATTCATTGTTGATGTTAAATCTACAGGATTATTTAAAACTGATAGTGTTTTAAAGAACAATTCCTGTAAAACTATATATTGGAAAACTGGACATTCGTATATAAAGAGAAAAGTAAATAGTGAAAAAGCTTTAGCTGGTTTCGAAAAAAGTGGACATTTTTTCTTCAACAAACCTTTAGGTTTAGGATATGACGATGGAATTTTATCAGCTATACAAGTGTGTAAATTGCTTGACAAAAATCCTTTAAAAAAAATATCAGTATTGTTAAACGATTTACCTTCTACTTTTCAAAGTCCTACTATGGCACCTAAATGTGCTGACGATGAAAAATATAAAGTTGTTGATATAGTATCTAAAAAAATCCAAGATTTTCATAAGAAAAAAAATAAAATTTTGAACAAATATATAAATGAGATTCTGACAATTAATGGAATAAGATTTACTTTGGACAATGGTTCTTGGGGTCTCATTAGAGCTTCATCAAATAAACCATCCTTAGTTGTAGTTGCTGAAAGTGTTAATTCCATTGACGAAACTAAGGATATATTTGCCTTCATTGATAACTTATTACAGTCTACAGGAAAAGTTGGTGAATATGACCAAAAAATTTAATTATTTGATAAAGGACATTATTACACCTCTATAGTTTTTTGCTAATATTATATAATTATACAATCTTATAATGGTATCTTTTTTAGGAAATATTACACTTTGGATTTCACTTTTTTTTTCTATTTACCAATTAATATTTTCACATAAAAAAATTAATAGCGGCATAATTATTGGATTGTTTCTTAGTTCTTTATTATCATTTTTAATTTTAATGTACGCTTATATTATTTCAGATTTTAGCATAGTAAATGTTTATCAAAATTCTCATACAACCAAGCCAATCCTTTACAAAGTTTCTGCTGTTTGGGGAAATCATGAAGGTTCTATGCTGCTTTGGATCCTTATACTAACACTTTTCAATTTCTTCTTATTTAAATCTTCCAATCAAAAAAATTTAATTTTTATTGGAAAAGCTTTACAA
>Ga0310344_10003435_pt1 | contig 11764 bp, 10 predicted proteins | sample HC15DNA20200_MG_FD_203801 | JGI IMG/M metagenome (GOLD analysis project Ga0310344, IMG submission 203801) | Marine microbial communities from station ALOHA, North Pacific Subtropical Gyre - HC15-DNA-20-200_MG | ecosystem: Environmental > Aquatic > Marine > Oceanic | place: Pacific Ocean: North... | reverse complement strand
GCGTCCTGATCGAAGAACGCCGTACCGGGTCGCACGGGGGCCGTGCCCGACGCGTGGGCCTCATCCACGGCCCTCTCGGCCTCGGCGGCCTCTGTGGCCCGCCGTTCTCGATCCCGGTCCAACACGGTCTCCTGAAGGCGCCGGCGACCCTGGGAGATGGTGTCACGGGTGGTGCCCAGGAGGCCCTCGAAGCTGGCCAGTTTCTGATCGCAGTAGTCCTCGGTCTCTCGACGCATGCGCCGGGTCTCCTCGCGAGCCGTCTCCACCAGTTGACGGGCCCGCTGCTCGGCAGTCCGAACCACCTCAGTTCGCTGAACAAGTCGCTCGGCACGGGCCCGAGCCAACTCCAGGATCTCGTCACCCTCCCGGCGGACCTTTCCCAGGAACTCCTCGCGTTCCTTGAGTAGCCACCTGGCGGCACGAAGTTCCTCGGGCAGCCGGGTCGCGGCTTCGTCGACGAGGCCAAGAAGCTCTTCCTTGTTGACCATTGACGACGCCGAGAGCGGCATCGGCCGGGCGTTGACCAGCACCTCACGCAACTGTCGCAGAATGGCCTCGATCTGTGGCGGTCGGTACGGATCAGGTGCCGCTCCAATTGGATCGACCGGTGACGGAGGTGACTCGGGTCGAGTTCCCATCGGATCGGGCACCTGACCGACCATTGGATCAATCATTCTGCCCCCCGGAACCCAGACGCCCCTCGAGGCGAAGCCTTACCGGTTCGGGAACCATGTCGCTGACGTCGCCCCCGAGGCGAACTACCTCACGTATCAGACGCGAGGCCAGGAACGAACGCCGCGTGGCAGTGGGCAGGAAAAGAGTCTGAACCCCGGAGATGGCGGCGTTCATCTGGGCCATCTGGAGTTCGCTCTCGAAATCTGAAACGGCACGGAGTCCCTTGATGATGAAGTCGGCATCCATCTCGGACGCCAGGTTCACCACCAGTCCGTCAAACATCGTGGTCCGCACGTTGGTGAGGTGTTCGAAGCACTCGTCGAGCAGGGCCATCCGCTCCTCGAGGTCGAACAGACCGCCACCCTTAGACGGGTTGATGAGGGCCGCCACCACCACCTCTTCGAAGAGGCCCGCCGCCGTCTCGACCATCTCCACATGGCCATTATGGACGGGGTCGAACGAACCGGGGTATAGGACACGGGTCACCGGTTCGCCACCTCTTCCCAATCGTTCCGTCGGCCGCGGCTCAGGCCGGATCGGACTCCGGCCGGAGCAGCGTTACCACGGTACCCGCGGCACGGCGACTGGAATCGACATGCCAGCCGGTACCGGTGTCAACCTCGTGGTCTGACTCCACGACCACCACCCCATTAATTGTCATCAAGCCCTCCAGCGTTGCCAGAAGGTCATCCCAACCATCGAAGTCGTACGGCGGATCAAGCAATACGAGGTCCCACGGACCAGCGGCCGCACCGGTGCCGCCGACACCGGCAGCCAGCCAGCCGAGTCCGTCGGAATGGACCACCCGGGCTTGCCCCGTCAGGCCGCAAACTTCGAGGTTGGTCTTTATAAGAGCCACTGCGTCGACAGACTTTTCCACGAAGGTGGCATGCGCCGCTCCCCGGGACAGCGCTTCGATACCGAGCGCCCCGGTGCCGGCGAATAGGTCTAAGACCCGGGCGTCAACCACCGCCCCCCGGCTATGGAGGGCGTTGAACACCGACTCGCGCACCCGATCGGTGGTGGGACGTATCGACGAGCCGCCCCGATGTTGGTCGGGGGAGGCCAAGCGCCGACCGCGAGCGGTTCCAGCAACAATGCGCACCAGACCATCATGGCAGCGGTCCCGGTCAACGGAACTAGATTCCGCATCGTGCAAGCGCCGACGACCATCATCTGCGTGGACTGCGGCGGCACCTGCCACCTTCTGGCCCACCCGGAGACGGAGTTCCAACCGGGGGATCCGGTGGCCTACCGATGCACTGACTGCATGGACCGCTGGGACCTCGTGACGCCAGACGAGGAGGATGGCCGGGGCGACGAACAGGTCGCAATCTGAGACCCACCGCCGAGGCGATTCATGGACGGGCGAGTACCGAAACTCAGCCTCGCGGGTCTCTCCACATGAGAGGAACGGTCGGCCCACCCTTGATAGCCACCTCACTGGTGACAACGAACCCGTGGCGCTCGTAAAGGGGCACATTGGCCGGGTTCGACGACTCCAGATAGGCACCCACCCCATCCTCATCGCACCGCCGGGTAATCGCCGAGATCAGCGCCGAGGCGAGACCGCGACCACGGGCTGGGGGTCGGGTGCCCACGAAGGCCAGATACCAATGCGGAGTGAGGGGAGCGGCGCTCAGCATCGGCATCAAGGCTGTCAGACGCTCATCCATCACCTCGTCTCCCAGCACCAGTCGGTTCACGACACCGCTCATCGCGTAGTCGGGCCCCGGGTCGTCCGGTCCGTGCGGTGGCACCCAAACCGCGGCCGCCTCGCGGACATCGAGCGGATCGTCGGGCACGACGATCTCATCGACTCCCCGACCACCTAGGAATCGGTTGGCGAACAGTGCGGTCACCAAAGCGCGATGGCGCAGGGGATCGGGATCAGGCCCGTCATCCAACAAGAACGCCAGCACGGGGTCAGAAGCGAATGCCTCTGCAAGGGCCGCCACCACAGCGGGGACATCGGCATCGCCGGCAACTCGTGTGGCGATGGTCGGTCCGGGGTGATCGTCCATGCCTGATCCTCCCGCGCTGGAAACCACTGTCACGACTTCAGCAGGAACGCCGACTCATCAGCACCCAGGAACAGGTCCACCTCGTCGGCAAGTTCAGGGTGGGCGTCGAGACCGGACCCGTCGCCTGCTCCATCAGCAACTCCGTCGCCAACCAGATCGAGGGCCACCTGCCGCGCCGCCTCTACCCACTCCCGGTCCCGCCGCAACGAGGCCAACCGCAGGTCGTTGCGGCCCTTTTGGCGCTCGCCCATGATGGTTCCCTCGCCCCGCAGCTCCAGGTCCACCTCGGCCAGTTCGAATCCGTCAGTCGTGCGGACCAGCGCCTTCAGGCGCTCTTCGGCATCAGGAGTGGGCGCCTCGCCCACCAGTAGGCACCGGCTCGCATGGGCGCCACGCCCTACCCGGCCCCGGAGTTGGTGAAGTTGGGCGATACCGAACCGGGCAGGGTCCAGCACCACCATCACCGTTGCATTGGGGACGTCCACACCCACCTCGATGACCGTGGTAGCCACTAGCACGTCGAGCGCCCCCGACCGGAAGAGGCGCATCGTCTCCTCCTTCTCGGCCCGACCGACCCGACCGTGAAGCAGCCCGACCCTCAGGTCCGCCAACGCCCCAGTCGACAGATCAGAGAACACCTCCTCGGCCGACCGCACTTCAAGCGCGTCGGATTCATCGATGAGTGGACAAACCACATAGGCCTGTCGACCGGCGGTCACCTCATCGCAGACCACCGACCACACGCCAACCCCTGTCAACGAGGCCGCATCCTCCCCGTCCTCGGGGATCCAGACGGTTTCAATAGGGGTGCGACCTGGCGGCATCTCGTCCAGCACCGACACGTCAAGGTCGCCGTAGACAGTCATGGCCGCCGTCCGCGGGATGGGCGTGGCTGTCATCACGAGGACATCGGGGGCCGTGCCGTCCCGGTTCTTCTCCCGGAGAGCAGCCCGCTGCTCAACGCCGAACCGGTGCTGCTCGTCGATCACTACCACCCCGAGCGATCCGAACTCCACCCTCTCCTGGATGAGGGCGTGGGTACCGATAAGCACGTCGACGCCCCCGGCCACCAGTTCGGCGGCAATACGCCGACGTTCGGCGGCCGTGGTCCGATTGGTCAGCAAGTCCACCTTCAAGGGACGGTGGCCCAGCAGCGTCGCCGGGTCAGGCACGGTCATCCCGTCCAGCAACTCGGCCACCCCGAGGTAGTGCTGTTCAGCCAGCACCTCAGTGGGCGCCATGAATGCCCCCTGGTGGCCGCCCCGGACGGCGGTCAGCAGGGCGGTCACCGCGACCACGGTCTTCCCGGAACCAACGTCGCCCTGCAGGAGGCGATGCATGGGACCCGGGCGTGCTAGGTCATTGGCGATCTCGTCGATGGTACGGCGCTGTGCGCCGGTCAGATCGAAGCCCAAGCGATCGTGGAACTCGGCCAGCAGGTCGACTCTTTCGTCCCCGATCTCCCTCGGGCCCGTGTCGTGGGCGATGCCCACCGAGGTCCGCTCCAACTCGACCTTTCGTCGCACCAGGGCAATCTGGATACGTAACAGCTCGTCGAACACCAGGCGGCGACGAGCTTCGGCCATCTCGGCCATCGATTCGGGACGGTGGATGGCCCGGTAGGCATCGGACCGATCCACGAAACGGAACCGTTTGCGCACCTCAACGGGTACGGGGTCGGTGAGCCCACGGACGGCCATGGTCCGACGCAGGGCCTCCCCCACATGGGCGTCGACGTCCCAGGAGTGAAGACCGGCGCTGTCGGACTGGGGGTACACGGCCACGATCCGGCCCGTCCGGTCCCCCACTAGGTCGACAACCGGCCCGACCATCTGGAGGGTTCCCTGATAGTCATCGGCCTTTCCGAACACCACGGCCTGCATCCCCTCCACCAGCTGGCGCTCCCGCCACGGCTGATTAAAGAAGGTCAGGCGCAAGCGGCCCGTCGAATCCGACGCTCGGACCTCGACCAGCGACCGGCCCTTACGAGTCCGTCGAGACGTGACCCGGTCTATCCGGACCAGCACCATTCCCTCCACCCCCGGCTCCAGCTGAGCGACAGTGGCTTCCCGGCTGCGGTCCAGGTATCGGCGGGGATAGAAGCCCAGCAGGTCCAGGATCGTCTCCACCTCGACGGTCGCCAGGGCCTTAGCTCTGGCCTTTCCCACACCGTTCAGGTCAGTGACAGGCCGAGAGTCCAGCTCCCGGAGGGTGATTCCCCCGTGACCGGAAGTCTCCCCGCCAGTAGGAGGCAAACCGTCGGGATGCGGGCTACCCGGGGGCACTTCGGCCATGATCGCCCAGCTACTCGATGCCTAGGTAGTAGGGGTATAACGGCTGGCCACCGTCGTGCACCTCGACGTCGACATCAGGATGCTCAGCAGCCAACCAGGCCACCACGGCGGCAGTCGTGGCCTCGTCCGCGTCTTCGCCAGCGATGACCGTCACGATCTCGTGGTCCTGTCCAACGAGTTCGGCGAGCAGTCCGATCGTGGCGTCGAAGGCCGTATCGGCGATCACCGTGACCTTTCCACCGGTCAGCCCGAGGTAGTCCCCCTCAGTGATTTCACCCATGTCGCCGCCCGAATCACGCACGGCCACCGTCACCTCGCCGGCGACCACCGCATCTGCCGCCCCGGCCATCGAGGCCCGGTTGTCCTCGGCGGTGCCCTTCGGGTCATAGGCCAGCAGAGAAGCGAACCCCTCACTGATGCCACGCGTCGGCACTACTCGGACGGTTTTGCCTGTCTGGGCGTCAACCTGCTCAGCCACCGCAATGATGTTGCCGTTGTTGGGGAGCAGCACCACCTCGCTGGCCGGCACGGCCTCCACGGCGGCAAGCAGGTCTGCCGTGGACGGGTTCATCGACTGCCCACCCAGCACCACGCGTCGCACACCGAGCGACCGGAAGATGTCGCGAATGCCCGGGCCGTTTGCCACCGCGACCACCGCACAGGGCACCGGTGTGCCGACGTCACCTCGATCAGCGGCCATCGACTCACGCACCCAAGCCTGTTCCTCGGCCTGTTCTCTAACCTCGTCGAAGAGGTCTGTGACCCTGATGCGGTAGGGGCGACCAACGGCGATGCCGGCCTCCACAGCTCCACCGATGTCGTCGGTGTGGACGTGGCAGTTCCAGACACCGTCACCGCCCACCACAACGATGGAGTCCCCAAGGGCCGCCCAAGCCTCCTTGAAACTCTCAACGGCTTCGTCCGGTGCATCCAGGAAGTACATCACCTCGTATTGCGTACCGAGCCCGGATTCACCGCCATGGTCGTCGGGGCGGTCGTTGATCGACAGGGGCGCTGCCACCTCGACCGGTTCGGGAATGGGACGTCCGTCGATGGTCGTAAGGACGGCGTCCAACAAGAGCAGGAACCCGCACCCACCGGCATCCACCACCCCAGCCTCGGCCAGCACCGGGAGTAGCTCGGGCGTGCGGGCCAGGCTCTCGCCACCAGCCAATCGCGATGCCTCGGCCACGCCCAGCAGGTCGGCCCCACCATCAGCGGCGACCACCGCGGCCTCGGCCGACTCGCGGACCACGGTAAGGATGGTTCCCTCCACCGGAGTCATTACCGCTCCGTAAGCGGCGGTCGCAGCAGCGGCCATACCGTCAGCTAGTAGTCGCCCGTCGATCGTTCCCTGAGGATCGTTGGTCCCAACCTGCGAAAAGGTGGCTGAAAGGCCCCGGAGTACCTGAGAGAGGATCACCCCCGAGTTACCCCGGGCACCCATCAGCGACCCGTGGGCAATGGCCCCGGCCACGGCGTCCATGTCAGCCGTCTGATCAAGGGCCTCAAGGTCGGCGCACACCGAGTCGACGGTCATCGTCATATTGGACCCGGTGTCGCCGTCCGGCACGGGGTACACGTTCAGCAGATTCAGGGTCGTCCGGTGAGCCACCAGCGCATCACGGAAGGTCCCCATCAAGGCGCGCAGTCCGGCGGCATCCAGCGAGTGGGCAGTCACGGTGGACGAGCGTAGCCATGGACACCCGACCGGCCCCGACCCGCACCCGGAGGCCTAGGCCCGGGGATACGAATCATCGTGACCTATGACCCAAGCGGCCCAGCGATGTCGGAGGCCACCAGTTGGAGACCCCCCACGGGTCGCCCTAGCCTTGTGTCGTTGTCGAGACCGGTCCCAGACCGACCGGTTCCCCATATCGAGGTGTTGTGATGGCGTCCGTCTGTGAAATCTGCGGTAAGAAACCCTGGTTCGGCAAGTCCCTGAGCCACTCCCATCGGCGGACTAACCGTCGTTGGAACCCGAACATCCAGCGTGTGCGGGCCGTGGTCGGCAAGTCCACCAAGCGCATGAACGTCTGCACCGGCTGCATCAAAGCCGGCAAGGTCGTCAAGGCCGGCCATTGATCCGGACGACAGGCGGGGGAGGCTGACGTGCAGGGTGTGGTCAAGTCGTACGACCCGGGCACGGGCGACGGCGTCGTCATCCGCGAGTCGGACCTAGCCGAGTTTGACCTTGCCGACGAGGCCCTCGACGGTTCGGTGTTCCGCATGCTCAGACAGGGACAGCGTGTCCTTTTTGTCCTCGATGAAGACCAGCGGGCCACCTCGCTCTCACTGGGCTCCGAGGTCGATATGGGCACCCCCGACCTGGGCTGAGGTTCCGCCGACCCCCGCAGGACCTGTGACCGGTCTTGTTGACCAGAGTCACAGCCGCTAAACCACGATTTTCACTCTCCGGTGTGGCATCGTCGCGGTACAACCGCGATCGACGGGAACCCAAGGTGTTCGCAGGCAAGACCGCCCACCCGACCAAGAACCGCAAACTCCTCAACTGGGTGGAGAACTGGGTCCAACTCTTGGCCCCCGACGCCGTCCACTGGTGCGACGGCTCTACCAACGAAGCTGACCGGCTGTGCAGCGACCTTGTCGAGGCGGGCACCTTCCAGCGCCTGAACGACAACCTTCGCCCCAACTCGTACCTGGCCCTATCCGATCCGGCCGACGTGGCCCGAGTCGAGGATCGCACCTACATCTCGACCACCAACCCGATCGATGCCGGTCCGACTAACAACTGGCGCGATCCGTCAACGTTGAAGGCTGAAATGCAAACGCTGTACCGGGGCTGCATGCAGGGACGGACCCTCTACGTAGTCCCGTTCTCAATGGGCCCATTGGGGTCGCCCATCGCTCACATCGGCGTTCAGCTCACCGACTCACCGTATGTGGTAGTGAACATGCGGACCATGACCCGCATGGGCTCGGCTGTTCTCGACGTGCTGGGCGACAACGAGTTCGTGCCGTGCGTCCACTCGGTGGGCGCCCCACTGGAGGTGGGCCAGGCCGATGTGCCGTGGCCGTGCGATGCCGACAACAAATACATTTCCCACTTTCCCGAAACCCGAGAAATCTGGTCGTACGGATCGGGCTACGGCGGGAACGCCCTGCTGGGCAAAAAATGCTTCGCCCTGCGCATCGCCTCAACCATGGCCCGCGACGACGGCTGGCTGGCTGAGCACATGCTCATCCTCAGCCTGACCTCGCCAACTGGCGAGAAAACCTACGTCGCGGCGGCCTTCCCGTCGGCCTGCGGCAAGACGAACATGGCCATGCTGGTGCCTACCCTCCCGGGCTGGACCGTCGAGACCATCGGCGACGACATCGCCTGGATGAAGTTCGGCGAGGACGGGCGGCTCTACGCCATCAACCCGGAGGCCGGCTTCTTCGGGGTGGCCCCCGGCACGTCAGGCACCACCAACGCCAACGCCATGGCCACCCTCTGGGGAAACTCGGTGTTCACGAACGTGGCTCTTACCCCTGACGGTGACGTCTGGTGGGAGGGCATGACCGACGAGGTTCCTGAGCAGCTCACCGACTGGCAGGGCCACCCCTGGACGCCCGAGTCCAATGGTCCAGCCGCCCATCCCAATGCCCGGTTCACCGCCCCGGCCTCCCAGTGCCCGTCGATCGCACCCGAGTGGGAGGACCCGGCTGGGGTGCCCATCTCAGCCATCCTGTTTGGCGGGCGCCGGGCTACCAACGTGCCGCTGGTGACCGAGGCCCGAGACTGGGACCACGGCGTATTCCTGGGTTCAATCATGAGTTCGGAGAAGACTGCGGCGGCTGCCGGGGCCATAGGCCAGGTCCGGTTCGACCCGTTCGCCATGCTCCCGTTCATGGGCTACAACGTCGGCGACTACTTCTCCCACTGGTTGTCGATCGGGGATCGTGCCGAAGCGTCCAAACTCCCGAAACTGTTCTGGGTGAACTGGTTCCGCAAAGGCGACGACGGAAAGTTCCTGTGGCCCGGATTCGGTGAGAACAGTCGAATACTGGAGTGGGTCGTAGAGCGGGTCGCGGGCCGGGGAGAGGCCTCTGAGACCCCCATCGGTCTGGTACCCACGCTGGACGCTATCGACCGCACCGGTCTGGACCTGGATGACGCCACAATGGCAGACCTACTGACGGTGGACCCGTCCTCGTGGAGCCATGAGGTCGCGCTCATCGACGAGCACTACTCGATGATCGGTGACCGTCTCCCAAAGCGCCTCGAAGCCGAGTTGGACGATCTGCGAAGTCGCCTCGACGCCACCCACTAGGTGGAGTCGCTCGTTGCGCCGTCAGGCGGTAACGAGCATCGCTCGAATACCGAGGCCCATGAGGAACAGGCCAGCGCACCCGTAAAGCAGGTGCCGGTGAGTACGCATGCTCTGTCGGTAGCTGTAGACGATGCCGATCACGATCAGAGCCACGAAGCCGTAGAACAGGTGGAACTGTGGAGGGTCGATGTCCTGACCGGCCACCAGCCCCACCCCCATGGTCACCTGGACGGCGATGGCTACCTGGGCTAGGGCTGTGAACCACCAAAGTGCCCGACCCCGCAACGCCTCGACCCGGTGGGCCGACAGGGCCCATACTCCGGCCAGGCCGTTACCGATCACCATCACCCAGGCGAACCCCTCGTGAAGGTCTCGCAGCGACGCCAGAACCAGGACAGTCTTCATCAGGCCATCATGCCAGCAGCAGTCACCGCAACAGCAGGTCGTTGCTCTGAGGCTTGCCCCCACGGGGGCTCTTCGGGTCCACGTACCACTCGACGCCGAAGGCCATGGCGAACGCCTCGTCGGGCATAGCCAAAAAGAACGAGTCCCCGGGAATTTGGCTGGTGTGGGCCCGTATGGCCGACCGCTTGCGGCCTAGCACTGACGTGACATCGATCCCGTGGGTGATCTCAGCATCCGGGAGCCCGAAGGTGTCCGACTCGAGCCGCTCTCGACGAACCTCCAACATCGCATCGTCGGACCAGGCTTTCTCACCAGCGGCCTCGGCGCGCTCCATCTCGACCAGCGCAGCATCCATCGAGGCCTGCAAGGCATCCCGATTCATGGTCACCCAACGAAGCCGCACCGACCGATCGCCCGCCTGTACTCGACGGTGCACCCATCGGGTCCCCACCCGATGCACCTGGATGTGATCGGGATGGCCATACCCGCCATGGGAGTCGTACACCACCAGCACGTCCACCACCTCGGAGTCCAGCAAGTTGTTCAGACGGTCCGTCGCCTCGTCCACGTCGGCCTGCCAGAAGCAGTCGGGATGGGCGTTGGCCGGGTCCTCGATCATGCCGCTGTCCCGGTAACCCAGGAAGGCCACGCGGGCCACGCCCAGCACCTCGGCTGAATCGTGGACCTCGGCGGTGCGACGGTCCCCTAGGGCCTCGTCAGGGCCTAGGACACCGGGCACCGGTTCGCCCTCCTCCCCACGGGTGGCCACCACGAGCACCACCCGGTGCCCCTCTTCAGACAGACGAGCCATCGTCCCGCCGGAGGCCAGAGCCTCATCGTCAGGGTGGGCGTGGAAGAACACCACTGTGGCCATTGTTTGAAGCGACCTGTTTTCTCGTAGATCCAGCCGAAGCGGATCAGGCCACGGCGCCTGAGGCCCGCAGTGCGGCCACCTCGTCGGCGCCCAGGCCCAGCTCGTCCAGTAACTCGGCGGTGTGCTGGCCCTCGTGGGGAGGCGGTCGTCGAATCGATCCGGGGGTACCGCTAAGACGAGGCGCCGGACCGGGCTGTTTCAGGCCCCCCGACTCCACGAATGTCCCTCGAGCCACGTGGTGTGGGTGCTCAATGGCCTCCGACACCGTCAAAACCGGGGCGTAGCAAACGTCACTGCCCTCCAGCACGGCGTCCCATTCGTCACGGGTGCGGGTGACCACCACAGCGGCCACCTTGGCCTTCAGTTCGAGCCAGCGCGACCGGTCGTGCTGGTCGGCAAAGTCGTCGGGATCCAGGCCCAGCTTCTCGATCAGTTCGGCGTAGAACTGGGGTTCAATCGACCCAATGGAGATGTATTCCCCGTCAGCGCACTCGTATACATCGTAGAAGTGGGCCCCGGTATCCAGCATGTTCTCGCCCCGCCCTTCCGTTGCAAAACCGGTGTGGAGCATCCCGTAGAAAAAGCTCATCAAGCTGGCCGCCCCGTCCACCATTGCGGCGTCAACCACCTGGCCCTCGCCAGTGGAGCGCGCCGACAGCAGGGCACACACGATGCCGAAGGCCAGGTACATGCCACCGCCGCCGAAGTCGCCGACCAGGTTGAGCGGCGGGACGGGTCCGGTGTCATCGCGGCCTATGTGGGCCAGTGCCCCTGCCAGGGCTATGTAGTTGATGTCGTGTCCTGCAGTCTGGGCGTAGGGCCCATCCTGACCCCAACCAGTCATGCGTCCGTAGACGATGGCCGGGTTGCGGGCCATGCAATCCTCGGGGCCGAGGCCCAGTCGTTCGGCCACCCCCGGCCGGAAGCCCTCGAACACCACGTCCGCGTCGGCCACCATTCGTAGAACCAGATCGCGGCCCGCCTCGGACTTGAGATCAACGCCGATGCTGCGTCGACCCCGGGCATTGACGTTGGCCGGAGGGTTGGCTGGGTCACCACCACGGACCGCTCCAGCTCGGTCGATCCGGACGATGTCGGCGCCCATGTCGGCCAGCATCATCCCGCAGAAGGGTCCCGGCCCGATGCCAGCCAGTTCGATGACCCGGACCCCGTCCAATGCTCCCATGTCGTAATCCTGCTTCCCCTCGATGATCC
>Ga0310344_10003434_pt1 | contig 11768 bp, 14 predicted proteins | sample HC15DNA20200_MG_FD_203801 | JGI IMG/M metagenome (GOLD analysis project Ga0310344, IMG submission 203801) | Marine microbial communities from station ALOHA, North Pacific Subtropical Gyre - HC15-DNA-20-200_MG | ecosystem: Environmental > Aquatic > Marine > Oceanic | place: Pacific Ocean: North... | reverse complement strand
CGATTCCCAGTTGTCTTCAACAAATCGGATGTCGTCAATCAGACCGTCGATGCCAAGCGTTTTAAGTGACTCCAAATAGAGGTCTTGAAAATTAAGTGGAGAGGGTTTTAGAACCACTTGGTACTGAAAGTAGTGTTGTAGCCGATTTGGATTTTCTGCATAACGTCCATCTGTTGGCCTGCGAGACGATTGTACGTAGCAGGCTTTGATCGGTTCGGGGCCGATGGCCCCTAAAAAGGTGGCAGGATGAAAAGTTCCAGCGCCGACCTCCATATCATACGGCTGCAAGATCAAGCAGCCTTGATTAGCCCAGTATTGTTGCAGCTGAAGAATTACCCCTTGAAAGTGCAAGGCAAGGTCTTGAGTTAGGTCGATAAAGAGATTGCATTATAACGGTTTAGTGTTCTTGCTAGAATGCTAACTTACCCAATTTTGGTATGCTTAGACCCCCATCGTCGATATAAGAGCCATGAATACAGCAAATAAGCCAATCAGAGCCGTTGCTTTGATTTCAGGAGGGCTGGATTCTATGCTTGCTGCAAGAATCGTAAAGAATCAAGGAATATACATAGAAGGCCTTAATTTTTTTACTGGTTTTTGCGTAGAGGGGCACACCAATGCAATTCGAAATCATAGGCCAGCCCGGCGAAACAATGCTCTTTGGGTAGCCGAGCAACTCGACATTCGCCTGAATATCATCGACGTAATTGAGGAATACAAGGATGTCGTGATCAATCCAAAACATGGGTATGGAGCCAATTTGAACCCATGCCTTGACTGCAAGTCTTTTATGGTTGGCAAGGCGAGACAATGGATGGAGGCTAAAGGTTTTGATTTTATTGTTACTGGAGAGGTATTGGGGCAAAGACCCATGTCGCAGCGTAAGGACACCTTCCCTATTGTTCAGCAAGAATCCGGTGCAAATGACCTATTGCTGCGCCCGCTGTCTGCCAAGTTATTGCCCCGAACTTTACCCGAAAAAAATGAATGGGTTGATCGCGAGCAACTACACGATTTTTCGGGTAGGGGTCGAAAACCTCAAATTCAACTAGCAAAAACGCTGAATATCAAGGATTATGCGCAACCCGCAGGCGGCTGCTGTTTTTTGACAGATCCCAATTACACTGCGAAGCTGAGGGATATGTGGACGACCCGAGGCGAGAAAAGGTACGACCTCGATGATGTTATGCTGCTAAAAGTGGGTCGCCACCTGCGCCCCACGAAAAACTACAAAATGATTATTGCGCGAGATTCCGGAGAAACCAACTACCTTCAGGGATACCGGCATCGGCATGAGCATCTTATCATGACAAGTCACGGAGGCCCGATTACCCTGTTAGATGGTGATGTTAGCGATGACGACGTGTTCTTTGCTGCGAGGATTGCTGCACGATTTGGGCAGGGTCGTGAGGCGGCTAAAGTTACTTTTATCGCGGCTAAGCCCGATGGCACAGAGCGTCAGATCACCGTCGTCCCTCTTCGTCCATCGGAGATTATGGATTCATGGTATCTATGAGCTCGCACCACTTAGATGCTCGGAATCTGATGTGCCCAATGCCAGTAATTCGTGCACAAAATTGCGTGGCAAACCTTGAAGTTGGGGATGAGTTAGAGATACTTTGTACGGATCCGGGGGCCCTGACCGACATACCGACCTGGTGCAGGATCGAGGGTCACGAAGTGCTCGAATTAGTCCAGAACGGTAACGAGCTAGTCATAAAGCTACGAGTTGCACCAAGGCGGGTTTTCAGCTAATATTGCACTAACTTAGTGCATTCGCACAAAAATAGTGCATCAAGTCGGGTTCGTGCTAAGCATGGCCCTGATCTGGTTGCGTTTATGCCGACCAAAAACTTTAGCACTACTTGCATCCAAGCCGGGTTTCGTTCTAATACCTAATAATGGGGGAATAGTACTTATGTCAGTAGCAGACACCCTGAAGTTAATTCAGGAGAAAAAAGCACAATTTGTCGATTTTCGATTTACCGATAGTCGCGGCAAAGAACAACATGTTTCTGTGCCAGTTGAAGCTATCTCAGAGGAGACTTTTGATGAGGGAAAGATGTTCGACGGCTCATCCATCGCGGGATGGAAAGGGATTAATGAATCAGACATGATTCTCATGCCTGATCCGTCCTCCGCAGTGTTGGATCCGTTTATGCAAGATCTTACCTTGCAACTTCGTTGTGACGTAGTCGAGCCAGATACAATGCAGGGATACGATAGAGACCCGCGGTCAATTGCCAAGCGAGCAGAGGCTTATCTGAAGTCGACAGGTATTGGCGACGCCGCATACTTCGGCCCTGAAGCCGAATTTTTTGTTTTTGATTCTGTTAGATGGGCAAACGACATAAGTGGCGCCTCATATAATATTGAATCTACTGAAGCGGCTTGGAGTTCTGATCGCGAGTATGAAGACGGGAACACGGGCCACAGACCACGCATTAAGGGTGGCTACTTTCCGGTGCCCCCAGTGGATTCTTTGCAGGACGTACGATCCGCAATGTGTTTGGCAATGGCGGATATGGATCTATCGGTAGAAGTGCACCACCATGAAGTTGGGACTGCTGGACAGGGTGAGATTGGGACACGATTTGATACATTGGTAGCAAAGGCAGACCAACTGCAAATATATAAATATTGTGTGCATAATGTCGCACATAATTATGGCTTGACTGCAACATTTATGCCGAAGCCTCTGGTGGGTGATAACGGAAGCGGAATGCATGTCCATCAGTCTGTTTTTAAGGGCACCAGCAACATATTTGCCGGTGATGATTATGGTGGTCTATCAGCTGAGGCCCTTCATTATATTGGTGGAATTTTTAAGCACGCTCGCTCTCTTAACGCTTTTACGAATGCGAGTACCAATAGCTACAAGCGCCTCGTGCCAGGATTTGAAGCACCCGTTCTTTTGGCATACTCTGCAAGAAATCGGTCGGCCTCGTGTCGCATACCACATGTTTCAAATCCTAAAGGAAGAAGGGTAGAAGTGCGCTTTCCAGATGCTACAGCCAATCCATACCTCGCATTTACCGCTATGCTTATGGCAGGGTTAGATGGCATTCAGAACAAGATTAATCCAGGCGATCCGCTCGACAAGGATCTCTATGATTTGCCTCCCGAGGAGGAGACAGAGGTTGCCACCGTTTGTCATTCACTGGATCAGGCGTTGGACGCTTTAGATAGGGATCGAGATTATCTTAAAGCCGGAGGCGTAATGACGGATGACATGATTGATGCGTACATTGCTTTGAAGATGGAGGAGGTGCAAGCCATAAGGCAGGCGACTCATCCGTTGGAATTCGACATGTATTACAGCTCTTAGGATTTGGATAATTAGTAGGAATGGGCAGTGCCAGTTTTGCACTTATAAAGTTCTATGGCACTTTCGGCAAATGAACCCGCGCTAGAGCCTTACTCTAGATCGAGCCTTTTAAATTCACTGACAACAGCTGTATTGCTGATTGATCAACAACGGCAAACCCATTACCTTAATAGCGCGGCGGAGATATTGTTAGCAGTTAGTTCAAGTCGAGCCATTGGGCGATCAGCAGATGAGCTTCTAGGGATTGGAGCGCTACTACAAGGCGCGATATCTGCAGCGATGGATGGCCAAACCACAACCTTTCGAGCCGTCGATATTTTTACAAGCTTCGTAGCGTATACGCAAGAAGATGGAGCACGAGTTGATTGCACCGTGTCGCCATTTTCTGCAGGCGCGGCTGAGCCATGGGCTTTGATCGAATTGATAACCGTCGAACCATCAGTGCAATCGTCTTCTGATATTGATTGGCATGAGAGCTATTCGGCTACTAACGAAGTCATACAAACCCTCGCCCATGAGATTAAGAACCCGCTCGGAGGATTGCGTGGCGCCGCTCAGCTTCTTCATAGGAATAATCCAGAAAGCAGCGATCAATATCATTTCACCGAAATCATAATTCGGGAAGCTGATAGATTGGCGGAACTCGTCGATAGAATGAGTGGGCACCATCAACCGGAGGCTAGGAAGCTTTGCAACTTGCACGAGGTTCTTGAGCATGTTCGGCATTTAATTGAGGCCGAGTTTGCAAGCACAATCTCAGTTAAGCGCGACTATGATCCTAGTATTCCAATGGTTATGATTCAAAGGGAGTATCTGATTCAGGCTTTGCTTAATATTGCCCGAAACGCCGCCCAGGCAATAGACGGAATCGGAGATGTTGTATTTCAAACTCGAATTAGGCGACAGGTAACCATTGGGCAGCGGCGCCACCGATGCGTTGTGGAAGTAGCAATTTGTGATAAAGGACCAGGCATAGCCGAAGAGTTACAACAGAAGATGTTTTTGCCAATGATCTCAGGTCGGAGTGAAGGTACGGGTCTGGGGCTAACAATAGCCAAGGATTTGATAGATCGGCAAGGCGGCGCCATCGAGTTTGTTAGTTCTCAGGGCAATACCCGTTTCAGTATCTTTTTGCCAGCAGGACAGAGGTATGAACAATAAGAATCAAGTGTGGATCGTAGATGATGATGTTTCTATTCGTTGGGTTTTAGAACGAGCTTTAGTTGAGGTGGGGCATACAGTGCGACAGTTTGGGAATGCCGATGAAGCCACTGAGATGTTGAATTATGAACGACCCCATGTAGTAATTACTGATATTCGTATGCCTGGGCGTACCGGCCTCGAGTTTCTGGAACTATTGGCTACACGTTTTCCTGAGATACCAGTTATTCTAATGACTGCATATACTGCATTGGATCAGGCAGTGGCCGCATATCGTGGCGGCGCTTTCGAGTATTTGTCTAAGCCTTTTGATTTGGATGAAGCAATAGCATTAGTAGGTCGTGCACTTATTAAGCGAACCGATTGGCAGACAGCGCTGCGTACTTCCGTAGATGAGTATCTCGCCTCAAATGGCTCGGATCTATTGCAGAGCTTTGGCGGTGAGTTTGAGAAAGTGCTGCTGCAGGCCACCCTCGCTTCGACTCGGGGTAGGAAGCAGGCAGCAGCCCGCAGAATTGGTTGGAGTAGAAATACGCTCGCTAGAAAGTTAAAAGAACTCAAAATTGAATAAGGCCTTCTTTTAGAGATGCTGCTGGAGCCGATATAAAACTGATACTGACAATATTTATCTGCAAAAAATATGACTACGAAACAGACAATAAAAGGCAATCTCAAAACAGTAGATTGGCGCCCGGATCCTGGTGTTTCCGTGTTTCCTTCTGCACCGCCGCCAGAATACGAAGCATCTGATAAAGATATAGAACTTTTCGATAGAAACGGAGTTGTATTGCAACGATCCGTATTTAAGAGTTGGGTGAACATACTTCAAAGAGGGCTAGACAAAAATTTAAGTCACCCTAATAACTATGCTTTTCCTTGTGAGAGTGTGAAAGAAGGTCAACCAGGTCGTTTCTTCGACAGTTATTGTAATTGGCACCGAATTCAAGAATATCGAGATTACATTTTTAAGTCGTGCGCGGCATCTATGGCAGGACAGTTTATGCGAGCGGCCAGCGCACAGTTGTTTCATGAGCATGTTTTTTGCAAGGAGCCTGGAACACAAGCTCCTACTCCGTGGCACCACGATTTGCCCTATTACTCGGTTGATGGTTTTCAAACTGTAAGTATATATATTGCACTAGACACAATACCAGAGAAAACAGCGATTCGATTTGTTCGAGGTTCGCATAAGTGGGATGAGCTTTTCTTCCCACGCCATTTTCTTGATGGTTCAAGCTACAAACATAGTGATCCTACCCTTCGTCTAGCGCCTAATGTCGAAGAGGAGAGAGGAAAATATGACGTTTTAGTTTGGGCATTAGAACCAGGAGATGCTGTATTGTTCGATTTTCGCACGCTACATGGAACAACTGGTGCCACAAACTCTAACAGAAGAAGAGCTTTTTCAACTCGCTGGTTAGGTGACGATATTACTTACTATGAACGTATTGGTGAGACGTCACCACCCATTAATTTAACCAACGTCCAATCTGGTGATCGTTTGCCGGAAGATTATTTCCCGGTGCTATGGCGCCGCAACACTGAATAACCTTGCGAGGTTGCTGGCCGCGCTGCTAATAACAAGTTGAAGGATCCCAGCAACTTATTTTCGTTATTGTTGGGGCTTTTTGGTCAGTAAACGAGTTTAAGACTTGCACGATCATTTATGACACTAACTAACTTTATTCTTTGATGAACCAGAAATAAGAGAACAGTTGCGTAGTATTGAATGGTGTTTGATGAAGCTCTTGGATGGTTTCTTTTAAGCAGAAAGTATCTCCTAGCTCTTGAGAGATTCGCGCAGCGTCATATTGAACCGTATCAAGCCCACTGCACTTTTTAGGTCCGCCAACTGCAAAAGTGGCTAGAATAAAATGACCTCCTGGAAGCAAACTTTTTTTCAAGTTCGATATATATGCTTGCCGATCTTCGTTTGTGGTCATGAAGTGAAACACAGCGCGGTCATGCCACAAGTGATACTGACGCCTGAACGAGTACTTAGTAATATCGCCCTCATGCCATTCTATTTGAGCTGAGTCAGTCGGACCAAGGCGCCCTTTAACGAGATCCAGAGCATTGGCAGAGACATCCAGCACCGCGAGATCTTTGAAGCCCACAGCTAGCAATTTATCAACAAAGGTAGAAGCCCCACAGCCTACGTCCAATATCGTAGATTCTTGTGACAAACCAGTTTTTGCGACTAGTGCTAGGGAATTGCTCGGGGAGTTCTGATACCAACTTACCGAAGATGGCGACTTCTCAAGGTAGATTTGTTGCCAGTGCCTGTTTCTCTGGCTAGCCGCTTGGTCTGTTTTCTGACTCATATCGTTTGGTTTGATCTCACGCGCGAATCATTGGCTAAATCATAGCGCTATTACGGGCATCCACAAGCTATTAAGTACGCGGTAAATTCATCATGATACCGTGTAGTGGAACCCAGCGGGTGCCGAACGAGAGGCTTTGGTTGTCTCGAGCGAGAAGCGCTCAGGGAGGCGTGGTTCAGCTGACTCGAGATCATTACCAAGCAGGGTATAGGAAAGCTGTCCGTTAAACAATTAGTTATTAGCTATTTGTCATGCTAATTAACAAGTTTAATATGCAAGCCATTAGTTGTGAGAAATAGCTGCCAACGCTATATAGGTAATTCCTATAATATTAATTACGAAAACATCTTGTAACTTATGTGAGACACGAGCACTATAGGGGGCAATAGAGATTGATTTTGCTATGGTTTTCGGATTTGGATTATTGGAATCCTATTTGATAAACAGCAATTAGAAAAAGGAGAACGAAAGGCTATGTCATCCCGTGACACTATTATGCGGCATCTTAATATTGTCGGTCAGCTGCAACCCTCGTTGCATCAGCCACAGCATGCCCCATATCCGGATCTTGTAGATAACGCTCATTACCGTGCATACACTCGTGCATCACACGATGTTGGAGGCGAGGCAGACGTTCCTATCACGTGGGAAGAAAAGGAAGAAGAAATTTGGGAGCACAACACATTTGTTACCTGTGAAGTGCTAGCTTGGCGTGGCGTTTGGAACGCGGAAGAACGAAGGCGTCGGCAGAACGTGGATCCGGGACAGACTATATATCTCGGTTTACCATATTATGGTAGGTGGCTTATGACCATAGCTTTGATTTTGGTAGACAAGCAGCATGTCAAACTGACTGATCTGATAGATAAGATAGAAGAAGTGAAGCAACGGGCTGAGGCTAATGGAGGTAAGGTTTATGAGTAAGAGCCATCATGTTGAAAAAGCAACTGGGATCGGTGACCCTCAATGTTTTAAAGGAGAGGCAAGTCAGCCAAAATTTAGTGTAGGTGACAAGGTGCGGATTCGGAACCTACCGGATATTTTTTATACGCGATCCCAGATGTATTTGAGAGAAGCAGAGGCGACCGTGGTCAAATTGGTCTATGAGAGCCCCCCTGCAGAAGATGAGGCATGGGACAATACGGACAGCCCAGAGTGGTTTTACAGCTTACTTTTTAAGCAAACGGATCTGTGGCCAGATTATCCGCAAAAGTTTGCTGGTGACACACTGGAGACAGAACTGTCGGAACGATGGCTCGAGCCACTTTGAGTGGTTGAGCAGACTGAGAATATAAATAGAGGAAAGGCGAGAATGTCAAAGTCAGATAAGCACAATCATGATGCTGCCCCAATGGTTGACGAAATCAGCGATTTCGAGGTGCTAGAGGTAGCTGTTCGCGAACTCTGTATTGAGAAGGGTTTATTTACACAGCAAGACCACAATGAGTGGACTGAATACATGCATACCTTAGGCCCACTTCCTGCGGGTCGCTTGGTGGCGAAGGCTTGGCTGGATCCGGACTATAAACAGCTTTGTATAGATGACCCTGTAAAAGCGAGTCTCGAAGTAGGGATAGACTGGATCAACAGCATGCCATCAAAGTTTGGAACACCGAGTGATTATTGTAATCCTCGTATCCTGGTTGATACACCAACGCTAAAACACGTTGTGGTTTGCACGCTGTGTTCTTGCTATCCGAGACCAATATTAGGACAGTCGCCCGAATGGTACCGGACTCCAAACTACCGACGTAGAATGGTTCGATGGCCTCGCCAGGTGTTATCTGAGTTTGGCTTGCAGTTGCCAGAGGATGTTGAGATTAGAGTCGCTGACTCAAATCAAAAAACAAGATATGTTGTGATGCCGGTTCGGCCGGATGGCACCGAAGGATGGACAGAAGATCAATTGACAGAGATAGTGACTAGGGATTGTCTTATCGGTGTAGCGTTGCCACGGGCAGATCGCAAAGCAGATGACAAGCGGCCGATCCATAAGGCAGTTCATCCCTACGGACATTAAATGCGCCTGAATTATTGGGTATAAGGTAATGCCAAACGCTAAAGAAATGACCAAACTGGGGGAGACCATTCCTCTGTTGGAGAGTATAGGCAAGGAGGGACGAGTGTGGTCTGATCTATGTCAGCAGTATGGAGTCGAAAATCCTGACCCGCCTTGGAGAGTTACCCTTGAAAGCACATGTGAAGTATTGAATGAAGGGGCCTGTGCTTTGCCGGTTTTGGAACGACGAAATGAAGAAGATGAGTTGTCCGAGGATCTTTACAAGAATGTGCCTCATCCAGAACGTCAGCTTTTAGCTTTGGCGCACTCTATGATTAAAAAAGGTCTTTTCCGTGAAGATGAGCTAAGTGTTCAGATGGAGAAAGTATATAAGCGCCTCACTAGTGTCTAGGCGTTAAATTTGGCAAAGGAGAAACGAGGTAAATAACATGTAATAGCGCGGTCATGATCCGCCATTACAAGGCAAAACAGCCGGGACGCCGGTTACCCAAAGAGGAGAAGCGATATGAAGAACCCCCGAAGTGATGACTTTGTTGCGGCAGCAGCTGCAAGTCGGGCTAAGGCTATAAAGGAAGAGAGGATCGACGATGAGGATTTTGTCGCAGGCGCACCGGTCGATGATAAAGGTTTGCCACTTGAGGCCAAGAGATATGGAGATGGAATTAACGATCCAGATTTGACACTGGACTTTGACCCGCTGTTCTCTGGTGTTTTGGGCACCGGAGTTAGTCGGCGTGGTCTTCTTCAGGCTGGAGGTCTCGCGGCGTTCGGTGGGGCGGGAATGCTTAGCCGAGCAGCCTGGGCAAAAAAGAAGTTTGATCCGGTTATTAATATTTGTTACATCCCAATCACCGATGCTGCCGCTTTGTTGGTCGCGCATGAACTTGGTTATTTTAAAGATGAGGGTATAGAGTCTGTCCGACCAACGCTCATTCGGGGGTGGTCACCGCTAGTTGAGGCTTTCCAGGCGCATAAGTTCAACCTCACGCACATGCTGATCCCAATCCCCATTTGGATGCGTTACAACAATGGCTATCCAGTAAAGATTACGGCTTGGGATCATAGCAATGGGTCAGCGATCGTGGTCAAGCCCGGTATGAATAAACCAGAAGATTTTGGGGGCAAGCAGTTCGCGGTTCCCTACTGGTACTCCATTCATAACATTGTCTCCCAAAAAATTATGAAAGACGCTGGTATCAAGCCAGTAATTCGACCGCAGGATGCAGCTTTAGCTGCTGATGAATGTAATTTCTTGGTTCTGGCTCCTCCAGATATGCCACCCGCTCTGGCTGCTAATAAGATTGATGGTTACTGTGTTGCGGAACCCTTTAATGCCCTAGGTGAGATTAAGGCTGGCGGTCGAGTAATGCGATTTACTGGTGATGTTTGGAAAGGACATCCGTGCTGTGTTGTTGTGATGCATGAAGATGATGTAATGGATCCAGATCATGCGGCATGGTCACAAGGAGTTCATAACGCGATTATCCAAGCGCAATTGCACCTCGGCGCGAATAGAAAAGAAATGGCTCAAATGCTGTCACGTGATGGACAGAAATATTTGCCATTCCCATCCGAAGTTATTGAGCGTGCAATGATGTTTTACGATCCTGCTTATTACGCTAATCCATTGGGTTCCAAGTATGATGCCATTAAGCATCTGGATTGGGGTCAGGATCGCATTAACTTCCAAGCTTGGCCATATCCGTCTGCAACAGAACTTGTTGTAAATGACCTCAAAAATACCGTCGTTACTGGTGACGCGAGTTTTCTGGATACGTTGACCCCGGAGCACGTTATTAACGATCTTGTCAATTATGATTTTGTCCGCAATGCTCTTGAGGCTAATCCATCATGGAGAAACGATCCGAGCGTTCCTTCTGAAGGTAATCCGTACGAGCGAACGGAGATTGTCAAGATATGATTACCGGCCAGATAGGGGATATTGGTAAAGTCCCCCATCGAGTGCCCCAAACATTTTGATGCTTTAATTATTGGAGGATGTAAATATGCAAAATCAAGCTACAGCTGCTGTAAGTAAGCCACGTGCTGTTAGTACATCGAAAGGTTTCCAGCTAGCGGCAGCACTGTTATTAGGAGCGGTTATCCTGTTTGGCGTAGGTTTTTCTGGCTCTTCGGCGATGCACAACGCGGCTCATGATACTCGTCACGCCGTGGCATTTCCTTGCCACTAAGCGGATTTTTACTAGTAGCTATCAGCTCATAGTTGCTGCTTACAATGTCCACGGTTCAATAGAGAGACCCGTGGATCTGGTGCAAACAGCAAAAGAGGCTCCTTAAGGAGCCTCTTTTGGCCTTAGTGGCAAGTTATGAAATTTGTGGTCTTGTGTCTCAGTATAAGAGCTCTGGTAATTATTTCCCGTGGCGATGACACGCCTTTGGAAGCTTCTCCTAGCCACTATTTTGGTGCGTGGCATGCCGTTTCGGAGCGTCTTGGTGAGTTAGGGGTTTAGGAGATGTGGGGGCGTGTAAAGATTGCGCACGAACGCTCCCTGTTCCGCTTATGGGGTTAACCCAAGCAAGGGTCACTTAAATTATGTCTAAGATCAGTATAGTGTGTGTGTCTGGCAGTCATGAGAAGTTGCAAATGGCGGCCATGATTGCATCAGTTGCGGCGGCAACTGGTAGTGAGGTGTCGGTATTCTTCTCGATGAACTCAATGACATATTTTGTAAAAGGTCAGAGTGATAACCCTCCAGCGGAAGGCGAGTTTGGTTCGCTTTTGTCTCAAAAAGGTGTACCACCATTTAAGCAACTCTTCCAACATGCGGTAGAGTTTGGTGATGCGAGACTGTTGCCGTGCTCTATGGTGATGGATCTGTTAAAAATTACGGAAGACGATTTGGAGCCGGGATTCGGCCCACCCACAGGGCTAGCTAGTTTCTTAAGTGAGTCAGAAGATGGGCAACTGATTACC
>Ga0310344_10003432_pt1 | contig 11770 bp, 11 predicted proteins | sample HC15DNA20200_MG_FD_203801 | JGI IMG/M metagenome (GOLD analysis project Ga0310344, IMG submission 203801) | Marine microbial communities from station ALOHA, North Pacific Subtropical Gyre - HC15-DNA-20-200_MG | ecosystem: Environmental > Aquatic > Marine > Oceanic | place: Pacific Ocean: North... | reverse complement strand
AACTTACTACCTGAAATATTAAAGAAAAAGATTCGTAGTTGAAATTATAGAAGTGTAAATTAATATAATTTGTTTCAAATATTTAATGCATCTAAACATGCATCTACTATTGTTTGAGTATCCAGCATATATTCTTCGTATAGTTGTTCTACTTCACCAGACTGTCCAAAATCATTAATTCCTAACGAGTATGTTTGTGAACCTAAGGCAGCACCTATCCATACTAAAGAATGTGGATGTGAATCAGTGATTGTAATCGATGGAACTTTGGTATTTATACCATCAAGTAATTTCAGTAATGGATTTGGAGAATCATCTGAATTTTGAAATTTGCTATGAACCCAATTTTGATATTTTTGGAATAGTACCCCTGGGCCAGTGACATTAATGACATTTACATTAACTTTCCATTCTTCAAGAATTTTAGAAGCTTCTAGTACTTCAGGAATTATTGCACCACAACAAAAAATATTTATTAAGTTGTCATTTGTTTCAGATCCGTTTTGAATAGAAGAATTTTTTAAAACATAAGCACCATCTATTACTTTTGAACGGAGTTTATCTTTTTCTGATGGGGCTTCAGGGAGAATGAATGTAGACTGATCAATAGCTTTTTTACTCAATCTAAGATATGTGGAACCTTGTCGCAGTTTAATTTTATTAAGTGAATCTAATAAGATCCATTCTAATTCTTTCGCAAAACACGGTTCATACATTGAAATTCCTGGCAACTCAATTCCTATAGATGAAGATAAAATTGATTGGTGGGCGCCGCCTTCACCACTTAATGAAATTCCGGATGGTGTTCCAACAAAAATGAATTGTGAATCAGAATATGTACCATAGAATAAGGCATCTAGACCTCTTCTAATAAAACAATCATAGATTGTTCCAATTGGGAATAAAATTTCGTTATGTCGTTCATACGAGAGTCCTAACTGTCCTAAAAGCATGAATAGATTATTTTCTGAAATACCTAATTCAATATGTTTCCCTTTAGGGGAAGCTATCCATTGTAAAGGATCATTGTATTGGTCTTGAAATTGAGTTAAATCAGTAGCAGGAGATGTTTGATTTGTTTCTTCAGGTTTGTCCTGATTGTCATCCCATAATAATCCGTTTTTATTTGCAATCCAACCAGCGAGACTTGTAGAAGTAGCTACATCAGGACTTGTAGTAACAATTCTTTCTGAAAGTTCATGATTTGATCTTAGGATTTCTGTTAGTATCATTTGTAAATAATCTTGTGTGGAAATATCAAATTTTGGCAGAGGTCTATTTAATTCAGAGGGAATATCGATTGAATTGATCTGTGAGTTATTTTGAGGTTTTGTTTTTGTAAAAATTTTTGCTTTTTTATTACAGTGTGTACCAGCATCGGATGATTCATTAAATTTTGCCCAAATGTTGTCCTCTGGTATATTTAGTTTAATTCTTAGTTGTTCGATTTGTTCGGGGTTTAGTAGTGTTGAGTGGTTTCTTGGTAAACCTAAAATTGGTAAATTCCAGCCTTTGAATGTATAAGCAAATATTACTGTTGGTGAAGAAGTTTTTGTTGATTGGTCAAATGCTTCTCTTAATTTATCAAAATCATGGCCACCTAAATTACGAAACATTGAATATAGATCAAGGTCATTATATGAATCAAGAAATTTTGTTAAATCTTTAGAATGTTTGAAACCATATGTTAACTCTTTTCTTAAATCGTTTTGGTCTAATCTAAGTAGGTATTGATATCTTTGGTTAGGCATTTCATCAATCCATAGCTTCAGTAAATCTCCATTTCCGGATGCAAATGCACGCTCTAGTTGTGCCCCATACTTAGCATCAATAACATCCCATCCATTAGCAACGAACATATTTTTCCAATCATTTGCTCGTACACCGGGGATTACTCTGTCTAGACTTTGTCTATTGAGGTCTACTATCCAAAGTACATCATTTAATGAAGCTATAGCAGGCTCCATGATAGCCTCCCAAACTGAACCTTCATCTAATTCAGCATCTCCAAGTAAGCTTATGTATTTTGAGTCTTTTGATTCGTATTCAAAATGACTTTCAAGGTATTTTTCAACTAGTGAAGCAAAATTAGGAGTTATTGGGCCAAGTCCCACAGATCCTGTAGAAAAATCAACATTGTCAGGATCTTTTGTAACACTAGGGTAGGCTTGTAGTCCACCAAATGCTCTGAGTTGAGTTAGATATTTTTCATCTAGTTGATTGAGTAGATATTGTACCGCGTGAAAGACAGGAGCGGCATGAGGTTTAATAGAAATTTTGTCGTGAGGTCCCATGAATTCAAAAAATAAATAAGTCATGATTGTAGTGACTGAAGCAGAAGAAGCTTGATGTCCTCCTAATTTGGGAGAACCTTTTTGGTATCTACCACGATTAGAATGATCAACCATTTTTATAGCTAACCATAATATGCGGTCTTGAATTTCTTCTAGTATTGAGTTATTTACAGGGGTACTATTCACAACATAATTAAATAATAAGAATTTTATACATTATTCTTTAAATGAATAAATTTGTATAGATAAAACTTAGAGATTTAAATATATAAAATACTTATTTATAAAAATATTTGTATCTTAGTTACGGTTATTGTTAGTTGTGTTAAGTAAAGCGTGATCAGCAATTACAATAGCTACCATAGCTTCCACAATAGGTACAGCCCTAGGTAAGACACATGGGTCATGTCTGCCTTTACCTTTGAGTTCTACTGTATTATGTTCGGAATCTACTGTTTTTTGGGAGCGAATAATTGTAGCCGTTGGTTTGAATGCTGCCCTCAAAATTATATCTTCTCCATTTGAGATTCCGCCTTGAACTCCACCCGAATGATTAGTTTTTGTTTTGATTTTATTGTCATCATTTATAAAAAATTCGTCATTATGTTCTGAGCCAGTCATTTCTATTCCTGAAAAACCAGAACCAATTTCAAATCCCTTACATGCAGGAATTGAAAGAATAGCTTTTGCTAAATCTGCATCTAATTTGTCAAAAACAGGTTCACCTAAACCTACAGGCACATTTTTAGCTACACATTCGATTATTCCACCAAGAGAATCTCCATTTTTTCTTGCCTCTTTTATTTTTTCAATCATTTTGTTAGCAATTTTATTATCAGGGCATCTAACAATATTAGACTCTATAGATTCGTGATTGATAGATGAATTAGATATTTGTGCTTTTAAATCAGAAATTTGTTTAACAAATCCTAAAATTTCGGTATTGAATTTGGATGCTAACCATTGCTTAGCAATTGCACCACTAGCTACTCTAGCAATTGTTTCTCTTGCAGAAGCTCGTCCTCCACCCTTCCAATCTCTAATTCCATATTTTGCTTGGTATGTAAAATCAGCATGTGAAGGTCGGAAAACATTTTTTAGATGATTATAGTCTTTTGAACGTTGATCTTTATTCCATATAAGCATTGAAATTGGCGCGCCAGTGGTTTTACCGTCGAACAAACCAGACAAAATTTCTATGGAATCTTCTTCTTTTCTTTGAGTTGATATTTCACTTTGGCCTGGTTTACGTCGTTGCAGTTCAGATTGGATATGTTCCACGTCAATCTTAAATAATGATGGAAAGCCATCTAATGTAACACCAATTGCTGGGCCATGTGATTCTCCCCAAGATGTAATTTTGAATTGTTTTCCAAATGTATTACCCATTTAAAATGCTTTCCAAATATTTTATGATTATATAATTTCATGTTTGAAAACCAGAAATTATTATGTGATAATTAAGTGAGATTTTCTAGGACTTTTCGGGTCTGGATGAACACCTTTAGGTTCCTTTTTGTAAAAAAAATGAGTGCGACCTAAAATTCAGACCCATTAATTATTTCCATGTTTATTGGTTTAAATATGTTTTTTTCATTAAGTATACTTATTGTACACTAACTGATATGCTTAATCGATTCGTGTAATAGAATGGTTTGTTTTACCAATCATAATACGTAGAAAAGAAATTATATTGGATAAAAATAAATCATTAAATTCAAATACTCCTACTTCAAATAATTCTTTTAAAAAAATTTTATCTCGTAGTTTAGAATCGTTTTCCCACAGTAATTATTTAATTTTATGGTTAAGTAAATTGTTTCTGATGTTTGGGGTTCAAATGCAAATGGTTGCTAGAGGATACCTTACTTATGATTTGACTGAAAATCCCGGTTTGGTAGGTATAGTCATAGGTGGATCTGCAGTTCCGATGTTGATTTTTTCATTGTTTGGAGGTGTCTTGTCCGATAGAATCAACAAAAAGATATTGATTCAAGTTGGGCAAATTTCTTCAACATTTATAGCTATTGCAGTTGCAATTTTAATCATTAATGAAATGATCATTTGGCAACATTTGTTCATAGCAGCTTCACTACAAGGTGTTGGTTGGGCTTTTTTAGCACCTTCTAGACAAACTATCATTCCACAAATTTTGCCACATAGATTGATTAGTAACGGAATAGCTCTTGATGGCGCCTTAATGGGAGTGACTTCCCTGTTAGCTCCTGCAGTTGCTGGTATTTTGTATGCACTTATAGGACCAGGAGGGGTATATGTTTCTATTAGTGTTATAACTTCTTTTTCTGTAATTACAACTGTTTTTATCAAATATACCGATTCTAATGATTCTCCAAGAATTGAAAACGATCAAATTGACTCTAAACCCTTCACTGGCAGTCGTTTGAATTTATATTTTATTAAATTTAAAGAAATTTTATTTGATATTAAAGTTGGTTTGATTTATGCAAAAAGTAATAAAATTGTTAGTACTTTATTGATCTTAGCGTTAACATATGTTGTTTTAGTGATGCCATTTAGGTTTTTGTTGCCGGTTGTAATAAGAGAAATTTATTTTAAAGAATCTGAAGCATTAGGATTATTATTAAGCATGATAGGGGTTGGTTCCTTACTAAGTTCTATTTCTATAGCAGTGATGGGGCCTCGCAAACGAGGGTTTCTACAATTTTTTGGGATATTTATAGCTGGCTGCATTTTAGTACTTGTTTCAATGTTTCCATATTACGTTGTTGGTCTAATTTTAATGGTGTTTTTAGGAGTTGGTGAGGCAGCTCGAATGGTACTGGCTAATGCATTATTACTTGAAAATTGTGATAAAAATTTTCAAGGAAGAGTAATGTCTCTTAGAATGTTGATTTTTGGTTTACAACCCATCGGAACATTACCTTCAGGATTTGCCATGGATTATTTTGGTCCAAGAAAAGTAGTTGCTTTCCTTGGAGTTGCCATGATGGCTTTAACTATATTTTTTGGATATAGATCTAAAAAACTTTTATCAATGGATTAGTTTTTAGAATCACTGACATTTTCTTCATTGATATTTGTAGCTGAAAATTTTTCTCTCATCTCTACGATATATTTTTCACGCCATTTTTTGAATTTATCTACTGAAGGAGGAGATACATAAAATACTTGAATGTCATCAGCAAATTGTACTTTATGTTCTTCATTTATTAGGAGTATACCTGGATTGTCAATTTTAAGATTTTGATCAATTTGTTTTGAGATAAAAGTATATCTTTCAGTGATTGATGTTTGAAATTTTGACATTATTTCTGAATATACTTTTGAATTAACTAATCCAACAGACAAACATCTTTGCCAGTCTATTGTTTCTTCGAGTAATTCTTTTTTTTCAGTCGGGATTAATTTAGCATCGTTTTTCAATAGAGATTGAATAAAAGGGGAACCTTTTTCATTCATTTGTTTTAACATCTCTAATTCTTTTTGGTCACCTTCAGAAACACCTTCATGGAATATGTTTTTTATTTTTCCTAGCTTTTGTTCGAATGAAGTAATCTGTTCAGAAACTTCTATCCAATATTCCGTTAAAATTTTTTGCCCTTCTTCTGCATTTTCTTTAGGAGCTATATAGACAGGCACTAAAAATAATTTACGTTTATCAGCATAAGAATCTATTCTAGGTTTGGGGATTTTAGTAATTGGATCAGACATCTTAGTAACCTTATGTATTTTTAATAAATGCCACTAAGAAGATTGAATCTTAGTGGCATTATCTATGTGAAAGGACATAGGATTACAGTATAACAAATTTAAACAGTATTGTTGTATAATTTCATATATGTACAAAAATAAACTATTTAACATTTTCAAGATCATTTTAATTCAAACTTTCGTTTATTTATCGATTTTCAGTTGTTTGTCTAATACTGGCGATAAAAATTCTGTTTCTATAGATACAACATCTATTCCTGCCAAATTAGAAGCTACGTCTACAGCTATTCCACCTACAGCTACAGCTATTATACCTACGTCTACAGCTATTCCACCTACGTCTACAGCTATTCCACCTACAGCTACCCCTAACGCTAAAAAACTTCAGGAAATTGATCCTAAGGCTTTGGATTTAGTTATTAATTATGCAAAAACCCAATGTTCTTATTTTGAAAGTATTGTTGAAGGAAATCAGGTAATTTATGTTCAAGAGTATAAGATTACAGATAATATTAAGCCAAAATTAATTAATCAAAATTCCAATAAATTTTGGATTTTCATTGATTATATTCCTACTAAATCTTCAAATTTAGATTCAGGTAGAATAGGTGAAATTACAGAATATTTCACAAAAAATAATGGTAAAAATTTACCAAAACATACAACTTATCATTATGATGCTTCTTCATATTCACGTGAGGCAGAATTTCTTGTTGATTTAAGTGATAGTAGTGTTCGTTTAAATAATGGTTTTTGTTACATTAATCCAATTGATTTTACTAAAGTAAAAATCAATGATTGAGACTCTCTATTGGATCATATTGGGTATATCGCTATTGATTTCTTATTTTTTGTGGGTAGATTATGTTAGGAAAAAACATGATGAACTTAAAAATAATAAGTTTAGAATGTTAATAGAGATAGGTTATTTAATTGTGTTTTTTATTTGGATCTGTTTATTAGCATATAGTTTTAATTATACTTATTCATTTTTTTTCACATTATAATTTTTTTGAAGTGTATTATAGTAACGGAGATTTATCTTTTATAGGGAAATTATATGAAATTAAAACAGAAAATTGTTTTGGTGACTGGGGCTGGCTCTGGTATTGGTCGTGAAACTTCTATTTTATTTGCTAAAGAAGGTGCTTCAGTAATTTCTCTAGATTCAAATTATTTTTCTGCTGTTGAAACTGTGCAAGCACTAAAAAAATATAACAAAAATTCTATAGCATTTGAATGTGATGTGAGTAGAAACAAAGATATTAAAGAAGTTTTACGAAATGTTAAGAAAAATTATGGCACAATTGATATAATTTTTAATGGAGCTGGCATTCATTCTAGAAATTTATCATTAGAGAATGCTTCTGATGAACAAATTTGGGATCGTGTTATTGAAGTTAATCTTAAAGGGACCTATTTGGTAAATTATTATTTTGCTCCATTGATGAAGGAGAAAAAATCAGGATCTATAATCAATGTTTCTTCAATAATGGGTTTAGTTGGGTATTCTAAAGGTTTTGGGGTTGGATTTGATGCGTACCCACCTTCTAAAGGTGCCATAATACAATTAACTCGAAACTTATCCTTGGATTTGGCTAAATATAATGTCAGAGTGAATTGTATATGTCCTGGATATGTAAAAACTAATTTAACAAAAGCTTTACATGAAGATAATGATAGATTAAAAGAATTAGAAGCTAAACACCCAATGGGTAGATTAGGTACACCTTTAGAAATTGCAAAAACTGCTTTATTTCTTGCATCAAATGATGCATCATTTATTACAGGTTCATCTATTGTTGTGGATGGTGGATATACTGCGCAATAATAGAAAAAATTTTATTGGAGTTTAAAGTGAGAATTTGTTTTTCTGCAGACCATAATGGATTAGAATTAAAAAATCGTTTAGTGGATTATTTTTCCTCATCAGAACACGAAATAATTGATTTAGGTCCAAAAAAATTAGATCCAAATGATGATTATCCTGATTCTGCTATCCTTGTTGCTAACGGTATTTCATCATCTGATTTTGATAAGGGAATAATCATATGCGGGAGTGGAGTTGGCGCAAGTATAGCTGCTAATAAAGTTAAAGGTGTTAGAGCGGCGGTTTGTCATGATCTATACTCTGCTGTTCAAGGTGTTGAACATGATGATATGAATGTTCTATGCTTAGGGTCTAAAATCATTGATTTTGACCTTGCTATTGAATTAGTTAAAAGATTCATTTCAGCTCAATTTTCAAATGAAGATAGATTTCATAGAAGACTTAGAAAAGTTATCAAAATTGAGAATGATTTTAAAAAATAATATCAAATGATAAATATAATAATAAGAATATTTTTTCTAGGTCTATAAAATTGCAAAAAGATTCCACAATTGCTTTTAATCAAGTTACTCATACATATGGAGGCAAATATTCTAAGAAATTTGCGATATCTAATTTAGATTTTAAGATTTTTCCTGGTGAATTTGTAACAATTATCGGTCCCAGTGGTTGTGGGAAAACTACTATATTAAATTTAATAGCCGGTTTATTATCTCCTACTAATGGAGATATATATGTTGATAATGTACCACCAAATAATTTACTGTCTAAAAAATCTATTGGAATGGTATTTCAATCTCCCGCTATATTACCTTGGCTAAATGTTTTTCAGAATTTATTGTTACCTCTTCAAATTAATCCTTCTAATGATAATGGTAGTGATAATGAATCCTTAGTAGGGGATATTTTATCTATAATTCAAATGGAAGATTATGCAGATTTTTATCCACATCAACTATCAGGTGGAATGAAACAACGCGTTGGAGTAGGAATGTCTTTGGTATTTGATCCTAAAATTCTTTTACTTGATGAGCCTTTAGGTTCTTTGGATGAAATTACGAGAAGTTATATGAGATTTGATTTGATTAATATGTTAAGGAATCGGAATAAAACAATTGTAATGGTTACACACAGTATTGAAGATGCAGTATTAATGAGTGATAGGATCATTATTTTATCCAAAAGCCCAGGCACATTTTCCACCGAAATAAAGCTTGATTTTTCTTCAAAAAGAACACATGATTTGGAGTACCAATCAGAGTTTTTATCTTACGTAAACCAGGTAAAAAAATCATTGTCAATTGCATATGATTTTAAGTTTAGATGAATTAGAAGTATACAAATGTTTGATAAAGTAAAATATAAATTTTTTTCGGATAAATTAAATCCTTTTTTATATCGTGTTATTCCACCTACTATATTAATTATTTTTGTTTTATTAATTTGGGAAATTGTTGTCAGGTCTTTTGGGATACCTGATTACGTAGTCCCATCTTGGGGGCAAGTGATTTCTGTTTTATTTCAGGATCCAATATTTTTTTTACAAAATACAGTCATTACATTAGCTGAAGCATTTTCTGGGTTTGTTCTAGGAATGACTTTTTCAATTTTCCTAGCTTTTTTAATGGTACATAATGATCTATTAGAAAGGTCTATATATCCAATAGCTTTAATGGTTAAAGTAACACCTATTGTTGCAATTGCACCATTAATAGTAATTTGGTTAGGATTTGGATATTCTCCTAAAATTTTTATTACTTTTTTAATTACATTTTTCCCAGTATTAGTTAATGCACTTACTGGCTTTAAATCCATTGATAATAATATTCATAGATTTTTCATAATATTAAATGCTTCAAAATGGGAAGTTTTCATAAAATTAAGATGGCAAACTTCAATACCATATCTCTTTTCCGCTTTTAAAATATCTATACCATTATCAGTTATTGGTGCTGTTGTAGCAGAGTGGTTTACAGGTAATTCTGGATTAGGAAGTATAATTTTAGTTTCAAACAATGAGCTGCAAACTCCAACATTATTTGCTGCTATATTACTATTGGCACTTATAGGTTGTTTTTTGACATTTTTAACAAATTTCCTAGAGAAAAAGATGATTTTCTGGGAAGACTATTCTACAATAAATTAAGGAAATCAAATGCTTAAAAAAATAAAATTTCTATCTATTTTAATTACTTCACTTATTTTTTTGCTATCATGCTCAAATGAACCTGCTGAATTGACAAAAATAAAATTTATGGCAGGTTATAAACCACAAGCTAATCTACCTTTTGTTGCTGCATATGTAGCAAAAGAGAAAGGTTATTTCTTAGAAGAAGGATTAGATGTAGAAATACTACATTCTACAGGGAGTCATTTAAAATTATTATTGGCGGGAGAAGTTGATATAACTACAGCTGCAGCTGCATCTGTAATTAAACGTAGATCTAATCCTGGGGTTCCAATTTCTTCGATTATGTTATTTGGCCAAAAAGGACAACAAGCTTTTATAAGTCTAAAAGATTCAAATGTCAAAACAATTTCTGATTGGGAAGGTAGCATTTTTGGTTATAAGATATCTTTACCTCCTGAATATTTAGCTATGTTAAATACAAATAATTTAGATAGAACTAAAATACAGGAAGTTAAAGTTGGTTTTGACCCAAGAATCTTAACTGAAGGAAAAGTAGATATTTTGTCTGTATTTAAGTCTAACGAGCCTAATTTGATTAAAAAATTAGGATATGATTTGAATATTTGGGATCCTGGTGAATATGGAGTTCCATCGTTAGGTTTAACGTATATCACCTTGGATGACACTATTACAAAACGTTCTGATATATTAGAACGTTTTAATATAGCTATTCTTAAATCTATAGATTTCATTTTAAATAATAGAGATGAGGCTATAGAAATTGTAATGTTGTATGCACCCAAATCCGATAAAGAACACCAAATATTTATGCTAGATAAAGAGATTGAACAATCAACTTCTCCAGCAGTAGATCTCAATGGATTTGGATGGTCTGAAAAAGAAAAATGGCAATCTTTACATGATTTTCTTTTAGAATATCGATCAATAGATAAAGCAATTGATATAAATTTAGTTTATACAAATCAATTTTTAGGAAAATCGATTGAATCTGACAAGAAAACTATTCTAGATAGAATAGGGTTGGGGAAAAATTAGTGACTTTTGACAATAGGTATTGTCATTGGTCCCTCTGGTAAAGCGCAGATTTTTTCACTGCCTCTGAATTCGCTAATTATTTTATTAATTGTTTTTTGTAAATCTGATATTGGTTCTAAATGACATAGTCTTAATTTATTATCACTGACACCAGTTGTTTTGATCATAACTTTTGCTTTGCTTAATATTTTACATAGAATTTGGGTTTGCCATTGATCTTGGGTGTTAGTTTTTGAATTCTTAATATTTTCTAATATTTGTGTAGGTTTGATAGGTTGAGATAATGTTTCAAAAAAATACCCATGATCTGGTATTCCATCCCGACACTCTGCAATACAAATTATTGTGCCATTATTTTTCACTATTTCAGATGCTGCAGAAATACCTTTGACACATTGATATAAATTTTGATCTAGAGGATAACCACTATTTGTTGTGATTACTAGATCGAATTGATTCTTTACATATTGTATCGAAGTTGCTTCAGATGATTTGATCGATGCAAGATGTGACTTGTGAGGATCACCTGCATATATTGAAGTAATTTCATTATTTTTATTGATATTTACTTCTATAGAAAAATTACTAGGAGCTTTATTAGAAACATTAAGAATCTCATTTTGTATAGGATTTGAATTAAAAGAAGCCCAAGTTGACAAATCTGAAGCAATTAATTTGTAGCTATGTAAACCCAAGATAGTCTCTATTCCAGCAAGACCAGGAGCTATCATTTTGTTTCCTCCACTATATCCAGCAAAGAAATGA
>Ga0310344_10003431_pt1 | contig 11772 bp, 12 predicted proteins | sample HC15DNA20200_MG_FD_203801 | JGI IMG/M metagenome (GOLD analysis project Ga0310344, IMG submission 203801) | Marine microbial communities from station ALOHA, North Pacific Subtropical Gyre - HC15-DNA-20-200_MG | ecosystem: Environmental > Aquatic > Marine > Oceanic | place: Pacific Ocean: North... | reverse complement strand
GTTTCATAATTTATTTAATTAAAATGCAAATAAAATAATCAACGCCACTACAAGCCCAAATAATCCAGTTGCTTCAGCCAAAGCAAAGCCTAAAAGCAAATTAGGGAATTGTTTTTGTGCTGCAGATGGATTTCTCATAGCTCCTGACAAGTAGTTACCAAAAATAATTCCGATACCTACGCCAGCTCCAGCCAATGCGATTGCAGCAAGACCTGCCCCAATCATTTTTGCCGCTTCTAACTCCATTTTTCCTCCTTTGTTAATTAATGGTGTAAATTTAATGCATCATTTAAATATATGCAGGTTAATATTGCAAAAACATAAGCTTGAAGAAATGCTACTAAGATTTCTAAACCTGTTAATGCTACCGAAAAAGTAAGCGGTAACCAACCGCCTAATATTCCTAAACTAATTACAAATCCTCCAAAAACTTTTAACATAGTGTGACCCGCCATCATGTTAGCAAATAATCGAACTGATAAACTAACCGGCCTGCTTAAATATGAGATAATCTCTATTATAGTAATAAGAGGAAGAAGAATAGTTGGGACTCCACTAGGGACAAATATACTTAAATATTTAAAACCATGTTTAATAAATCCAATTATTGTTACTGCGATAAAAATAAATAAAGCCATTATTAGCGTAACAATGATATGACTAGTTACGGTAAAAGAGTATGGTAACATACCCACCATATTACATAAAAGAACAAACATAAATAAACTGAATATGAAAGGGAAATAGGGCTTAGCTTTAGAACCAGCAGTATCACTAATCATCTTGGCAACAAAGTTATAGAGCATTTCTGCGATTAATTGAATTTTATCAGGGATTATTTTTTTTTCTTTTGTTCCTAGGAATAAAAAGAGCAAAATTAAAGCCACACTAATAACCATAAATAAACTAGCATTAGTAAAAGACAGATCTATTCCAGCAATTTTAATTTCAGGTCCTATCTTATGAACACTGAATTGTTGCATTGGGTTGCTTGCCATAAAAATCCTTAAATTTAATCCTCTTTTTGCATTCGGTTGGCCGCTTTTACGACATTTAACATTCCAGCAGCAGCTCCTAAAAAAAAGAAAATTATTATTAACCATGGTTTAGTACCAAACCAACTATCTAAAATAAACCCAATTATTGTCCCAACTCCAACAGCAGCAACTAATTCCGTGCCTAATTTGAATGCATTGCCCATAAAAGAGCCTCTTTTTTCACTGTCAGACAAAACTTGTTTTTTTATTTTTGATTTTGCAATCTTAAGGCGAGTTTTAAAATCATTTGGAGTTGTCATTTTCTTTATTAGCTAAGCTACAAGATCTTCAGCTTTTTGTAAGTCAACCGAAACTAATTGACTGATTCCTTGTTCAGCCATGGTAACGCCATAGAGCCTATGCATTCTCGACATAGTTAGGGCGTGGTGGGTTATAATTATAAATTTAGTTTTAGTTATTTTTGTAAGCTCATCAAGCAGACCACAAAATCTTGTCACGTTAGCATCATCTAAAGGAGCATCAACTTCATCCAAGACGCAAATGGGGGATGGGTTAACTAAAAAAACAGCAAACACAAGAGATAATGCTGTTAAAGCTTGTTCTCCACCTGACAATAAAGTGATTGATTGAAGTCTTTTTCCAGGAGGAGACACAAACATTTCTAGACCTGCTTCTAATGGGTCATCCGAATCAACCAACTCAATTTTTGCAGTTCCTCCACTAAACAATTTTGTATAAACTTCATTAAATTTTCTATTAACTTTTGTGAAAGCCTCAAGGAGTCTCTCCCTTCCTTTTTGGTTAAGTTCATCAATACTAGCTTTTAATTTCACTATTGCAGAATAAAGATCAGCTTTATCATCTTCCATTTTTTTAATTTCAACTTCATATTTTTTTGTTTCTTCATCTGCTCGAAGATTCACAGAACCCAAAGATTCTCTTTGTTTTTTTATTTTTTCGACTTTTTGCATTTGATTTTCTATGTTTGGCAAATCTTGAATAGACAAACTACTTAAATCTGATTGAGCCAATAACGATGTTTCATTTTCTATGTTTAATTCATTTTTAACTGAATATAATAAATCTTTTTTTCTATTATCAATTCCTTCAATTTTAGCCTCGTTTCTAGCTTTGTTTTCTTTTAAATCCGATAATTTTAATTGTATTTCTTTTAAATTTTGATTAATTAAATTATATTTTTTCTCGGCTTCAACTAATTCAATTTCAATCTCTTCATTTCTTTTTTTAGTGTTTTCTAGATTTTGTAAGTTTTGTCCTTTTGAAGTTGCTATTCGCTCAGGATTTTTTTGGTTTTCATCTTGTTCTGTTTGAATTTTATCTTTTCTCTCATTTAGCTCTAAGATCATTTTTTCTGAATTTAATTTTAAACTTCTCCAATTTTCAAGCTCAATATCGATATTTTTAATTCTTTCTTTTCTTTTTATAGAGTCACTTTGTATAGATTTGTTTTTACCATATTTTTCTGCGTACTCTTCTTGAGATAAAGTTATCTTTTTTACTAATTGTTTTAATTCTTGAAAAATATTTTTTGTTAATTTTTTCTCTTTATCTATATAGCTTTCTATTTTATTTAACAGTTCATCAAGTTGATTTTGCAAATGATTTAGATTTACTTTTGATTTACCAAGCTCTTTGAAAGATTCAGATTCTACTTCAATAAGTTCATTTTCAGTTTTTAATAATGCATCTTTTTCTTGTGAAATTCTTTTTTCATTCAAGTCAGCATCTAAAGAGATGCTTCGTTCACGTTCTAGATCTGACTCGATTGTTTTAATCGATTTTTCAAGTTTTACTTGCAATGATTTGACTCTAGATTCTTCTTCATCAAGACTAGTCATATCTAAGTTTAGCTTTTGAAGTTTTGCAACACTTTCTATTTTTTTATCTCTTAAAGGTGCAAGCTTTTTATTTTCTTCTTCTAGCAAAGTATTATTGTGATTAAAATCTATATTTATTGCACTTATTTCATCATCCAGTTCGCCAAGTTTCTCAATTATTTGTTTTTTGTCTTTTTCTATTTCTTGAATTTTTAAATAATATAATCCTGCTTCAATTTTTTTTATTTCTTTAGATATTTCTTTATATCTTGTTGCTTCTTCAGCTTGTTTTTTTAAATTATCCAATTGTTTCTGTTGCTGTCTTTTAAGCTCATCAGCTCTTTTTAAATTATTTTCAGCAGCATTAAGCCTTGTTTCAGCCTCTTGTCTTCTTGCATGAATACCTGAGATGCCAGCCGCTTCCTCAAGTATTGATCTTCTTTCAATTGGCTTAGCTGTTACAAGTTGGCCGATTGTGCCTTGGCTAATTAAAGAGGGTGAGTGTGCGCCAGTTGATAGATCCGCAAAAAAAGTTTGGACATCTCTTGCTCTGACTTCTTTATCGTTAATATAATATTTTGATCCTTTGTCTTTTTCTATTTTTCTTTTAATTGCTATTTCATCAAACTCATTATATTGAGAAGGGCCTTCTTTAGCTTTATTATCTAATAACAAAACTACCTCTGAAATATTTTTTGAAGGTCTATTTGATGTTCCGGAAAAAATAACATCTTCCATTCCAGAACCTCTCATGCTTTTAGCTGAATTTTCGCCCATTCCCCATCTTAAAGCTTCAACAATATTTGATTTACCGCAGCCGTTAGGGCCAACTATTCCAGTTAAACCATCTTCAATTAAAAAAGTTGTCTTATCAGAAAAAGATTTGAAACCATTGATTTCTAAATTTTTAAATCTCATTTACAAAAGTCTTTCTATTGATTTTTTAAACAGTTTATATTCATATTTGCCTTTGTATTTTTTTTTGTTGATATAAACAGTGGGTGTAGATTGAATTTTATACTTTTTTTTTGCTTCAATCCTTTCATTTAAAATTTGGTCTTGAGCATTTTTATTATTAAGACAATTATCCATTTTATTATTGCTTAATCCAGAATCTAAACCAATTTTTTTAATAGATTCGTTAATAATATTTATATCAGATCCAACAGCCCATTGACTTTGTTTTTTATAAATTTCACCTAATAATTGAAATTTTTTATTATTATCTGTATGGCATCTGATAATTATTTCTGCATTAAGCGCAGCTAAATCCAGTGGAAAACTATGATGTTCAAATTTCACTAGACCTTTATCTATATATTCTTTTTTTAAGTCTTCAAAAATATTTTTGTGAAAACTAGCACAATGAGGGCATGTCAGTGACGAAAACACTTTCACAGTAACTTTAGCATCTATATTTCCAATGCTTAAAATTTTGTTTTCAGCGTTAGCTGAAAAAGTTAGTAAAATAAAAAGGAATATTTTACAGAAAAATTTATTTATTTCTTTCATTGAATGCTTTTAAAAAATTATTTAACGAACTCTTTAATTGATTATTGTTTACCTTATCTATTTTTTCATTTATTTTTGAAAAATTTTTAATTTTAGGAAATTGATTTTGTTTAGGTTTAATTTTTTCTTGGACAATTTTTAAAGTTACTTGACCGATACAATTGTATCCAAAAAAACTATTAATTTTATCAATGATTTCTTTTTTTGCATATTCAATTTCCAATTCTTTTCCATGAAGCACATTTAATACTAAAGTACCATCTTTCATTTCTCTGCCCATTTTAACTGTAATTGGATAACAGGAATCTGATATTTTTTTATTTACCATTTTGGTCCAATTATCGACAATGCTTGAATAGTTATATCCACCTTTCTTTAAATGTTTTTTTAAAGTTTTGGGTATTGAACTTGAAAAAGGTCTCAGACCTTGTATGAAATTCTTTAATTTACTATTATCTTTGCTATGCATTTAAATTTTAATTTATCAAAAAAAATTCTAGGTTGGTACGATAATAATAAACGCAGCTTACCTTGGCGTGTTGGCAAAAACTCATCTAAAAAGCTCTATTATAGACTTTTAAGTGAATTTATGTTGCAACAAACTCAAGTTAATACGGTTATTCCATATTTTAAGAAATTTACTAAAAAATTTAAAACATTAAAATCTCTTTCTAAGTGCAGCGAACAAAAGATTTTAAAATTATGGGAAGGGCTTGGATACTATAGAAGAGCTAGAAATCTTCTAACAACCTCAAAAATATTGACAAGCGAGTATAATTCAAAATTACCTAAAACAATTAAAGAAATTAAAAACCTTCCAGGTATTGGTGACTATACAGCAAATGCATTATTGGGCTTGGTTTATAATCAGCCCACTATTGCTATAGATGGAAATGTAAAAAGAGTATTTTCTAGAATACTCAACAAAAAAGAAATTAAGATCGATCTTGATCATTTTATAAAGATAAACAAAAAAAAACTTTTTAATTCAAAAAGAAATTCAGATTTTGTTGAGGCTTTAATGGAGTTCGGCGCATTAGTTTGCAGACCCAAAGACCCAAAATGCAGCATTTGTAATTTGAATAAAAATTGTAAATACTTTAACTCTTCAAAAAAGATTAAAACTACTAAATATAAAATGATTGAAAGTAAAAATTATGATGTTTTTTGTTATATAAATAAAAAGAAACAAATAGCACTTACAAAAAAAAATAACCTTGGTTTTTTAAATCAATTTAGTTTACCTGAGATTAGAGAATCAAAAGAAAAAATAAGAACTAAAGATTGGAAATTTTTAAAAAAATATAAAAACTCTATTTCAAATAAAAAACTAAATATTAATTTATATTACAAATTTTCAAACAAAATACCTTCATCTTTTATTTGGCATTCAATAAATCAAAACAAAGAGTTCATTCCAACTTTTACAAAAAAGATATTTAGACAAGTATCAATTTTATTTTAATGAAAAAAAAAATAGCAATTATCGGAGCTGGAATTGCAGGATTAACTTTAGCTAATTTAATTAAAAAAAATTCTGATTTTGAATTTATGCTTTATGAAAAAGAAGAAAGCTTATCTTTAGACGAAGGTTTTGGAATTCAGTTGGCCACGAATAGTGTTTCAATTTTAAATAAAATTGATTTTAAAAAAATAGATTCAAAGAATATTTTTCATCCTAAAACTATAGATTTTTTTACAATCAAGAATGAAAAAATATGTGATTTAGAAATTAGTAAATTTAATACTGAACATTCAAAATATACAACTTTAAAAAGATCTACATTGATAGAATTTTTAAAAGATGAAATTTACACACAACATTTAAGATTTGGAAAACGTATTAAAGAAGTAACAGAGTTAAAAGGTAAAGTTCTAATAAAATTTGATGATAATACCAATGATCTTGTTGACTATGTAGTGGGAGCTGATGGTATTTTTTCTAATACCAGATCCTTTTTTGAAAAGAAAAAGAACCAACCCTCATTTAAAAAAGCAATCGCTATGAGATTAATTCTTAAAACAAAACATAATTTAGATATTAATGAAAAAAATATTAGTTTATTTATGGGATCGAATTTACATTTAGTTATTTATCCAATTAATAAAAAAAATGAATTAAATTTAGTTTGTGTTATCCGAGATAAAAAATATGACCCAGATAATATAAAATCTTTGATTGAGAGAACGCTTTTAACTCAAAATCCAAATTTAGAAGATTTATTTAAAGGCGATATAAAATCTTGGCCTTTATATTCAAGCTCAAAAGTACTTCCTTCATGTAACAAAAAGGTATTTTATATTGGCGATGCTTTTAATAGTTTTCTTCCCACATTGGCACAAGGCGCAGGACAATCAATTGAGAGTGCTTATGAATTATTTAATTTAATTAAAGATGAAAATCTAGATGTGTCTAATGTTTATTTTCAAACAAGATTAGAGAGAACAAAAATTGTAAGAAGAAGATCAAACTTTAATTTTTTCGCATTTCATTTTTCAAGTTCTTTTATGCAAAAAATAAGAAATTTCTTTTTAAAATTTTTGGTTAAGAAAAAATATTTTATTAACAGTTATCTTGGAATAATTTATAAAAGTTAGACTTGTTTTGAAGATATAAATTTTTGTCTCAAGCTATCAATAAGCACAGTAGATCCATTTATATCACAATGCCAATAAGTCCATCCATTGCAACTTTCAGTGCCCATAATCTTGGCTGCTACTTTATGTATAGATCCTTCAGCTTCCTTGTATTTAATGCTCCCATCAACCATTATTTTGGCGTTAATTTTCTTTTTAGGATCAAATAGAGTTGTACCAGGTTTTAAAATCCCTAGTTCGACTAATGAACCGAAAGGCACTCTCGGCTTAGATTTATTGTTTTCAATTGTGTCTAGATAATTATCTTCAATTTTCTTAGCCTTATTAATTCTATCTTGTGCAGCTTTAAAGTATTTTTTATCTTTTTCTATACCGTAGTAATTTCTTCCTAATTTCTTTGCTACAACAGCTGTAGTTCCAGTGCCTAGAAAAGGATCAAATATAGCATCACCTTTATTTGTAGTAGCTAAAATTATTCTGTGAAGTAAAGCTTCTGGTTTTTGCGTTGAATGGATTTTTTTTCCATTTTTCTTTAACCTTTCTTTCCCATTACAAATTGGAAGTTTCCAATCAGATCTCATTTGCAAATCATCATTTAAACATTTTAAAGACTGGTAATTAAAAGTGTATTTTGACTTTTTACTTTTTGATGCCCAAATTAACGTTTCATGGGCATTAGTAAATCTAGTACCTCTAAAGTTTGGCATTGGATTGCTTTTTCTCCAAATCACGTCATTTAACAACCAGTAATTTAAATTCTGTAAGTGATAACCAAGACGGAAAATGTTATGATAAGATCCTATAACCCAGATACTTCCGTTGTCTTTTAGAATTCTTCTGCATTCTATTAACCATGATTTACAAAAATCATCATAGTGTTTGAAACTTTTAAACTGATCCCATTTATCATTAACACCCTCTACTTTACTTGCATCAGGCCTAGTTAAAGTTTCACCAATCTGCATGTTGTATGGAGGATCTGCAAAAACTAAATCAAAAGTTTTGTCTGGAATTTTTTTTAATTCTTCTAAACAATTTTTATTAATAATTTTATTAAAAAATTTTGACATTTTAGGATTCAACCTTAAATTGAATCAAGGGTCAAAGGATTTTAAATGAAAAAAGAGTCCTCTTGTGTTTTGGAATTTTATTTGAACAATATCTTGTGTATCGGTTTGAATGCTTTTCTATGATGAGAAGTGATACCAAATTTTTTTAAGCCACTCATATGAGCTTTAGTCCCGTATCCAAAATTTTTTTCCCATGCATAATTTTTATATTTTTCAGATAATTTGATCATTAATAAATCTCTATATGTTTTAGCTATAATTGAGGCTGCACTAATACACTTAACTTTTTCATCTCCATTAATAATTGTTTTAAATTTTTTTATTCCTTTTGGTGCAAAATTTCCATCAATTAAAATTAATTCTGGTTTGATTGATAATTTATTAATTGCTCTTTTCATAGAAAGCAATGCAGCTTGAAGAATGTTTAAATTTAAAATTTCCTCAACTGAAGCCATACCTATCGCATAATGTGAATTTAATTTTATATGTTCAGCTATTTTTATTCTGTTTTTAAAATTAATTTTTTTAGAATCTTTTAATAGTTTTAAATTAATATTTTCATTTAATATTACTGCTGCGGAAACCACAGGGCCCGCTAAACATCCTCTCCCTACTTCATCAACTCCAGCTGTAATTAAATTATGTTTCAATTAAATTCTTAATTTAGATTTTTTCTCTCTTATCATTTTAAGATCTATCCAAGCCATTTTTTTTTGAGCTGGTTGTCTCATTAAAAAAGCTGGATGAAATGTAACAATAACGGATGTTTTACATTCTCCAAACTGTTTTTCAATCCACTGACCTCTAGCTTTAGAAATCACAACCTCATTACCGATAAGAGTGTTTAAAGCTGTGCTTCCTAATAAAACTAGTATTTTTGGATTGATTATTTCAATATGTTTTTTGAGATAGGGTAGGTATTTAGCTATTTCTTCTTCGGTTGGTCTTCTATTTTCAGGCGGTCGATAATTTACAACATTTGTGATGTAAACATTTTTTCTATTTAAATCTATTGAAGCTAGCATCTTATCTAATAATGCCCCAGCTCGACCAACGAAAGGAAGACCTTCTTGGTCTTCATTAGAGCCAGGCCCTTCTCCTATCAGCATAATTTTTGCTTTAGGGTTACCATCTGCAAATACAATATTAGCTGCACTTTTTTTTAATTCACAGTTTTTGATATTAGAAATAGATTTTTTTAGTTTTTCTAGTTTTTTAGCTTTATCACCTGATATTTCAAAAGCATCTTTTTTATATCTATTGATTGCCTTATTATTGTAAATTAAATTATAGTTAATAAAATTGTAAAATTTAATTAACTTAATTGTTTTAGTATTAATTTTCTTTATCATGAGAACTTATGAATATATTTAAAACTATCGTACAAATATTGTTTGTCATCATTTTTTTTTCCACACTTCAAGCTAAAAACCTGGATAAATTTAACGAAGGAAGTTATATTTCAGATTACTTTTCGGGAATATTACTTCTAAATGATAATCAGTATAATGAATCCTACGGTTTTTTAAAGAAATTAGATGGTCTTGAGGAAAGTCATTTAAATTATTCTTCAAGATACCTTTATTCATTAGTTAATCTAGGAAAATTTAGCGAAGCTTTTAATTATTCAAAAAAATTAGAAAAAAAGCAATTAGGTAATTTTGAAAGTGATTTAATTATAGGAGTCTATTATCTTAAAAATAAAAATCATGATTTAGCGCAGAAATACTTTTTAAAAATCAAAAATAGAAAATCTAGTTCTATACTTAATAATTTTGTATCAAATGCTCTTTTAAACTGGGTAAGTTTTAAAAATTTAGATTTAAATAGCGCCCAAAATAAAATTAATGCAATAGACTCTAGATTTGAGAATTTAAAAAATATTCAGACTGTATTCTTGCATTGTTTTTACAAAAGTCAAAGGACAGAATCTTTTTTTGAAAATCTTACTTTAAATAGAAAAACAGATTTTTCTAGATATAATTATTTTTATGCAACATATTTGTCAAATATAGGAAAAATTGAGAAAGCAAAAAAAGTTGTAAATTCTTCACTTGAATTATATCCGAGAAATTTATTGTTAAGTCAATACAAAATAGATTTAAATAATGGAAAATATGAAAATAATTTTAATTGCCAAAATTTATCGCACATAGTTGCCGAAATTTTTTATATAACAGCTAATGCTTTATCATCGCAGCGTATATATAAACTTTCTAATTTTTATTTAAATTTATCAAAATATTTAAATAATGATTTTCATTCATTTGACACATTATTAGCTGAAAATTTTTATGAAATAGATAATTTTGTGCAAGCTAAAAAAATTTATAAAGAAACAAGCAAAAAAGGAGAAGCCTTTCTCTGGTACAGCGCTAAACAAAATGCAAAAATTTTTATTAAAGAAGATAAAAAAGAAAAAGCACTAAAACTTATAAATAATACTTATGAAAAATTATCTGAAAAAAATATTTATGAGACATTTGATTATGCAAAATTTTTAAAAAATAATGAGCAATTTGAAGATTCAATTAAATTTTATACTAAAATAATTAAAAAAATAAAAAAAAATCATCCTTTGTACCCTAAGGTTACAGACGGAAGAGGAGTCGCTTATGAGAGAATAGGAGAATGGGATAAAGCAGAAAAAGATTTATTGTCCTCGCTGGACGTAAGTCCAGATCAAGCATATGTGATTAATTATCTCGCTTATTCATGGATTGAAAAAGGCGTGAAGATAGAACAATCGTTAAAGATGCTTGAAAAGGCAAATAATTTAAGATCAAACGATCCCTACATTATCGATTCTTTAGGCTGGGCTTTATTCAAATTAAAAAAATATCAAGATTCACAACATCATCTTAAGTCAGCAGTTAAATTAATGCCAGCTGACCCAATAATTAACGATCACTATGGCGATGTTCTTTGGAAGAATGGAAATAAAATTCAAGCAAGGTATTATTGGAATTATGTATTAAACCTTGAAGAAACAGAAGAAAATCTAAAAAATAATATTAAAAATAAATTAATATTAGGCCTATAGAGTAACATGGTATTAAAATCTTTCTCAAAAATTAATTTATCATTAAACATTAATAGAAAATTAAAAAAGAGCAAACTACATGAAATACAGTCTTATTTTTGTTTGATAAATTTATTTGATCAAATAAAAATAAAAAAAATTAAAGGTCAAAAAGATATAGTAAAGTTTCAAGGAAAATTTGCTAAATATATAAAAAAAACAAGCAACTCAATTATAGATTCTTTAACGATATTAAGAGAAAGAAATCTAATCTCTGACTACTATTCAGTCCTGATAAATAAAAAGATACCTGTATTTGCAGGGATGGGTGGTGGAACTAGTAATGCTGTTTGTTTGATCAAATACTTTACTAGGAACAAAGTTAATAAAAATTTATTAAGTATTTTGGGTAAAAACATAGGTTCTGATTTAAAATTGTTTTTTCATGAACAAGGTTTCTTGAAAAATCTTAAAACGATTAATGATTTTCGAAGAAAATATAGTTTATATTTTTTATTGGTTTATCCAAATGTTAAATGTTCTACACAGTATGTTTACTCAAAAGTAAAGAAATTTTCTTCAAAATCAAAATATAGTTTCAACAAAATTAATGATAAAAGGAAATTTATAGATCTTCTTATTAATGAAAATAACGATTTACAATCAATTGTAGAAAATAAATACCCAATTATTAAAAAATTAATTATAGAAATTGGACAAAAAAAAAGGATGTT
>Ga0310344_10003430_pt1 | contig 11772 bp, 11 predicted proteins | sample HC15DNA20200_MG_FD_203801 | JGI IMG/M metagenome (GOLD analysis project Ga0310344, IMG submission 203801) | Marine microbial communities from station ALOHA, North Pacific Subtropical Gyre - HC15-DNA-20-200_MG | ecosystem: Environmental > Aquatic > Marine > Oceanic | place: Pacific Ocean: North... | reverse complement strand
GCCGTTGTGTTGGATAACCGCTGCTAGTGAATCTCATTGAGGTACATTGGATCGCATGTGTTGGAAAAATCTAGTTATTTGAATCTAGTTTACCTTGACCCCCATTTTAGCCCGTGTTAGACTTCCATGTGAAAATTGTAACCAGTGTCTGGCTAGCACGTCGCCGATGTGGCGGCAGTTCCCAGTCTCTCGAACTGGTATCTCGTGGCTGGCTAATTATGAAAGTGATAGCAGGTGAGCGTAAGAATGACACGAGCGATTCCGTTACTCATATTTGGAACAATTCTTATGTTGGCAGTGGGGTGCACTCCTGACCACCTCATGTCTACGTTTGATCCCGTAGGTCCTGTGGCTGCTGAACAGAAGAAAGTATGGGATTATGTGTTCTGGGCTATGGTGTTCGTGTTCGTCACAGTGCTCCCGGCTCTTCTGTACATGTGCATCAAATTCAGGCGCAAAGAGGGCGATCCGATTCCGGCGCAAGTGCACGGAAATCGCAATCTTGAAATACTGTGGACCGTACTGCCGATAGTCGTTCTGGCAGTTGCGGCAGTGCCAACATTGAATGTGCTTAGGTTCGTATTGGAACCGCCTGCGAACTCCATACAGGTTAACGTAACTGGTCACCAGTGGTGGTGGGAGTTTGAATACCCTGAATTAGGCGTGAAGACAGCTAACGAATTGTATGTACCGGTTGGTCATCCCGTACAGTTTAATCTTATGTCTAAGGATGTTATCCATAGTTTTTGGGTGCCGAAACTTGGGGGTAAGATGGATGCCATACCTACTAGGACCAATGTTATGTGGTATCAAGCAGACGTAGTCAGTCCTGAAGAGGGATTCTACGGTCAGTGTATGGAATTTTGTGGCACCTCACATGCGAATATGAAATTGCGGGTACATGCTGTAGACAGCGATGAGTTTGATCAGTGGGTTGAGGATCAAACGGAACCCGGACCAGAAGCTGAGGAACTATCTGAGCTTGCAGCTCAAGGTAAAGACCATTTCGAAAATCTAGACTTCAAGGCAACCTATACTGATGGGTCTGTGTCGCAGCAGCGATGCGCGTACTGTCATACTGTGGCAGGGCTTGGCATCTCTGGGGCTCGGACTGGTCCTAATCTGACCCATTTAGCATCTAGGGGCACCCTGCTCTCAGCGATGGTAGATAACACTTCAGAAAACCTTGCAGATTGGCTTGAGAACCCTCAGGTTATGAAACCAGGCTCGCGTATGCCAAATCCTGAGCTTAGTGATGAACAGACTGCAGCGCTCGTTGCATATCTTCAGAGCTTAAAGTAACAATCGAAAATATCGAAAGGGTATAAAACTATGGCAACAGGCACCCAAAGTGGAGGCATACTTGCTCGTCCCACAAGCATAGACGGAGTGTGGGGATGGATCACAACCGTCGATGCCAAGAGGATTGGTATGATGTACATTACCACCTCCATCCTCTTCTTCCTATGGGGGGGCATTCAGGCCTTGATTGTGAGGACGCAACTATCGCATCCTGGCGCTGAGTTTGTGAGTCCCGATACATATAATTCAATGTTCACGATGCATGCATTGACGATGATATTCCTAGCAATTATGCCTATGTCTGTGGGCTTCTTTAATCTCGTTGTGCCCCTACAGATTGGTGCTAGAGACGTGGCATTCCCAAGGATGAATGCCTTGAGTTATTGGGTCTACCTATTCGGTGGCATCTTACTATCGATGGGATGGCTTGTAGGTGAGGCCGCATCCGCTGGGTGGTTCGCATACGCTCCACTTACTGAAAGTGCTTATGCAGCAAATCGAGGTATGGACTTTTATGTTCTAGGTTTGCTGGTGCTAGGTACTTCCTCAATGGCTGGTGCTTTTAATTTCATTGTGACTATTATCAACCTCCGAGCTCCAGGTATGTCGTTCTTTAAGTTGCCGGTGTTTGTATGGATGACTTTCCTGACGTCTATCTTATTGGTAACTGCGTTCCCAGTTATAACCGTCGCTCTCATTGAGCTTATGTTCGATCGATACCTCGGAGCGAACTTCTTCATAGCATCACAGGGGGGCGATCCGTTGCTGTGGCAGCACCTGTTTTGGGTATTTGGTCATCCAGAGGTTTACATATTGATTCTGCCTGCTATGGGCATAGTATCAGAAGTTCTGCCGACTTTTGCGCGGAAGCCACTGTTTGGCTACTCGGTCATTATTTTCTCCGGAATAGTAATTGGCGTAATGGGTTGGATGGTATGGAGTCATCATATGTTTACCGTCGGTCTCGGTACAGTGGCTGTCGGAGTCTTTACTGTCACAACGATGCTTATAGCGGTACCAACTGGGGTCAAAGTGTTTAGTTGGATGGCTACATTATGGAAGGGATCTATAGCGCTAACTACAGCTAATTTGTACTCGATTGGATTCATTGCGTTATTTGTTATAGGTGGATTAAGTGGTGTTTCGCACGCTATGTCCTCCTCAGACTTTCAGCAACATGAAACCTACTACGTGATAGCCCATATCCACTACGTTCTCTTCGGTGGCAGTATTATGGCTCTATTCTCTGGTCTCTACTACTGGTATCCGAAATTCACCGGACGGATGATGGATGAGAGGTATGGCAAGGTACAGTTCTGGATGCTCTTTGCCGGCATGAACATATGCTTTGGTCCAATGCACTGGGTTGGCATGGATGGAATGCCGCGAAGGATCTACACATATGCAAGTAACATGGGTTGGGACTTTTGGAATATGATCTCCACGATTGGAGCTTTCATACTGGGATTCAGCATTCTCTTATTGCTTCACAACTTAGTACGAAGCCTTAAGAAGGGAGAAATTGCTGATGGAGATCCTTGGGATGGCAGGACACTAGAGTGGTCCATTCCGTCTCCAGCACCGCATTATAATTTCGCTAGAATTCCTACGGTCACGGATAGAGATGATTGGTGGGCAAGGAAATATGCCACTGGGGATGACGGTATAACCCGACCTGTGCCTCAGGGTGGTGCCTATGGACATGGTGAGGAGGACGTTGATGTACACAGTATTCATCTGCCAGATCCCTCATACTGGCCGCTAGTGACCGCTATTGGAATGGCTTTGATGGGTGGTGGGTTCGCATTCCATCTCGCGATTACTGTTGTAGGGGCGTTGATTATGACAGTAGGTATTTATGGATGGGCTTTTGAACCTGTAAATGAACCATCAGACGACCACTAAATGACACATCTCTGCGTATATGCAACAAACTAGGAGGAATGGCTTGGAAGCGACTATAGCTCCTGAACATGACGAACATGCTACGACTACTGGATTAGATCATCGGAAGATGCTGATGTGGGCCTTTCTTGGGTCCGATTGTATGTTCTTCGGTTCCCTAATTGCTACGTACTTGATATACCGGGGACAGAGCCTGCGAGGACCTTTCCCGTATGAAGTCTTCGACATTCCATACACATCTGTCAGTGCATTCGTTTTGCTTATGAGCAGTTTGACTATGGTGCTGGCACTTGGTGCGATCCAGCGTGGTGACGAGCGGAGGCTGCGGATATGGCTAATTGCTACTGCCGTCTTAGGTTCAGTTTTTCTTGGTGGTCAGGTCTATGAGTTCACCTTATTCGTGTCTGAAGGTGTGACTCTAAAGACCAATCTGTTTGGCACTACCTTCTTTGTTTTGACGGGATTTCATGGAGCACACGTTACGGTAGGGGTTTTCATGCTACTGACCTTAGTAGGAGCCTCATACGCTGGTAAGGTGAAACAGCATCAGAGTATCAACGTTGAGTTAGTTGGTTTGTATTGGCACTTCGTTGATATAGTCTGGATTGTCATTTTCACGGTTGTATATCTGGTAGAGGCGCCTGCAATTGAGGCCGCTAAAGCAGCAGTTGGACACTAAATTAACCGAATCACTCAGAAAGGTGAAACGATAGATGAGTCACGCAAACGAACATGATTCTTCACATCCATCCCCCTCTCGGTACGTGGCGATAGCCGGAATACTGGCAGTCATAACGGCTATAGAAGTTTGGATTGTGTATCAGGATTACCTGAATGATGTCATGATACCGCTGCTAATCTTACTATCAATTGGAAAATTTGCTCTAGTCGTGATGTATTTCATGCATCTCAAGTTTGATAGTAAACTTTTCAGTATCTTGTTCGTTGGAGGGCTTCTTCTGACAATTGGGGTACTCACTGCTCTGTTCGCCTTATTCAGCAGAGTATATTTCGCATAGAAAGGCAGACATATAAGTAAATGGGTCGTTTTCGATTACCAATACTAATACCCCTAGGTGCTTTGGCTGTCACAGCAGCCCTCATATCCGCGCTTGGGCTTCTTCTCCTTCAGGTGTGTGGCTGGTCTTGGAGTGAAATGCATCCATGTCATAACGATTGGGGATTTTTCGAGAAAGATGCTCCTGTTATAACAGCGTTAGTGGTGTCTCTAATAGTTCTGGGCGTGTGTACATTCCTAGCCCGGTCTGGTAAGTAGCGCTGACTACGTGCTATAGTTGATTTAAGAGGGTTGGTGAACTCGTTCCTTTGATCTGTATCCCCTGTGGACAATGTTCTGGTTAAGATACGCGTTTCTCCCCACCCTTAATGAGTTGGCGTAAGGGTAATTAATGTTACTGTCTTCACTGTGGTGGGATCTTCATCTGGATGCGCTTATACCAGAATTAGTGCTGCTTTTGGGATATCTGTTACTGATAGGGCCTATCCGGGAAAAGTATTGGTCAGATTGCGCAGTAACTCGCTCTGAGGTTTTTTGTTTCACGGTCGGGTGGTTCGTTCTTTTCTTGACTGAGCACTCTCCACTGCACGTTCTCAGCGAAGATTATTCTTTTACGGCTCATATGGTACAGCATCTTCTGTTTGTCCTGGTTATCCCTCCTCTTTTTCTTGCGGGAATACCTGCCTGGGTTTTCGAGAAGCTGATCTTGAGGGGGCCAACGGGTTTTTCCCTTATGCGGGCAGCTACAAATCCGGTTGTTGCTTTCGTGGCATTTAATATGGCGCTTGTATTGTGGCATGTACCTGAAATGTACGATCTTGCTGTGCGGATCCATGATGTGCATTTGTTGGAACATATGACCCTTTTGGGCGGTGGTCTCCTAGGGTGGTGGCCTATTCAGAGCAAGGTTGAGTCTTTTCCTAGACTGTCGTATGGCTTGCAAATGATGTATCTGTTCGTGATGTCTGTTCCGATGGGATTTGTGGGGGCCATAATTACGTTTGCAGAAAACCCGTTATATATTTCATATAATGGAGTAGAACCGGTTCTGGGTATGTCGCAGATTATTGATCAGCGCATAGGTGGTCTACTCATGAAATCGGCTGCAGGTGCCGCTTTCGTAACGCTTTTGGGGATCGTGTTCTTTGCTTGGGCAAGGTCAGAAGAACAGGGAGTAAAGTTGCGTAAGTGACCTACATGGAGGACTGGTTAACCTCATATCAAATACGAAAGGCAATATAGATCGTGGAAGAAGGTAGAGAATCGAATAGCTTACTGTTTGGTGTAAGTATTGGTGCGATATTGGCAACATTCGTACTTATTACAATGGGAGGGGTGGTTAGAGTTACAGAAAGTGGCTTGGGTTGTCCAGATTGGCCGTTGTGCTACGGAGAAATCATACCACCCATGGAATTTCACACTATGATCGAGTATAGTCACAGATTGTTGGCGAATGTGGTATCGATTTTCGTGTTTGCCTTGCTTATTATCGCTCTACTGAAATATCGACGTGTGCCGAGGATTTTGCGGACTGTTGTATTGATTGTGGTGTTGCTGGGAGTGCAGGTTGGACTGGGTGCGTGGACTGTATTAGCCGAGTTGCCACCTGAAGTCGTTACGGCTCATCTTGCTGTAGCACTGGCAATATTCTCACTATTGGTGTTTACAGCGGTTGTAACTTTTGGGCAGAGAGGGCGATTCTCTAGTGCTGCGGTGAATCCGGGCACATACCGTGATTGGTGGTTGCCGGCGAGTATGGCAGGAGCAGTCTATTTGGTTGTTTTATCAGGATCATATGTAGTGGGGAGTAATGCTACGTATGCCTGCGTGTCTTGGCCTTTTTGCCAAAACCTTGATTTTGTGAAATGGGATCAAATGTTATCGTTTGTGAATATGTTCCATCGTGTGATTGCAGCAATTTTGCTCGTGATCATTATTAGAGTTGTGATGGTACTATGGAAGCGATATGCAGGGTTGAAGTCTTTTCGGGTGATTGGTATAGCCCTGATTGTTGTAGTGATTGGAGAAATTGGGTTGGGCGCGGCCAATCCCCTTATGGAATTCAATGCGTTTGTTCGTGCTGCGCATTTGTCAGTTGCAACTATGATTCAGGGGTTAGTTGTAGCCATTACATCATTGGTATGGCTTGCAACGAGAACTATAGAGGGCAGGCAATGAACCAAATCCTTGGCGATTATGTTAAGTTAACTAAGCCACTAATTATGTCTCTGCTTTTAGTCACTGCGTTAGGAGGCATGGTTTTCGCAGCTGAGGGTTGGCCAGATATCCGTTTGGTCATGGCAGTGCTTGTGGGTGGAGCTCTTGCTTCTGGTGGAGCAAGTGCTCTGAATCATGCAATGGAACCAGAATTGGATCGCAGAATGCGACGCACTGGGGATAGACCTGTTGCAAGCGAGCGGATCTCCGTTAAGAGTGCTACATTATTTGGTTTAGCTCTCAATGGGTTGTCTTTTGCGGTGTTGTATTGGCAGGCAAATCTGCTGGCAGCTGCTATTGCTATGGCAGGTAGCGTTTTATATGTAGGGTTTTATACATATATGTTGAAGCAGTCAACTATCCATAATATAGTTGTCGGTGGCATCGGCGGCGCTGTTCCTCCATTGGTTGGATGGGCGGCAGTAAGTGGTACCGTAGAGTTAGAAGGTATTTTCTTGCTGGCTATTATCTTTTTCTGGACGCCTCCCCATTTTTGGGCCCTTGCCTTATTAATTCGGGATGATTATGAAGCTGCTCGAGTGCCGATGTTGCCCGTCATCAAAGGTAACGATGTTACTGCCACATGGATGTTTGCATATGCGATATTGCTCATACCGCTGAGTTGCTTGCTGTACTTTGCAAATTCTAGTTTAGGGTTTATGTATCTGGGAGTTGCCGCCTTGCTGGGGGTAGGGTTTGTTTGGTACTGTTGGAAGCTGATAAAATCTAATACTAGAGCATCTGCAGCGAGTGTGTATAAATTTTCATTATTGTATTTACCAGTGCTCTTCGTGGTGATTATGATTGACGCCTCACTAAGCATTTAGCGTGTGTGACCATTCGAAGAATTAATCTATCCACGCTTCTGCTAGTACTTTCCCGTGATAGAAAGCTCTGAAAGAACTATGATTGCCACTTGGTATCCCATGTAGATTTGTATGAAATATGGTTCCCGACATAAATGCCACGCTAGGTAGTGCAATCCAATACACTTGATCGTTCAGGTGTTGTCGCAGTCGTTCTAACTGTGATCTATCTATAGTGCCGAGAGGTTGTTTTGCTAGTTGACTCACAAGGGTATCAACTAGCGTATCGTTAATGCCTTCTCGATTTCCTGACCCAGCGGAATGAATTCGATCATAGGCAGCGCTCCGGATATCAGCAGCGGTAGTTTGAGTGGCAAGAATAGCATCGATAGCGGTTTGCTGTCGTAGGGTGTTTCTATACTTCTGATAGGACAAAGAAGATAGTTGCACAGTGATGCCTAGCTGTTTCCAGTCTTGCTGTAGTGCTGATAGGATTTCCGTATATGCTTCTGAATGCGGGTAATAGTCTACCTTTATGGTTATGTCACCTAATCCTTCGTTTGCCCAGAGACTTTGAGCTTTCTCAACATCTGTATGATTGTGATAGTCTCCGTATAGTTTGTGGAGATCGTCTTCCCAAGACGGTAAAGTCTCATTCCAATACCACCATTCAAATTTATCAGAGGGCATGCCAAATTTACCGAAAATTGTGTCAGATATTCCTTTTCCATCGGTGACTAGTGATAGGGCTCGTCGGGCTTCCTTTGTGGACCAGGTTAAGTTATCCAGTTGTAATGCAATGCTATTTTGAATGCCTGATGGGATTTCTAGCGAGACAGTTAAGTTAGGGTCTGAGGACAGTTCTGTATCGATCTCTTGGGGTGTGAGGGCCATTTCAGTCAAGTGTACCCCAGCAGTTTTGAGAAGTGCTAAGTGTGTGTCACGGTCAGCGGCGTAGATAAATTGTATGGATCCCAGATACGGGAGAGACCTAGCATTGTAGTCTTTTCGGTAGTAATGGGGGTTTCTTGTAAGGGTTGCTTGTGATTTGGTTGCATAACTATCGAGTATGAATGGCCCCGGTCCAATCATGACGTGATCTAATTTATCTGCATCTGCTAGGAACGGATTGAACTGTATCCCCAGAGAACTCGCGAAAAACGGAATTATCCAGAAACTTGGTCGGGAAAAAGTTAATTTCAATTCGTATCGTCCCTGAGTTTCGACCGATTCCAGAGATTCATAGAATTTATATAACGAGGAATTATCTCTATAGGCATTGATGGTATAAAGGTAATCGGAAGCCGTGATTTCAGGTCCCAAATCTAGAGCGTTTTCCATGTTGCCCCAGTGAATGCCTGAATTCAGTTTGATTACTAGTTCTGTACCCTCCTTGCTAAAATCCCATTGATAGGCCATTGAGGGCAGGATAGCCGGGCTGAGTGGGTGGCGCTCGCTACTTTGGTCATAGCGAAAGAATCCCTCGTATACAAAGCTTGCGAGTACCATGGTTCCTCCTGTAGCTATTTGGCGAGGGTCCAGAGTTGGTATATCGAAGCTGCTTGCTATCTTGAGATTGCCGCCTCTTGTTGGTTGGGAGGCATTTGATAAAGATTCGGATTTGAAGAAACTACTATTGAGAATCTGTTGTGGGGTTAATTTGCTCAATTGTATGGGAGGAATAACTGGTTTGGTGATCGAGGATGTGTCGGTAGTAATTTCGGATTGGGTAACGGGAGTAGCAACGCTGAGTGGGGTAGAGGCAGCAGTTGTGGGAGTGGTGTCTATAAGCGCATTTTGCGGGATTCTTGGAGTTGATATCACATAGGATGGCGGGTTTTCCGTAACGTTTGTACATCCAAAGCAGATTCCTAGAATCGCGGTTAAGACTACTAGTAGTAAGTATCGTTTGGGTTGTTTTATCACTGGTTTGCGTGTTGCTTTCTACAAGTGTATGTATTCAATAATACATCTATGCATCGGTCATATCTACAAAAAGAGACTCCGCAACGGGGAAGTTGCGGAGTCTCTTTTTGTAGATATGACCTTCAGATTCTTTGTTTGTTTCTATTAGTGTGGAGCCATCCAGGCAGTTCGCAGAATTGGTCCTTGGTAGTAGTAGGATAGATAGGCATTCTGTCCACCGCGGATGCCGCGGACATAGTGCTGGAGCAAGAGTGTGAAGCTATACGCTCCATCAGGGAACGACATGAAGTAGGCCTGATCCTGATAGATCGCCCGTAGCTCGTTCACTATTCGCCTTTGTTCTATCGGGTCACCTTCCCGGACAAGTTCGTCAACGAGGGCATCCATTGCTGGATCGTTGACTCCCTCACGATTCCCTCCTCCGTCCGATCGGAGTCGGGTTAACGCGGTTCCTACATTGTCATAGGCTTGTTGCTGCCAGGAAAGGATTAGATCCTTTTGGCTGTGAGCTTGAAGCTTAGAGTTGTATGCGCTGTAGTCCTGACTTTGAGGCTTCAGCTTAATGCCGATCTTGCGGAAATCATCAACTGCTAGGGCCAGCATGTCGGCAATGTACGCACTGTAGTTGTAATATGGAATCTCGAGTGTTATTTCGCCGTATCCAGTGGAATCCATGAGCTCCTGAGCCTTTGCCACATCGTAGTGGTTCAGCCATGGCCCCCAAGCTTCGTCCATATCTTCGTCCCAGCTAGGCATCGAGTCTCTGTAATGCCACCATTCGTATTTCGGATCCCCTGGAACTCCTCTGCCCTCCCATATCACGTCTGACATACCTTTTTCGTCAAGGGCCAAGGACATAGCCCTTCTCACGTTGGCGTCTGCTGTGATTGGGTTGGATCCACTTAGTTGTGGGCTGATAACCCAACCTCGGCCGTCAGCCGCAACAGCGGTTATTTGCATTCTGTCTACTTGGCCAAGGATTCGCTTCAGTTCGTCCAGGTTTGATCCAAATCCCTGAGCGTACTCTACCTTACCGGTCCTGAACATCGCCATGCGGGTCGTTTGGTCTGGGACAACGATGAACTGTATTTGGTCAAGGTAGGGTAAGGGGTTCCCATCCTCATCTTTCCAGAAATGATGAGGATTTCGGTCAAGTATCATACGGATACTCTTTTTGGCGTCTACCAGTCTGAATGGACCTGGTCCGCTGAGTCTTTTCGAGATGGTTCCGTCATCGACTAGGTGTGGGTTGAACTGCAGACCATCCTTACTTGCTAGGAAGGGGAGGATGAAGTAAGAGGGACTCTCGAAATTAATGATTACTGTTACGTCATCGGGAGTGTCGACGCTTTCTACTGTTTTGTATGCTCCCCCGTGGACGCTGTTATCACGATATTCAAGCACCGTGCGAGCCAAGTCCCCTGCGACGATCTTGGGTCCCTGAGCGTTAATGTCGTCAGGATCACCCCAGTACATGTCGTCTCGTATATTAAATGTCAGTTTTGTGCCATCTTCATTGAATTCCCATGTGTGGGCCATATCTGCAACGATTGCTGGGCTGTTAGGATCGCGACCGATTCCTTGTTGGAACTGAACGAAGCGCTCATATACGCAGTTTCCTATGGAGGTCGTGCCTCCAGCTGCGGAGACTCGGGTGTCCCAAGTAGAGATGTCGGAGGTTACAGCTAACTTAAAAATACCTCCACGAACTATGTCAGCATTGTCAAAGTCCTTGGGATAGGATGCAGGGAACTGTGTCAGTAGCTCTGCCGTGGTCATAGATGGTACTCGTTCGAGAACATCTGCAGTGACAACAGGTCTTCCTTCTGAGGATGCGGAGAAACGCTCTGTTGGCTCGGCAGCCGCCGTGGGTGTTGCTTGCGCTACTACAGGTGCCTGAGAAGCTGCAGGCTGTGTCTCAGCTTCAGAGCTTGAGCAGGCCAAACTATAGATCATGGCTAGTGCGGCCAAGAAGAGTAAAGGGATCGTAGTGGGATTTTTCAGGTTCATGGCGCCCATCCTTTCACATCCTGTTTGTATTAATTCACAAATATACGGATAGGTGCACAATAACGTAGTATATGATCCAATGTCAAGCGAAATACGTATACTTATATCATTATTGCAGCGAAAGATCCCTTGTGCCTGTATCAATTTTGGGTAACCCAAGGCAGAAAGAGAAGGGCCTCGCATTAGCGTGGCCCTTCTCTTTCTGCCTTGGCAGTCTATTTGCTAGTCAGCTTATTTGGCGGCTAACCACGCCGTTCGTAGGATTGGACCTTGGTAGTAATAGGATAGGTATGCGTTTTGCCCGCCACGTATCCCTCGTACCTCTGGTTGAAGCATGAGCCGGAATGTGAACCCGTTATCAGGGAACGACATAAAGTATGCTTTGTCTAGGTAGATCGCCCGTAGCTCGTTCACTATTCGCCTTTGTTCTATCGGGTCACCTTCCTGGACAAGTTCGTCAACGAGGGCATCCATTGCTGGATCGTTGACTCCCTCACGATTCCCTCCTCCGTCCGATCGGAGTCGGGTTAACGCGGTTCCTACATTGTCATAGGCTTGTTGCTGCCAGGAGAGGATTAGATCCTTTTG
>Ga0310344_10003429_pt1 | contig 11773 bp, 6 predicted proteins | sample HC15DNA20200_MG_FD_203801 | JGI IMG/M metagenome (GOLD analysis project Ga0310344, IMG submission 203801) | Marine microbial communities from station ALOHA, North Pacific Subtropical Gyre - HC15-DNA-20-200_MG | ecosystem: Environmental > Aquatic > Marine > Oceanic | place: Pacific Ocean: North... | reverse complement strand
CGATGTTCCCCGGCACATGACCAGGCCCGTCGATCGGGACGATTCGGGTATCGTGAATCATCTCGGAAAACAACACGACGTGCTCAGGTGTTTGGAGAATAAGGTAGTTGTTGTTGTAGGGGCCAGGTAATGGCGGAAAGCCAAACGAAAGACACCGCTCCGTTAAACCGCGATTTTCATAGCTCTCATCACCATGCTGGCGACGCATCTCGCGGCGTGCTTCTGCGCGGGTGATGGCTTGGTCCGTCATTGGTGGTATCCGTCCCGTGGAGGGCGACACAATGAGCGACGTCCGACGGTCGGTGGTTAACTCGTTGCCATAGTCGAGCCACCAGACGGCGTGCACAGTTTGGCGTGCGTCACGTTTGGCGTTCGCACGAAGCTCGTACTCAGATGCTTCCGTTACCGATACAAACTCTTTGCCCTCGAATTCAGTAGGTCGCTCAAGTGGTGTGAGCGTACGATAATCCCAGGTGCCCTGCAGGTCCGGCGCTCCCCAGGCTGTACGGGGCATCTGCCAGGACAGGGCGGCAGCGTCGGTCGCCAGAGACGACTGAGCTAATCCCGTCACCGGTGCAATCAGGCTAACGAGTACAACCAGGACCAACGCGCTCGGGCGGGCTGGTGACGATGAACGATGAACTTGTTGAGATAGCTGCATGGGGTCCGTTATGGTTGAGCCTCTGCGAGTCTTGCGTTGCGCAATATATTTTCTAGGCCACGGTTGCCTTCATGGCAGGCGTACTCATACAAGGGTTGTTCGGTTTTGGCCATTGGAAACATCACTGTCCAGGGCTGTGTCCATGTCGCGGAATCATTAACGGTGAATTCGTAGTGAACCGTATCCGGCCCCACCCGGGTCAAGCGTTCCGTGATTTGGAGTCCGGCTGTTGCCCCCCGAAACGCACCTTCTTTGTCAAAGTTTGTTGTTTCAATGATCAGCGTGTCGCCTTCGTAGTGCCCTCTGGAATCCCCATGCCACTGGCGGATGTCTTCAGGTAAATGCTGACTCCCATCAACAGGGATTACACGAACGTCGTGGATCATTTCTTGGACAATCGCGACATGGGTGGGTGTTTGATAAATCTGGTAGTTACTGTTGTAGGCTCCGGGGAGCCGTGGCACGCCAAAGGTGATACAGCGCTCTCCATGGCTGCGATCGGAAACAGCATGTGTACGCGCGCGCCGTTCGCTGCGGGTCCGTGCTGAAACCTTGGCTTCGACGGTTGTTGCAGGCACGCGACCATCGGACGGCTCAATGACAAGGGACGTGCGATTATCGGCAGTCAACTCTGTTCCGTAGTCGAGCCACCATTTGGCGTGGACACTTGGCGCGAGGTCGTAGTCTGCGAGGTCAGCTCGGTATTGTTCTTCGTAAGCGGCTGCTTCCTCCTCCGTGAGGGTTTCTTTACTAGCAAACTCGGCAGGGCGTTCCAACGGTGTGGCTGTACGGTAATCCCAGATTCCCTGAAGATCAGGGGCGCCCCATGGCGTTCTGGGTGCATTCCAGTCGGTTCCCGCAGGAGCGGCTTCTCTGACTTGCGGTCGGACTTGTGCATACGAAGTAGGTGGTACAACCATCAGCGAGACTACTGCCATCACGAGCAAGAACGATGACATTTGAAGAATGCGAATATTCACCTTTTGTCCCTCCGAATCTCCCTATCCAACTGCTAACGATAACACCCGTAGCGGCTAGACGCAGCCGTTTTTCGCGTGAATTATTGAGTCCGTTATTGTTCTTGCAAAGTGTCCACTTGCGGCGAAAATCATAGTGTTTTGTCGGGAGGCGCCAATATAATGACTTGGCTTCTTTTTGGTTAGGGTGACGGGGCCTCTGTTGGTGCTTGGTGAATTATGGTAATAACTGGTCGGATCCTTGTGAGACAGCTCAACATCTACCTGTTTTTACTGATGTTTTTGTGGTTTGGGGTCTCAGTTAATGCCCAGACACTTCGTGCAGAACGGTTAGTTGACGAACCCATTATCCAGCCTGATATGGACAGTCGGATGGGCAGTAATATTGCCGGTCCGTCGCTCATACGTGTGCCGTCGTGGGTGCAGAACCCTCTCGGTCGGTACTATCTCTATTTTGCGGACCACCAGGGAACGTACATTCGACTCGCCTACGCGGATGCGTTAATCGGTCCGTGGACAATGTATGAACCCGGTACGCTCCAAATTGAGCAGTCGTATTTTCCCGCCAGTTGTCCGCCGTGCGCACGTGAAACCCAGAGTGCGAATGCAGCGCAACCGTACGCACATATTGCCTCGCCAGATGTGCACGTCGTTGAAGAGCGACGCGAGATCGTTATGTATATACATGGACGTGATGTCGGTCCCCAGGTGACACGTGCCGCTGTGTCAGCTGACGGCATTCACTTCGAAGGGCGTCCAGAGGTACTCGGGCGTCCTTATTTTCGCGCGTTTGAACACGACGATTATGTGTATGCGTTAGCGATGCCAGGGGTGATGTACCGGTCACGTGACGGATTGACCAATTTTGAAGAGGGACCATCCCTGTTCAACCCGGACATGCGTCATTCTGCGTTATTGAAACGTGGCAACCTGATGCACATCTTCTGGACAGAGCGAAGGGCGACACCAGAGCGGATACTCGTCGCGACGATCGACCTACGGTCTGACTGGATGGACTGGTCTGTTACCACGCCTGTAGAACTGTTGCGACCGGAGCGTGCGTGGGAAGGAGCGCGGCTACCGCTTGTGGCCAGTCGAGGAGGGGCCATCGACGTTCCTGTTAACCAGCTACGTGATCCAGCCATTTACGAAGAGGATGGCAGAGTCTACCTGCTGTATTCCGTTGCCGGCGAGCGCGGCATTGGACTCGCGGAAGTCCACATTGATACGCCCTAAAACATGGCTACTGGATTAGCTGGACTTCCGGTTCCTCGCGCCACGTTGAGCGGCAGCAGCATGAACATGAATTCGTAGCGGTTCTCCTCCATACAAGCTGTCGCAATCGGTTCGAGTAGTGCGTTGTCGAGCAGTGCGACGCCAAAGTTGAAGAGTACGCCATGTACTGGCCAAGGGAGACCACTACTCCCTCTGGCATCCATGAGATCCCAACCGAGAAGCGCGACATCATGGTCACGAATGAACTCCGCACAACTTGGATGGAGGCCAGCCCCAGGTTCGGCATTGTTGTCACGATGTGCGGTCCAGCCACTGTGAATAAGCAGGGCGTCACCAGGTTCAATGGTTACACCTTGTGCACGGGCAATGTCTTCGAGTTCGGCTGCCTCCACAGGACGGTCGGCAGTGACATGTGGTGTATTACGATGGCGGGGAACATCAAGTAGCACGCCTTTCGTGATGATGCCCTCCTTCCAGTGCGTGATATCGCCGAAATGCGCGCCCTGGGTAGTGATCGCATCCTCATGGTCACGTCCTTGCCACATTCCATCGCCGTCCCAGATGTGGCATAGCGCGTCAATGTGCGTCACGGTGTTTCCATGGTAGATGAAGCCGAGGTAATCCATCACGTAACCGCCACCGTTACCTAACGTGCTTTTCGTCATGAAGTGTTGTGGTGGTTCAAAGGTACGACTAAGGGAGACGGTTCGGCCCGTGCGGACAAGGCGGGCGGCCGCGGCCCGTTTGTCTTCTGTGATGAGGTTGATCGCGCCGACTTGGTCATCAGAGCCCCACCGTTCCCAGTTCCGACGATTCCGGTACATTGCCGCGTAATTTGCATCATCGCTTGTTTGCCCGGTTGAAACGGCGACGGCTTTTGAGCGCGCTGCATGACGAGCGAGTAGCTCTGGTGGGGAAAATGTATTTGTTGGTTCTGCTGCGTTTGTCTGGTGCAATTCACCAGTGCTGGAAAATGCTGCAGTTGGACGTGTCGCCAGCGTGCTGCCCATCGCAGCTGCATGCATTAAGAACCGTCGTCGAGAAGAAGCCATGGTTGTCTCCTTTAATATGGGTCGTCACCCTTTCAGTATCGAAAAGGCTGGCCCGTAGTAAATCTTGGTGCTATTAGTTTTGAAGCACGAGCGCAATCAAGGTGGGGACGTCACCGCCGACCGTTAACGCTATGTACTGCTCTCCGTTATGCATATAGGTCATTGGGGTTCCGATCGCGCCCGCCGGAAGATCGATAGAACCGACAATGTCGCCGCTTAGTTTGTTGCGAGCAATCAACCGGGGGCCGCCGTCCGAGCCGCCAGCGGTTAGCGCGCTGACCATGAGGGTTTTTGTCACCACCGCTCCGCCCCGTCCATCGCCACCGAGCGGTGGGAGGTCGAGGTCGCGCAGCATTGGGTGGTTACGATAGCGATTGCCGTCACCATTCGGTTGCATCCACGCATGTTCGCCGACATTGAGGTCGATCGCAGTCATTCGTGAATACGGTGGTTTGAAAAGTGGTAGGCCTCGAGGCATCACGGGTTGCGTACCACTACCGAATTCACTCTGGGTGAAGCGAAGATTTCCACCCTCTTCAGGATCAGGTGTGTAGTACTTCAGCACTGAAAAACTGTTTGAGGATGGCACGTACAGGAACCCGGTTTCTGGATCAACGGCTGAACCGCTCCATGTTGCGGCACCGCCTATTTGTGGGCGCTGGATCGTTCCCTGCAGGCCGCCGTCGACACTAAGCATGGGCGGGGTAAACAACGGGCCGAGTCTAAAGTTCTGCACTGCCTCTACCGCCAGTGCGCGGATTTCAGGGGTGAAATCGACAAGGTCATCGATCTCGACTCCTTGGTAGTCGAATGGAGGTGGTTTCGTAGGAAACGGTTGCGTAGGCGACAAGACTTCGCCCTCTAAGTCAGTGTCTGTTTCAACGGTGCGCTCTTCAATTGGCCAGACGGGTTCGCCGGTTATTCGGTCAAAAACGTAGGTAAACCCTTGCTTGCTTACTTGTGCGATGGCCTTGATAGGGCGTCCGTCCACGGTGATGTCCACCAAGCTAGGTGCTGCAGGAAAATCGTAGTCCCACACACCGTGGTGCACGGCCTGAAAGTGCCACATTCGTTGCCCCGTTTCGCCGTCGACTGCTACAAGGCTTTCAGCAAAAAGGTTGTCGCCGAGACGGTGCCCACCGTAATAGTCGCTCGTGGGTGTGCCCGTCGGGAGGAAGACATAACCTGTTTCATCATCAGCGGCCATCGGTGGCCAGACGTTCACGTTGCCTGAATAACGCCATGATTCGTTCAACCATGTGTCCGCGCCGAAATCGTCGGCCTGTGGCACCGTCCGAAAAATCCATTTTGTATTGCCGGTACGAGCGTCAACGCCTTTGAGCCATCCCGGTGGTGCCTCTTTCCGGACAACAAAGTCTGAGATGATGGTTGGCGTAACAACGGTATCGCCAATGACAACAGGCGGAGATTTGACTCCCAATAGATTTCGGCCTTGGTAGTTGGTGTCACCGCGCGCGGCTCGCGGAATACCAGCAGATAGGTCGACGCGACCGTTGTTGCCGAATGCTTGAACGGGTTGTCCTGTCTCGGCATCAACGGCGTGCAGGTATCCTTCACTGGTTCCCCAAAAAATTCGTGCGTCGTCCCCGTCATTCCAATAAGCGATGCCGCGTGAGCCGTATCCGTGCACTGGCTCGCCACCTTCATAGACCCTCGGGTCGTACACCCAGAGGGTCTCTCCAGTACCCGCGTCGATTGCGGCTACTTGGTACATCGCCGTTGACAAAAAGAGTACACCGTTGACCATCAAAGGCGTGGCCTGGAGTCCTCTGATCGATCGCCCCGGAGTAGGCGGGCTGTCCAACGGAATGGTTGCGTCGACTGACTCCCAGCGCCAGGCAATACGTAAGTGTTCAAAGTTGTTTTCGTTGATCTGATCCAGAGGGGAGTATTTCGTTCCTCCATTGTCACCGCCGTAGTGGCGCCATTCACCACCGGTGGCACCGTATTGTGCATATGCGTCCTGAGACGCGAACGGCACAACGACCAAGTATGCAAGGAGTACTGCACAAAGGGTGCGAGACATACCTACCTCCAAGCTTCACCATAACGTTATGGGATAGCCACGCCAACTGTTACACGTCATGGGGTGGAGGACAATCAAGAAATTGTGTGAGGCTATGTTGCCTACTGAATACCGGGAGCATCGACGCGCGGTGTTGGTTGGCTGGTGCTGGTGTCGTTTCCGGGTTTGGCGTCAGTCAGACACTGATCAATCTGGTAGCGCAAACGCCAACAACTCAGGTACTGTGCCACCGACAGTAATCGCAATGTACTGCTTTCCATCGTGCATGTATGTCATTGGAGTGCCGATGGAGCCAGCGGGGAGGTCGATGGAACCTACGATCTCGCCGCTCTGTTTGTTACGTGCTACAAGCCGAGGTCCATCCTCATTACTCACACCACCGGCTGTGAGAGCACTTACTAAAAGTGTCTTCGTCAGAACGGGTCCATTTCTGGCGCCATCGCCTCCAACCGGCTGCAAATCGAGGTCTCTCAGTCGCGGATGGTTCCGAAAGCGGTTTCCGTCTCCACTGGGTTGCATCCACGTGTGGTCGCCGGTGTTGAGATCGATTGCAGTGATACGTGAGTAAGGGGGTTTGAATAACGGGAGGCCTTGTGGCATGAGATTCGGCGTATCGAATCCACCTTGGGTGTATCGGAGATTCGCTCCTTCTTCGTCCGGTGTGATGTACCGGAGAATTGAGTACGCATTGTTTGACGGAACGTAGAGGATGCCGGTTTCAGGATCGACCGCGGACCCCATCCAGTTGGCACCGCCAGCCAGCGCCGGCCGCTGGATCGTCCCTTGAATGCCGTTTTCGACAGCGACCATGGGTGGCGAAAAGAGTCCGCCGAGTCGATGATTGTTAACGGCCTCGATGGCCATTTCTCGGAGCTCGGGTGTGAAGTCGACGAGGTCTTCGATAGAAGAGCCTTGATATTCGAAGGGGAGTGGTTTCGTCGGAAACGGTTGCGTATCAGAAAGTACTTCGCCTTCGAGATTTGTGTCGGTGGCCACCGGACGTTCTTCGATTGGCCAGACCGGTTCACCGGTCACTCGGTCAAAAACGTAGGTAAACCCTTGCTTACTTACTTGTGCAATGGCCTTGATCGTGCGTCCGTCAACGGTAACATCGACAAGGTTTGGGTGGGTGGGAAAGTCGTAGTCCCAGACACCGTGGTGCACGGCCTGGAAATACCAGATGCGTTCGCCCGTTTCGATGTCAAGTGCGACGAGACTTTCAGCAAAAAGATTGTCGCCGAGCCGATGTCCTCCGTAGTAGTCGTTGGTTGGCGTTCCCGTCGGGAGGTAGATATAGCCGAGCTCTTCATCGACGGCGAACGCCGACCAAACATTAGTTCCGCCGGTGTACCGCCAGGATTCGTTTTGCCACGTATCCGCTCCGAAGTCGTCGGCTTGCGGCACAGTCCGAAACGTCCATTTTGTTTCGCCGGTTCGGACATCGATGCCTTTCACCCACCCGGGCGGTTGTTCCTGGGTGATAGGTTGGTCGGATATTGAAAACGGCGTCACGACGATGTCGCGCGCCACGATCGGCGCCGACGTCACACTCATCCAAGGGCGTCCTTGGTTGTCTGTTGTCCCACGGCCACCCCGCGGAATGTCTGTCGTCAGGTCGACGCGGCCGTTGGTGCCGAACTCGACAACGGGTTCTCCGGTCGTAGCGTCAACGGCGAGTAGATACCCGGCGTCCGTGCCATACAAAATCCTGTGGTTATCCTGGTCGTCCGACCAATATGCCAATCCACGTGTCAAATAGTTGTTCGTATTGGTGGCGTGTTGCGAATCTCGAATTGCTTGCGGATTGTGAATCCATTTTGTCGAACCGGTAGCGGCATCCAGTGCCACGGCAAGACGCAGTGGTGTCACGATGTACACGGTGTCGCCAACCATCAGCGGGGTGGCACGTAGATTGATAATGCTGAGGTCGGGACGGATGGTCCGCAAGGCGTCGAGGTCGAGGTCGCCGTCAGCCGATTGCCAGCGCCATGCGATTCTAAGATCATTGAAATTTGATGCATCGATTTGATCCAGTCCCGAGTATTTGGTTCCACCAAGATCGCCGGCGTATGTTGGCCATTCCCCGTTAGGTGCGCCTTGTTGCGCAACAGCGGGTGTCGCGAGAGTAAGAACGGTATAAAAAATTAAAAGAGTAAGCGGATTGGATTGATAGATCACAGAAGTCCTCGCGGGGTTATCGCCTGTCTGACGAATGCAAAGAGCGGTAGCAAAGGGAGACCTGAAGTAGCGAAGACGCTATTACTGGCCGTTGTTGCTCGCACGGTTGTCATCGCTTTTGGAACTGTCTACGGCACCGAGATTCCGTAGTGCTTCTGCTGAATTGCCGCTCGGATAGACCGTGATGTCAGGACGTGCGATCCGTCTTTCCTCGGCGCGTGCAGCTAAAGCGAGCGGTGTCTGACCGGAGTCATTTTTCAGGTCAAGATCGGCACCTTGTTCGGCCAGGAACCGGACGACCGTTTCGTAATTGCGCTGGGCAGCTGCGTGCATTGCTGAGTTCCCATTGTGATCGATGCTGTTCACGTCCGACCCGTGCTTAATTGCCACTGTTGCGGCGTCAAGCGCCTGACGCTCTTCTCCATCGACATCGCGTTCAACGCTGCTTAGGTTGCTTCGTCCACGGTCGTACCGACCTTGTACGGCGGCGTGAAGGGCGGTCTGGAACCCACCAACGATATGCGGGGGGCCCACCCCGCCGGCACGGTCAAAAACATCGCTCCATTGTTCGAGTGTCGTGAGCGAGGCGTCAGCACCGCCTTCGACCAACAGTTCCATAATTTCTGGTTCTTGGTAATAGGCAGCAAGCCAATATGGCGTTGCACTAATTAACTGTGGTCGGAGATACCAATCCCGACTAGCCCGTCGTACCGGAGTTCCTGATGTGTACCGTGTGTTTGGTTCGGCGCCAGCGTCCAAAAGCGCGCTGACAAGTGTTCGGTCACCGCGAAGTACCGCTACGTGCAGTGGCGCATAGCCCGCGTCAATGGCGTTGGGATCGGCCCCCTCGTCTAGTGCAAATTGCGCGAACGCGGTGTGGCCACTGTGCGCCGCAACGACAAGTGGACTGGCGCCGGTTGGCGCTGGACTGTCAATCTCAGCACCAGCTTCCATGAGAAGGCGTCCGGATTTAACGTTCCCACTGCGGGCTGCAAAGAGTAGCGCGGTGTAGCCGCCGCGGTTCCAGACGAATCCTTGATCGTACTGGGACGCGTTCGTGCTGTCGTTGTGCATCAAGCGCGGTCGTGTCTTTGAGCGTGCCGTCACATCGGCGCCATGTTCAAGGAGGAGGGCAACGGTTTCATTGTGTCCTTGCGCGACCGCCCACATCAGTGCGGTTTGTTCTCGTCGCTGTTCCGCAACGTTCACGCTTGCGCCATGATTAATAAGCACCCGGACCGCATTTGTGTTGCCTGTGCGTGAGGCGGTCATTAGCGGGGTTTCTCCCACGGGCAGTGCAACGTTTGGATTGGCGCCACGCTCGAGGAGTTGTGTAACCATCACTACGCTTCCATTGTCGGCGGCAAGCCATAGCGGCGTGGCTCCAAGCTCGTTTGTTGCGTTTACGTCAGCGCCCGCCTCAAGGAGAATGGTTGCAAGTTCAGCATCATCTCGGTATGAGGCCCAATGTAAGGCAGTGGCGCCGTCAGGCTGCGCTTGGTTAACGTCGATGCCGTCGGCGATGAGTACTTGGACAGTGCCGATATCCTGTGCTCGGGCCGCGTTGACGAGTGGCGTATCGTCCGCATTCGCATTCAAAAAGGTGTTGCTTAGAGGAAGCGCCATTAACAAGCTGGCTAGCGCGACGCCAGCGCAGAAACAGTTGTGTTTTATGCCCATTCTTGTTGCCTCCTAATGCTTGGATAGCGCCGAGTACAAATGGGCAACCAAGCTCGCACCTAGGCTCATGCTATCGCAGTGGGCTCGCTGTTGACAACGGATATGGGAGCCGTCCAAACTAGCCTGTCTTGAAGTGTCGAATGGGTTCGTTAGTTCGGTTGGCGCTGCCTGTGGGTTGGAGGCTGTTCGCGAGGTGTGTCACTACTGTGGGTGCATTTGGTTTAGCGTGGATTCCATCCGCGGTTCAGGCTCAGGCGCCTGCAGAAGCGGTATCTTCACAGCGAGCTCTGGTCAACGAATATTGCGTTGGATGCCACAATGAGCGTGTGGTGAATGGTCAAGGTTCCGGCATGATGGCGGAGCAGTTGCAGCTGGTTGGCTTGGCACTCGATGTCGCCGATATCGATAACGTTGCAGAGGATCCTGAGCTCTGGGAGAAGGTAGTTCGCAAACTTCGTGTTGGCGCGATGCCCCCACAACCTCGACGACGCCCCGACAAAGAGACCTATGATGAGTTTCGTCGCTGGCTTGAGGCCGAGCTTGATTCTGTTGCTGAGGCCAACCCGCATCCCGGTCGAACGCAGGCCTTTCACCGTTTGAATCAGGCGGAGTACCGGAATGTGATTCGGGACCTACTGGACCTCGAGGTGGAGGTGTCGACGTTGATACCGCCTGATGCGCCGGACCGGAACGGCTTTGACAATATGGCAACGTCGCTATCGTTATCGCCAGCGTTGTTTGAACGATACGTATCGGCTGCGAAGAAAGTAGGTCGTCTCGCGATTGGTGAGGCCCCGCCCGGTGGGGCTGTTATTGAGACGTACGAAATACCTCTCAACATGATTCAAACCGATCAGCAGAGTGAAGACTTACCGTTTGGCTCGCGTGGCGGTGCGTCGATTCAGCATTACTTTCCGGTCGATGGTGAGTATCGAATCAAGCTGCGGTTACAGACGAACTACGTTGGCTATGTTCGTGGTATTGACGAGGCTCACGATCTCGAAATTCGACTTGACGGTAGGAGGATCCAACAATTTACATTCGGCGGTGAAGCTCCCGGCGTGCCAGCGCCAATCAGTTTTTCTGGCAATATCCGAGGTACGGATGACTGGGAAGACTACATGCTTCATGCTGACGACCCGCTTGAGATAACGCTCTCGGTTCCCGCCGGCTCCCACACGATCGGCGTTACGTTTCCTCGACAGACGTGGGAGGATGATGGCGTCTTACAGCCGCGGCAGACCGCGTTTGCGCTGGCTATCAATGAGATGCCGGATACCAATCCACGCCTGGATAGTGTGCAGGTCACGGGGCCTCTCAGCGTTACGGGTTCAGGTGATACTCCGACGCGTCGCCGAATCTTTACGTGTACGCCGGCGACAACTGTTGAGGAGCAACCCTGCGCGCGTGAAATTTTGGGAACGCTCGCCCGTCGGGCGTATCGGCGTCCAGTGAACGATGCAGACGTCAATACATTGATGGAGTTTTTTCAGGCTGGGCGTACAGAGGGTAGTTTTGATAAAGGGATTCAGTTCGCACTGGAACGCCTACTAGCCGATCCAGATTTTCTCTATCGTGTGGAGCGCGATCCGGTGGATTTGCCGGCTGCCAGTGACTACGAAATTACCGATATCGAATTGGCTTCTCGCCTTTCGTTTTTTCTCTGGAGCAGCATTCCTGACGATGAGTTGTTAGCAGTTGCGGAGCGAGGAGCGCTGAGCGAGCCTGATGTGCTTGACGCCCAGGTTCGTCGGATGTTGGCAGATTCCCGTTCGCAAGCGATGGTCGACAATTTTGTTGGTCAATGGCTGTACCTGCGGAACATGCGTGGTGTCTATCCAGACCCCAACATTTTTCCTCAGTTTGACGAGAACTTGCGGGAGGCGTTTCGACGGGAGACGGAGTTATTTGTTGGCAACCAGTTGCGCGAGGATGTCAGTCT
>Ga0310344_10003427_pt1 | contig 11782 bp, 12 predicted proteins | sample HC15DNA20200_MG_FD_203801 | JGI IMG/M metagenome (GOLD analysis project Ga0310344, IMG submission 203801) | Marine microbial communities from station ALOHA, North Pacific Subtropical Gyre - HC15-DNA-20-200_MG | ecosystem: Environmental > Aquatic > Marine > Oceanic | place: Pacific Ocean: North... | reverse complement strand
TATCCTGCAGTTTGCCGCCAAGCAGGATATAGAGCGGCAGGTTAGCCACTTTTCCCAGGATATCCCAGCAAGCCATATCCAGTGCTGACTTAACGTAGGGATGACCCTTGAGGTGGGTATCCATGACCGCGTTGATGTGGTCGAGTTGCGTTGGATCATGGCCGATGAGACTAGGCGCAAGCTGGGCGATACCTGCACGAACCCCGCCGGCATAAGCCGGCAGATAGGTAGGCCCGAGCGGGCAGCATTCGCCGACACCGGTTATCCCTTCATCGGTATCGATCAGGACGATCGAAGTGTCAAACGCCGTGTGCGACTGCGTTGACCAACTGTAGTTCCCTTCCCGCATGGGAAGATCCGCCCGAAAGACGCGTATTTGGCTAATTCTCATGGATAATGAGTCGATCGGTTCGTGGTGTAAGGGGACCTAAGTGTATAAGTTTGAGTTTGAGGCCGGCGGCCTATTGATTTTGCTCGCCAGTCTTGTATCCCGACGCTATTTTCCTCGAACCTAGCCGGAATTGGCTCCGAATGTCGAATTCTCGTCAAAAACTGTCGCCCGCCTCGCTCCTGATGGTTCTGTGTATCGCACAGATTCTGTCCATGGCAGGTTTTGCCAACTTCGCCGTCCTGCTGAACGAATTAAGTGCTGAATGGTCTTTAACGAGTACACAAGCGGGTTGGATCGGAGGCATCTATTTCGCCGGCTACGTCGCAGCGGTTCCTTTTCTTGTAGGTCTGACGGATGTGGTCGACGCACGCCGGATTTATCTTTTTGGATTGCTTTGTGGCATCGTGGGCTCTTTTGGTTTTGCCCTTTTCGCCGATGGCTTCTGGAGCGCAATGGCGTTTCGTTTTCTGGCAGGCGTGTCTCTCGCAGGGACCTATATGCCGGGTCTGCAAATCCTGAACGACAGGCTCGAAGAGAATCATCGTCAAAAGGCGTTGCCCTGGTATCTGAGCACTTTCAGCCTGGGAACGGCGGCGTCCTTTTACTTCACTGGACTGGGAGCAGATGTACTGCCCTGGAGTGATGTATTCCTGCTTGCCGGCGCTGCACAATTCATCTGCCTGCTGATGGTTTACTTCGCTATTGCAGAGCGACCGCCTGAATGGGACGATTCCTCTGATCGTCATCCGTTGGATTTTCGTCCGGTCTTCAGGAATCGTACGGCTGTTGCGTATATCTGGGGATACATGGGACACAATTACGAACTGTTTGCTTATCGGGCTTGGATCGTGGCGTTTCTGCTATTTGCCGCTGCGGCATCAGACACTGTGGTAACCCGAGAGACGGTTGCGGGGTTTACCGCATTGTTCAGCCTTCTCGGCATGCCGGCGAGTCTCCTTGGCGCCCATCTGTCATTGCGGCGGGAGCGAAAACAAACCATTTCGACTGTGATGATGCTTTCGGTTATCACCGGGTCCATGCTGGGATTTTTCGGTGCGCTGCCGTTTGTCATTGTATTGTTGCTTGCAGGTCTTTACTCTGCCTTGATCATGGGTGATTCGGCAGCGTTGACTGGCGGCGTGGTGTCTGCCGCACGAGAGGGTGAGCGTGGCGCAACGCTCGCGACGCACTCAGTGCTTGGATTCTCCGGTGGTTTTCTGGGTCCGCTGGTGGTCGGATTGGTGTTGGATTTGACAGCGGGGTCGGGATCGCTCGTCGGATGGGGTTTTGCCTTTATGGCGATGGCCGCAGGATCCGGGGTCGCCCTTCTTGGGATGCGCTGGATACTCCAGAAAGAGCGGGGATGAGAGGAGCGTGCATAGATAAAGATGGAATACAGAACTCTTGATATCGGTGTCATTGGCGGCGGCCTTCTAGGCTCAGCCTTTGCCTACGGGTTCAGCCAGCGTGGGCTGAACGTGGGTCTTATCGACGAGGGAGACAACGCCTTGCGCACGGCTCGGGGTAATTTCGGCTTAGTCTGGGTCCAGGGCAAAGGGAAGGGCATGCGGGAATACGCCCAGTGGTCGCTCAAGTCGGCGAATGCATGGCCGATATTCAGTGATGAACTCGTGGACTTGACCGGGACCGGAGTCGATTACCACCGGCCAGGGGGTTTTCATATTTCTGTGGACGAAGCCGAGTTAGAGGGGCACGTTGCGACGTTGGAACAATTGCGCTCGGAAGCAGGCGAAGAGGGGTATGACTATGAGCTCGTGCAGGGCCAAACGCTTGCTCAACATCTGCCCGGTATTGGGGAAGAGATCCCCGGCGCCACGTATTGTCCGCATGATGGCCATGTTAATCCCCTCCGGTTGCTGCGGGCGCTGCAGGAAGGCTTCGATCGAAACGGGGGATCGTATTTGCCTTTGTCCGGCATTGACCTGATAAGACCCCTTAATTCGGGTGGGTTTGAATTATTCAGCAAAGGCCGGCGTGTTGTCGGTTGCGAGAAACTTGTTATTGCTGCCGGACACGGGTCAAGAGCCCTCGGAGACCAGGTGGGCATTGAGGTGCCTATTCATCCCGAGCAAGGCCAGATTGTTGTGACGGAGCGCAGTGCAGAGTCGCTCGCGTATCCGACCAATCTGGTTCGTCAAACAGATGAGGGTGGTTTCATGCTGGGTCCTTCTGCTCGGGATGTCGGCTTTGACGCCGATACCAATACTGGCACGCTGCAGGAGATTGTCCGCCGATGTTCAACTGCGTTTCCCTATCTTCGGAGGCTCCGTATCCAGCGCAGTTGGGCGGCGTTGCGGATCATGACGCCAGATGGCTTTCCCGTTTACAGTCAGTCAGAAGAGTTTCCGGACGCATTCGCCTTTTCCTGCCACAGCGGTGTGACCCTCGCTGCGGTGCATGCAAAGGATGTCTGCCAGTGGGTGCTGGATGGTGCGATTCCGTCGGCTTACCAGTGTTTTGGACTCAAGCGCTTCGATGTTTCAGCAGCGAACTGACTTCAGCGATCCGGTGACTCTCAGTTTTGAGGGCCGTCAGATCACAGCAAACCGGGGCGACACTCTGGCGGCGGCACTTTTGGGTTGTGGCATCTTTGAGTTTCGACGAGCGGTAGTGAGTAATACACCAAGAGCGCCGTTTTGCATGATTGGGAACTGCTACGAGTGTCTCGTGGAAGTGGAAGGCAAAGGGTTGGTACAGGCTTGCCTGACAGAGGTCGTTGAAGAGATGCGCGTCAATATGGGTTCGCCACGTAAGCCCGCCGCCAGTCGAAACGAATCTGATGATGTCTGAGGATATCGTTGTCGGCGCGGGGGTCTACGGGGTGCTCGTGGCATCGGCGCTTGCGCGACGCGGCCGGCAGGTCCGAATCCTTGAGGCGCGAAGCATAGCGAGCGGAGCGTCTGGTGGCCCCGGAAGACGAGGAGTGCGGGCCAATGGTCGTGATCTTCGGGAACTCGCCCTGATGGCAGAAGCCTATCGAGTTTGGCCCACACTCAACGATACCTTGGATGTGAGCCCTTGTTACGAGCGCACGGGCCACCTGTTGTTGTTGGAGCGCGAGCAGGATCTCATGTCTGCGAATGCTCGGATTCAGATGCAGCAAAGCCAGGGCATTGATTGCCGTTTTTTGAGTGCGAATGAGTGCTCCCAAATTCAGTCGGGACTCGCCCACAGCGTTGGCGGTGCGATTTATTGTGAGCGTGACGGTGTCTGTGACCACGAAGCATTCACCCGGGCTGTCGCTCGTCAGGCCCAAGCCCATGGTGTCGTCATCGAGGAAAACACTCAGGTGGTGCATATCGATGTTGACGATCAAAAAGTGTCGTCGGTACGCACTGGAGATGGACGCTCGATGGCAGTAGGGGGAAATCTCTTCCTGTTTGCTAACAGTGGCACGGCGGGCTTGGTGGAATCAGCATTTGGCCTCAAGTTGCCGGTGTGGAATGCCTGTCTTCAGGTCATGCTCACCGACCCGGCACCGCACGTTGCGATCAGTACACTCATCGGCCACGCGCATCGTACAGTGTCGATTAAGGCGCATGCTGGTGATCAGGTGATGATATCGGGCGGGTGGCGGGGTCATTGGGATGAAGCACTTCAAATAGGACATGCTGTGCCTGAGTCGGTTATGGGTAATTTTGCTGAGGCAGTGGCAGTGTTGCCCGCGCTGGAGGGTATGGGCATTGCCGAAGCAGACGCGAGCCATCTTGAGGCAATGTGTGCAGACGACATTCCCATCATCGACCGACTGCCAGACTGCACTAACGGATTTTTTGCCGCGGGATGGTCAGGACATGGATGGGCAATCGCACCTGTTGTTGCAGATCTCATTGCGAGTTGGGTGGAGCATGATCATTGCCCAGCATTGCTTGCCCCTTTTTCGCTGCAGCGGTTTGGTATTCGCACTGGACGTTTTGAATGAGCGCGTCTTCTAATTCTTGCGACGTTGCTATCGTTGGTGCTGGACCGGCCGGTATGGCCGCGGCCTGTGTTTTGGCGAAAGGCGGCTTGGACGTCGTGGTGCTGGATGAGCAGCATGCCCCCGGCGGACAAATTTATAAAGGGGTTGAAAGAGTCTTTGCCCAGCGACCCCAAGACGTACCGTGTATTGGCAAGGAGTACGCCGAAGGTCATGCACTGACTCGCCGATTTCGTGAAAGCGGCGCCCAATATCGACCTGGGGTTTCAGTCTGGCAGATCACTTCGGATCAGGAGCCTGAGCTGGCGCTCGGCCTTCTTGAAGAAGGTTCAGCGCGGATGCTTTATCCGAGGCACGTTATCCTGGCAACGGGTGCGATGGAACGACCGGCGCCGTTTGAAGGGTGGACCCTACCAGGGGTCATGACTGTCGGTGCAGCACAAACGCTGCTGAAGTCATCGCGACTCTTGCCTCGAGAGGATGTGGTGCTGGCTGGTACGGGGCCGTTGCTTTACCTCTATGCAAACCAGATCAGAGATCTTGGGGTCATGCCCCAGGCCATTTTGGACACCGGTCCTTTGTTAACGCTGCGTTCAGGCCTGCTCGGACTTGATGCCCTGCTGGCCTGTCCCAAATCTGTGTTGCAGGGAATGCGCTGGTTCTGGAGCGCCAAGCGCAAGTTGGGTGTTATTCGAGGAGTGCACGCACTTAAGGCGTACGGTCACGATCGCCTGAGTTCTGTGACCTACGACGCGCAAGGACGCGGACATGAATTGTCCACGTCTTTGCTTTTGGTGCACGATGGCGTGGTTCCTAACACTTGGCTTTCAATGTCAGCCGGCATTCGTCATCACTTTGATTCCGCGCAATCGTGCTGGGTGCCTGACATTCATGGGGCTGGGAGCACGAGTCGCAAAGATATATCGATGGTCGGTGACGGCGTACGAATCGGTGGCGCGTCGGTGGCCGTCCTGCAAGGAGAGCGGGTGGCGTACGAGGTGGAGAGTTATCTCAGGTCACAGAATAATTCTTTCGTGACAGCGGAGCCGTGTACGCTAAAGCGGCAGCGTCGTCTGCGTCGTTTTCTCGATCAAGCGTTTCCGCCGACGAATGACTTTCAGTTGCCGACGGATGAAACCATTGTCTGTCGTTGTGAGGAAGTTACCGCGGGAGAAATTCGGCAGGTCGCCGCCCAGGGTTGTATGGGTCCAAATCAAGGCAAGGCCTTCACTCGTTGTGGGATGGGTCCCTGTATGGGGCGTAAATGCGCTTTGACGGTGAGCCAGCTGATGGCTGACGTCCGTGGTGTTTCGGTTGATGAGATAGGCCACTATCGCATCCGGGCTCCTATTCGACCGATCACGATTGGGCAGTTGGCTGATATGTCTTACTGTTAACAATAAATCAATGCAACGCCTATCGGAGTATAGCCGATAAATATAGGAATTATTGCCTACGTGACTTTACTGAAGGGTTGGTTGACTGGATAATGATGGCTTAAGAGCGTTGGGATCAAGATTTGCTTTGGGCGCGGTGCTCTTGAAAACGTTAAATGTAAACTGTGGGTAATTAAAAGGGAGGATTTATGCGTAACTTTAAAAAGACCATGCTCTCGGCTGGACTGGGCGCCACGCTACTATCAGTAGGCGCAATGAACTCAGCAGTGGCAGAGGTAGGTTTTGGGAAGCCCGGTGAAGCGGTCGATCTGGTGGTCGGCTATCAGCCGTATTACACCGAGTCCTGGTCCGGTGTCGTGATCAATGGCCAGGAACTCTGGAAGAAGTATCTGCCGGCCGGTTCTGACGTCAAGTTCGAGATTGGTCTTCAGGGTTCTGTCATCGTTGGCAAAATGCTGGGTGAGAAGAACCACTTGGGGTACATGGGTGATATGCCCGCGATCGTGTCCACGACCAAGCAGGACAAAGTGGATATTCGCATGATTGCTGTTCTGGGTACGTCACGTCAGCAGTGCAACGTGTTTCTCGTAAAGAACGATGCCCCTCAGTTTGCGAACGGTCTGGAAGCTGTTAAGTGGATGGACGGCAAACTGGTTGCTGCACCACACGGCGCCTGTACTGACCGCTTTGCGCGCTGGGCTTTCGAGCAAGCAGGAATCAAACCCAAGAAATACCTCAACATGAACATCGAGGTCATTACCTCAAGCTTCAAAAACAACAAACTGGACGCAGCGGTTATCTGGGAACCTACCGCTTCTAAGATTCAGTTGTCCGGACTGGCGCGCCGCGCCGCCTCGGGAGAAAGTTTTGACGGTGTGGAAGGCGGCGACGCCGGGTTCCTGGCGATGCTTTATGAAATTATTCGGGATCGGCCTGATGTGCAGCGCGGCTGGTTGGAAGCTGAGCTCGACGCGCAGCTCTTCATGAAGGATCTTGGTAACGCGACAGCGATCTCGCAGATGGCAGATGATCAAACTGAAGGTATGGATCGCCGTGTGCTCTGGGCATCGCTGTACGGTCAGAATCCAGCTGACATTGGTGGTGGGGAGGAAAAATTGACCCTGCGATATGTGTTTGATGATACGGCACGGCAGTTGGTGACAGCAGCGACCAGGTTCCTCCACGGTCGTAAGGTTGTTCCCAGCGAGATATTGCGACCAGAAGCGATCATGGATGATGTCGCGAAGCAGGTTCTGACGTCTCGTGGGCTCAGCGCGCCGATTGGTTTTGTCGGCGAACAGCCGGATTCGGCTTATCAGTAAGTCGAGCATCCAGTTCGTCTTCTGAAGTTGTAACCCAAAGCGCGGGCGTGAGGGCTACCCTCACGCCCGCCTTTGACTTGGGATTCTGATATAACTACCAGATGGCCTCCTCGCGGGGCCGTACTCAGTTTTATCGTTGTTCGTCTGTTGAAATCAGCCCGCACTGTCGGGATGAAACTTCGGTAATCGTTCGAATCGAGAAAAGAGGGAGTCAATGAGCAATCGAGGCGTCAGTGGGAGTCCACCGTCCGGACTGCAGTACTTTTTTTACAAGAGTGGGAAGGCGCTCAGGACGCCAATGCCCTACCTTGCCTTCATTGGGATCGGCCTATGGATCGGAGCCTACTTCCTTCTAAACGAATACTGGAAAATTTTTCCGTTCTATAAGATTCCAGGTCCTGTCGAAGTAGTGACCGAGTGGCTGAGCAAGGACCCTATCTGGGGTACATCGCTGTTCACCGAGGATTACTACATCAATATATGGGTGAGCTGTAGACGGATTCTTATTGCGTTCGCTATTGCCACTGGCCTCGGGGTGCCATTGGGACTCTTCATGGGATGGTCCAAGAAATTCAAGGACTACACGTTTCCGGTGTTGGAGACGCTGCGACCGATCCCGATTCTTGCTTGGGTGCCGCTGGCAATCGTCATGTTTGCTGGATTTGAGACGCCCATTATTTATCTTGCGACGCTTGCGTCTTTTTTTGTGACGGCCCTCAATACGATGCTCGGAGTCGAATCCATCGACGAATCGTACTTCCGAGCTGCAGGGTGCCTCGGATCAAAAAAACATCATGTATTTCTGAACGTGGTGGTGCCCGGCGCGCTGCCCTTTATCTTTACTGGACTGCAGATCAGCATCGGAGTCGCCTGGTTCTCTCTGGTTGCGGCCGAGATGATCTCCGGTGATTTCGGACTGGGATACATGATCATGGATTCCTATATGGTGAACAAGTACACGACGATGGTGATGGCGATGTTGACACTGGGGCTCGTGGGGTGGATCACATCAGCGATGGTACGGGTTGCGGGTGTACGTATGATGCAGTGGCGACAAAGAGCCCTTGGCCAGGAGGGTATCTAAATGGCATCTGTACCAACAAAGGGTGCGATCAGTATCCGCAATGTCACCAAGATTTACGATCCGGGTGGCGTAAATGTCATGGCAGTTGAGGACTGCTCCCTCGAGATCGCGCCGGGCGAGGTATGCATGATTGTCGGCCCATCAGGCTGTGGCAAGACGACATTGCTGAACGCGATCGCAGGCTTTCACTCCATCACCGAAGGCCAGATTGATCTCGATGGGGAAATGTTGTGTGGCCCCGCAAAACCGCTGGCCGATCAGGGAGCCGACCGTGTGGTCGTATTTCAGAATGGCGCTCTGTTTCCCTGGAAAACGCTCGCTGAAAATGTTGCATACGGGCCCGTGGTTCAGGGTGTGATGAGCAAGAGTGAAGCACGCGAAAAAGCGGTCCAGATGCTCGAAGAAGCTGGACTTGCTGGAGTCGCAGACAAATACCCCGGGGAAGTATCCTCAGGGATGGCGCGACGAGCGGAAATCGTGCGGGCGTTGATCAATGATCCAAAGGTTCTGTTACTGGACGAGCCTTACCGGGCGATGGATGCCCTGACCAAATCCATCATGCATGAATCCTTGCTGGAGGTGTATGACCGTACCAAGGTCACTATCTTCTTCATCACGCATGATCTTGAAGAAGCCATTTTCCTGGGAGACCGGGTTATCGTAATGACGACGCGCCCCGCCAAGACAAAGAAGATTGTCGACGTCAAGATCAGCAGGCCGAGAGATTATCGGCTGCTTTCCTCGGAGGAATTCCGTGTCTTGGTTCAGGAAACCAAAGAAGCAGTGCACGAAGAGGCCGTGAAGGCATTCGAGGCCGGCGAGCGGGAACTCGCCTAATGACGTTGGCGGACCGGTCGGGATTTTAGACGAGAGTTAGAGATAGAAAATTGGAAAAGACAGTCAAAGCACCAGCGATAGTTCGTATATTCAAAGACGAGACCTTTAGACGCGGAGTCATCGCAATCCTGGTCTTCTTGATCCTGTGGGAGATCGGATCACAATTTAAGAACTGGTTCGGAGTGATGGCGCCGTTCATCGGCAAAGTGGCTCCACCTTCAGCAGTGATTACCCGATGGCTGGAAGTCGGTCAATGGTCAGGATACTGGGAGAGTTGGTATCTCAGCACAGGCCGGGTCTTTCTGGGTTTTGCGGTTGCTCAGCTGATCGGCATCCCCTTTGGTCTCGCGATGGCGGTCAACAAGTATTTCCGGGGCATGTTCTTTCCGCCTTTCGAAATTCTTCGGCCGATCCCGCCATTGGCATGGGTACCGGCGTCGATCATTTTTTGGCCAACGACCGAACTCTCCATCATGTTTGTAACATTCCTGGGCGCGTTCTATACGATCGTGATCAATGTGCTTGGGGGCGCACGCGCTATTGATATCCAGTATCTGCGCGCGGCTCAATCAATGGGTGCCTCCCAATGGGATCTTTTCCGAAAGATTATTCTTCCGGGTACTCTGCCTTCAATTTTCATTGGCGCTGCTGTGGGAATGGGAATTACCTGGGAAGTGGTCCTGGCAGGAGAGATGATCTCCGGCGGCGGTCAGCAGGGCGGCGGTGGACTGGGCTTCTTTATATGGAGTTCCTACATGGGCGGCGTCATGGATCAGGTGATCGTAGGCATGATCAGCATCGGACTTGCCGGCTACATTTCCAGCAGTCTTATCCGCTACGTGGGTTACCTTTCAATGCCGTGGAGACGGATGTTCTAGTCCCGGATGATGCTCAGACTGAAACCACTAAAACCAAAGAACAATCATAGGCGGAATCAATGACAGACTCATCTGACATGATGCAAGTGACCGGTGTTTCCAAGAGCTTCGGGGAGGATTGGGAGCGTGAAACGGTGGTCGACAATCTCAGTCTGAACATAAAGCGCAACCAGTTGACTGCCATTGTTGGCCCTTCCGGGTGTGGAAAATCCACAGTGGTTAATCTTTTGGCGGGTTTTGAAAAGCCGGATACAGGTCAAATCATGCTCAATGGCCGCCCGGTGACCGGGCCGAGTAAGGATGCGCTGGTTGTTTTTCAGGAAACAGCGCTCATGCCGTGGCTCACGACCTATCAGAATGTGACCTTCGGACCGAAATTACGCGGCGACATGCCGGAAGCCGAACTGAAAGCAGCGGCAGACAAAATTATCGAAACCGTTGGGCTGGCAGAATTTCGCGACAAATACCCCTTGCAGTTGTCTGGCGGCATGCAGCGGCGTGCAGAACTGGCGCGGGCCTTGATCAATCAGCCTTTGGTGATGATCATGGACGAGCCCTTTCGCGGTTTGGATGCGATGACGCGGCAGTTGATGCAGGAGTTCTATCTGCGTCTTTGCGAGGAGGAAGCCCGAACGAACGTGTTCGTTACCTCTGAACTTGAAGAAGCCATCATTCTGGCAGACAGTCTCGTTGTCTTGTCCAATAAGCCAACCTCGGTTCGTGAGGTGGTACAGGTTGATCTTCCTAGACCGAGAAGTCTTTCCATGTTGAGTTCGCCGGAGGCTTATGAGTACAAGCGGCATTCCATGGAGATACTGCACGAGGAAGCGCTGAAGAGCTTCAAGGGTGCGAATACGAGCAGCGATTTCCTGGAGGCCTACTCTCGACGGACATAGGTTGTGGGTGAATCCTGGATTGGCTGCGTGGTTACCTGACTGAAATATGGATGGGCTGGATTTTTTGGCGAGTCGCGCGGTCATCATCAGCGGGGCTATTGCTGGCGCACTCATCGCAACGCTTGGACCTATCATTCTCAAGAGGGCGGGTGTCCAGAGTTCCCGTGTGCTCTCGATGGTTACCCGCCTCGGTTACGCGCTGTCCTGGATCAGTGTGGGTCTGTTTATTGCTGCCGGTTTCCTCTCGAATTATTGATTCGAACCCACAGTCGTCGGGTTAGACTTTACCCACATCAGCACTACCCGGTGGTCAACGTGCTCGAGATTACAAATCTCTCCAAGTCCTTTAATCATGTTCCGGCAGTCAGTCAGGTTTCATTGAACTTTGAGCCGGACTCGGTTGTGGGCTTTTTGGGCCCAAATGGCGCAGGCAAGACCACGACAATGCGTATGGTCTGCGGATACCTCATACCAGATCAGGGGCGAGTTCGTGTTTGCGGCCACGATGTCGCGACTGAACGACGTGAGGCCCAGATGAAATTGGGATACCTTCCTGAGGCTCCCAGTGGCTTCGGCAGGTTGACGGTAAGCGAATTTCTGACTTTCTGCGGCGAAGCCAGAGGTTTGTCGAAACAAGATCTGCGATGCGCGATAGACCGGACCTGTCAACGCGTTAATCTCGGTGAAGCGCTTGGTCGGCCCATGGCGGAACTGTCTAAGGGATGGCGTCAGCGCGCTTGGCTGGCTCAAGCCATCCTGCATGAACCCGACGTGCTGGTGCTTGATGAGCCGACAGACGGGCTGGATCCGAACCAGAAAGAATTGGTCAGAGCTCTGGTTCGGGAGATGAAATCAGGCCGGACCATTATCCTGTCAACACATATTCTGGAAGAGGCAGAAGAACTCTGCGACCGGGTGGTGGTGATCAGCCGTGGCACCATAGTCGAAGATGCCAAAATTGATCGGCTTGTTGATGCCTCGGGTCGACTTGCCCCCCGGTTCAGGCAGCTGACCCTTGGCGCCTAGCAAAGGCCAGC
>Ga0310344_10003426_pt1 | contig 11783 bp, 9 predicted proteins | sample HC15DNA20200_MG_FD_203801 | JGI IMG/M metagenome (GOLD analysis project Ga0310344, IMG submission 203801) | Marine microbial communities from station ALOHA, North Pacific Subtropical Gyre - HC15-DNA-20-200_MG | ecosystem: Environmental > Aquatic > Marine > Oceanic | place: Pacific Ocean: North... | reverse complement strand
ATTTCGAGAAATCCATCAGTTTTTTCTTTTTCATTTCTACGACGCCTTCACGGACCATCTCATCAAAAATTGCGTCGGCCGCTGTATTGCGGCCGATGAATCGTAGGGCGGCATCACTAATGGCAAACTTCTCCCACTCATTTGTAATTCGAGGGTCCTTATAGGCCGCGAGCAGGATGGGCATGGCACGTTCTCCGAGCACTTGTCTTAAATAAGCCAAAGCGTAGCCATCCAGGCTGCCATCAGCCCCGATGAGCAATTTTTTGGCAGTCTCCACGAACTTTTCATCCTTGTGCTTCAGGAGAATAGCGTAGAGATAACCCTTGGTGCGCTGGTCGAGTTTGCTGGCATCCTCTCCAACAACCGGAGGTTCAGCAAGTATATCTCGAGTGATCTCGAGAACACGTTCCTTATATTTGCTTGGCGCGATTAATTCGAACGCAATATCGAGATAGGCTACTTCAATCCCGCGCAGGGTATTATTGAGTACCTTGATCAGGAGGGTTTCCGCTTCTGAGCCGCCAATGTGGGCAACGGCTTCCATAAGACCAAGCCGCAACGTGGGTGGCAGGTTGTCTCCAGGCTTGGGGAATGGCTTAAAATAATTTCCTGCTCCGCTGGCTTGAATATCTTCACGCCTTTGCCGTTCACGGTCACTTTCGCTACTTCGCGGGCGCCTTCCTCCAAATGGACTCCTTCCCCTACCCGTGTCAGCCGGTTGGTAGTACTCAATGTCCAGCCCGGCGTCCAGGAACTCCTCGATGGTGTTCAGTGCTGAGGGCCCAATGAAGACGAGACTTTCAAAGTAGTGAACCGATTGGCGCTTGGTACGGTCATTCTCCGGCTTAAGTTCCTTTAACGCTTGAATTATAGCAGCAGGCTCAACGAGAAGGGGCAGCTCGGGCGCCTTCTCGTTGCGGGTAGTCTCCAGTTCGCCTTCAAGTTGAATTGCTCTTGCCTTGGCCTGTTCAAGCGCCTTGGTTCTATCTTCTAGATCACGGGCTTGATTGTTGGAGGCCTTATCACTGGCACCTTTGTTTTGTTTTGCTTCCTTTCGAAAAGCCAGTTTTTGTTCATCCAAGGCTGCCTGTTGTTTTAGGTCGCTCGACTGCTTCACGAGAAGTCCGGCTGCAGTTGCACCAACAATAGCACTCACAACAAGCGGTATGATTTTGTCTATCATGCTGAATATTTTATCTTTGTTGAAATAGGGTAGTAATTTTCGATTATCTTAGGATTTCAAGCAAACCGGGCCGTGTGCGCCTAAGGTTATCATGATATACACCATTTTATGCAAGAAAGTTACATCTTTCTGGCACAGCTGAGAATTTGCTGTGGCACAATCCAGCCCAAGATATTTGCGCATCTAAAAGAAGATTTATCCTAAGGTGCTTTATCAAAGTTGCCGTCTATATATTAGGGCTTTACCGGTTCTAGGAGATGTTCGATAATGCCCAGTAGGTGGGACGCATGAATAACCGTACTCATATCGCATGGTGGTTGCCAATTATGGCACTGGCGATGGTTTTTTCCGACTTCGTGAGCTCTGGCCAACAATCGGGCAAAGGTGGTTATAATCAGAAATATCCTGCAAAAGGGGGTGGATGGGGGAAAAACGTTGGCAAACAGAAGGGCAATCCTTCCGGATCCAACAAGGGAGGGTCTGTTGGAGGAAGCGGTCCAGGTATTACGAGACCGACGATTACCCTCTCTATTTTTAGACTCCGTCTGCGAAGTTTTCGGACCCCACAGATTCGCCGGATGCCTCCAACACGTCCGACCATGAGCGCAATAAATGGAGTCCGGTTTCAGCGTGGTGCTGCCAAAAGCAACAAAGCTGTGGGTGGGCAGTCAGGCCAGACTTCTACCAAGGGTAATTCAGGACAGGGCAAGTCGAGTCAGGCCAAGTCAAACCCCTAAGCATTCTCTTTCCTCTATAATTTTGTTACCAGTTCGGCAATCTGGACTGCGTTGAGGGCTGCCCCCTTGAGGATTTGGTCGCCAACAACCCAAAAGCTTAGGCCGTTTTTCATCGCGCAATCCTTACGTATTCGGCCGATAGCACAATTATCCTTCTTTGCCATATTCAAGGCCAGTGGGTACACATGGTTTTTCACGTCATCGAGTAAATCCAACCCATGTGCTTTTTTCAGGGCCTTTTTTGCTTTGGTTAAATCAACTGGCTTACTGAACTCTGCGCTAACAGCAACAGAATGAGCGCGATAGACTGGGACTCGTACGCAGGTGCTGCTGGCCTTGAATCGGGCGTGATGCATAATTTTTCGCCCTTCATTTTCAAGTTTCATTTCCTCCTTGGTATAGCCGTTATCCATGAACAGATCCACGTGGGGTAGGGCATTAAAAGCAATCTGGTGTGGATATACTTCTTTTTTTGGTGTCTGACCACGTGCTAAGGCTTTGATCTGTTGTTCCAGTTCAATAATGCCTTGGGCGCCACTGCCGGACACCGCCTGATATGTGGAGGCAAAGATACGTTTTACGCCAAACACCTGGTGTAGGGGATATAGGGCCATCAGGGTGATGGCGGTGGTGCAGTTCGGGTTGGAAATGATGCCTTTGTGTTTTTTCACGTCGGCAGCATTGATTTCAGGAACAACCAAGGGAACGTGCTTTTCCATGCGAAAAGCGCTTGAATTGTCTACCACCACACAGCCAGCAGCTACTGCTATCGGCCCAAAGTTTCTGCTGATAGACCCGCCGGCACTGAAGAGAGCGATATCGACATCGAGGAAAGAATCCTCTTTTAACTCACGTACCGTGACTGATTCACCCTTAAAACGTACACGTTTGCCAGCCGAGCGACTGGAGGCCAGTGGCCGCAATTGATTCACGGGAAACTTTCTTTGTTCCAGTACTTGTAACATCTCTTGGCCTACTGCACCGGTTGCACCGACAACGGCCACATTATATTTTTTTCTGCTCATTGGGGCGGCGGATAATACCCGTTGCGAGTTGAGTGTCAAAGAGTGAAAAAGACTGGCGGACACGGGGCACAGCATGCTTTGCTTTGGACTATGGAGGCGGCCATTCGGCCTGCGACGCGCGAGGATTTACCGGGCATCGTGGCCATATACAACGAGGCGGTGCAGGACACCACGAGTACCTATGATGCTGAACCACACACGCTGGAGCAGCGTATGGCTTGGTTTGAACATTACGAGGCAAAAGAGTATCCCATACTGGTGGAGAATATGGTGCGCGGATGGGGTTCCCTGAGCCCTTTCATAGAACGTGCGGGTTTCCGGCATACCGCTATCTGTTCGGTTTACGTGACTGAAGCGGCACGCGGGCAAGGATTGGGTACGGCATTGCTGGAGGCGTTGTTAGCTTTAGCGCCAAGGCGACAGTTGCACACGGTGCTTGCCGCCGTGGATGCTGCGAATGCTCCGAGCCTAAAGCTGCATGAGAAACTAGGGTTTATCCGAGTAGGCACATTCCGTGAAATCGGAAGAAAAGCCGATCGCTGGCACGATGTGATTTATCTGCAGAGAATATTTTAGTGCTAATCGTTCTTCCCATTACTGGGTCGTCCACCGCGCTGGCTGCCTTGTCGCTGTGAACGCAGGGAGAATCCCGGCAGTCTTTTGGTTGGGTCCGCAGCCATTGTGTTTAGGCGTTCTCCTGCCTTGTCCATCATGGCGACCACCTCGGCATCGGCAGTAGCGGCGCGAAAATTGGCAAGAAGCGCTTGCCGCCCTGCAATAGATTGTGCGGTCAGGTCTCGGCCCTGAGCCAGTCGCTCGAGATAGTAACGGGCCTTGCCGATGCCGTCGGCCCTGGGATCTCCACGCCGCTGCCTGCCTTCACCTTCAGCAGGTTGTTCAGGCGGATTGGCCAAACTATTCATGGCTTCTGTGAAGCGAGCTACCACAATGGCGTTGGCTGCTGCATTTTCGCCCATTCGCCTTCCGGCTTCTATAGCAATTTCACGGCGTGTGCCGTCATTGAGGTTAGGGTTGGCATATATCTCCTGATAAACGGGCATGATGTCATCCTTGAGATGCCGCTGCAGATACTCTCTTGCTTGTCGGTGCAATCTTCCATTTTCATCGACCAGCATCGTCTTGGCAAAGTCAACGAAGCTATTATCCTCATATTTGCGGAGGAGGCCCCACAATGCCTCAGTGCCGCGTTCATCAACCCGCATTCCTGTATCCAGTTCAGGTGGATTGGCCAGCACAGCCTTAACAGCTGCCAGGACATCTTCCTGATATTTATCGCCAGCTATTCTCTCGAGGTTTCCATCAAGATGAACGATCTCAGCACCCCGGGCAGTGACCTCCAGTTGTCTCGCAAGAATTGCCTCAGCGCGCGCGCCGCCGATACGCTCTACCACGTCGAATATGCTCATTCGCATAGTAGGAGCCTCATTAAAAGTTACGCCGGACTGACGTGCCCGCTCAACCATCCTATTGGGGTCTCCACCGCGCTGTTGGGCACTCGTGTTAATTGCCAGCACGAATATGGCTGCAACCGCCAGGCACAATTCTTTCATATAACTCCTATCTAAAACTCGCATCACTTCGGTGCGGCTTGATGCTTTGCCCGAAAATTTTGGGATTAGTTAGTTATTCTTTCCGCCACCAGGTCCTTGGCCACGTCCACCGCGACCGAAACTTCCGCCCTCACGACGTTCTCGCAAAGAAAATCCACGAAGATCTTTCGCCTTTTCCGGATCAGAAAGTGCCGTCAGACGCTCATCTACCTTGTCCATCATGGCGACGACCTCAGCGTCATTTGTGGTTGCGCGTAGGCTGCCCAGCAATGACTTGCGGCCGGCAATAGATTCTGCACTGCGATCACGAGGTTGAGCTATTGCTTCGAGATATCCGCGAGCCGAGTCACGAGCTGATGCAACCGGATCACGACGGCCCCGGCCACGTCCTCCCTCTTCACCTTCAGCAGGCTCAGCAGGCGGATTGGCCAGCGTATTCATATACTCGGAAAAGCGCGCAGTAACAATGGCATTGGCTGCGGGATCCTGTCCCATTCTGCGCCTGGCTTCCTCGCGAATTGTTCCGCGTGCACGGTCATCCAAATCTGGATTGGCATATGCCTCTGAATAGAGCTGCATGATTCCGTCACTGAAAAACTCACGCAGATAACTATTTGCCTGCCGATGTAACCTGCCGTCTTCATCGATCAGCATATTCTTGGCAAAGTCCACAAAGCTATCGTCTTTATATTTTCGGAGGAGACCCCAGAGGGCGTCCACACCCCGCTCATCAACGCGCATGCCTGTGTCCAGCTCAGGTGGGTTGGCTAGTACGGCCTTCACGGCGGCGAGTATGTCCTCGACATACTTGTCACCAGCGATTCTTTCCAAATTCTCATCAAGATGAACGATCTCAGCACCCCGGGCTGTAACTTCCAGTTGCCGAGCCAGGATTCCTTCGGCTCGTGGACCTCCGATCCTCTCCACCACATCAAACATGCTCATGCGCATTGTGGGGGCTTCATTGAATGTCATGCCAGAACGACGGGCAGCTTCTGTCATCCTCTCCTGGATAGTTCCTCCTCCTCCTTCGCCTCGCATGGCTCGAAAGAACTCACCCATGCCTCCACCGCCAACACCGCCTCCAGCATTACGACGAAATTCTTCGATGCGTTGGCGCCAATCTTCTCCACCGCCGCCAAATCTACCGCCGCCACCGGGGCCTCCTTGACCACCGCCGGGTCTGCCACCGCCACCAGGCCGTTGTTGCGCCTCAGCACTCACTGCTAGTACGCACACTGCTGTCAGAATAATATAAAAGTTTTTCATCGTATCAGGCTTTCTTAATATAATTAATTTATCTTATCTTCCACCACGACCTCGGCCCTGGTCGCCACCGCGTCCACGACCCCAATCACCCCAACCGCCACGGCCACCACCGATGGCTTGTCTGTATTCATCCCCGCCAATCTCACCGATCATGCGGCCAAGCGACCGGTCATTTTGCATTGCCTCGAATTGATCCGCGCCAACGATCACCTTCACATTCGCTTCCACGGCTTCACGTAACTTGTCAGTTGCTGTCGGTTCGCGATTCTCACGATCCCTTCTTTCCTGAGCCTCACGGGCTTCTCTTTCCGGGGCCCCCGCATCCCTTTGCTGTCGAAACCACTCTCCCATCTTTTGCCTGCGCTCTTCCTCTGAGAGACCTTCAAGTGTTGCGGAGAATTCCCGCATCTTTCCGCGGAATTCATCCCTGCGTTTTTCATCTGCCTCACGGCGCTTGGTGCGTTCGGCATCACGCCTCTCTTTATCCGCATCCAGTGTTGGTTTCATTACTTCCAACGTCTCCTTGATGTTGGCCTCAAGCTGGACATATTGCTCATCGGTGATGCCATAACGATCCAGCTGGCGCTTGCGTGCGTCTGCGGCAATATCCGGCTCGGTGTCCTGTCCCTGATTGAGGAATTCTTCAATGGCATCCAGCGAACCTTCTCCAGAATCCACCAGAGACTCAGTCAAATGAATTCGGCGCCGTTGAAACGCCGAGTCATTCGAGCCGTAGAGTCCGGGTAATTCCTTGATAATATCCTCCGGGTTATTGAGCACTTTCACGCGGACCATTTGCGCCTTTGCCTGAGCGGCATCGCGTTGGGACTTTAGCAGTTCGTTCTGTTTCTTGAGATTCTCGATTTGGCCGCTCAATTCGGAGACCCTGGTTTTGCGGTCAACCACATCACGTGCTGTTTGGCCGTCTTTGGCATTGCCACTTGCTTTCTTCTGGCCGCACCCCGTTGTTGCAATCGCGCTGCCCAAAACCAGACAGGCCAAGGTTGATAAGATGGTTTTTGCGTTCATTATTAGTTAGGTATAATTAAGACAACTCAGACTCTAGACGTCGGACGTTGCGGGAAGTTACGTTGTATATACAAGTTTTACGAGGCTTTTCTCGCTAAATAGTGCCCAATTACAGGCGGAAACTGGGTTAGACAGGATTGACCCCGAAAGGTTTCAAACCGTAGTATATCCATTGTGTTAGCCGTGCAACAGCCTGGATTTTTCGGTAGTCGCCGTGAATGGTTCCGTCTGGGTGGACTGGGTGCATTGGGATTGTCACTGTCGGACTTGCAGGCCGCCAGCCCAGTTTCGGGGAATAATAAATTTGGAGCAGCCAAGTCCTGCATTCTGTTTTTCCTCGGAGGTGGACCGCCACAGCACGAAACTTTTGACCCCAAGCCTGATGCTCCAAGGGAAATCCGTGGTGATTTTAAGCCCATTGGGACCAATGTCCCGGGTATACATTTTTGCGAGCTTTTGCCGAAAGTGGCTCGAATAGCGGATAAGCTGACTATTGTCCGCTCAATGCACAGTGATGTCCATGTACATTCCTTGAGCGGCTATTACATGTTGACCGGGCGCAAGCATCCCGGACGCGGGGAACTTTCAGCCAGTCCGGATGATTGGCCTAGTATTGCTTCAGTGGTGGGACAGTTAAAGCCCTGTCGTCGTGTGCCTTTTTCATCTGTCGCCCTGCCTGAGGTTATCCACAATGACAATGCCCCGCCTTGGCCCGGACAGAACGGTGGCTTTATGGGCGTGACGTGGCATCCGCATGTTTTGCACTGCAACCCCTCACGCCCCAATTACAAGGTGGTGGGGATGGAATTGCCTGAAGGCCTTGGGCACCTGAGGATAAATGAACGCGCCACTTTGCGACAGCAACTCGATGAGCATTTCCTCAAGAACCAAAGAGATGGGCAGCTGACGGGATTTAATGTGCTTCAACAACGTGCCTTGGATGTGTTGCGTGATGGGGCCATCCATGCCGCCTTCAAGCTGGATCGGGAAAAAGAGTCCATCCGAGACCACTACGGCCGCACTCATCTCGGGCAGAGTGTCCTGTTGGCCAGGCGGTTAATTCAGGCCGGAGTTCGTCTTGTACAGGTCAATTGGCCGCGGGAAAAGGGCGACCAAATGACCGGTAATCCACTATGGGATACACATCATCATAATACTGATCGTCTGCGAAACAATCTCTGCCCACCTCTGGACCAGACCTTATCAACACTCATCACTGATCTGAATGATAGGGGAATGCTGAAGGAGACTTTAGTGGTTGTCATGGGCGAATTTGGCCGTACCCCAAAAATCAACAAGCGTGGTGGCCGTGATCATTGGGGTTCCTGCTACTCGGTAGCTTTGGCTGGCGGCGGTGTGCCAGGTGGTCAGGTGATCGGATCAAGCGACGGTCACGGAGCTTATCCGAAATCACGTCCATTGCGTCCACCGGATCTGGCGGCCACCATCTTCCATTTGCTGGGTATTTCGCACCATGCTGAGTTTAGGGACCGGCTTGACCGACCCCTACCTGTGGTTGAAGGAGGACAGCCCATAAAAGAAATAACGGGGTGATTTATTTTGTCACTGCTGTCTTGGGCGAAACTTCACGGAGTCTATTGACAATAAGTGGAAGTTTTTCGAGTAGATAATCTACCTCTGCATCGGTGGTGTATTTGCTCAGGCTTAGTCGGATAGAGCCAATAGCTTGTTCTCGGGTGCGATTCATCGCGGTAAGCACGTGTGAAGGTGCAAGCGAGCCGGTAGTACAAGCAGAGCCGCTGCTTGCGCAGATACCATCTCGGTCGAGCATCAACAGGATGGCCTCAGCCTCACAGCGGGCAAAGGAAAGATTGCTGGTGTTTGGTGTGCGTGGTTCCCGTGTGCCGTTGCGGGTTACCTCGGAAATACTGCTTATGATGCCCTCTTCCATACGATTGCGTAGCGCTCGGATGCGTGGCATATCATTTTCCAAACTTGCCATCGCCATCTCTGCCGCTTTGCCAAAGGCGACCATGCCCGCAACGTTTTCCGTGCCACCGCGGCGCCCCATTTCCTGGCTGCCGCCCATCACATAGGGCTGCCACGGTGCGCCTTTTCGGCAGTACAGCAGTCCGATGCCTTTGGGAGCGTGCAGTTTGTGTGCCGAGAGTGAAAGGAAATCGACGCCCAGTGCACGTACATCCAGTGGCAGCTTACCAGGGGTCTGCACGGCATCGGTATGAAACAGCACACCTTTGCTACGGCAGATAGCGGCGATTTCTTCGAGCGGAAACACCACACCGGTCTCATTATTCGCGTACATCACCGACACCAGTGCCGTGTCTTCGCGGATGGACTCGTGTAGCAGGTGCACATCTAGTTCGCCAAGTGAATCCACCGGAAGCCATGTCACTTCGCATCCGCGTTTCTCCAGGGTCTGGCCAAACTTGATATTCGCTGAGTGTTCCACCGCGGTTGTAACAATGTGTCGCCTTCCCGGTTGGCTGAGCAACGCATTGTTAAATGCTGCATTATTGCTCTCGGTGCCGCCGCTGGTGAAGATCACTTCACTCGCCTCACAATTGAGCAGTGCCGACGTCTGCTCGCGTGCCTCCGCCACAGCATCCCCCACGTGGCTACCGAACTCATACGCACTGGAGGGATTACCCCACTGTCGGGTGTAAAACGGTAATAACGTTTCCAGTACCTCCGGCGCAACCCGCGTCGTGGCGTTGTTATCAAAATAATAAACCGTCTGGTCGCTCATGGCGAAATCAACCGGCGTAAGGGTTTCCGGCGGAGAAAGAACATTAGAGCAGAGTGAGAAAGAAAAATGCAATGCTGTTTCGCGTCATGGCCGAAGCTTTGCTTATTTATCCATTGAGATGGAAACATTAACCCTGTCCGAAGCTTGAATTTCGTACAGGTTTGCAGAGTAGAAGCGGGCAATTTTTGCGAGGATAACATCAGGAAGAGTCTCAATGCGGTTGTTGTAAGCCGTAACACTCTCATTGAAGAAGCGACGAGCCAAGGCGACGCGATCCTCGGTGTCGATCAAGTTCGTGTGAAGATTTTGGTAAAGCTCATTGGCTTTCAGATCTGGATAAGCCTCCACAACAGCAACGAGTTGGGCCATTGCCCGCCCTTGAGCCATGGTGGTCTGGGCACCGGCCTGAATTTCCTCATTATTGGGCGTATCTGTGGGCGTGGTAATCGTACCCGTGGACCGCATTTCGGCAAGGGCGGCCTGTACCTCATTCTCATGCTGGGTGTACCCTTTGACGCACTCGGCCAAGCGAGGGATGAGGTCGGCTCTACGCTTTAACTGGATGTCGATAAGGCTCCAGGAACGTTTCATTCGGTTGCGTACGTCCACAAGGCCGTTATACATCAGGATCAGGTAACCCGTGGCACTCAGAACAATATATCCGGCTACAACCAAAGCATAGACCCAGGGTTGGGGTGGTTGGCTGCTTATATGCTGGATGATCAAATGGACACTCCCGACCAGGGCAATTAACCCGCCTAGGGAGGATCCCAAGGTGACCCAAAAAAGGCGGCGAAGGATGGATTCCTCTTCTTTTACGGAAATGATGAAAAGATCGTCATCCTTGGAATAACCCAATTCTGGCTCCGCGATGTCCTCGCGTGGGCGTGCACTGGCCATGACATAAAGCGTGTCTCCTGGAGCAATGATGTATTCGGTCAAGCGAAACCGCCCTGTCCCACCTCTGACATGGCCGAAGGGAATCTTGGAGTAAATGGAGTTGTTCTCCTTTTTATTTTGTTGGTCTCTCGACTCGTTCTTGTCATTTGAACTAAATAGATCGCCCAAGACCTCAATCCCTGCACTTAGTAAACTCGAGCCGTGATGATACTCCTCAGACATGACCAGATTACCTGTGAACTCGGCCTTCTCGGGATGAACGAGCACATGGCCGGTACCATCCTGCAGATTAAATAAGCAGGAATTGCCACCCGAATCCACTGTTTCCCAACCGGTATCCCGTTCGGTGCGGGTTTTTCCATCTTTGTCTCTTACCTGGCGTGTGCGTTCGTAATATTCTTCAATGGAATATTTGTACCAAATGCAGGCTTTTTCGCTCAGGTAGGCCGACAAGGGTCGGTCGCAGTTGACCTGGCCCTTCACCTCGTTGAGACCCATGAAAATGCCTTTCACCTTGCTGGTAGGGATATTCTCAATCAACCGTTTGCGTTTCAAATATTTCTGCCAAACCCAAACAAGAACGAGTGTGAGAATGCCCAGAGCAATACCGATAATCAACTGGGTAGAATCGTCATGGGCTGCGATCAGCGGGGTTGTTTGGAGGGGGAAAGGAATCGCCGTGCGGAAGGGTAAAACCATGATCAAGTTATCCGTGGTACACACGGTCCGAATAAGGCGCTAGACTTATTTTAAGTTAAGGTCAGGCATCTTTCTTGGATTTACGTTCGACGACATCACGCACGAGTGATTCCATAGTTTCATGGTCGATATCGCCCTCCTTCTGTAGATCGCGGTAAACCTGTTTCTCCAGTGCGCGAAGATGTGAGTCATGCATTTCCAGCTCGAGTTCGTTAAGGTTGGGATTTTGTTCGAGCATTTCCGCGATGCGCTTGTCGTTGGCCTCGCGCCGCGTGGCCAGACGACCGTGTAGGACATCAAAAGTTTCCTTGGAAAGGGTTCCTTTCGTTTCAGTACCCGCTAGGTCATCGAGCAGGCAGCGGATAGCCTGGCGGCGGGCCAGTGCCATTTCGTACTCTGTTTCCTCGGGCGTTTCGACAATGAGGCCGGCGCGCTTCATCAATCCTGCCATGGTGGTGCCTTGCAGCAGGATGGATAGCAGCACAACGCCGTAGACTATGTTTAGAATGGTGGCCTTGTTCTTGTCAGCTTCGGCCTCGGAAACCATTTCTTTTTTGACGGACATGACTTTTTCATCAAGGGGCTTTTGCTGAGCTGTCGCTGGAGGTGAATGGCTAGCATGTTTTTCGGGCTCATGATCTC
>Ga0310344_10003425_pt1 | contig 11783 bp, 13 predicted proteins | sample HC15DNA20200_MG_FD_203801 | JGI IMG/M metagenome (GOLD analysis project Ga0310344, IMG submission 203801) | Marine microbial communities from station ALOHA, North Pacific Subtropical Gyre - HC15-DNA-20-200_MG | ecosystem: Environmental > Aquatic > Marine > Oceanic | place: Pacific Ocean: North... | reverse complement strand
CTATTAGCAATATATGGGATTTACTCAACGTTAATACAGTTTTTTTGGATGGTGCAAAAGTATAGCAGGGATCACCCGAGATATGACAGATGTTTCATCTTCGGTCCAGCTTTATTCATGCTCATTGGAGGTTTCCTGAATAAAGACTTAGTAAGATAGTAAGAGGTATCGGGTACAACTATATAAGGAATATGGTATTTCAACAGAACCATACGAAATATTTGCATGGCTGAGGACAATAATAATCAAGACCCATACAATCCTACAGGAGGCAGCAAGCATAGTAGTGATTACTCTGGAGTTGTCACCGCGTTAGCCTTAATAGCACTTGTAAGCGTAGTGATGTTTGTTGCCTTTATCCAGTGCACAGGTGAATTCTATCACGATCTTATTGGCCAACCAGGAGGAAACAGCTCATCTGGACCCTCTGGCAGTAGCAACATAGGTAAAATGAAAGCTGCACCACCGCCGAGATCGGAGTTGACTACTGCAAGACACACTAGCGGTTCCAATATAGGTAAATTAGTTACACCAACCCCACATCCCATAGCAAAATTTTCTGTAGGTCAAAGAGTATTTGCATTCCCGCCGCCTGTGCCTTATTGGGATGAACTCACGAATTGTGATGTAAATGCAAAACTACCCAATAGTATTAAATACCCCGATGCATTAGGGGTTCCAGAATATGTCCGCATGAACATGCCTCGGGCGGGAGTTCAATATTATGATGAAGGCTTGGTTACTACCAGAGAAGGTGCGAAATATGCTCGTATATTTCATAATTTGTCATTAGGACAGTCCTTGGAGATAACAGAAGTTTCGGATTGTCTTTATAAAGGCACAATAGATATAAAGTGGTATAAAGTCGATGCTGGGTTTTACAAAACTGTATGGGTTGAAGGATCCAAACTCACAACAAAAGACCCTCTGCATGACTAGCCATAAAATAGACCCTCTCTTTAAGTTGAGAGGGCTATATTTGTGACTGGATTAAGTGGTCGGGGCGAAAGGATTTGAACCTTCGACCTCCTGTTCCCAAAACAGGCGCGCTCCCCCTGCGCCACGCCCCGAAAACACCATAATAGTGAGACAACCTATGGTGGTCAATAGGTAGAACACTAATTGTTGTTCTTTTGATATAATCAAATCATTCTAGAGTCATCTGGAATGTTTCTACTGATTTATTAGGTTGAAACAAATCTACACTGAAAAGAAATTAATTATTTGAGCGTAGGAGTTGTTATACTAGCAGCTGGCTCTAGCCGGCGAATGCGAATTGCGGCAGACAACAAATCTCTGCCGCTGGATAAGACATTCATGGAGTTATTGGGCAAACCGGTTATAAGTTATAGTCTAGATATTTTCGAGAGTTGTCCTGTTGTAGACGAAATAGTATTGGTATTGTCACAAAGGAATTTGGAACAGGGACGTAAATTGGTTGATTCTGGAAATTGGAGCAAGGTAAGTGGAGTGTGTGTTGGTGGGGATACTAGAACTGAATCAGTTTTATCAGGAATTAACAGTTTAAGTCAGTGTGACTTTGTAATGATTCATGATGGTGCCAGACCTTGCGTAACAGTTGACGTAATAGAAAACGGTTTATTGGCTGCAGAATCAACGGGGGCTGCCATACCAGTTATCCCGATTAGGGATACCGTGAAGAATATTGAGCAGGATCGCGTGAGAAATACGGTTCCCAGAGACACGTTGGTTTTGGCACAAACCCCACAAATATTCCGGTTTGAGATAATAAAAAAGGCAATAACGCTAAGATCATCTTCCACTACAGACGACTCAAAATTGGTAGAGGATATTGGATGTGAGGTTGTGTCATTTTCCGGTGACGATAACAATATAAAAATAACTACACCGTTCGATATAGATCTGGCAGAGTTGATCATTAGGAATAGACTTGGATTGTAATTTTAACTTGTTCATTTAGGAGGCAATGTGTCTTTCAAGGTTGGTATTGGATATGACGCTCACAGGTTCGAAAGTGGGATACCTTTGTGGCTAGGTGGGGTAAAGATAGACTTTGAATTTGGACTTGCAGGACATAGTGATGGCGATGTATTGATTCATGCCATTGTAGATTCAATATTAGGAGCAGCGGGCTTAGGAGATATAGGAAAGCATTTCCCCCCTGGTGATCCTAAGTACAAGGGAAGTTCTAGTTTGGAGTTTTTGTCGTATGCGACTGAACTAATAGGACAGTCTGGCTGGCAAGTGAGTAATCTTGATGCTACAATAATCGCCGAACGGCCGAAAATAGCAACTTTATCTCATTCAATGAGTCAAGTGATATCTGGTGCGTTAAGAATTGAGGAGTCCTTAATCAACATAAAGGCGACTACTACGGATGGTATGGGTTTTGAAGGAGATGGTAGAGGCATATCCGCTTTCGCTATATCAATGATAGAGAGTAAACGATGAAACTTTACGACACGCTTTCAACTGAAAAACGCGAATTTACCCCAAACAGCGACGTTGTCAAAATGTACGTCTGTGGACCAAATTTATATGGACCATGCCACGTAGGTCATGCTCTATCATACATTTATTTTGACGTTCTTAGACGTTATCTGGAGTATGTGGGATACCAAGTTTATCAAGTTCAAAACTTCACAGATATAGAGGATAGAATCATAGAGGTTTCCAACTCTGAAGGTCTAAGTTTGGGGGAATTATCCAATACATATATACAGAGATTTATGGAAGAAATGGATGCTTTGGGAGTTCAAAGGGCTCATGAATATCCTAGAGCGACCCACTACATCGGAGAAATGATAAAAATAGTTGAGGATTTGATTGCCAAAGGGCACGCTTACGAGATTGAAGGAGACGTATATTTTAGAGTCAGGCATTTTCAAACTTACGGTAGATTGTCAAAGAGACCTATAGAAGAAATGCAGGCCGGAACAAGAATTGAAGTTGATTTAAGAAAAGAAGACCCAATGGACTTTTCATTGTGGAAAAAGTCTAAATTGGATGAACCGTCATGGGACTCACCTTGGGGACTGGGACGCCCTGGATGGCATATAGAATGTACGGCGATGTCCGTGAGTCTGTTAGGTTCGCAAATAGATATCCATGGAGGCGGACAGGACGTAATATTTCCCCATCACGAGAACGAAATCGCTCAATCCGAGTCATATACTGGAGATTCTCCATTCGTCAATTTTTGGATACATAATGGTTTATTGAGGTTATCTGAAGATGACACAGAAAAAATGACTCGTCACACTGGTAATTTCGTTAGTTGTAGGGATGCAATAGAATCTCGGAACCCTGAAGCACTAAGAATATATTTCTTATCGTCACACTATCGTAGCCCTTTGACTTACAGTGATGATGGGCTAGATTCTGCGGAACGTTCTCGTCAAAGATTGATCAACTCCTTGAGAGAGGAGGCAAGTACTAAGAACGTGGACGAAGTATTATCTGCCGATGACCATAAAAGTAGGTTCATTACAGCCATGGATGATGACTTAAATACACCGCAAGCGCTGGCTTCTCTATTTGATTTAGCGAGAGACATCAATCGTTCCAAGGAACAAGGAATTTCTGTTTCTACAGCCCAGTCAGTCTTAAAGGAATTAGCATTAGTCCTCGGATTGTCTCTGGAAGAAGATTTGAGTTCATCTACCGGTGATGCTGCACCATTCATAGATCTACTCGTACAGATTAGAAGCCAACTTAGAGATGAAAAGCAGTGGGCACTAGGGGATTCCATCAGAGATCAACTGCAAGCACTGGGCGTGAACCTAGAAGATGCTGCTGGAGGCACTAAGTGGAGAATGGTCCCTAGGGGATAATCACTTGATAACCGCTTCTGCTATCGAAAAATTCCAATCTGTTGTTGGTGTCGATAATTTTCTCTTAGATGAAGAAAGCTTGTTTAGATATTCTTTAGATGCTTATCGGGTGTGGTCGAGTCAAGGTAGATTTTCGACTAATAAAAAGGTTTCAGCTGTTGTAAAACCCTTGGATACCCAAGAAATAGTAAAAGTAGTAAAGATAGCCAACCAAGAAAAGATACCTCTAATCCCTTTTGGTTCTGGAACAGGTGTAATGGGTGCTATAAACCCTGTGCCAGGAAGTGTATGTGTGGATTTGAAGCGTATGAAAAGTATATTGGATATTGACCCTGTTTCATTAACTGTAACGGCACAATCTGGAGTTATATTGGCTCAATTGAATGAGAGTCTGTCTAAACGAGATTTGATGTTGGGACATGACCCATATAGTTTACCAATAGCTACCGTTGGAGGAGCAATCTCTACGAATGGAGTAGGCTATCGGGCGGCAAAATACGGCTCAATGGGCGACCAGGTATTGGGATTGCAAGTAGTACTGCCAAATGGCGAAATATTGGAAACCAGATCTGTTGAAAAGACTTCAGTGGGTCCAGGGTTCCAATATTTATTTATAGGGACTGAAGGAGTGTTTGGTTTTATAACCGAGGCTACTTTAAAGGTTTTTCGTATACCAGAATTCAGGGTTTTCAAAACTTATTCATTTGATAACTTCGAAAACGGATTTAATGCAATGAACGAAATGTTTTCAATTGGACTAAAGCCGTCATTATCAGATCTGACTGAAGAATGTTCAGATATAAATAATTCCAATCAAACAAAAGGTCAATATAGTACTAATTTGTTTTTAGTATTTGAAGGATATTGTGAAGAAGTTAAGGCTCAACTGAGTAGAGTTCCGGATATATGCTCGCAATATGGAGGAGCAGATGTTGGGCCGTCTATGTCCGAAAACTATTGGGATAAAAGGCATGATTCTGCTTATAGATTCAGAGATAACTACATCGAAAAATCGGTTGATGATTGGCCAATTGCCAACCGGAATCGTGTAGTAGCTTATCCTCATGTTGCTTTACCGGCATCAAAAGTGTTGGAATATCGTCGATTAGCCGAACAAATCGTTTTAGAGTTCCAGATGGAAATAACGGAATATTCTTGCTGGACTAATCCCGGGCTTTTTTCCCTGATGTTGGTTAAGACTGTAGTAGATTGGAATAAAGACGTAGCAGATTTGGATATCGTGTTAGATAAACTACTTATTTTGGCTCAAGACCTTGGAGGAACTATGGAATATGTGCATGGCGTTGGATCAAAATTGTCCCATTTGGTCCCTAGAGAACTTGGGTATGGGCTAGAGATAATGAGGAAAATTAAATCATCAATAGACCCAGAAAACATTATGAATCCAAATAACTTAGGTATCTAGGTTTATAAAGACAATCATACCTTTTTGTTTTCTATTCGCACCGCTGTCCCATATGCTAAGATTTCCGCTGCTCCACCCATGACCATAGATGTCATGAATCTCATACCGATTATTGCATTCGCACCTTTGTCTTCTGCTCGCTGTTCTAGTCTTTTTAGCGCTTGTTCTCTTGATTGTGCCAGTAACTTAGTGTATTCCAAGACTTCACCACCCACCAAATTGCGAATTCCAGCCATGATATCGCGCCCTATATGTCTTGCTCTTATGGAACTGGCACTTATTAGTCCAAATGTTTCCACAATTTCAAAATCCTGTATTTGTTCAGTAGTTGTAATAATCAATTGTTTTTATCCTCGTCAATATCTTCCAAGTCTAATCAATTGTTTTTATCCTCGTCAATGTCTTCCAAGTCTCGGCCCGACATTCTGTCTGAAATAGCTGCATATAGAAGGAATCCGAACCCGACAAATAGTGCTAGTAATGCTAATCGTAGAATGATTGGTATAGGTGCTAGAACAAGGAATCTTATGGAGTGGAATAGCCAGTAGACTAAAACACCAGCTGTTCCGAGAGCCAATATAGAAAATCCCAGTTTTATCATCAACTATCCTTTCAAGTGGGGATAGTAGTTTCTGTTATGTTTTAAAACATCCAATCCGGTCTCACGGCACTGAATATGGCGAGTAGAGTGAAAAGAACTGCCAAGACTATTGTGAATTGGAAAAGTGTTTTTTCTATGCCTCTACGAGTACGAAATGACGCTTGTCCAGAACCGAAGAAGCCCGATCCTTGTCCCTTGATTTGGAACAGTATTACTGCAATTAGCAGTAAGGAGACCATTATTTGAGATACGAAAAGAAATGAATCCATCAGTTTTAACTCTTATTTTTTAGATTTTCCAATAACATTGTGTTTATTATAGCAGGGTTGGCTCTCCCTCGCGTTTCTTTCATTACTTGCCCAAGTAAATACTTTATTGCCGTGTCTTTACCTCCGACAAAATCGTTTACAGCTTGTTCATTGGTATCTATAATCTTGGCCACAGCTTTTTCCAAAAAATCCTTGTCATTAAGTTGGGTTAAGCCTCTACTATTTGCTACTTCATAAGGGTCTGATCCCGATATGAATATCTCCTCGAAAACCTCTTTAGCCGCTGGTCCACCAATCGTACCGGACTCCACAAGGTCAGTAAATTGTCTTAACAATAGTGGGGTTATTTTCAAATCAATTATATCCATATTGGATGCATTCATCAGTCCTGACATATCTCCTAACATCCAGTTTGATATGGACTTTGCCTTAGAGGCTATTTTAGGTTGTTCTATTTCTTTGGCGCTCATACTTTTTTCGAAATAGTCTGCCATAGTTTTTGAAGATGTGAGTAAGGCAGCGTCATAACTGGGCAATTCATAGTAGCCAATAAACCTGTTTCTTTTTGCCTCTGGTAGTTCAGGTAGGTTTGTTCTTAATTCGTTGACCCATTTGGATTCTATGGGTATTGGGGGTATATCCGGTTCAGGGAAATAACGATAATCATGTGCGAACTCTTTGCTTCTCTGGGATACAGTTATTCCTCTTTCTTCAGACCAACCTCTAGTTTCTTGTACGACTTTACCCCCCTCCTCTACGACCTGAATTTGCCTGTTGATCTCATATTCTAGGGCTCTATAAACAGATCTAAAGCTGTTCATGTTTTTGATCTCTGTACGTGTAAAGAGATCGGAACTATTTTTGGGACGAATACTTATGTTAGCATCACATCTAAAACTTCCGTCTTCCATGTTTCCGGTGGAAACTCCCAAATACTGAAATAGGGATCTCAGGTTCAATAGATACTCTCTGGCTTCTTCTGGCGAACTCATGTCGGGTTCGCTCACGGTTTCCATTAGAGGCACGCCCGAACGATTTACATCCACAAGACTATATCTATTACTTTGATCTTTATTAATATGTTGGAGTTTAGCGACATCTTCTTCTAGATGTACTCTAGTAATACCAATTTTCTTTTCATGACCGTTAACATTAATTGTTAGGTTGCCACCTGAGGATATTGGGTTATCGTATTGGGATATCTGGTAACCTTTCATTAAATCCGGGTATGGATAATTCTTCCTATGAAATTGAGCCATTGAGGATATTTCCCCGTTCAAAGCTAAACCTGTCATGATGACGAACTCAACGGCTTTTTTGTTTACTACTGGAAGAGAACCTGGCAGCGCTAGACATACAGGGCACACTACGGTATTTGGTTCCGAATCTATGTAGATGCACGGACACGAGCAAAACATTTTGCTTTTTGTTAAGAGTTGAGCATGAACCTCAAGCCCAATTACTGGTTCGTATTTATCTTTGTCTTCCATGGGCACCGATATTTATCAGCTTTCCGATGATTTAATATTCTTGGAGCAGCGGTTAGTATATCAAACGGATAATATCCTATCAAGGAAATATTGAGCAGGTAGTTCTTAATAGGGATCTGATAATGCTTTGGTCTCTGCATCTCTTAAAAAGAGGCTTAATTCGTATCAAGATTCACACATTGTGCAACTTTGATGTATAATGCAAAGGAAATGCATTTTGCATTAGGTAAGGGACATCGAGAGGCAAGTAGTTTTTAATTCAACAAAATAAGAGGCGCCATATGAGTCAATCAAAAATTAATGAGATAGGTATACTACCAGTACTACAAGACGAACTCGATACATTTGAGGATGTAGTAGGAGATTTTATCAAAGGGGATTGGGATCCTATAGCATTTCAAGCATTTAGATTGAGACAGGGTGTTTACGGACAGAGACAACCAGATGTTCATATGCTTAGAGTTAAATTGCCAGTAGGAGAGATTTTTTCCGAACAACTAGAGGTGTTGGGGGAAGTCGCAAGAGAATTCACACCTTTGAACAAGGGACACGTTACTACTAGGGAAAATATGCAATTTCACTTTGTCCCAATCGAAAGAGTTGGAGCGGCTCTACAAGTTTTGGGTAAGGTTGGTCTGTCAACTAGAGAAGCATGTGGCAACACGGTCAGGAATGTGGCTGGGTGCCCCATAGCAGGTGTTTGTTCTGATGAACCATTCGACACAACTCCTTATGCAGGTGCTTTTGCGAGATATTTTTTGAGGCATCCTGTGACGCAAGGTATGCCTAGAAAGATTAAGAGTGCTTTTTCAGGTTGTGAGAAAGATTGTGCCATAACCAGTATTCACGATATAGGTTTTATACCCAAGACTAGGGAAACGAATGGTGTCGTGGAAAGAGGATTCAAGGTAGTTGTCGGAGGCGGTCTTGCCATAATGCCTAGAATAGCACCAACTTTGTACGAATTTGTGTCAGTTAATGATTATTTAAGAATCAGCGAGGCAGTATTAAGAGTATTCGACGCATCCGATGAATTGCGTAAAAATCGAATGAAGGCCAGAATAAAATTTCTCATAGATAGAGTGGGCATTGATGATTTCAGGGAAATGGTTGAGGAAGAATTAAAGAAACCATGGGCTGATAAAAGCTTTGATCCAACTCCATTCTTATATGTTCAGAATGAAGAAGAAGAAGCACTGGAACGAGGTTCAGGTAGTCCATCCACTCTTCCAAATGAGGACAAAGCTGATTTTGAGCTATGGCGTGATACAAATGTTATGCCACAAAGACAAAATGGATATAGTGTAGTTCTTATAAAAGTTCCTCAGGGTGATATAAGTGAAGATCAATTTCCATTACTGGCCAAGATAGCAGATAGATACTCTTTGGGCAAAGTTCGTTTAACACAGCAACAGAATGTGGCACTTAGATGGGTTTCGAATGAAGCACTCTACGAACTTTGGAAAGATCTTAAAGAAGCGTCACTTGGGGGAAGTGAAGTTAACACTATAACGGATGTTACTTCATGTCCTGGAACAGATAGCTGTAAATTGGGCATTACATCTTCCATGGGGCTCGGGAAAGCTATAATGGAGGGTTTGGAAGAAATTGATTTGTCTGACCCTCTTGTCAAGAGGTTGCACATCAAAATGAGCGGCTGTCCAAATTCATGTGGGCAGCACCACCTCGCTAATATAGGATTTCATGGGGCTTCATTGAAGGGAGATAAAGGCAATCAGGTGCCTGCATATGAAATGTTCGTTGGAGGTAGCTACCAAGATATGAGTAGTCAGACCGATGCACGTATTGGTTTGAGACCTAAAGGTAAAGTTCCAGCGAAAAGAGTACCAATTGTTATAAAAAAGGTGTTGGAATATTATCAGGCTAATCGAGTGGAGTCCGAAGAATTCAATAATTTTGTTGATAGGGTGGGAGTAGAGCCATTTGAGGAGATAATGACAAGCCTCAGGGACACCGGTCCACTCAACAGAGATAATATAGATACATATATGGACTGGAACAAAACGGTACTTTACAAGGTCGAAAGAGGCGAGGGGGAGTGCGCAATATAGCTGACAAAATAGACTGGGTTTATCTAGATTTGTTGGTAACGTAGCTCAACTCTTACGGCTTATTCCATCTACTGAATTTTCTGGTGAATTTGTTTATGACATTGTCTTTTGGGTCAGATTCAATGATCCTGCCCCGCCATCTTCTTTCATAACTGGATGTTCGGTCGGATAAATTTAATCCAAATTTCATTATTAATATTACCAACACTATCCATAAAGCTGCGCTAAAGACACCTGGCAACATCGTGGTAAGGACTATCAATGATACTGTTGATAACAATACTGTAAACAGCCTGTTTCTTGGATTTACTAGTAAGGAACCAATTAAACTTACGATTTGGGATAGGCGATTATTAATTAAATTTGCCAATTGTGTGACTGTTGAATGTTTTTTATCTGTATGCAAATCTGGTCTATCTTTTAACAGCTGTTCTATTTCACGTTCATACTTATTTGGCATAGTTATAATAAACCTTAGGATGGTTTCATTATACTTGTTTCCCTGTGGAGCTTAAAGGTAGTGCGCTCTAATGCTATTATCATTCTTGACAGCAGGTTGTCTGACAACTATAATCGCTTTCGCTTGTAATATATGACTGATTGTGGCTATGTGATATGCGTTTTAACCTGTCTCAATTATTAAAAGAAAGTGTTGGGGCGCAACGCGTCTATTCTTTTTCAGACACGTTTGAACTAATACCTGTAACTGGGGCTGGCATTGTCAAGGGTGATATAATTGTCACTAGAATTGACAAGGGAGTTTGGGTTTCAGGAAAGATTGAAACTAACGTTTCGTTGGAATGCGGTAGATGTGTAGAACTCTGTGATAGGGAATTAGCCTTTGAGTTTAGTGAGGAATACCTCCAAACCGTAGATATGGAGAATAATCTGGAGCTGAACGACCAAGACAGACTGGATATAGAAGAGGGTAAATTTACGTTGGATGGAGATCACACACTTGATCTTGCCGAAACTATAAGGCAATATGCTATTATAAATATTCCTATTAATCCACTTTGTAGCGAAAACTGTTCTGGTATCTGTGGTGTTTGTGGTGTTAATCTGAATCTTAATAAATGTTTCTGTGTGGACAGGGGTGACGTTAGATGGAGTCCACTAAGAAACTTCCTTGGAGTAAACAAAGATATTTAAATGGAGATATTAGTATGGGAGCTTTACCAAAGAAGAAGAGAACTAGGGCTAGAATAGGCAATCGACAATCCTCTTATGTTATGAAAACACCTTCGGTCGGCAGGTGTTCTCAATGCCAAAGTCCTGTGAGGCCGCATCATATGTGTTCCTCATGTGGTTATTACAATGGCAGAGAAGTAATAACAAAGACTGAAACACCAACTGGCTCGGAAAGCAATTAAAAGGTTTCAGATTTTATAGTCGAGGTGCGTTTTGAGTAGCAATTCTGTGAATACTGCAAGATATGCATTTGTGTTTCCAGGCCAAGGGGCTCAACAGGTAGGTATGGGATTGGATTTGATGGCTTCATCCAGAGCAGCGAAGTTGGTATTTGATGAAGTTGACGAAGCTCTTGGTATAAACCTGTCAAAAATAGTGTTTGAAGGACCAGAAGAGGATTTGAAGAACACTATGAATACTCAACCAGCCATATTAACTATGAGCATAGCTTGTTTAAGGGCAATGGAAGAGATATTAGGAGAACGTATGCCTTCCCCGTCTTTCGTAGCTGGACATAGTTTAGGCCAGTATACGGCGTTGATTGCTAGCAAATCTATGACTCTTTCTACCGCTGCAGTATTGGTTAGGGAGCGGGGTAGATTAATGCAATACGCGTCTGAATTGAGTAGTGGTGGAATGGCAGCTTTGATAGGAATGGAAGATTCAGTTATAGAAGATATTTGCTCAGAGACTGGTACAGAGATATCAAACCTCAATGCTCCGGGGCAAACTGTTATAAGTGGTTCCTCTCAAGCCATTGAGAAAGCTGTTACTTTAGCTACAGAAAGAGGAGCGAGGAGAGCTATACCACTTCCTGTGGCTGGAGCTTTTCACTCTCAACTTATGAAGCCGGCTCAAGAAGGGTTGGATGTGGCAATAGATAATGCAGTTTTAAGCGATCCACAAATACCGATAATAG
>Ga0310344_10003424_pt1 | contig 11785 bp, 8 predicted proteins | sample HC15DNA20200_MG_FD_203801 | JGI IMG/M metagenome (GOLD analysis project Ga0310344, IMG submission 203801) | Marine microbial communities from station ALOHA, North Pacific Subtropical Gyre - HC15-DNA-20-200_MG | ecosystem: Environmental > Aquatic > Marine > Oceanic | place: Pacific Ocean: North... | reverse complement strand
GTGTGTATGCCTTTGGGTCAAGTTTTTTGTTGTCGCGAATAAGGCTTGAGAGTTCCCCTGTGGAATATAAGTGGTTTATCGCTTTACCTGTTGAAAGTTTATTATGAGGCCAAATTTGCATGATTGGTTTGTATCTGTTCATGAAATTATTTACAAGGGGGACTTGGTGGGTCTGGTACAAATTTGAGGTCATTTCCAATTCTATTTCAAGGTGCTTGATTGTATTATTTCTGACGTAGTATTTGCAGGAATCAATTGCCAGTTCGGCAAATTTCCTAGGAGAGTCATCGATAGTATCAATAGCAATGTCTTTTTTTGTGCGGTGGGTGTCACGTTTCTGGATTACCAGAAGCTGCATATTAGTGATTGTGGCAATGGGGTTGTCCTGTACGAAGAAATGTTTTTCGTATGGGATCATGACTCCCTCATCCTTCAGTTTAGAATGTATGTTTTCCAAAGATGCTTGTGACCATGGCTCTTCGATTTCCATGCGGTTGATCCCGCCCCATTGATTTGGCTGATCCAATCCCTTAAGAGTGATGAATGTTTGATCATTCAGGATCCTGATACGAAGAGCGAAATGATGGGCTTTGAGTGAAGATTCCTCAGTGTCAAGATATATATCCTCTATATTTTGTTGCTGGATTGGAGAAAATAGATATTCCCCAATGCTTTTTAGTGATTTGATTTTGGCTAAAACATCATCATCGCTACCTGATGTAATGATGAACGTGACTTCGGATTCGAGCATATTTTTACTCTTCTGCTCACGGTATCAATCGATTGCTATATATAGATAGACACTAGAACCATTTTCGTGAAAAATTTGGTTATCTGCTGGAGTCTTGTAGAAGGGTTAATTCATCTTCAAAAGACACGAATAGGTCTTCGAGATATTCTCGCAGAGAATCTATCTTAACTTCCTCAATTATTTCGCTTGCAAATGCTTTAATCAACATTCGACGTGCAGTGAGCAGATCGATGCCACGACTTTGCATATAGAACACAGAATTGTCGTCCATGTGTCCGGCCGTTGCTCCATGTCCACATATCACATCATCTGCATATATAAAGAGCGCTGGTTTGCTGTCTACCTCTGCTTCTCGTGACAGTAATAGGTTTTTGTCTTTTTGTTGCGCATCTGTTTTCATTGCACCTCTTTGCACTGTCACTGTTCCACCGAAGATTGCCCTCGAGCTCCCGTCAAGAATCCCTTTGTAATACAAGCGACTGGTTGTATGGGGCTCAATGTGCTCAATGTTAATGTAATTATCAATGTGTTGGGATCCGGTCGTCATGTAAAGCCCATTGAGGTTACAGGTCGATTGAGGTGCTGCCAATGTTGAGGTTAAATTGTGGCGTCCTAAGGCTGCTCCTTTTTGCAAGGATGTTGATGAGAATGTCGACGCTTTTTCTTGGTGGACTACCGTTGTGCCTATGTGAAAAGAATCAGGGTTGTCTAGCAACAGCCGGTAATGGTCAACTCGGGATTCTTCACCGATCACGATTTCAGTGACATTATTTGTGAAGTACTTGGCTTTAGGTGTCCCGACGTAGCTTTCGATCAGTGTCGTTTCACTGAATTCTTCTGTGACAATTAATGTGCGTGGGTGAGAAATCGTTGGGTCCGTTTCGCTCGTTGAAAAATAGATTACGTGGATTGGATCTTGTGAAGCAATCCCTTTGGGTATATAGATGAAGGCTCCATCATTGATAAAAGCTGTATTTAACGAGACAAACGGATCATCGTCAGGGGGAATATATTTACCTAAATGCCGTTCGATAATTTGGCCGTGTGATCCGAGAGCGTCTTTGATGTTTGTGATCTGAATTCCATCATTTGGATTTTGTGTAGATAGTGATGATGAATAGACGCCGTTTATGAAAACGAGTGTGGACCAATTTTTATTCAGGTGTGATGAATCAAGGAGGTCTTTTTCCGTGATTGACGTTATTAGATCTTCTGATGAATTTGCAAAAGCAGTGTTCGATATATCACGGACATCTGTATATTTCCATGACTCATTTCCACGTCGACCGGTGGGTAAACCATTAGTGCGATAATTTGTAAATGCATCAGCCCGTTTCTGGTTTAGCCAATTAGGTTGTGTGCTTGTCATCATGCTATTAAAAGAATCAAAATGTTCGATAAAAGCAATTTCAGATGCGGCAATCTTACTCATTTTTAACTTGCACTTTCTCCACTTGTTTCACTCACGGGCGGTGTGGTTTCACGAAGCCAATCGTATCCTTTGTTCTCCAATTCTAGAGCCAGTTTATGATCTCCTGATTTAGCTATTTTCCCATCGATTAATACGTGGACAAAATCCGGTGATATGTAATTAAGAAGGCGTTGATAATGTGTCACCAGTATCACTGATTTCTCAGGATCTTGTAGACGATTTACACCATCAGCAACGGTTTTGAGAGCGTCTATATCCAGACCCGAATCTGTTTCATCAAGGAGCGCGAGCTGTGGTTCTAGTAGAGCCATTTGCAAAATCTCACTGCGTTTTTTTTCGCCACCAGAAAATCCTTCGTTGACGTTTCGACGCATGAGATCAGGATTTATTTCTACGAGGTCCCCTTTTTCTTTTAGAAGTTGGTTGAATGCGCGAATATCTATCTGGTCTTCACCTTTATGTTCGCGAATTGCGTCAAGTGCGGCTTTCAAAAATTGATTGTAACGGACTCCTGGTAGTTCTACGGGGTATTGCATGGCGAGAAAAACCCCTTCTCGCGCTCTTACGTCAGGCTCCATTGACAAGAGGTTTTTTCCATCAAGAAGTACCTCACCCTTCGTAACCGTGTACTCCGGCCTTCCTGCTAGTACATTCGCGAAGGTACTTTTTCCAGAACCATTTGGTCCCATTATGGCGTGTGTTTCGCCCTTCTTAACTGTAAAATTAATACCGCGCAGTATTTCGATTTCACCGACTGACGCGTGCAGATCATGCACTTCTAGCATCTCTTACTATCTCCTTTTACCTAAAAACAAAGAGGTTTCTTGGCATTTGGTTTCATATATCGTTTCCATGGGTTGATGGTGTCAGATAAAGAATTTGTTTTTTTGTTACCCAACCGTGAAGTCTATTCCTGGCTGTGTCACGTATTCTTTTTACCAGTCAATGGGTGATAAATTGGTATGGTGAAACTAGCCTACAGTCCCTTCCAGACTTACTCTGAGTAAATTACCTGCCTCCACAGCGAATTCAAATGGTAATTCCTTAAAAATGTCCCTGCAAAATCCGTTGATGATCATGTAATTTGATTCTTCAGCTGAGACTCCGCGTTGCATGCAGTAAAAGAGTTGATCGTCGCTTACCTTAGAAGTGGTAGCTTCATGTTCAATTTGAGCGGTGGGGTTTTTGACTTCAATGTATGGAACAGTATGAGCACCGCATTGGTCTCCAATCAAAAGTGAATCGCATTGGGTAAAGTTTTTTGCTCCTTCGGCGGAGGGCATTATTTTGACTAGACCGCGGTACGTATTTTCTGCCTTTCCGGCAGATATGCCCTTTGCGATAATTGTGCTACGAGTGTTTTTACCAATATGCGTCATCTTTGTTCCTGTGTCAGCTTGTTGGTGGTTATTTACCAAAGCAACCGAATAGAACTCACCTGATGAGTTGTCTCCTTGTAAGATCACGCTTGGATATTTCCACGTAATTGCTGAGCCAGTTTCCACTTGAGTCCAAGAGATTTTTGAGTTTATTCCTTGGGCTTTACCTCTTTTTGTTACGAAGTTATACACGCCGCCTTGGCCATCCTTGTCGCCCGGGTACCAATTTTGCAGTGTAGAGTATTTAATTTCCGCGTCATCAAGTGCCACAAGTTCAACAACCGCAGCATGTAACTGGCTTTTCTTCCGGATGGGTGCGGTACAGCCTTCAAGGTAACTGACATAGCTTCCTTTGTCTGCGATAATCAAAGTTCTTTCGAATTGTCCCGAGTCCGCCTCATTAATTCGAAAATAGGTCATTAATTCCATTGGACAACGAACGCCTGGTGGAATGTATGCAAACGAGCCATCACTAAATACTGCTGAATTCAAAGTAGCAAAAAAGTTGTCACTGTACGGGACAACAGTTCCTAAGTATTTCTTTATCAATTCAGGGTGATTTTGAATAGCTTCTGAAAATGAGCAAAAAATGATCCCTAATTCTTCAAGTTTTTCTTTGAATGTGGTGGTTACTGAACTACTATCCATCACTGCGTCTACCGCGACCCCCGCTAGTGCCTCTCTTTCATTCAATGGGATACCCAATTTTTCAAATGCTTGCAGCATTTCTGGGTCTACTTCATCGAGGCTTTTGGGTCGGTCTTTGTCTTTCGTTAGGGGAGAGGCGTAATAAATTATGTCTTGATAATCTATTGATGGGTATTCAACATTAGCCCACTCTGGCTCCTCATCTCGCATTTTTTCCCATAGACGAAATGCGCGTAGCCTCCATTCCAGCATCCATGGGGGCTCACTTTTCTTTTCAGAGATTAGCCGTACAATGTCTTCATTCAGGCCTTTAGGAGCGACATCTGAATCAACATCGATAGTAAATCCCCATTTGTACTCTTGATCATCTATCTTTGATTGGCGTGAGATTACGTTAGGGTTATTCGGGTTGGTCATACCTAGCTTTTGTCCTTTTACTTGTCCGCCCGCGAGTTTTTATCAGTTTGATTATAAAAACCCATAAATGCGCCGTCAACATAAAAGTACGATCTTTCACAATAAATATTCAATCCACTCTTGTTTGGTGAACTCTTTAGAAATGGATTTGATTGGAAATACCTATATATAATGACTACGGATGAGTTTTGAGGCATCACTATAAGTTTGATGGTTCAATACCCTATATAGTTAATTAATGTTGGAATTTTAAATACTCTAAAGTTTTCACCTAATGTGATTGGAGGTTGAGGATATGGTTATTACCGCCAGTAAATTGGACGCTGCATTTAATCCCAAGACTATAGCGATCGTTGGTGCAAAGAAATCAGCCAATTATAGCTGGTTACGTAATATGGACACATTTAAAGGGCGGGTGTATTCCGTACAAGTTGATCCTGATGAGATTCCCGGTATTGAAGAACTTGGTATTCCGAATTATAAAACGATTAGCGAGATTCCAGATGAAATAGATTTCGTAGTGATTGCCGTGCCACGGAATGTGGTACCAATTGTATTAAGTGATGCATTGAATAAAGGGGTGAAAAACATACATGTCTTTTCTTCTGGCTTCGCTGAGTCTGGTGAAACAGAAGCCATAGAACTACAAACAAAAATTGCAAATATGGCCTATGACGCTGATGTTGTTTTAGTCGGCCCCAATTGTATGGGTATTTTCAATCCTTCTGTGGGGATGCGCTTCAATCAAGGTCAAAAGATTAACGAACCAGGGAATGTAACGTTTCTTTCTCAAAGCGGCGGCCATGCAGGAACTCTAGTTGAGGCTGCTCAAGCTAACGGAATTGGGATTAACAAAACAATTAGTTTTGGCAATGCTGCAGTTTTAGATAGCCCGGATTTACTTGAGTATTTTGCGCAAGATCAACTGACAGAAATAATCACTATGTATGTTGAAGGGCCTCGTGATCCGCGACGATTTTTTGAAGTTTTGAAGGATGTTTGCAAAATCAAGCCCGTAGTTCTTTGGAAAGGTGGCCAGACCGAAGATGGGAAGCGTGCGTCAGCATCACATACAGGCTCTTTAACTGGTTCATCTGAGGTTTGGGATACGGTGATTAGGCAGAGCGGCGCAATTCGCGCTGATTCGCTTACTGAAGCGATTGATATTACCAAGGCCTTCGTTTATCTTGCACCAACAACAAATAGGAATATTGGCATTATAGGTGGTACTGGAGGGCAGTCAGTTTCAATGGCTGACGCGTTTGCGAAAAACAATATGCCAGTGCCACGTCTTTCCCACGATTCATTGGCAAGTCTGGCTGGTTTTTTTCAGTTGGTTGGGGCAGCCTACTATAATCCAATCGATATAGGTGGATTGAATCGCCCCATGTTGTCAACCATTGTAGAGACTTTATTTGGTGATCCCCAGATTGGCAGTGTCGGGATTCAAATGGGATCAGGATTGCTGCAGGGTGATCGTGAGGATGGTTTAGGACAAATAGAACTGTATGAATCTGTGCGAGACAAATCCGGCAAGCCCGCGTTTGTAATATATCAGGCAGCTAACCCTTATGAAGAAGGCGATGCTTTAAACGAATTAGATATAATCCTTCGGCAAAAGGGATTCCCAAGTTTTCCTGATCCTGATCGTGCAGCGAAAGCTATTAACAAGATTGTTAGTTATCATAGTTTTAAGAGCCAAGCGGTCTAAAAACTTAATGATTTATTAGGTTTTGAATAGAATACTAGTCGCGTAACGTCAATTTGCGCCTTGCTACCCAAATCATTTGTTTGCTTCGAGCATCAAATGGCGAACGATCAAATTCTCCGTAGCACGTTTCTTCCTCAAATCCCGCAAACCGAAAAAGTGCTCTAATTTGTTCTGGATAAATATAGTGGACAAATACACTCTGTTGTCTGGGCTCTCTCTCATTTCCTTCAGAAAAATGCTCACTAATCGCCACCGTTGTTTCATAAATTTGTCCCTTCCCTTTGATTTTCTTGTGGCTGATTATATTCAAATGAGCACTATTTGAGTTCGAATCGTTTCTTTGTTCGCCCCTTTGTATTACTCCGATAGTGCCATCTTCATTGGCTGTATCAAAGATTAACAAACCGTCTATCTTAAGGTTGTTGTGGATTGATCTTAAACACGATCGCTGCTCTTGGGGAGATAAAAGCAACTGAAAAGTTCGCGCAGGGATAATAACAGCATCAAACTTTCTCTCTAAAGAAAAATCTCTCATATCTCCCTGAACTAGTCGCAGTGGTCCCCGTAAGCTGCCTGCCTGTTCTCTGTTTTTACGTAATTCTCGTAGCATATCAGGTGAATTGTCGATACCGGTGACATCAAAGCCATGTTTGGCTAAGGCGATTGTAACGCGACCTGTTCCGCAGCCCAATTCAAGGACCGAACGACCAACTCGGTTGATCTCTTCAATGTAGAAAGCTATATCCGGACTGCCATTAGCGTATAAAATGTCATAGAATTCGGCCCACTTGGACCAATCATTGCCTTCTGTGAAATCATGATCTTGCATTAACTTAAATAATTCTCTCGGACATGGGTCGACAGCTCTTTTGGGCATTAATGTCGTTCATCATATATCACTTAGGATTTTTAGAGCATCTCTTAATTGTTCCTCAAATGGTAAATCATTTGGATTCACCAGAGAATCTATAGCTTTCCGGGCTTCGTCGGAAGAATATCCGAGGTTTGTAAGAGCATCAAATAGATCTTGCCGTTCCGTTTGGTTTTTGCCGTTTATTCCAGTGGATCCCGTGTACACGTCGAACTTACCTCTTAATTCAACGATCACGCGTTCTGCTGCCCGTGCTCCAATGCCCGGTGCTTCCTTGAGCACTGTTTGATTATCTTCTTGAATCGCTTGCACGAGTGTTTCCAGACCAAGCGTCGAAATTAATGACAACGCTGCCTTAGGTCCTATACCAGAAATACTCAACAATAGAGTAAAGACATCTCTATCATCGGTGGTGTTAAAGCCATAAAGTGAGAGGACACCATCTCTGGTGTATAGGTGGGTATGAAGAGCGGTATTCTGTCCTATTGGCGAGTTTTTCTCCGCTAAGTTACTTGGAACAGCAACACGTAAACTCACCCCAGCTGGTATCTGGACCTCCAGCCAATCTTCCCCTTTATTTCTAATGACGCCTTCTATTAATGTAATCATCTAAAATTGTTGTTTTTTTGAATAACACTTTCCCTATGTGATCGACAATTAATCTCGCTTAGGTATGATCTTGATTTCTCTGACTTATTTTTCCAAGCTATATAGACCTCAGGTGGATTTGTTTTTGCTATCATGAACACGGACAACTATAGCATTTTAGCGTACGAAAAATTCAGTCCGTGGAAGGCGATATAATGCCGTCTTTAATTCAACTTTTAACCAAGACTGGTGTTGGTTCTCGAAGATATTGTTTTGAACTAATTAAAAACGGTAACGTTCGAGTGAATGGTAGAGAGCAATTATCAGCAGCGACTCTGATTGATTTTGCTTCAGATCAAGTAGAAGTCAATGGACGATTGATTGATGATGTTCAGCCATTGGTGTATATGAAATTAAATAAACCGGTTGGTGTTGTGTCGACCACATCGGATGATGTGGGACGTTCGACCGTTCTTGATTTTGTTCCGGAGCGTTTTCGCAAGCTCCGGTTATACCCTGTGGGAAGATTGGATGTGGATACTTCTGGATTGGTTTTGCTCACCAATGATGGTGATTTAGCTAACCGTTTAACCCATCCAAGGTTTGAAGTTGAAAAAGAGTATTATGCGCTAATCGATGCGGAACTTACTGATAGGCAACTCCACGCGCTGGAGGATGGTGTCATGGTTCAGGGTATTAAAACTTCCCGGGCTAAAGTAAAAAGAATGGTTAATCGTGATGCCCCTTGGTACAGTTTGATTATTCATGAAGGTCGTAAACATCAAGTTCGTAATATGTTCCGTGCGGTTGGCTGCGAAGTACACAATCTTAAACGAGTACGCATCAGAAATCTTCTGCTGGGCTCCCTAAAATCAGGAAAGGTTCTTGAGTTGACAGGTGATGAATATCAAAACCTTTCCAGCGCGATCTCGCCAAACCCTCGTTTACCGAAAAAGGCAAGGCTATACAAGAGCCCACAATTCAAGCCTCGCTTAAGATTGCGGAAGAAATAATTCTGGTGCCAGCGGTTTTATTTACGAGACTTCAGGAAAACTGAATATCATTTTTTGGTGTCTAACTGGGTCATTCAAGATTCTGATTCAGTTATTAAAAGCTGGTCAGTTTGTTATAGCGAACTTCATTTATGTGGCAAAGCGCAATTCCTAAAGCATCCGAAGCGTCATCAGAATCTGGTTGATTATTCAGGTGTAATTCAATTGAAACCATCGTTCGAATTTGGTCCTTATTGCTTCTACCGTATCCGGTGACTGCCATTTTGATTTTAGTTGGAGAGTATTGGTGTATAGGGATATTGAATTCAGCGGCTGAGATCAAGCTGATTCCTCGAGCTTCGGCAATTGCCAAAGCACTTTTCACGTTTTTCCCCACAAAAGGATCTTCTACACAGATTTCATCGGGTTTCCATCTGGGTAGTAATTCAAGTAGTTTTTTGTGGATTGATAATAAGCGTTTAGCTTTAGTATCCGACCGTCGTGCTTTAAAGGTTCCGAAGTCTATAACCGTGATCTCATCGTCAATTAAGTCCAAAACGCCGTAGCCCATTGATATCGTTCCGGGGTCAAGACCAAGGACACGCATATCCAAAAACCTTTTCTAGCGCCTATTACACCGTTAAGCTTCTGTAGAGTTGGGGTAATCTTTCGGGAAGGGATGCTACGTCTTCTAAGACCTCATAAGCCATATCTCCACACATTTCTTTCATGTAATCATGGCCCGAACGGTCAACTGTGAGGCAAAAAGGTGTAATACCAAGTGTCTTGGCTTCAAGTAATGCTTTGTGGGTATCTTGAACTGCATACTCCTTGTCAACACCTTCCCTGCTATAGCCTCGGTCTTGTGGCCGGCCATCACTGATCAAGAACAAAAGTTTTGTTTTTGCGGGTACATCTTTTAGCTTAGACGTTGCGTGTCTAATGGCTGGGCCCATCCGAGTTGCGTGAAGCGGTGAGATACCATCTATTCGTTGTGGTACTGCATTCGTAAAGGTTTCATCAATGTCTTTAATTGTATAAAATTCTACGTTTTCCCTACCGTATCCAGAAAATCCATGTATTCCGTACATATCTCCTGTTGTTTCTAGGGCACGTATTAGTAGCACGGTACTTTCGCGCTCGATATCGATAATCCGTTTATAATTTCTCTTCGCAGCTTCACGCCTCGCGCGTAACCAAAATAAGTATTCTCGTGGATCATCGGGGATGTCTTTCCATTCATCGTCATCACGAGCTTTTTCGTCTATGGCTTCCGCAGTCGATGCACTCATGTCGAGAAGGAAAATTACCGCAACATCTCGTTGGACTTTATTGCGCCTCCAGTATATTTTCTCACTTGGGATTGAGCCTGCTCTACGCTCAATGATTGATTCGACCGCCAAGTCAATGTCAATATCTTCTCCATCAGGTAATTTTTTTTCTTTCCTATGTAATTCAGGTACCATCATTTCGAACTGTCGTCGTATTTGCGTGATCAACATTGCGTGATTTTCTTGGGTTCGATCATAGAACTCTGAGGTTCCTTCTGTTACTGGAACTTCACGGACACGGGCCCAGCGGGGCTTATAGTCGTTTGCTTTAAAGTCCCATTCCCTGTAAAGAACACTTCCTGGTTCTTCTTCCAAAGGCCCTTCTTGCTCGGGTTTTCGTTGCGCAGGGCGCCGCCCGGAGTCGGTGTCTGAGTTTTCTTCACTTTGGTTTAATATGTCACTCATCAGTTCTGACACAAACATTCCAGCGGATTCATCGATTGCGCCATCAACAACGTTTTCCAGGTTGATTTCAGTACTCTCTTCGGCAAGGCGGCGAAGTGCTTCTGGATCTATTGATGCTCCAGCGTCTTCGTCTCCCTCAGATGTCTCTCTAAGATTAGCAATGACTTGTACGAGCTCTGGTTTGAAGTCACCTCGATAATCAACGGTCTCAGGCGATTCATATTCTGATTCTTCACCATTGTCGGCGTTCTCGTCGTTATTGGGTACCATTTGGAATGAGCTTCCGGCTTCATCAGCGGTTTCAGCTTCGTCTGGTGTTGTATTTACGGTGTCTGCTGCAGAGCCCTCTTGGCCTAGTTCCCCTATATCAATATCCTGCCAATCGGTTTCTGGTTCGTCCAGATTCGGTATCCCAGATACAATACGGTATATTCGTAAAGTTGCTTCAGCCGAGTCCTCAACTTGTGCGCCCGGTTGACGCAAGTGGATCAATACTGCGGCGATTCTATCCACAGCAGCTTTAGCGACCGTTGGTACACGAATCGTTTCTGGTGATTCCAACAATGTCATTCGGATGAGAATTTCTAGAATACTTTCTTGAAGTGGCATGTCATCAGGGGATTTTCGAGTTGCTACAGCGTCCTGTCGTATAAAATCATAAGCAGTTCTTAAACCTGGATATTCTTCAATGATTCGCTGGTCAATCCGTGCAGCTTCAACAATTCCGAAGATGTCTGATGCTAGTTGCCGATCAGGAAATAGGTCAAAGTATTTTTGAAAATCAGCCATCGTGGTGACTTGTGCTTCAAGTTCTATCTCCGGAGAGGACGTTTCAAAATTCATGTCGTCTCGCCATCGTGGAAAATGTGCTGCGTCACGCTCAAACGAAAATGCGAAGCTTTCAAATTCCAAATGACCCACCTGATGGGTCGAAACCACTTTATACCAAGAGAAATTTTCCTCTTTATCTTTGAATCTGGAAACTTCTGTTGGCAAATTAATTGAACGTCCATCGGTTGAAGCTTGGTCCAGAGGGAGCCATCCCAGACTTTGGGTGGCAATTTTCGTAGAAACGATGTCAATTTCTTCACCTGTTAAGGCCCGGCCATACATCTGAAGGATTGAGTGGACGGATGTTAGCTCGACACGAGCAGAGAGGGCATCTAATAGTTCATCTCCCTTACTCGATTCCAGTTTGAAGTATGAGATGCCTGCATCTTCGTTTTCGTTTAAGGTTTCTAACCCCTGTTGATACCATTG
>Ga0310344_10003423_pt1 | contig 11785 bp, 16 predicted proteins | sample HC15DNA20200_MG_FD_203801 | JGI IMG/M metagenome (GOLD analysis project Ga0310344, IMG submission 203801) | Marine microbial communities from station ALOHA, North Pacific Subtropical Gyre - HC15-DNA-20-200_MG | ecosystem: Environmental > Aquatic > Marine > Oceanic | place: Pacific Ocean: North... | reverse complement strand
AGAACTCGTGTACACCAACAATGGTATCATCTGATCTAACATATTCACGAATTGAATAAGTCTCTGTATCTATGTTAGTTGGGTACTTTGCTGGTCCTACTGATACTAATTCAAAAGGTTGTGGTGGTTGATAATTTGGTGGTTGATAAGGTATTGTTGGTTGGGTTATTGTTGGCGGGGTTATTGGTGTTGAGTTTGGTTGTACTGGATTTGGTTGTTGTACTGGTGGTGAGTCGTCATGTACAAACGATTCCGTAGATGCATCCCATACTATTGGGTAATCTGGTTGTACATCGCCTACATATGGAAAGTCTTTAAAAGACAGAGTCCCGTTCAGGTTCTGAATCCAATACCGACTATCGTTCCATGTTGACGTACCATTCGGGAATACCGTCTCAGTTCCTGGTATAGCATATGTCATGTTTCCAGTTGACTGTGCAAATGCTTCCCATGGCAGTGGCATGCCTTCATCCATTGGAGGGAAAAACGGAGTAAGAGTTCCAGCGAACATGGTGACACCCAACATAGCAGCATAAAACTGTCTTACGTGTCGTGGATTAATTCCGTTGTGGAAGAAATATTCCTTCCACCCCTGACAATAGATTGACTTGAAAGATTTCAATATCCGTAGTCCTTCCGTGACGTTGAGATGTAGGACCAAAGAAAAACGGCCCCTATCATAAATAGAGGTAAACTTAGGAATGTTGCATAAATGTTATCACGTACAGCAAGTGCTTCCGCAGGAGCTGTATCCCATAGATCCTGGTTGTAATACAAATCGTACACGGCTGGCATAAAAGCAACCATAGAAATTCCTATAGCAAATATCGAAATTATAGCCCGAAGGACTGTGTTTACTGCCATTGTGTGTCAATTACTGTTGACCTCGCACTCTTATAAAATTAAATTTTAACCTTAAGAGGAGAGTTGTAGATTCTTTCTAGTTGGTTCACTACATTCTCTGGATAATGCTCACGTGGTAATGAATAATGCCACTTGTAATCAGAACAAAATGTCGATACTCCTAAAGCCATAGCCTGTAGTCCTGTCAATGTATGTGCATCTTGAACCTCCCCTTTATATAAGAAGAGGTCAATGAAATACTGATTTCTAACTAGATTCTCGGGCATTCGTGCATAAGGAACCTTTTGTGCTTTCCAAGCAGTTGGATCTAGTTTAACCTTCACTCCATGATCAGATAGTATTCTCTTTATTGCTTCCTCTGTCATATCTCCTTTGATTGTCACAGATGCGGTATTATTCATCACAACGTCAGATGGTTTGTTGAATAACTCAGTATCAACTGGGTTTGGCAGATAAGTAAAGTTTCCATATTGTAACAAGTCCTTTGTTGAGACAAGAACCTTATCAGCGATCTTCTCTGCAATTATACGTGTCATCTTTGGTGTACGTCTGAGTATAGTTCCGTGATAATGTAGGATGATTTTCTTTTTATCTCCCCATAACGCCCTAATTACTGGCACTAACTGCCACAGATCATGAATGTGGATTATATCATAATTCTCAGGAACAAACAGAGACTTCATTGCATACTTTGTTTTCTTTAGTGTTATTGCCTTATCACCATAATACGGTAGTATATCAAAGGGATCGAAGCCATGCTTCTTGAATACAAACACCTCATGACCTAGTCTACGTTGGTATTTAGCTAAAACACATGAGACACCAGCTTGATCCCATATATGTAGAATCCTCAAGGAGTTCCCCTATCGGTCTTGTGATCAAGCCGAATGCTCATACTTTGGTATTGGTATTACTTACCTATAAAAATAAGTTAGACACTTCCACCAGGCTGTTTTCCATCTTCAATCTTCTTTAGATACTCACATCTTTCTTCTAGGATGGTTCTAAGATCTGTACTAGAATGGAACATTTGTTTGAGACATTCAAGTATGAGACGGTTTGTCTTTGCCTGTTCAGGCATACGTTCGTACGTCATATCCCAATCTACCTGCTGTTGTTTACGTCTGAATAGGTTTCCCACACCAGCAAGCATTGCACCAATAGTTATCACAAACACTGGTATGTACAACTCCATTGGCATGATCTCTGATATTCCTGCAAAGTTGTAACTTAGAATGATAAAGTTAGCAGCATTTACGATTGGTGACACTAGGGGTAATCCCATGCGTGCATCCCAGTATCTACGCTGGAAGAAGTTATACTTCATCGCATCTCCGAAGGTTCTGGTGGGTCATGACATTCACACCTACATAAGAGTACATCTGGGTCTGGACAATCACACTTTCTGCACATGAGGTCTTCCTCATCAGGTGCATGATCATCTAAATTATAACTCAACTACACACCTCCAATGTCATAGATAACAATAGCCACTATTTTAGTGTCTTCATATGCATCGAAACTTGGTGATATGTAAACTGCTCCATGATCCAATATCAATGAACCTTTTGATTTGAGAGTCCATTTATCATCACCATACTCAAACGGTGTTAGTTGATCTATAAGTGAAACTCCATACTCAGTAGGCTCCTCTAATCCTTGGTACTCATAATGCCACTGTCTCTTCATAATGTCACCACCAATCACTTGCCAATAGCCATCACTATCTTTCGTCGCTACTGTGTTAACTATCAGATAGTTTGCACCAAGTTCTCTTAATTTCTCTATACCTACTGATTTCTCAGATGTGAACGCCTCAGCAACATCTTTCATACGATCAGGTCTATTTGCTGCGCCGTCCTGTAATGTAGTTCTTTCAGATAAACCAGTAATCCAATAACCATAGTCCCACCAAGCAGCAATTACTGCATCCTCTGGTGTATTCAGTTCAACCCACTTCATTGCCTTTACCCAATCATCGTTTCCTGGACTCACAGTAGGTGCACCACCATTCATTATACTAGGTGGATTGACAACCATCTCTGACCAATTCAACGCAGCAGGGAAAGTTATCACTACTAGTAGTATTATGAATATCACTGGCTTGACCTTCTTGGAATTGATTATTTCAACAAATGCAATTGATCCAAGTAGTATCACACCAATCGATAAGAACATCTCAAGACGTACATAGTTTAGACCGACAAACACACCAACTACACCAAACGCCAAGGCAAGACCTGCCATACTGTCTCGTTTCTTTATTGCATAGATAGCACCTATCACAGCAAGTGGAAGTAGGAATATTGTATGTGAGAAGACATTCATTAGATTGTTATGAGTGTGTTCTGATATACTAGCGACTATTGGGTTCCTATCAAATGAAGGAAGTACTGCATTGACATAACGTGTATTGAGTCCGTGCTCTGTTCCAAACTCTGTTCCATAGAACAGTATGAATAGTATTGCAATGAGTGCGACAATCACTACAATGAATACTATGGATACCTTCCTACTTACTCGGACAAACATACATGATACAGCAGTTCCAAATAACAAACCAAGACCACCAAAGTCTTCCCACTGCAACGTAGAACGTTCAAACACACTTGATACCGCCACTGCGATACCTGTAAAGTATACATACAGACTTGTGTGTTTCTTTCTTCTGATACCTTCCGATAACATGAAGATTAGTATTGGTATGATAAAGAACAATGCACCACCCCACGCAGAAACAGCAAATGCCATGACGATACCACCAGCCAGTAGTTTCAACCAAGACTGGTTTCTCCAAGTCTCTATTAATCCGTCATTATTGTTTCTCACAGCGGAGATGAAAAGGAACAATGCAAGTAAACCTAGGAACAATCCAAATGGTTCTGATCTGAACCATCCAGCCATACCTCTAACAAGTATAGGTACAGACACTGCGAAAAAGAAAGCACAGAACAATCCTGCTCTCCAATCCCGTAACTTCGATCCTATTCCATACATCACGGCTGTGGTGGCACCGCCCATGACAACAGGAAATATTATAGCAAATTCATATGTAGAGAAGTCAAGTAGGTTCTTAGACGCACTTGGAGCATCACCGAATGGTTGATAAATCAATGCACTAAGTACATGAAATGCCACCTGTGACGTGGCTGATATGTTTCTGCCCTCTGGATACCAAACCTTATCATCTTGCCATTCTAGATATGATTGTAGTCCATTCTCTTCAAGATAGTTCAATACACGATAATTATAGAAAGAATCCATTCCATCCAGTTCCCAACCATATTCAAGTGGCTGCATGCGAATAGACATTGACAGTGCGATTAACCCTACAACAAGGATAATTAACACACCCTTCTTCATACTTGAAGAACGAGATACATGGCTTATTAAAAGTGAGTTAAACAGAAAAAGGTGGTTTTTTAAGTGGTCCTTCCACTACCCCCGTCATTATGAGGGCAGGGGCGCCCTTCGCTGTACTCCTCAGTTTGTCTATGCGACTCTTGAGAATCCACCAAAGATGGCGAATAGTGCGAAGAACATTGAGATTGGAAGTATACTAATTACTGTCCATGCAATGCTTTTTGCTCTTGTACATGCGGTATTTCCATCGGCATTGGTTGCACTGTTAGGACAATCGATTGCTTGTTCTACTTCAGAGTAGATCAAGATTCCGATTATGAGTCCAACGGCGACTCCAATAAATCCCATGATGTAGGAAATATCGATCATGTTGATTCTGCATAAAATCTCATATATAAAACAAAAAATAGGATATTCATTTTTGAACTGAAAAATATCTAAGCAGCGTACTTGTGTTTCTTATCCCAGTTCCTTACTCTCTTCTGACGTTTGGCTTTTTGTTTCATTCTAACTACTCAATATGTGTGCCTTACCAGATATCCAGTACCATAATGTAATAACTAAGAGTATACCAACAATTATCTCAACTCCATCTGTAAAGTAGTTCCATACTTCAGGTGTCACTGCTTGACCGTAGTTTGCATTGTAATCTGGATTAACGATTGAATTGGTTGGTGGATCCAAGTATTGATTTGGACTTCCAGTGAAGTCACATTGGAATGTCATGTTATCTACCACTTCCATGATATGTCCACCTGTAGCGAAGTTCTTCATTGTGATCAATGCATTGACGATGATGAATGGATTGAACTCTTCAATCTGATCTAACTGTTCACTATTATCTGGACCTAACCCCGTCGCTCCAATCGGTGATCCTGTTTCTGTGTTATTCTTTGGTATCATGAACTCACTTTTTGCTTGTAGTACGCTATTTCCTAGGGATCCAGCAGTTGTGGTATCATTGATTAATGATACCTGAGTTCTATCCAAGAAACAGTCCTGAAGGTTAGGTGGTGCTGTCAGAGGTGTTCCTGCGACAGTGAGTATACCCATACCGAAATTTATACAAACGAATAGTAGGAAGAGATTAAGATACAACCTTACCCTCCTTTTCTGCCATACGTCTTCTATGCTCTGCGTTATGATCCTTGAACGGTGCCAATGGCTTACCGCGCTTACCTATCCATATTTTTTTAGGTTCTTCGGTTTTACCGCACCAATGCTGTCCAAAGCGTTTCCAGACGTCATCATAGCCGTCAGGCATCTTATTGTTTGTAAACATCTTACTATCACTCATTTTACATCATTGCCGCCTTAAAGGTTCTATTAAAGAAAAATAACACGTAAAGCATCAAAAGCCCCACATGGAACCATATCCACGCAGTATACTCATATCCCTCGTTTAATTTGAATAATACTATAGATTCCGTATTAGTACCTACAACATTGACATTTTGGGCTCCACCAGCTTGTGTACCCGTTTCGGTCTGATTTATCGAATGCGTTATGTCATATGTGATCCCGTCGTTCATAGGCATTAACATAAGCAAAACTACGGCTATTATTGATAGGATTAACACAACTGGTTTTTCTCGCATCCAATATAGACCACTGTAAGCTACAATCGCCAATATGATGAAGAACACTACATACATAACTATTCAACGCACCACATGTGTATAAAATTAAATTTAACCAAATTCGTCGGCTAAAGCGTCAACTTGGTCTTGGACCTTGGTCTTATTCTTTTCACGCTTAGCAGCCTCCTCTGGTTGTGCATAATCTGAAATTGCCTTTTTGGACTGATCTCCCTTGTATTTTTCAGCCCAGCCCTTATTCTTGTATTTTGGCGGATTTTCACCAGGGCGTGCAGCTTCCAACGCCTTAAACTTCTTTTTCTCAGCTACTGATTTTTCAATCTCTAACTCCTGCATAATATCGGATATTGTCTTTCCCATACCTCGTTTATTCTTAGTGTACTTGCTATTGTCGGCATATTTAGTAGGTCTGTAATCTGGATCCATTTTCTCAACTTCTGCCCTTTCACGTACCCTTTTTTTCTCTCCACGTAATATATCGAGAACTTCCTTCCAATCCACCTGGTATTCTGAGTTAAGCTTGTTTAGTTGTTTAACCAGCGTAGTTGTTGTTTTTGGCAATGTAGAGACACCACCGACGAAATACCCATACCACTCAAGGGCTCTAGTCCATCTACTCGCCATATTGTTAGCTGTTACGGGTCTACGCTCTTCATCCTTTTTTCCATATACAAGCAGGTTTACGACCTTTTGTGAATCTAGTTTACCACTACCGTCTAACCCATCTTCAAGCATCTCTGCATCACCCCATTTTTCACCCATTGTACATTCCTTACATTCTTGCTTCGCATATAACATGAAATGCAGATCTGCCTCTTCCTCTACCATAGCAAGCCTAAACGGTTTATCTGTCTTATAACGGAGAGTTTTCCCATTATAAGACGACACATTAGTGTCAAAGTAGCCTTTCAGCATCATGTTGTTATATTGTCTTGCAAAGTGAGAAACCACATGTGACTTGCCCTTATAGAGATCCATGTAGTTACCCGTCTCCTCAGCGTTAATGGATGTATATATAAAAAATGGAACCGCTCTAAAAAATTTGAACATAGCCTTGGAATAATGTATCATCATTATTGAGATGACCTTAGCCCCCACTATATGACGGATAGTTGTAAGCTTAGCCATGAGTGCTGAGACCTTACGTCTATCCACACTCTCAAGTGCATATGATGCATCATCGAAAACCATGATATGGTTAACGCCTTTAGCTAGGTTATCGATCTTGGCATCCATGTCTTCCAAGTCCTCACCTGACCACCAGTGAACTTGGTACATTCCCCACTCTCTATGCTTAGTGTGAATACTATGGAGCATTTGTTTGACCAATGTGGTCTTACCAGAACCTGACATCCCACATATGGTGACACCTGTGAACTGGGTTCTAGAATTATGCCCTAATATGTGATTTATAACATTACTACCATGCCACCTCATAGGGACTGGATATCGCTTACCACCTAACGGATATGGGACTATCTTACGATAATTCTCGCCTATACCTTGAGTAGTATCGATCTCTTCAACGACCCCTTTATCCCAATCCTCTAATACCTGCTTAGCAGGGGACTGTTTTTTGCTCACATACTGAGCTTTAGGGGCGGGTATAGGAAACTGACTATTAACCCCATTCCTAGCACTGCCGTATTCTGACATCAAGCAACTCCTGCTCTATCGAGGTTCATATGTACCCACTTAGAGATAGCACCCTCAACAGCAGGCATAGCCTCAACCATCCATTGCCATTTTTTTCGTGCCATCGTGAGATCCTCTTTAATGTCTTTAGCGATAGGAATCGGCGGAAGGACCGGTTGATTGTTTGGAGGCAACACAGCTACCATTCCCTTTAGAAATAATATAGCGCTATCAAAGTCGTTGTGTTGAGACGCATAAACAACCCCATTTCTGTATGTTGACCAGCTATTTGCCATTATTTCTACTAACATCGACTATCGCTCCCGCAGTACGTACTGTATACACATACTTAAAATTTGAGTTTGCAGGATATTAATATATTATTAAATATTTTTTTATTATTTTTTAATAGTTTGTTTCTCTCGACGACCCCGATCGTCATGAAAATGACACTAAGATTATTGTAATTCAAGCCAAGCTTATTTGATAAAGTCCACACATAAGCTCAAATATTTTTAGCTAGGTCCCAGGACACATTGTATGTATTCTAACTGGTCCCAGGTAGCTTGTGTAAATCTTACAGGCTACCCTCCTATTCCTAGATCATAGAGTACCTTTAGGACCGAGTTGTTTTCTAAGTCTAGACGCTCTAGAGAGAACGGGCATTCATGTTTACGAATAAAAAAAAATTCCGTGCAAAACTTCGCCCCGTTATAGAGGCTTGTACAGCCCATTATAATGAAAGGCTAGGCACAACTTTTGACGCGCTTAATACATATGCACACGATGGGTTTCAATGTCGAAGTGATTCACATGCTTGGTTTGGGTTTCAAATGAAATATGATTCATAGTGGCAAGATGGATTTCACTCTAGTTGTGACTCATATGTTCATAATGGACTTCATTTTCCCAATGATTCACATCCTTGGTTTGGGTTACAGTATGTCTTAGGTTATGACTACTTTGCTTTCTTCAATACCATTTCTACTATGGCATGAAAGAACTCAGAGTCATGTAACTTCTTTTTGGCTGCCGTCTCATACTTGGACTTCATCCAATCGAAGGTTTTTTTGTCTTCTGGACTGATAGCAATGGTGGTCTTTTTACCTCCAACTCCTTTGCTAAGTCCTTCTTTCATCTTATCGAACATGTTATAATTATTATAAAGTGATATTATAAAGATTGGGTTTACTTTCTTTGACTTTTATGACAAGCACAACTACAGTTTAACTCATAACAATGCTCGTGATGACCCCAACCACATTTCTCACTCATGACTCCATTTCTCACCAAACCACCCCCTTATCAGAACAATCTAAATGCATACCACAATTTGGGCATCTTAAGTGACATGATGACAATTCACCCATCATATGACCACACCTATCACACTTCTCGCTCGGCTTCTTTATCGGTTCCTTTTTCTCCATTATCCTCATCAAACACTATTTTTCTCTCTCTTGGCATAAGCCATCTTATTGAAATATTAACAGAAGCAATAAAGATCAAAACTACAGCAACAACCCACATAATTACATGGACTATTGTATCAACGTTTATCACAACTACCTTTGTAATCCGAATGTTATAAAATTAAATTTTACATTATCTGCCCATCATGAATTGGTCTGGATTAACCATTAGTAGAACTATCATTCCACCAACCATTAATGCCCCTATTCCAATGTACAGTTTCAATTGTTGTGTATTCATTCTGTCAACATTACCTCCTCTATCTCTTTAGGTATCTTTTCTATTATATGAAGTCTTATAGCACATTCCAGACATCTATAACGATTATGCGGTGATGAAAGGACATATTGATTACTTATGTTCTTCTCGCATACCATACATGACATATCCCGTGAATTACTATAAAATATGGTTTTTCTGTTACTTACTTTGACTGATATACGTCTCATTTCCTTTCTCCTACATTATAATATGCCAAGGCATGAGTTGGACTGCAAAACACAGCAGAATCGGTCTTCATTGTAGGTGGTCTGCAATAATAGCAGATCCCTTGCTGCATTAACTGTGTTGCTGTGATTCTGGCATAATATTTGGTCAAAACATCTTGACTTTCCCATCCCATAGTTTTGACTAAACCTGCGTTGAATCCAGTACGTCTCATCCACATCCATGCGGCAGAATGTCTTATTGTATAGATTGGTCTATTCTGATAAAGCCACCCTTCTTGACCTTTTTCGTACTTTATATCGGGATCGAACTTCTCACATACCGCGTAAAACTTTCGCAGTGTATTAGCATATTTTGGCTCTGCTTCTGTAGGTGTATCTTTGATTAATGGTCTGTTTGGTTTTATCTCCTTACAGATCTTCATTGTCTCAGGGTGTAGTATTAGTTTGTCATATCGCTTGTTTGTCTTACCTTCAAAGACAGAACATGTTCCAAACTCATATGGTTTATTGTCCACATCAACATGCTCAAAAGTGATGTTTGGTATCCATTTGAACATAGTTGCTGGTCTGGCAAAGATCTCATGTTGAACACCAAATAATTGACTATACTCTATTCCCAGTTCACTTTCAATGAATTTCAACCCTTCCAAAAACTCAGCGTCGGTTAATGCTACCTTTGCATAATCACCATTCGATTCATTGGTGGATGGAAAAACTCTGTTATTTTTGGGAATTATGATGTTATTGGCTTGGAGTATCTTTCTCATTGCCTTCCTATATCTTACAACCATTTTGTTAGGATGAAGCTTCTCCCATTCTGATTCAAACTTATTGAAAACTTTCTCAGCACTTTCGAGTGATCGGACAAGTTCGTATGGCTCTGCATGTGACACCCTGCATATAGTAAACAATGGATGCACATACTGTGAAAAATTAACTCTCTCTAATTCACACTTTTCAATGAATTTTGCAATCTCATCAATCTCTTTAAAACTGTCATATGTAACCAACCCATCTGGAAATGTCTCACCATCTATCTTATCAATGATCCCTTTATCCACTAATAGTTTCTTGTATTTGTAGGCTGTTCCTACACTTACTCCTATCTTATCTGCTAACTGTTTGTATGTTAATGGGATAGAATTTTCTTGGTTTAGATCAATTATCTGCCGTAGTGCTTTCTTTCTAGCACGGCGCTTCATTTACGTTTTTTGAATTTACCAAAGGCTTCTTTGAACTTATCATCTGGCAAAACGTCTTTCAGCTGAGGTAGCTTCTTTTTTTGCCATTCATATTCAATATCATCACTCTCTGACATATTCAAACTCCCCTTCTTTGTGATCCTGCCAATAGTATTTAAATGAAAAGTTTACCGTCAATTTGGTAACCATGCTTCAACTGAAAACATTTTACCACCATAATCAAATTGTTTTTTCTTTACTTTCTTTTTCTTTACCATTTCATTTTCCTGCCAGAAAGATCTAGGTAAAACTTTGGTGGGTTAAAAGCAAAACAGTTTGTACAAAGACTGTGTGGATTTGGTTTGGTGGAAAACTTTGGCACCCTTATAGACAAAGGGTGTGGTGGAACTTTCTTACCTTTAGCAGATTGCTTCATGTATTGTTTATGCCAATCCAATGTATGTGCAACAGCAAGTAAGGCTAAACCTCCACCTATTGTAACACCCAATAATCCTAATAAATCACCAGTGCTCATCTTTGTGAACCTCCACCGTAATACTCTCGTAGTTGTTGTGGTGTCCAACTAGCGAATGCGGATCCTGTTGGTACGAAAGATTTCCAATCTGCTGGTAGCCTTGTCTGGATCGGTACACCTTCAACGGTACCTGGTCTATATCCACCTCCAGCAACTCCTGACTGTGGGGCTCTGACATTCTTTGCGGATACAGGTATACCTCTTGATTTATAGAAATCAAATGCTGCCTGATTAAATGGCATATCTCCTGTTTTACCTCCTTTGAATTTAATGATCATACGTTTATCTTGTTTCGGTGCTTCTGTTATTTGTGCCTGACCAGACATGGCTAATCCATATGCATACATTGGGTCTGACATTGCTCGTATCTGTCTCTCCTTCTGTGCCTTATTCATTGCCTGTCTCTCTTTTTGTATTCTCTTTGCATCTGCCATTTTCTGTGCACCATGCTTTCCACCTCCAGATAGGTATTGGATTATATCAGTACCATCAGCACGTTCACCAATCTTCATTGCATATCCCATCTTGCCTCCACCACCTGGTATAGCAACCAAACCTGGTGTCTTGATCCCTTGCAATGATTTATTCTCTTTTGCTAACATATCTATCACTCTAGCCTGTTCCATAGCCAATGCCTGTTGCTGTGCTTCTTTTGTACCATACCCACCAAATGGGGACGACCATGTT
>Ga0310344_10003422_pt1 | contig 11786 bp, 9 predicted proteins | sample HC15DNA20200_MG_FD_203801 | JGI IMG/M metagenome (GOLD analysis project Ga0310344, IMG submission 203801) | Marine microbial communities from station ALOHA, North Pacific Subtropical Gyre - HC15-DNA-20-200_MG | ecosystem: Environmental > Aquatic > Marine > Oceanic | place: Pacific Ocean: North... | reverse complement strand
GAATTTCAGACGTCACTCTCCAGCCGATGGACAACAGAACAGCAATAATCAGCAGATTGACAATCGCTGTGACCCCGGAGCTGAAGAATACCGCTCCAAACGGTAACAGGAGAAACAGCAAGCACATAATCGAGCACAACAGGGTTTTTGCTATGCTGTAATTCATAACCGCAAAGGCGTTTTTTTCCAGTCCGACCACGACTTCCCGTATAGACGAATACCAGGGTACCCATATCAGCCCAATACCGCTGGAGACGCCCTGACTGTGCTGATGTAGTTTGACGAGTTTTCCCAGCATCACATCGTCATCTGGCCGCATCCTCAACGGCTTGTGGCCTTCAATTGCCTGGTAGGTTGTAGAGCGGATCAGGTTGAATGCGCCAACACCTACGTATGCACTGCTTTTGGGGTCCTTGGCTTTCCACGGTCGAAAGAACAGACTGAAGCCAACGATAAACACCGCAACAAACGATTCCAGAAACAGACTGGGCATGCGTGCCTCGGGCATCACCGCCAGGTGATCAACTTTGTTGCTCATAGCAAAAGAGATCGCACGACGAAGAGTTGTTGGGTTCATAACCACATCCGCGTCTGTAAAAAGCACCCATTGACCATTGGCGAGGTCGGCGCCGTACTGCAGTGCGTGGTTTTTCCCCAGCCATCCGCAAGGAAGCTCAGTGAGGTGTACCACCTGCAGTCGATCGTCGTCACAGGCCAAATCATCGAGAATACTGCCTGTTCTGTCTGTTGACCGGTCGTTGACTGCAATAATTTCCAGACTGCCGTAGTCCAGTCGAAGCAATGATTCGACCGCAGGCCGAATATATCGTTCTTCATTGCGGGCAGCGACGATGATGGAAACCTTCGGGTCACATTCAAGATTTATCGGAATATCAATCAGTTTCCTGATGTGCCGCAGACCAGATAACAGAATAAAGGCGATGCTGACGACGCCGATGAGATTAACCAGCGCGAGGGTGAAAAAGAACTGCGTCCAGGATGCGACCCATTCCATGACCGGACTTTAGCTGGCACACCGCACAGGCACCAACAGATCACACCAGATTACGCGGGTGAGGGCGGTCAAGAGCGTTGTAGAGTCCAGGCCAATAGGGTTGTGGATCACCTTAAAAACAGGAATTCGAGCAAAAGCGTAGACAAATAGAACTACTCTGGGGGCATCAAGGCTCGAGGGAATAAAAAGGACAGAGTACTAGCGAACTATTGGAAACCCAGGCCGATTTCAGTAATGATCAGAAAAGAACCGCGTGTTTAAGCTTCCTATCGTCTGTCCAGTAAACCTAGAATAGTCGCTAAGTTTGGTCCGATCCACTGTGATTGTGGATCGCCGCTGGATTAAGGCGTTTGAGAGACACTCGACATGAAAGCTTCTGATCTATTTGTACGCTGCCTCGAGCAGGAGGGCGTAGAGTACATATTTGGCGTGCCAGGCGAAGAGAACGCCGACATCATGATTTCGTTACTGGATTCGTCAATTGAATTCGTTGTGTGCCGGCATGAACAGGGCGCGGCGTTTATTGCGGATGTCTATGGACGTTTGACGGGAAAACCGGGGGTGTGTCTGGGCACGCTGGGTCCGGGTGCAACAAACTTGCTGACCGGGGTGGCTGACGCCAACATGGACCGGGCCCCCCTGATTGCTCTGACGGGTCAAGGATCGACCCTGCGGTTGCACAAGGAATCCCACCAGGCGATGGACGTTGTGTCGATGTTCCGCCCGGTCGTCAAGTGGACGACCACCATCGCCAATGCTGACACGATCCCTGAGATTATCCGCAAGGCGTTTCACCTGGCTCAGTCCGAAAAACCGGGAGCGGTTCACATCGAGCTCTCCGAGGACGTTGCTAAACACCGCTCACTGGTCGGCCCGCTGGCCCCGGCACCATCGGTGCAGCCAGAGGCGAATGCCCGTGAGCTGGCCAAGGCTGCGAAATTGCTGAGAGCGGCAGAATTGCCCGTTATTCTGGCGGGTAACGGACTCTTGAGAGCTGGGGGCACCCCGCAGTTGATCGCTTTGAGTGAGTCGACCGGGATACCCGTTGTTAACACCTTCATGGGTAAAGGCGCCATTCCTGCGTCACATCCCAATTGCCTTTTCACGCTAGGACTTCAGGCACGAGATGTGGTGGGACTGGCCCTTGAGGAGGCGGATGTCGTGCTCGCGGTCGGTTATGACCTGGTTGAGTACCACCCTAAATTGTGGAATCGGGGGCGACCCAAGCGTGTGATCAGTATCGATGCAACAGCTGCGGAGGTCGATGCCCATTTTGCTCCAGAGGTCGATATACCAGCGGACATCTCGGCGGCGCTTGAGTCTCTCTTGGCAGAGCTCGGGAACGAGGTACTGGTGGAACGTGAGCGGTACCTCTCCTACCGAGAAACGATGCAACAGGAATTCGAACAATACACCGGGGATACCGGGTTTCCGGTCAAGCCGCAACGAATCCTTTCTGATGTCCGTAGGGCGCTTGGGGCCGACGATATTCTTCTGTCGGACGTCGGGGCCCACAAAATGTGGATAGGGCGCTATTACCAGTGTGAAGGGCCAAACACGTGCCTGATCTCCAACGGATTCTGTTCAATGGGGTTTGCCCTCCCGGGTGCGATCGGCGCCAAGCTGAGCTTTCCTGATCGCAAAGTCTTGGCGATCTGTGGTGACGGCGGTTTTATGATGAATGTTCAGGACCTGGAGACCGCTGTGCGGCTGAAGCTGCCCATGGTAATACTGGTTTGGACTGATTCACAGTACGGACTGATCCGCTGGAAGCAGGAAGCCGAGTTCGGCAGAAACTCGCACATCGATTTCCAAAACCCGGACTTCGTGAAGCTTGCCGAAGCCTTTGGTGCCATCGGGAAGAGGGTCGAGTCGGCTGATGAGTTACCTCGGGTTCTGAATCAGGCGCTTGATGCGGGTTGCCCGGTGGTCATCGACTGCCCAGTTGATTACGGCGAGAATATGAAGTTGTCGCGGCGCTTGGGAGAGATTCCGACCGCGACCCGGTCGCACTGGTTGAAACAGACCGACCTTTTTTCCGGATGTAGTAGTGACAGCCTGGAGGTCATCTCCAGCTTCATGGAGGAGCGGTCCTACCGGGCGGGTGAGCTGATATTCGAGAAAGGGGCTGATGGCGGCGAAGTGTTCCTGCTGGTCGACGGCGAGGCTCTTGTTCTCAGCTCCGAGGAAGGGCAGGACAACCAGATCGCCCTCGAGCCCGGGGCATGCTTTGGTGAAATGGCGATCCTCGCAGAACAGCCCCGCTCAGCGACAGTTGTGGCTGGCCCGAATGGAGCCCAGACGCTGGTGCTCGATGGGGTTGTGTTTCGAGAAGCGCTGATCAAGCAACCGACAATCGGAATGGAACTGCTCAAAACGTTTTCGAAGCGTCTGGCCTGATTAGTGGGCGATACATTTAATCGGCACAAGGCCAGATTCAGCTGCACTGGTATACCAGCGATTTAGGAACACCTAATCCGCTTCGATAACACCTCGCACATCGGCAGGGTCTAAAGCAAAGTCGATATCGGCTCTTTCCTGCTGTAGGAGCATGGCAACCCGCGAGTCTCGATCCCCCCAGCCGCGATCCAGTGCCTCACCCATCTCCGCCAGTGTCAGGTTGATCAGGCGCATGGGTACATCAAATTCACGCCCGAGTTCTGCTGCGAGCGACACGTCCTTGTGGGCCAGCCGCAAGGCGAAATCGGGTGGATCGTACTGATTGATTAGATAGTGTTCTGACAGGCTGTCGAAGGTCCGCTGCCGCCCCCGTACACCCTGACGGATAGCCTGGAACAAAGCCAGAGGTTCCACACCTGCCTTGACGCCGACAGAGAAGACTTCTGCCATCACCGTCTGAATGGCATAGCCCGCCGCATTGTGCACCAACTTCGCTACGGTGCCGGCGCCGATGGGACCGATATACCGAACCTGATCGCCGAGGGCATCGAGGACCTTCCGGTGTTTCTTAAAGACCTGCGTGTCGCCACCCACCCAGATAGCCATTTTCCCCGAAGCCGCACCCTTAGGTCCGCCGCTGACGGGAGCATCCAGACAATCCAGATTCCTGCCGCCGAAAACTTTGTGGATACTGCGCACAACGCTGGGAGAGTTTGTAGAAAGATCGAACAACACGGATCCCGGTGCCATGCCGGCAATTAGGCCATCGGCTTCGTCCAGTGCCACGGCCTCGACCTCGGGCGGTCCGGGTAGCGAGGTCAAGATCACATCCGAATCCCCGGCAAGCTCCCGTGGTGTATCGGCCCAGCTGGCACCAGCTGCTAGATGCGGTTCGGCGCTTTGATGACGCGCATCATGCACCGTGAGTTGCATGCCGGCTTTCAGTAGATTCGCGGCAAAATGGGTACCCATGGTACCCAGACCTATCAATCCGATTTTGCTCATCTGTCCTGTCCTCAATTCGGGGCGTCGCAATATTTCCAGAGCGAATCAGATAGTAACAGCAAGTGAGGATCCGACCTTGTCATCCGATTGAGGCCCGGCAGGGGAGCAAGTCAGTACCGTCCGTGCGCTTGCGGAGTTATAGTCGTGGCGTGAGAGGGGGTAGACAGAGCCCAAAAAATCGGCTCTCTCATTTCATCGGCCGGTAGCTGTCGGAAAAAGCGGAGATCTATTGATGGAAAAGACCACGTGTCAGATTGCCGAGTGGATCGCGGGTTTTGATACCAGCAGGATTCGCGAAGAAACCCTCGCCCGTGCGAGGCATGCTGTGCTTGACTGGACCGGGGTCACCATTGCCGGCGCGCGGGAACCGCTGGTGGATATTCTCGTCGCTGACGCCCTAGAGAACGGGGAAAGCGGGATCTGCTCTTTGATCGGCAGGCCAGAAACGGTTGCCCCAGCCACTGCGGCTTTGATCAACGGTGCAGCGTCTCACGCACTGGATTTTGACGACGTCAATCGCCAACTGCACGGCCATCCCACTGTCGCTGTATTGCCTGCTGTACTGACCCTGGCTGAACAGCATCAATCCAGCGGCCGTGAACTGCTCGATGCGTTTATTGTGGGCTACCAGATCGCGTGTGCAGTCGGTGAGATGGTGGAGCCGGATCACTACCTCGCAGGCTGGCACGCGACCGGTACCGCCGGTACCTTTGGTGCAGCGGCAGGTGCGGCGAGACTCCTCGGCCTCGATGCCGGACAGTGTGCGCATGCTCTGGGTCTTGCGGCGACGCAGGCGGCAGGTCTCAAGGCGATGTTCGGCACCATGGCGAAACCGCTGCATGCCGGTAAAGCCGCGCTGAATGGGTTGCTGTCAGCGCGTTGGGCAGCACGGGGCTTTGACGCTAATCCAGATGCTATCGAGGCCCATCAGGGATTCGCGCATACGCAGACGACGAGTTTTTCAGTCTCCGTTCTCCCGGAACCCGGCAGCGGGCGGCTGGCCGTGGAAGCGGGTCTGTACAAATATCATGCCGCCTGTTATCTCACTCATGCGAGTCTTGAAGCCGTTGGGAGCATCGTCTCGGCCAACGGCTTCAGGCCCGACGAAGTCCACCGGGTGGAGATCGGAGTTCTGCCTTCGCTGCACGACGTCTGCGACATCGTGTCACCCTCGTCGGGGCTGGAAATCAAGTTCTCTATTCGACACCTGATTGCGATGGCGATTGCCGGTGTCGATACGGCAACTCTGGGTTCCTATTCGGACGAGACAGCAAGGCGCAGCGATCTTGTCGCTCTGCGTGAACGTATCGAATTGATAGATCAAGACCTGCCGAATCCCAACTGTGCCAATGTGGTGATCAGGACAAAGTCGGGCCAACGTCTGGAAAATTTTGCCGATGTCAGCGAACCGTGTCCGGATACCGAGACTCAAAGGAGCAAATTAACGGAGAAATTCCATCGACTGGTGGTGCCTGTGATTGGCGACGAACGCACGGGCAGGCTGGTGAGTGCAATTGATCAAATGGATCAATCGCCAGCTGCGGTCGCTTTATTCGGCGTGTAGGGAAGAGGCCACTGCCGGACTGGGCTTGAGTCCGGCTTAATGTCAGAAGTCCGAGAGAAGAAATTGGAAGTGATAAAGAAACAGGCAAGTCAGCCGGCGAGCGTTTTGCAAATCTGTCTGTGATGACTGTTCAACCTTGAGGAAGTAAATCAATGAAGCTGCTGAATTCCTTTGGCCCCAATCCTCGGATGGTGCGCATGTTCATCAGTGAAAAGGGAATTGAATTGGAGTCTCTCGAGCACGATGTCATCGGAGGGGAGAACCGTCGACCTCCTTACACCGACCACAATCCGGGCGGGCAGATGCCGGCTCTAGAACTTGACGACGGTTCGGTACTGGCGGAGACGGTAGTTATTTGCGACTACCTGGAAGAGCTGTATCCCGCGCCGGCGTTAGTGGGCAGCACAGCCCAGGAGAGAGCGGAAACACGGATGTGGACGCGCCGCATTGAACAGAAAATTACCGAAAACGTGTACAACGGATATCGCTATTCCGAAGGTCTGGAGCGGTTCAAGGACCGGATGCGCTGCCTGCCGGAAGCGGCCGAGGGATTGAAGGCGGCCGCGCAGGATGGTCTCGCGTGGATGAATACGCTGATGGAAGGCAAGCAATACGTTTGTGGTAACCGCGTGACGATAGCTGATCTGGTGCTGTACTGCTGTACGGATTTCGCCGCTGGGATCGGTCAGAGCATCGACCCAAGTCTTCAGAATATCCATCGGTGGTTCGCACGTATAGACGCGCGACCAAGTGCCAGGGCAAGTCTGCACCCCGCGGTAGAGCGGCTGGGAAGAAAGGGCTGACGGGCTTGTTCAGCAGGTCCGCTGAACAAGTGCTAGCGCACCCTCGGATATTCCCTTGCAGTAGTAATAAGGATAAGAGGGGTAGCTGCCTTAATTCTCCCGTCTAAACAGAAGGGAACTAGCCTGGCATGCCTTCCGGTGGATCACACGGCTCAGTTCCGAGATCAGCCGGAACGGATACTTCCATCAGTTCAAAGGTATCAGAAGTGGCCGTCTCATTATGTTTCATTCCGCCTGGAATATAGATCGAATCCCCCTCACCAATTCGAACTTGATCACCGTTTTCAAATGTAAGATCCACCCAGCCACTCATCATAAAGACAAATTGCCCTTCGCAGACATGGTAGTGCCAGCCAGTGGGTTCGGAGAGGCCTTTTTCCGCCGACATGATTTGAACCCGGAATCTGCCTTGGCTCGCATCTGAAGCGCCAAGGTCCCGGTATTTGAAAAATGCACGGCGGCCGGTGATGTATTCAGGTTGGCTCTGTCTGCTGACGGTGGGTCCGTAGGAGCCCGTCTCTTTTTTTTCTGCAACTGCTTGTGTCATGTCAAGTCTCCGGGTCTAGGGTTAATCGAAAACGCCTTTCGGCGTCATTTATATAGTAGTCGGCCGCTATTCAACCATATCTCGAGATTGGGGTAAAAAAGGAAATGCCGACTCCCCGCATGATCTGTGTACATTGTTCTTTCACAGAAGATGCTGACTGATCCTTAGCGGGTGCGCATGACCTGGGCAGGATCCGCCCGTGGGTCACGCGGCGCCCAACGGCCTGCCTCGACCTGTGCGAAAAATTCCGCGACCGCTGAATTGAATGCGTCTGGCTCTTCGAGATTGATTGTGTGCCCAGTTTTGGGCAGCACCAAGAGGCCACAGGCGGGAATAGTACGTTTTAGAAACAACCCAGGCTGCAGACAGTGGTCGTCCTCGTCTCCGTTAATCACAAGTGTTGGTGTCGCGAGTTTGTTCAGACCGGATTCCAGGTCATAAAGGGAGGGTCGTTGGGACTGAACGCCCCGCATGGTGTTCGCGGCGCCTATGGAAGAGTGCTGGGCGAGGCATTCGACCAGTTCGGCCCACCCTCGGGGATCTTTGTTTTGAAACTGGACCCGTGCAGCCCCGCTGGCGTAAGTTCGTGCGAAGGCTTCGCTGCCGAGAGTCTCGAATTGTTGGGCGACTTCCACTGACACCCCTTTGAAATAGTCGGCGTGTTCTTTTTCAGCACCGTAGCCGCAGCCGGCTACCACCAGCGACCGGGCTCGCTGAGGATAATCAAGTCCGATGTGCAGCGCCGTAAATCCCCCCATCGAGAGCCCGACGATATGAGCACCACTGATGTCCAATGCGTCGAGCACATTGATGGCATCGATAACGGCTCTTTGCTGCGAATATCTGGTAACGTCCTCGGGTACCTCTGAGGGCGGGTAGCCGCGGGCGCCATAAGTAATGCAGCGGTAGCGCCTGGAAAAGAATCTGATTTGCGGTTCCCATGAGCGATGGTCGCCGCCGAATTCGTGCACAAACAGCAGGGGGTCACCACTGCCTGCTTCCTCGTAGTACAACTGAACGTCGTCATCTGTTGTGATAGTGGACATGGTATGGCCGCCTTAGGGTGAAGAATCAATTAGTCCTGAGAGTTGAGCAATAGCGCTGCTAAGAAAAGAAGCGCTGCCTCTGTCCAGTCCGCCGATTCGGTCTGCTTCGGATCTCGATCAACGATCGTCCTGAAAGAAAAATTTAGTTCTGAGAATGCATTCTAAAGGGATTCATCGGGTTGGGTTCGTTGCGGTGATTACGGCAGGAGGTTCGATAGTTTCTCTTTCGGTGGAATAATGTCGGTGACAAGATCTGCAACCAGTGGTTTATTTCCCAGGGGATAGACCGTGACGCCGTCTTTCGGCAGGCGGTAGGTGCAGGCATAGACCGTTTTCCCGTCAATCCGGACCAGACATTCCTTGCATGAGTTGGCGTTAGTACAGCTGTAACGGATAGCCAGGGAAGGATCAACATTTGAGCGGACCCATATCAGGGCGTCAAGGACCGACATGCCATTCCGGTAGGGCACCTCAAAATCCTGCAGCGTCGCCGGCACGGCGGCAGTGCCGCGCTGAACGGTTATTCTGGCTGTGTATTGAGTCGTGTTCATCCGGCAGATCTGGTATTCAGTTTCCGATTGTTCGGAGGGTGTCAGCGGTGATCCGGGGCCTGCCATCAGCCAGCGTAGCGGCAAGATGGCGGGCCTGTTTCGGGTCGGAATGCTCGAAGTCAGCGCGCTGATGGGCGCCGCGACTTTCAGTCCGCTCGAGTGCGCTAGCAGTGACCGTCTCGGCCACGAGAAGTGAAGCGCTAAGGTCGTGCCATTCCTGTAAACCGGGGGTAAACCCTTCCCGATGGGCCGGCTTGCAGTCAGCAATTTCGTTTCGCATCGACCGTATTCGGTCCAGTGTCTGGTTTAGACCGGCCGCGTCACGAAGCAGTCCGACTCGGTCCCAGAGCAGTTTCTGCAGCTCAGCGAGGCAGCGCACTGGGTGTATTGCGTCGTTCTTACCGCATCCCTGGGGCCCAGAGATCAGGTCAGCTGTGGCTTTGGCGTCAGGCCAACCCGTGGATCCATCGAGGTCTTTTGCAGCGAAACGTCCTGCACGCTCGCCGAAAACGAAGGCTTCAGGGATAGCGTTACCCGACAGGCGGTTCGCACCACTGGCGCCGCCCACCGCTTCCCCCGCCGCGTAGAGTCCCTTGACGCGGGTTTGCATCTGCTCGTCAACTCGGATCCCTCCCATGTGATAGTGGGCGATCGGGGACACCTCGACCGGTGCACGACTGAGATCAATTCCGTTCTTTTGCAGGCGATCGATCACCGGACCAAATGCCGTACGCAGGTCCTCTTCAGGGATATGCTCGAAACTGAGATAAGCACCGCCGGAAGGGGTGCCGCGCCCCGCCTGAACTTCCCGCAGGATCGCAAACGAGGCAGCATCCCGCGGCGCGGTATAGCTGCCCGAGTCACTGAGACCGTAGTTTTCGATGAACTCTTCACGGTCGCCATTCAGCAGTCGGCCACCCAGCTTGTAGCGAAACGGGTCCCACATGATGGGATCCATACCCACTAAACGGGGTGCGAGATGTCCGATGGGGAAGAACTGAACGAACTCCATATCAATGAGTTCGGCTCCAGCTTTGAGCGCGAGGGCATAAGCGTCCCCACCCATGTTGGCAGAGGCACTATTTCGCTCAAAAAGGCGGGTAAGGCCGCCGGCAGCGAGGACAACCGCTTTAGCCGCGATTGTGATCTGCCGGCCGGTATCGGTCTCCAGGGCACAGGCGCCGGCGACTCGACCATCGTTGACCACAAGGTCGGTGATCGAGACTCCACTGACCCTGTCGATGCCCGCACTGTGAGCCACCTGTTTGCGTAAAGTGGCTGCGACTGCCGGGCCTGTGTTGAGAAAATCGACATACACGCAGCGCGGGACACTGTGGCCCGGTGCCATCACCTGCCGAATATGGTCTTTGTCCCGTGCCCAACCCACCTGCCAAGCATCCAGCTCCCGAATCCTATCAACTGCTTCACGGCAGAGAATTGCACTCAGTGTTTCGTCACACAGTCCCCGTCCAGCAGCCAAGGTGTCCTCTAGATGCTTCGACCAGTGGTCGGGTGCCTGCTCACCGATGGCTGCCGCAACGGTCATCTGGGCCATGACGGTGGCGCCGCCGCGACCAATGAGACTTTTGTCGACGAGAAGTACTGAAGCACCCTGGCGCGCTGCTGCAATGGCTGCGTACATGCCGGCGGCGCCAGCACCCACCACAAGAATGTCGCGTTGAATGTCAGTTGGCATCAGGTGTCGTATAGGAAAACAGACGGAAACGGGATGGAACCATGAGCGCAATGATACGATGGCTTGGCTGTACGACAAAAACTCTGGATAAACGAAGAACGGAATCGCGCCTGACAGCAGCGATGGTTTGCACTCTGGCGAATAATTGCCGGATGCTGAGTTGCCCAGCACCCTAGGTTAGAATGGTATGTGCATTACACCCCGGCTACTTTAGGCTGGTGGTTTCCGTCTCGTTACCTGGAAGCTGCGGATGCGAAGAAAACGAGTATGAAAGACCCACTGGCTGCCAGCCGGACGGTGTGAAAGTCACGTGGACAGTGGTGACCTCGACCCATCCATAAGGAGAACGGAATATTGGAAACCGAATTTGCCTCGAAGGTTGTGCAGGATTACCTGAAGGGAAAGGAAGTGGGCGTGTTGGCCACGATCAATTCAGACGGTAGCCCGCTTGCGATGCCGATGTGGTTTGTCCATGACAACGATGCGCTTGCGTTAGTCAGTCAGGCGGCTGACATGAAAATCAGGAACCTGCATCGAGACCCGCGTGTCGGTTTCGTCATCGAGTCCGGAAGTGGTGACAGTATTGCGTGCGTTATCTTGCAGGGGTCCGTCAGGTTCCTCACTAGCGAATCCGATCGCAGTCAGGTCGGCGCCCGTTTTATCGACAAATACGGTACCCATATGGTTGAACGTTGGAATGGACGTTCGGTGCCTGAGTCGCGCGCACTGTTCCGGATCGAACCTCGGCGAGTTAAAGTCTGGGGTGCGCTCGCATCGCCCGACTGATCGTGTGGGTCCTCAGCTGAACAATTAAGTGCAACTGTCCAGAGGGGATATCTTGTGAAACGAACGTCATCATCGGATATAAATGGCTGGATTCGAAATTCCGAATATGTGATTGATTTTGATGTGCTGCCCGCCCTGGTGCGGGTGGAATTTGGGGGCGAAACAGTCGCTGAGTCGTCCGAGACAAGAGTCATGTATGAATTGGGTCATGCGCCGGTGTATTACTTTCCCCGATCAGACGTACACAGGGCTGTTCTTGAGGCGACCGACCACCGCACCTATTGCCCCTATAAAGGGTATGCCTTTTATTGGACCGTGTGCACTCAGGCCGGCAGGGTAGACAACGCCATCTGGTCTTACGAGAATCCACATC
>Ga0310344_10003421_pt1 | contig 11787 bp, 6 predicted proteins | sample HC15DNA20200_MG_FD_203801 | JGI IMG/M metagenome (GOLD analysis project Ga0310344, IMG submission 203801) | Marine microbial communities from station ALOHA, North Pacific Subtropical Gyre - HC15-DNA-20-200_MG | ecosystem: Environmental > Aquatic > Marine > Oceanic | place: Pacific Ocean: North... | reverse complement strand
AGCCCCCAGCGCCACCGGCTGGCTCCTGGCGGGCCTCGTCACACTACTCCCCTCATTCGTGGCCCAGATTTCTTTTATCCAGGGAGTCAGCCTGATCGGATCTGGACGCGCTGGCATCTTCGTCAACCTGGTACCGGTGTTTGCGTCCATCATGGCCGTGCTCTTCCTGCGAGAACCCTTCGAGTGGTACCACGCAACCGCGCTCGCGCTGGTACTCGGTGGCATCGGCCTCTCCGAACTCGGTAAATCCCGCACCTGACGGCTACAGCTACGATCCCCCCCCCACTACAGCGTCTAACTGGCCGTCCGTTGTACGCACATGGGATCCTCTTCGCGAACGATTTCAAAACAATATTGATTATTTGTGTTTATTTACAACAACCATTCGTTTTTTTGAACGAACATATATCGGCGCCGTTGACAAGCCTAATTCTTCAAACATAGGATTCGCACTTCAAACGACAAATTCATTTACCAGGGAAGGCCGGTTGGGTGATTATCCTAACTCGTCACAGGCGACAAAGAGAGGACGGGCGATCGGTGCCTGGATGTATACCCTTGAACAGATGGTCACGAGAGCGAATCCTGAGAATCCAATCAGTTGCAGTACGGGTTCATGGTTCAGGTCGTACACGATCTGCTCTCGGAACAACTAGACTCGCAGACCAATGGCCCTGAAATGCCCGCAGCACAAGTGCTGCGGGCATTGTCTTGATTCGTAGCAGGCAGCGTATACGAAGAACAGAGGAACGACATCATGACGCATTCGATCTGGATCCCGGTTTATGTCACGCTGGGGCTCGTTGCTGGTTGCACGGCGGACCAAACAGAACCCGCTGCGGAGGTGGTGCCGGCGCCGGCCGCTGCAAAGACGCCGCTACCGAACTGGTCGTTCACCCCCGACATGCTCTTCCCCGCCGACGGCTCGCTCCTCCGGCCCGAGGATGGAGAGGTGCTGCCGGATGGTCGCATGATCGTAGCCGATCAGATCGCCGGCCTGCGTCTCGTCTCGGCCGACGGCTCAAGCCGGCCCTTCGGTCAGTTTGCGGAGGCAGGCTACCAACACGAACCACCCGACATCATCGGCGGCCCGAATGGCATCACGCTCGAGCCGTCTGGCACACACCTCCTCGTAGCGGACGTGTACCGCGGCGGCCTCTACCGTGTCGATACCGCCACCGAAGAGACCACGCTGATCTACCAGCATCCCTACGGCATCAATGTCGCACGGGGGGATCGGAACGGTGGCATCTGGTTCACACAATCAAGCCAGAACAACCCTGAGCGCGGAGAAGAAGAACTGTTTCAATCCCTTGACATGCCGAGGCCAGACGGGGCGCTTTATTACCTGCCACCGTCTGACGGCTCCGAGGACACCCTGGCCGTTCCTGTGGCCGAGGAACTGGTCTTTGCCAACGGCATCGCGCTCGATGAAGAGCGCGGCTATCTGTACGTCGGCGAGACGATGGCTGGGATCGTGCGGCGCTACCAGGTCAACATCGAGGCCGGCCAGATCTCGGAACCGGCAGTTATGCTTGAAGGGTTCTCTCCCGACAACCTGGAACTCGATCGCGAGAACAGACTCTGGATCACGAGTCCCCTACTCAGTGAAGTCGTCGTGCTAGACCTTGACACGGGCATCACAAACTCTGTCTTCCGGATTTCAACACCGGAAAGCCTTTCACTCGTGGCCGAGGCCGAGACCAGGCTCGCGGAAGGCAGATCCTGGCTCGAGCTCTTCGCGCCACCGCTGTGGGCACCCGGGCCAGGACCCATGACCGGCGTGATTCTGTCCGAAGAAGCGGGCGTAGTCTTCGTCTCAGGACTCGGGAACGCCCTCATCCGGCTGGAGTTCTGATGGCGGCAACGGCCAGCACGTCGAGCACGCGAACCTCACTATCAGATTCAATCTGGACTGCCAGCCTGGTAACGGAGCCAGGGTGCCCCTGTGAGCGGAAGCGGTCAGCGATGCCAGCCACCGCCTCGGCCAGGATTCACGCCAACCCGCCAGTAGTCTCACGAAAACGCATGAGGAGAACAAAAGCATGTCAGCATCCGACAACGTGCAGACCGTAAAGGACATGTACGCCGCATTCCAGCGCGGCGACCGCAACGCGATGATTGCCAATTGTGCTGAAAACGTGGAGCTTGTCCTTGATTCCCATGCCGGTGAGATCCCGTGGTACGGAATGTATCAGGGCCACTCAGGAGTCAACGCACAGCAAGATCTCCAAGCAGAACATGTCGACATCACCGTCTTCGAACAATTAGATTTCCTGGCTTCAGAAAATCAAGTCGCTGTGGTGAACAATGTAGAACTTGTCCTCAAGAAGAACGGGCAGAAAGTCAGCCTGCCACGCTATGTACAAATCATGACCTTTGATGCTTCCGGGAAGCTCGCGCGCGTCTGTGAAGCCTATGATCCGACTCCTCTACTGGCAGCGTTGCGTTCGTAGTACACACCGGCTGGCCCCTACGACAGCTCCTGGGAGACGAGGGGCCACTCCGGGCTGCCTAGGTTCGCGGAGAAAACATCTGCCTGCAATATCCGTCGCAACGTAACAAGACCAGCTTGTGACTGCCATCTACTATCGTCCCGAATTACTCGGCGTGGGAATCGGTGACAACACGGCGACTGTTGCCGAGGGTCATACGTTCACGGTTGTGGTTGACGGGCGAGTCGCGGTCTATGACGGGGCAGTCTTTGATCTCACGACACGTGCGGCCCACTGGGGAGCAACCACTCCCGTAACCCACTAGTCACGCCTCTTTTCACGCCCGAAGCAGCGACGGGGGACCACACATTCCTGCCTGGGTCGCTCACCTGTAGCTCTTACGACTCCGGACGTCACGCACTGATTGCGGGTCCCTTGTGTTCGATGGCCAACACGAAGGGTTGCACGATCAGAAATTCGAAGTGCTGCGCCGTGGGGTCGTCCTCCCAGGCCACGACTTCACCACTGGTCGGCCGTCGAAGCCGGCCGCTCTGTATCCAGCCTGAGACGGTATCCAGCTGGTCCATTGCGACAGCGAGTCCCACGGTCACCATATCCAGGCCCTCCAACAGCCAGAGATGGCCACGCTGGTGCTGGGGAACCAGGGGTCTCCAGGAGACGCGACCTACCTCCCTCTGGAGCTTTTCGCGAAGAACGCTCTCATCCACGAAATCTCCTGCGCTCCGCATGTAGAACGCTTTTCGTTAACACGACCTGGAGGATGGTAGGTCTCAATCCATGATCGCCTGATAGACCAGCGTCCGCACCTTCTCCTGATCATCGATATTGCTCGCCGGGATGAGCTGCGTGAGGTACACGACGACCAGGTCCTCCTCCGGGTCAACCCAGTAGGTCGAGTGATAGGCGCCGCCCCACCCGAACTCACCGACGGAGCCAGGGAGCCCGGTGGCCGCGGGGTCATGGGTGATGGAGAAGCCGAGCCCAAAGCCCTGACCAGGCCGGAAGGCGAGTCCGCCCAGGTGGTCGCTGAGCATGGACTCAACCGTCTTCCGCGACAGGATACGCGTCCCGTTTAGTTCACCGCCATTCAGCATCATCTGTAAAAAAGTGGCGTAATCGGCGGCCGTCGAGAGCGCGCCCGCACCGGCGGAGAACGCGGTGCGCGGTCCGCTCACGTAATGCCCCTGTCCCACCATGTAGCCTGGCTCCGGTGCGCGCTCGAAGCTGCTACCATCCCCAACAGAGGAGTAGACGGTGGCAAGACGGCCAACCTTGTTGTCAGGTAGGAAGAAATGAGTATCGGTCATTCCGAGTGGGTCGAAGAGTCTCGCCTTCAGGAACTCACCCAGTGTCTGGCCGCTGATCTCCTCGATCATCGCACCCAGAATGTCGGTGTTGTAGCCATAGATCCAGCGCTCGCCCGGATGCGCATCCATGGGCAACTCTGCGAGGCGCGCCATCGTGTCTACCACCGGCTCGTCTCGATTGGCGAAGTACCATCCGGTGATGCCAGCCTCCTCCCACGTATCTGCGGCTGCCCCACGATTCGCCAGCAGCCCCATGCCGTAGCTGATGCCGGCGGTATGCGTCAGCAGGTCGCGGATCGTGATCGGACGACTGGACGGTACCACGGTGTAGCCCCCTTCGCCGTTCGGTTCGGCAACAGTCGTCTCGGCGAATGCCGGGAGATACTTGCCGATCGGATCAGTAATCAGAAGTTTGCCCTCTTCCTGCAAGAGCATGACGCCGACGCTGGCCAGCGCCTTCGTCTGCGACGCAATCCTGAAGATACCGTCGGACGGCATCGGCGCCTCGCTCTCCACATCGCGGTAGCCAATCCCCTCACGGTAGGCTATCCTGCCGTGCCTGAGGACGATGGTCACCGCGCCAGCAAGTCGGCCCTCGTCGACATAGGTCTCGAGGGCTAGACTCAGCCGATCGAGCCGTTCAGACGACATTCCGACTTCTTCCGCCTCGACGCGGACCAGCCCCTGGGCAACCAGCGTCTGCGGAACAAGCAGTAGTGCGAACACGACGGCGAGCGCCGTCAAACAATTGCGTGATGTCATCGCGTTACCTCGATCTGCGGAGAAGGTCTGCTGGCCCTGACGAGGCACCGCATACATCCGGTGCCGAGCAGCCCCGGCATAATATCCCTCAGGTATGCTCCCGGACAAGAGCAGGAAAGCACTACAAGTAGTAGCACTGTCCAAAAAGATAGGAATCCAACCAACCGACCTGACGTTCGAACTCTCAGCTCAGTATCGGAACAAATACTGCACCTTCATAAAGAATGCGCGATTCGTCTGCTGGTAGATCTGCATATCTGGAAACAACTGCTCGGTCACGCCGTCGCCGTCAATATCGTCAAAGATCAGATCGGCCTGACGATAGTGATCATCGTAGCCTACGTAAAAAGCCGTCCCGGCATTCACACGATACGTCAACAGCCAGTTCTGGCCGATCGTGCGGTCGAATGTGTTGTGCTGGATGATACTGCGGAGTAGGAATCGATCGGTGAATTGATACGTACTCAGGGCCCTGAGAATCTTGACATCAAACACCAGTTCTTCCCCCGTCCGAGGGTCGATGAAGTCACTGGTGCTCAGGTTGATCTCGGACTGAAAACGTGAGAATGGACGTACCGACGCATAGAAACTCCCTTGACTCCCCCGGCCAAGGTATGGATTTTCCAAATATCGCACCTCGTCACCATAGCGGTAATACCCGCCAAACGAGATCCGCCGGCTGGAATTGATCTGCCCACCAAACGACACGGCCTGCTTCGGGAAGTCGATTCCGCCGAAGCGCTCCATCTCATCACGAAACTCGGCGTTAACGTTGATGTTCCGCGCAAAGACGGCATTGACACCCGCCCGCACTTCCTCATCTGTCAGCACATTCTCATAGTTGTGGCTCCATGAGTATTGGATGTTTGGCCCCCAGTTGAGGATCCAGCTCTCGGGCCAAAAGGTGTGACCGAGACGGGTAAAGCCTCGCTTCTGGTCCACACGCCGGACGAAGCCGACATCGGTCCGAAATTCTGGCGAGAGCGCATACAGTGCAACGAAACTACTCCAACGCCGACTATTCAGCCGCCAGTTCATATCAAACATCTGCCCCTTCCGGCTGATGCCATCGGCCCCCTGCGAATCCGTTTGCACTGCCTTGAAACCGATCGCCTGCGTGCGACCGAGCCTAAAGTTCCCGTCGACGCCACCGAGCGTGCTATGCGTATCGAGAAAGCCCCGATGCGTAAAGATCGTCCCAAGGAACGACTCGGCGTAAAGGTCATAGCGCGCCCGCGCAACAAAGTTGTTCGCTTTCTCCCCAAACCCTGTTGCCATCGGGTCGTCGAGCAAGCCCGGAGCCTCGTCATCCGCCGCGATGATGCCGATGGTAGTGTTCCCGATCTTGCCCGTTAGCTTGGCGCCAACTTCTGGATTGACAATTCGCCGGGTATGGACGAACGTGATCGGGCCCGGCATCGAGAAAATCTCGGCCCCCTCAAGGAAGAACGGACGTAACTCCGGAAAAAAAAGTGCGAATCTCTGGTTCACCTCAATTTGCGGCAGATCGGATTCGATCTGTGAAAAATCAGGATTGTAAGTAAAGTCAGCCGTCAGATTCGACGTGATGCCGTACTTCACGTTCACACCCCCCTCGGGCGAGGCTTCACCGTCGACGAGTGAGCCCTGGTTGTTGAGCGACCCAAAGCGGGTAGCGGTGAACGTAGGCATCAGCTCCAGATTTCGACTCAGTGAGAGGTTCCTCATCCCCTCGAGCAGGCCCACCTGCGTGAGAAAGCCAGAGATGTTCCGTGTCACCGGGGCCCAGACCTGAAACTCATTTTTCCCCTGGATCTCACGAACGATCTGGAACCCCCAGCGATGCTCAACATCGCGCTCCCGCCGCGGGTAGCGCAAACTCTTGAAGGGAATCGCCATCTCGGCCGTGTACCCGTCGTCAACGATCTGTCCCCCACTCTCGAAGAGTGCATCCCACGACGAGTCGCCGGTCGGAATGGCACCACGAGAGAATCCGCTGCTACCGGTCCGGCGACGGCCACGGCCACCGCGACTAAATCCGCGTGAATTGACGACGGCGTCCCCTTGCACGCCGTAGCCGTTGACTGAAAATCTGTAGGCCCGCTGCTGATCGAGAAAGGTGTCGAAATAAACCGACACGTTGTCGTCCTCGAACGACTGGTCCCGGTCGATCCTATTCGCACGCATCAAATTCGGATCGCTATAGTGTGCGTGCACTGCAACGTAAATATTCTGGCTATCGTAGGCGAGCCAGACATCGGTGTCTTCGCTCCCAGGGGCACCTTCGATCGGATTCTGCTGAACGAACTCCGTGATGTGGATCGCGTTTCTCCAGACGGGGTCATCGAGTCGCCCGTCAATCCGGGGCCGTTCATCAGTCCTGGATGGGCGAAGCGTAGGACGCCCCGTCAGAATACCCGCACCCTCGGCCACGCCGAAGCCCGCAGACGTGGGCGCACCCGAGACGATGCCCTCAGCGACCTCCACTGGCGCCTCAGGCGCGATGTCGTTGCCAGGTGGTAGAGGCAGCGCACGGTGCTCCACCGAAACCGCCACACCACTCCGGAGAGCCCGGACGCTATCCCTCAACTCGGCGACCACCTGGTCCTGTAGATCGAAAATGTCAATGACCAGCCCGTCAACCTTGACGACGCCCGCCACCACCGCATCCGGAGCGGCTGTGCTGACGAGCTGTGCCGTTATCCGCAACTGGTCACCCAGACGCTGATAACCACCCCTCACGAGCCACGCCGCACCTAACCCGCGGCTTGCCGCCGCATCACGACTGACCGTGGTCACACCTTCGAGTTTCTCGAGGTCGGCCGCGAGCGTCTCAGCAAGGCCCTCGCCAATCCAGGCATCATCCGCACGACCGCTAATGTTCGTGAAGGGCACCACGGCCAGCGCGGTGCGACCGAGGGAAGATACAACGCCACCAACGCCTCCCTCTTGCGCCGCCGTGACGCTAGGCAGCGCCACCGAGACGGCAACGACGAGGGCGGCACTAAACCCGTTCACGTACCGCGCAAGGGCCACAACATTGTTGACTATATTACGGTTTAGTTTCAGACGGCCCCATCGAGGCACATGACCAGGTGCCACCCTTGAACATCGGGGCGGCCGCCTCACATCTCCCAGCCATGGAAAACGGAACTACAATAGGCCCCTCACAGGAGGGTTCTTTGATACGCTCACTCCGTACACCTATGGATCGTCGGCCCTATGGGCCCGTGTTCTCCGCCACTCTGCGGTGCCTCAATACACCCGTTCCGAGTCCGACGCAAACAGTAATTTCTCTGCGGCGCCAGAATTAGTCGCGGACGTGACCACCCGCGAAAATCGAGAACTCTAGGATTACATATGTCCAGCACTCAATTGAAGACCTTGTTGTTCTCCTTCACTAAAGAAAACAACGCTGCGACGATTACCGACCACCTAGCTGCTCTCGAAACTTTTTCTGGACATTCCGTTGACCAGCAGCATGTTTGCGGCGACCTCCCTCCGGACGTCGACCTCAACGATTACCAAGTGGTCATTATTCACTATTCACTTATTTTGGCGAAGCCCGAGTATGGCTATATCAGTGAGAGCGCCAGATCAAAAATCCAATCATTCACTGGCCTCAAAGTGGCGTTCATCCAAGACGAGTATCGCTGGGTCAATGAGACAATCCATTGGATACGCTCCCTCGGTATAGATCTCTTGTTTTCGTGCATACCGCCCAACGAACTCCAAAACGTCTACCCTCAGTCCTTACTGCCTGACACGAATATCTTGACCACACTCACCGGGTTCGTCCCTCCACAGTTGCTAGACCACACGAGACCCAAATATGGCGACCGGCCTATTGATGTCGGATATCGAGGGCGAGACCTACCCGCTGCCTACGGTCGACTAGCGCAAGAAAAGAAGCTTATCGCGACAGGCTTTGCCTCCCACGCAGCACCTTTCGAATTAAGCACTGACATCGCCTTTGGAGAAACCGAAAGGTTATACGGTAAACATTGGATTTCTTTCATTTCTAACTGCAAATCGATGCTCGGCACAGAGAGCGGTGCTAGTGTTTTTGATTTTGAAGACACGATTATTCCATCCGTTTTCGCAGCCGAAAGTAAGAACCCTGACATTTCTTTTGAAGAACTTGAAGCACTGTACTTTCCTGGCGCCGATGGAAAAATCATCCTAAACCAAATATCCCCACGATGCTTTGAATGTGCGTCACTTGGTACGTTAATGATCTTATTTGAGGGGAATTATTCTGGCATTCTCCATCCGTGGGAACACTACGTGCCGTTGCAGAAAGACTTTAGCAACATCAATGAGGTCGTCGACGCACTACGCAACGAAGCGACCTGGACGAGAATTACCGCACAAGCCTACGACCAAGTCGCCTGTAATCACGAATACAGCTACCGAAAGTTCGGTGAATTCGTCGGTGAAGCCATATCTGAAAATCATCGCCGCAAGCAATTGCAACCAGCCACTCCAACAGTCGCGCCTGATGACCAACAGTACGTGGCGACCACGATCGACGTGAAGCAGGTTTCCGGCCACAACCTTTTGAAAGTCGTTGCCGATTTAAGCCAAGATTATTCGCTCCACGAACGGACGCAATCAGATCTGTACGAACGCATCTACGAATTAGAGTCGAGCCTGTTAAAGGCTAGCAACCAAAAACTCGACCGCAGCTACCGCGAATATGTCGCCGAATATCAGACGCTACTCAGTTCGCGATGGGGACAGGTTGAAGAGGAAGAGGGAAACAAGCGACTCCTTCCTAGTCTCATTGAATTAGACCGACATGAAGCACTCAAGATATTAGAATCTAGCTACCAAGAATTAGAGAGCAACCATGAACAATTAGGGGCTAGCCATGAAACCCTCAACCGCAGCCACCAGGAATTACTCATCGCATATCAAGCGCTGTTCAATTCGCACGAGAATGTAGTCCAAGAGCGAGACTCACTCAAGTCAAGTCAGAAACCTGTACAAATGCCATCTTTGGAGACCGCTCCAACAACCTACAAGAATGATTTACTCGTCGTTAAGCTCGAGGCGGAACTCCGGGAATTACTCGTCGCACATAAGGCGCTATTGAATGCACATGAAAACTTAAATTCTCGCCATGAAGAAGTGGAGGCGAGCCGTCAAACGCTCAACGACAGTCACCAAGAATTACTCGTCACATATCAGGCACTATTAACGTCGCAAGAGAAGGTGGTCCGAGACCAAGACTCACTCAAGCCAAACCAGACCCCTTCCGAGACGCCCTCTAACGAGGCTAAGCCAACGACCAGAAGTGAGCTTCTTATTATTAAGCGAGAGGCTGAACTTCGCCGCGATTACGCCCTTGCGTTGGACAGCCTCAGACTCGTGTACCTCGAAGACCGGGCATCACTAGAGTCTTTGGTAGCCGACGCCAGGAATAAGACTGTATCTGTAGACGCTGATGCGACCGTGTCCGGATATAAGGATGACCTGCTTACCGTGCAGCTTGGAGGTGAAACGCATGCCGACTATGCCGTGGCCTTACAGCGCCTCCGACGTGCCTTTCGCCGAGACCAGTCTCGCCTGAAGGGGCGCCTCGCTCAACTCGAATCCAAGGAACTTGAATCTACGACGCCCACGACGCGCGGATTTGCAGGGAGACAACTCTCACGCATCGTGAACCTATCTCAGTATCCCTACTATTTCAGAGAGGCAATCAATCGAGCATACCGACTCCTGAAGAGGACCCTTGCAGAACACTCAAACTAATCGCAGACGAACCCCTTTGGACGTGAAATTGCCCAACGCTGATATTCCCCAACGCTGGACCAACCTAATTCCACGCGATCCACTTCTCTACCTGATGATCGATTCTTTACATAGAACCAGCTCACCGAAATCCATCGCAACAACTCATCCCACGGAGCCACTCACTAAGCTTGCGTGACCTCGGTTGAACGCTAAGTAATGACTGCATTCCTCACACAGCCGATCCATCTATTTCCCTTCGGCTACAAACGCCGCCGCGCGATTCTAAACCGGTCCAGCATAATGGAACAACGTTGTGCTGTCTCCGCGGTCCACTACCGAAGATAGTCCACTATCGCGTCCATTCCTTTTCCGAGAATAGACTCATCGTATTCGCCTGGCGTAATGATTTCCTCGTATGCTCTGTCGGCAAGCTCCTGCAGATAATGGTCGTCCCCCAGCAGCTCGCAAACTCTCCCAAAGTTCGAGAAGTCTCTCTGCAACGGTATATAGTGCCGCCATGGTTGTAGGATGCCATTGTATTCTCCAACGAGTAAAACCAGTGAAGTTCTGACCGAAATTGCCTCAAAGCAGCGAGGCGTGATTACGCGGTGAACAACGTTACCCTCATACGGCTCGAGGAAGAGACCGTGTACCTCCTCGTAGCTCGCGCGAGGATTGCCGGCTAGATAAGTATTGACGCGCTTTTCAATTCGCCCCAGCGGAAGGCACGCATCTCGGAATGGTACCGGGTGGGTAGCATCCTCGAAATCGAATATACTGGCTCCCCCCTCGAGCGCCACGACAGCTTTGGCCGACATTGTGAATTCGAGCCAATCCTCGCCGTAAATCCTCTCGTCCGGACTCGAACTCACATCCACAATCAAGTTCACACCTGGCCACGTGTTACGGGCCCGGTCCAAACCCGACTGAATCCTGTCTCCGAGCGTCGTCTTTTCACGTGCTGTGTGCCCCATCCAATAAGGCAACGCGTTCCCTCGATAAACCAGGTGCCTCTTCCGCTCGCGGATGGCGGGCGCCGTCCGCGCCGCCCAATCCCGGTTCACATAACCTGGCAGCGCTGACACCTTCACGACATTCTTCAGAGCCGGGTGTCGGTACACGACATCAAGCTGCTCCGTTACAAGGGCAGAAACGATAGCGTGTATACCAAGATCGACCATCGAAGCCATCATCCGATCAACCCAACGATACTCGTCCTGTATCACTTGAATCTTGATTCCACTGTACTCGCGAAGTACTTCGAACAAGTACGACGGAAAGAGGTCCTCGTAAAGAATGCAGAGTGAGTAATGAATTACAACAACGTCGAAAACCGTTCCAGCATCGGTCACCAAGTCGACCGTAGGCTGTGCGTGAAACTCGCCTGGCGCTACAAAATTTTTCCACGGCCTCCTTACACTCACTCGATGGCGAGAGTGCCTTCGAAAAGCATCCACATGATCGGCAATAATCGGGTTGGGGTAGCTATCGTCACATAAAATGAGTACATCTAGACAATCGTCGCCCCGCTCACTTTTACGCAG
>Ga0310344_10003420_pt1 | contig 11788 bp, 10 predicted proteins | sample HC15DNA20200_MG_FD_203801 | JGI IMG/M metagenome (GOLD analysis project Ga0310344, IMG submission 203801) | Marine microbial communities from station ALOHA, North Pacific Subtropical Gyre - HC15-DNA-20-200_MG | ecosystem: Environmental > Aquatic > Marine > Oceanic | place: Pacific Ocean: North... | reverse complement strand
ATTCGTCCGCGCTGCGATGCAGAGCTTGTTGCTGTGGTGGATCCATTGCAGGAACGGCGCCAAGAAGCCGAGGCAGAGTTCGGTTGTGAAACCTACGAAGAGCTTAGCCATATGCTAGACCAAGAAGATATTGACGTTATTGTGGTTGCTACACCTTCCGTCTTTCATGCTGCTGATACTATCTCAGCGCTGCAAGCCAGTAAACACGTTATCTGTGAGAAACCAATGGCGTTGGATGTTGATGAAGCTGATAAAATGATTGCCCAAGCCAAAGAATCCAAAAAACACCTTTTCATCCATCAGAATCGACGGTTCGATCGCCAATTTACTCATTTGAAGGAAGTAGTGGAATCTGGACAGATTGGCCAACTCTATCATATTCGGAACTATAGCAATAGCTTTGTGAGGAGAGATGACTGGCAAACACTATCCAAGAATGGTGGAGGTGTATTGAATAATACCTGCCCGCACAATTTAGACGCAATTCTCCAATTATTAGGAGCACCAGTAACCAACGTTATGGGAGATCTACAACAGATCTCTTCAGCTGGTGATGTCGAGGATCACGTCAAAGCTTTTTTACGTGCCTCAAACGGTTGTACAGCCGATATGGAAATCACATCGGCTCAAAATATTGCGACTGACATCCCAACTTGGATCCTCTGTGGAAACCAAGGAACCTTAACAAGTGATAGCCGAAGATCTATTGTCCGGTGGTTCGAACCAGAGGAAGCTGGGGATGTAGAAGTAGTAGAAGGCGCAGCCCGAAACCGCACCTATGCTTGGCAAACTAAACCAATCAACTGGAAAGAAGAAACAGTAGAAGCCAAAGGCCCAAATATTGGTAATTTCTATGATAACGTAACCAAGGTGCTGTTGCATAATCACGAGATGGTTGTCACACCAGAGTCAGTGAGAGAAGTCATCCGCGTAATTGCTGAAATACGAAAAGGAACACCATTCGAAGGTAAAACGAAAAAAGCCTGAATTCGGATCAACCTCAATTTATTTCAACAGCAACACCTTGTGTTGCAGACTTATAGATTGCATCTGTAATTTCCTGAAGTACCAAAGATTGTTCGAGACTAGTTAAAGGTTGTCGTTGCTCGCGGATTGCAGCGACAAAATCAACTAGCGGGTCTACTATATGAGTAAGAATAGAAGTGTCCGTTGAATCCCACAAAGGCTTCGAAACCACCCCCTGTTCTGTCGTTATGTCGTCATGAATGATTGATTGAGGATTAGAATCAGTCATTCTCAATTTAAGAGATCCTTTTGAGCCAATGATCTGCCAGTCAGATTCAGACTGAGCCGTCATGAATTCACCACGTTCCATGCTAAGGATAACCCCTCCTTGGCAACGAACAGTCGCCAAATAGTAGGTTTCTGCATCTGATTTCGGTGCGATATGAGATGCAAAGGATGGCGGAACCGTCCAAGTCTGAGCAAAGACGGTTTCTGGTTTAAGCATCCAACCAGTTATACCCAGAAGGTAATCTAAATCATAACACCCCCAATTGACCAAAATCCCACCACCATTTAGGGCTTTTACAAGTCGCCATTCTGGGCGTGGTGTTGTTGGTTGTTCGCCTGCTGCCACAATTGCACGGCAGCGTACAACACGTAAATCTCCCAAACCACCTTTTCGGATGAATTCCGTGGCAACTTGTGCACTTTTGTAGAAACGGTTACGTGAAGAACAACACCCAGCTACTAGTTTTCCACGGGCGGTAATCATTTCTCTGACCTGATTGGCATTTATAGCTACAGGCTTTTCTATTAGAACATGCTTGCCTTTGGAAAAAGCTTCTAATGCCACCTGGGTCCGATATTGTGTTGGAAAAGCTAAAACTACTGCTTCGATTTCTTCATCATCCAGTAGTTCACTACTATCACTATAGACCTTTTTGGGCTGGAACTGCTCAGCCACTCGACGTCGGTTTCCTTCAATTAGATCAGCAGCTGCCACCAAGTCTATAAAAGGAGAATTTACTGCTGTTCGCAGATGGCTTGATCCAATAACACCACATCCGATAACTCCTAGTTTGACAGGTTCCATTTCAGAACTCCTCATTGTTTCCATAATAATGGCTAAAACTTATGATTCACTTCGGTTCATTCTTCAATCTCTAACAGTACCCTATTCCCAGAAAATTTCGATTCCCAATTCCTCAGCGATACTAGCTAGTCCTTTTAGATGATCAACGTGAAGTGGGATGCCATTAGCAAGCCACGCTTCACGTTTACGCCATTCAAGTTCTCCTGGAAGATAGACCTGATCTATCCCTTCCGTTGTTTTCGAAGCCTGGATAGTCCTGATTCCCCGATCGATTTCAGCTACATATTCCTCAAAATTGGTGAAGCTAGAGACATTGATAACCCAAAAAAAATGTTCAGAAGGCTCACCATGATTTTTATGGCAGGCCATTAACCCCCCAACCAAAGGTCCAGCGAGAATTCCCATGGTCAACGCTAGCCCATACCCTCTTGGCCCAGCCGCTGGCATCAGTATCGGACCTTGGGAAGGATCTACAGTTGGTTGTCCTTCCGTATTTAATAACCAGTCTTCTGGTATGGGTTCGCCATACATTTTCAACGTACCGATCTTACCCCACGAAGAAGCACCACAGGCCATGTCTAACACAACTGGGTGCGCATTTCCAGTCGGTAGAGCATAACTTAGAGCATTATTAGCGGTCACCGGAGTGATTCCTCCCGGCGCTACAACAGTCGCCCTGCCTGTGTTAGTTGTAGAAAAACCTATCATGTTCGACTCAGCAGCCATCATAGAATAGCAAGCAGCTGCTCCAAAATGGCCCGCGTTTCTAACTCCCGTTGCTGCGACACCGACCAATTGAGCTTTTTCAATAGCCATTTTCATAGCTAACACACTTGAAGGATGCCCTAAGCCATTATCACCATCAATAACTGCGAAAGCTGGACCTTCTTGAACAACATGAACCTGAGGAACTGGATTGATCTCTCCTTTCGAAATACTCCGTATATATCCAGGCAACATCCGAGTTCCATGCGAATGTACATTGCGCAGATCTGTTTCCACTTGTAAATCAGCCATCAATTTGGCATGCTCAGTATCAACTCCTGCTTTTTGATAAAGTTCCTCAGCAAATTTTTTAAGTTGATCTGGTTGAATAGTAATGTCTTGGACAGTTTCCATGATTCTCCTCAGCCATTTTAAAACAAACTAAAGTTAGATTTCTTGAGAGAAACAGTAGCGACTTGCACTTACACAAAATTCAATATGCAAATAGTTTATCATTAAAATACTATCACTTATTTGCTAATTCCAAAAAATTCTGTTCTCACTGGATTGAAGAAGATACTCGTTTTACACTTCCGCTTGTATCTATAAGGTAAAATCAGTTAAATTAGTAAAAGGAACATATTCGTATTGAACCAGTTATTGTTCGATTACTAAACATGAAAAATGCTCAAAACAAATATGGTAAATGGTTGATTTATACCGTTCTTTTGGCAGTTGGTGTTCCGTGGTACTGGAGTTCCGATGATAAAACCATCTGGTTCGGTTTCCCTGCTTGGGTTATTGTTTCCATCATCGCTTCATTCATCTTCTCCTGCTTAACCGCTTGGTTTTTACAAGGTTCATGGTCAGAAACACCTGAGGAGAATGACAACCGATGACTGAAATATTGCCTTTTGGCCCTGCCGCGTTGTTCGTCATTTCCATCTATATTCTTTCGCTAATCGGAATTGGGTGGGTTGGCTACAAAGCTAGAGAGGAAAATTCGATGAAGGACTTCTATTTGGCTGGTAGGGGCTTTGGCTTCTTAGTGCTACTATTGACACTGTATGCTACTCAATACAGTGGAAACACCCTGTTTGGTTTCACCGGCAAGGCTTACCGAATCGGTTTCTCTTGGGTAATGAGCCTTCACTTCATGACGGCCATCATTGCCTGCTACCTGATTTTTGCCCCGAAATTGTATCATCAGGCCAAGCAGAAAGGATTTATTACACCGGTGGATTTTCTAGACGACCGATTCCAATCAAGTGCCATCAGTCTTATCGCAGCGTTTGTTATGATTGTAGCACTTATTAACTACGCATTGGCCCAGTTAATGGCTATGGGAAGAGCATTTCAAGGACTCGTCAGTATCAATCCAGTACAGGCATATATTTATGGTGTAATCTTCCTAGCTATCATCATGGGAATCTACGAAACGCTTGGAGGGTTAAGAGCAGTTGCTTGGACAGATGTCATACAAGGCTCAGTCCTTATGTGTGGTTTTGCTATTATGTTGATATTAGTTTTCAACAGATATGGTACTATCGGCATTGCCACAGAGCAAATCTTCCACAATGCAAATCCAGAGACCGTCAAAAAAGCAATGCCGCCTGATTGGCAACGTGTTCGGGAATGGTTAAGTTACATCTTAATTGTAGGACTCGGCGGGGCACTCTATCCGCAAGCAATTCAACGAATTTACGCAGCCCGGTCGGAAACTGTATTAAGGAGGAGTTTGATGGTCATGGCCTTTTTTCCTTTGACTACGACGCTGATTGCACTAATTGTTGGTGTGATAGCTATCGCTCACCATCCTGGGCTAACCGGAGCACAAGCTGATCAGGTTTTGATGATAATTTGTCGAGAAGTACAGAGTGGATCAACTTTTGGCTATTGGCTGGTTGTGGTTTTATTCGCGGCAGTGCTCGCAGCTATCATGTCAACAGCAGATTCAGCACTTTTGACAATATCGTCGATATTTACCAAAGATCTTTATGCTCGTTTTATAAAACATCAATTGCCAGAAGGAGAATTAACTAGAATCGGGAAGCTGACTAGTTGGCTAGTAATCAGCGTGTTGGTTGGATTAGCTATACTGCTTCAAGAAAATACAACATTGGTAAAGTTATTGGATCGAAAATTTGACTTGTTAGTTCAGTTAACTCCCGCTTTCATGATTGGAATTAATTGGCGCGGTTTGCAAACGAAACCGGTATTAATTGGTCTATCAGTTGGACTAGTAGTTTCCATCGGCCTTGCCTTATTGGGTTATGGAAAAATCAATGGTATTCACGCGGGACTTTTTGGGTTGGGCTTTAATTTATTGATCTCAGTTGGAGGTTCCATCATCTCGAAATGATGAAAAGCCAACTCAATGTCATTTGTTTTTTTTATCATTTGTGATCCTTTAATCTTGGCGGCTCTCTGGAGCCGCATAAACTTGATTGGTAGAACTTCTTTTCGAGGAAACTGGCCTTCATTGCCCATAAGTCATATTAAGGATAGTAACAAAACTAATTTAAATATCTATGCATAAACAGAGCTGTTTAATCTTAGCAGTTTTTCTCCTATCAGCCGTCGTCAAAGCGGAAACAATCATTTCTCCAAAGGTTACCTTTCAATCCATATCGGAGACTTCTACCAATCGAATCCTAAAGGTTTGGATACACTTTACAGACAAAGGCTATTCAACAAAAGAGGAACTGAAAAGCGCAATAGATCTATACCAAAAAAGAATGCTAAGACGTGTCAAATATCGTAGATTAATTCGCACTGGACGTTGGAAAGCTGACTTTACTGACCTTTCTGTTAACTCTAGTTATATTGATCAAGTTCTTCAAATTGGTGGTCACCTGAGAAGTCAGAGTCGTTGGTTGAATGCAATCGGATTAGAAGCCAGCTTACAGAAAATTATGCAAATAAAGAAACTGCCGTTTGTACACTCAATCACACCAATTTTGACACATACGACGAAACTTCATGTAGAGACGATGTCACAAATTTCAGCGGCGCCGCCCATCAATCAATCCTACGGTGATAGTGAAACGCAAGTCACACAAGTTCAAGCTAATTTTCTGCATCAAAAAGGATTTTTTGGTGCAGAAATTATTATTGGATTGTTAGACACAGGCTTCAACTTAAAACATACAGCAATAACACATACAGATGTCATCGACCAATATGATTTTGTCAATGGTGACAAGGACACTTCAGATCAAATTGATCAAGATGACCCAAAACAAGATGAACATGGATCAATTGTTCTCGGAATTCTAGCAGGTTTGGCTCCGGAAAAACTGATTGGATTAGCATATCAAGCAAGTTTTCTGTTAGCTAAAACTGAAAAGGTTTCGGAGAATGGACAAGAATTCGAACGTATTATCGAAGAAGACTGGTGTATTGAAGGAATCGAATGGCTTGAGGAAAAGGGGGTTGACTTAATAAACTGTTCCCTTGGTTACTCAGATTGGTATAATTTCCGTGATCTAGATGGCCAGACTTCAAAGCTTACAATTGTTGCAGATTTAGTTATAGAAAAAGGCGTTTTGATGGTTGTTGCAGCTGGAAATCAAGGAACCGTGCTAGGTGAACGAATTACAGTTCCCGCTGATGGTTTCAAAGTGCTAGCTATTGGTGCAGTCAATCGAAATCAATCAGTTTCGTGGTTTAGTTCCAAGGGGCCAACCTATGATGGACGTATCAAACCTGATTTTGTGGCATTAGGAAATCAGGTCACGAGCATTATTCCAAACACAAAATCCGGTTTTTCAAGCGATAATCGAGGGACTTCTCTTTCATGTGCAGTTGCAACGGGAGCAATCTCTTTGTTACTACAAGCATTTCCAAGAGCAACAACAGATCAGATTATCAACGTACTCCGAGCTACCGCTAAAAATGCGAATAACCCAAACAATAGTTACGGGTATGGACTGATCCAAGCAAAATCAGCGTTTGAAGTGCTATTTGATCAATTCGGACATACTGGAGATATGCCAGACCCAATTTCAATACAACCTCCAGAAAACCTTAAAACTGTTACGTGGGGAAAACTAAAAACGAATCTCGAATTACACCAAAACTTCCCAAATCCCTTCAATGCGGAAACATGGATACCTTTTCGACTTGGAGTTGAGGGCGAAATCAGGTTGAGCATCTATAGTTCTAGCGGAAGTCTAATTCAAACTATTCATCTTGGGCATCTTGAACCCGGCAGCTATACTTCTAAGCAACAAGCAATATACTGGAACGGTCAAAATTACTTGGGGGAAGATGTAGTAAGCGGAATATACTTTTGCGTATTGCAGGTTTTAGGGCAACCCACTCAAATTAGCCAACTCACTGTACTAAAATGACAAAGGACAAGATATACTTTCTACCTACCCCCATAAGTTCGGTATACCTCATCCTCTGATTATTATCAAAACACTGCTTCGTGTTCTGTCAACAGAGTTAGTAGCACAATTAGTGCCAAGTTAGTTTTTTCCAGTATTTACAGTATAAATGGGTTTCCGACACGTGTTTGCTGTCTCAAAAATTATGTTTTTGTTCACTCTGCATGTACACTATTTTATACACTTGTGTCCCTAACTAATCTCTGTTATACTTACATCTCAGAGGTATATTGATATGGCTTTTGCAAAACCACTATCGTCAGGAAATCCCATTGGTGTCGGCATCAGGGAGAATATCCGAGGCCAAGGGCAACAGGACCCGATCAATCGAGCTGTTCATCATATTAAAAATCAGAAAAGTGAAATAGTACGACATAATCGCGTAGCGCAAGTTAGGGTTCTACCTAAGGCAAATGACACTATGAGAAACCTTGAAACGAATGCTCGAGGGGAGCTGAGTGGTGGAATGCTGCTTGTTGATAAATTAGCTTAAGATCTAAAAGGTTGAAAAAATTAAAATTAAGTAACGTTTACAGTGGAAGATTATGGTAATGGAAGAACAAAGTGAAATTGTGGAAGATAATGTAAGTGAAAATGAAACAGGAGATTCACCTGAGGATATAGGAGAAGAGGATACTACTGAAGATCCAGAGGCAGATGACACAGATGAATTCGAAATTCCAGAAGGGGATAACTTAAGTTTATACTTGGGTTTTAAAGCCTATTATGAAAACTCTGATTATTCAGAAGCAATTAATAACTTTCAGGCCGCAGTTGAATATCAAAGTTCCCTAATCGTGGAGGAGGAAATCCCAGAAGATCCTGATGAAATTGATGACGGCTACGATTTGAATACAGACATCATAGCAAAATCGACTTATTGGATGGGAGAATCCTACATTAAGCTCGGGCAATTCGATCAAGCTATTGAATCTTTCAAACAGATCATTGAAGATTGCAGGATGCACTATCTTTCCACTGCCGCAGAACGTCGAATCGATCAATTGAAGTAACAAGAACCACGATCTGAATGCCAAAAAGATGTATTGATCTGAGAAGTGATACAGTTACCCAACCGACTTTGAAGATGCGCGAAGCCATGATGTATGCCGAAGTTGGTGATGACTGCGCAGGTGAGGACCCTACCGTAAACCGCTTGCAATCCCTTGCCGCTCGGTTGCTCGGCAAGCAAGCAGCTCTCTTTGTACCTACCGGAACAATGGGTAACAACGTTGCTGTTCTGACACACACCAATGCTGGAAACACAATAATTCTCGATTCAGAAGCTCATATCTATTATTATGAATGTGGTGCGATTTCTGCGCTAGGCGGCGTTATGCCTATTACCATTAATAGTGATGATGGCTGTCCAAATCCAGATCAGGTTGAATTCTATCTTCAACGTGACCCAATTCGTTTTCCAAAAATAGGTCTCATCTGTTTAGAAAACACCCATAATCGACGTGGAGGAAGGGCTGTTCCACTTGAACAAATGAAGGATATGCAGTCGGTTGCAATTCAATATGAAGTGCCAGTTCATCTTGATGGTGCGCGAATCTTTAATGCCGCACACGCATTAGGCACGCAAGTCAAAGATATCGCCGATTGTGCCGATTCTGTATCATTTTGTTTATCCAAAGGTTTGTCAGCACCCGTTGGATCATTATTAGTTGGTTCTAGTGATTTTATTGAAAACGCAATTCAGGTGCGCCGAAGACTTGGTGGTGGAATGCGTCAATCCGGTGTTATTGCAGCGGCAGGAATCATCGCTTTAACAGAAATGACCGATCGTCTTGTTGAGGATCATGAAAACGCGCAATATTTAGCTAAAGAGCTAGCAGAAATCGACAGTCTTGAACTTGACCAGACAGATTTTGATACAAACATGGTCGTGGTTAATGTCCAAAAGATTGGTATGACTGCTCCAGAATTCGTCAGGATTGCTAGGGAGCATGACATTCGAATCTCTTACTTGGATCAGGATCACATTCGGCTTGTTACAAATTGCGATGTCAATCGTGAAAACATCGAATATGCTGCAGATATTTTGGTCAAACTCATTCGATCGATCATAAACTAATAAAAAGCAAGAACCTCAGGATAAAATATGACAGACTTAATAGAAATATTGGAACGAAAAGCGAATGATTTACGTATTCATTCGATCACATCAACGGCTGCATCTAGTTCAGGGCATCCGACTACGTGTATGTCTTGCGCGGAGATAATTTCAACTCTCTTTTTCAATGCTATGCGCTATGACCCAGAAGATCCAAACAACCCAAATAATGATCGATTCATCTTGTCAAAAGGTCACGCAGCTCCAATTTTGTATGGAGCTTGGGCAGAATTAGGTATCGTTTCGAGAGAAGACCTGCTCGATTTGCGAAAAATTGACAGTGACCTTGAAGGCCACCCCACGCCTCGACTTGACTGGATCGATGTTGCAACGGGCTCTTTGGGACAAGGTTTGTCGGTTGGTGTTGGGATGGCAATTAACGCAAAGTATCTCGACAAAACAGATTATCGTGTTTATGTATTGTTAGGGGATGGAGAAACCGCAGAAGGTAGTGTTTGGGAGGCTGTTGCGCTTGCTTCGCACTATAAACTTAATAACCTAATTGGTATTGTTGATGTTAATGGAATTGGTCAAAGCCAACGTACCATGTATGGTTCCGACATTGATTCTTATTGTCGACGGTTTGAGTCGTTCGGCTGGAAGGCAATTGGAATCGATGGACATAATATCGAAGAGGTACTCTCGGCTATCAATCATGCAGTAGCAAGTACAGACCAACCAACTATGATTGTTGCTAAAACTTTTAAAGGAAAAGGAGTATCCTTTCTCGAAGATGCTGATGGCTGGCACGGCAAAGCAATCACTGGAGACCAGCTAGATAACGCATTAGAAGAACTTGGGCCACTAAGTACACAAAGCAAGCCTAAAATTGCTATGCCTTCAAGAGTCTCACTCCCCACACCGGAAATTAGCAAAATGATAGAACCCAATTACCAAATTGGTGAAGAAGTTGCAACCAGAAGTGGCTATGGAACTGCACTAGCTAAGCTTGGTGATGCTAATTCTCTTGTGGTTGCACTTGATGGTGATACTAAAAACTCAACTTACGCTCAGGAATTAATCACGAATCATTCTGATCGTTACTTTGAAATGTTCATCGCAGAACAGAATCTTGTTGGTGCTGGAATTGGTTTATCAAAACGGGGTAAAATACCATTCGTGTCGACTTTTTCGGCATTCTTTAGCCGGGCCTACGACCACATTAGAATGTCCGCGATCTCACAAGCAAACATTAAGTATGTTGGTTCTCATTGTGGGATTTCAATTGGTGAAGACGGGCCCTCACAAATGGGCTTGGAAGACCTCTCAATGTTCCGATCGATCCCTAACGCTGCGGTGCTTTATCCCAGTGACGCAGTGGCAGCGGAACGGCTAGTTGCGGAAGCAGCGGCATACGAAGGAATTGTTTTTATCAGAACATCTCGTCCTAATACGAAGGTCATATACAAAAATAGTGAGCAATTCCCAATTGGGGGTAGTAAAGTCATTCGTTCAAGTACTGAGGATAAAGTCACCGTTGTTGCCGCAGGTATCACTCTCCACGAAGCACTGAAAGCATACGACGAACTAAAGATGGAAGGCATCTCGATACGCGTAATTGATCTTTATTCTGTCAAGCCTGTTGATACTAAAACCTTAGTGAATGCTGCTCAAGAAACGAACGGAACAATTATTACCGTAGAAGACCATTACCCAGAAGGTGGTATCGGTGAAGCAGTATTAAGCGAGGTTGGTTCGAAAGACATCAACGTTCACAAATTAGCTGTCAACGGAATTCCACGTTCTGGCAAACAGGAAGAACTACTAGAAACATACGGAATTAATGCGAACCATATTGTCCAAACAGTCAAAGCCCTAAAAACAATTTAAAGTGATTTTAGCTTAATGCTTAGCATCTGAATTTCGAGCTAAAGTGGTCATCTCGATTATTTTTTGAGTTCCTGTGATGGGTTTTGAACTCGTTTCGGGGTTGGGCCATATGGTGTTCGGTTCAACTTCTGAAGCGAACACCATTCGATGCGTGTGATCTCCATCCTAACTTCCTGAAGAGAATCGCAAGAATTTTTCTAAATCGCGGAGTTGAGACAATTGAAAGTCCACCAGCGATAGATCTGAACATTCCTTTTCCTCCTGACCAACCAACCAAGCAGAAAACATTCCAGCTCGTTTAGACCCAACAACGTCATCAAGGAAAGTATCACCAACATATATTGCTTGCTCAGGATGGATATCCAATTCGGATAGCGCAATCTGGAAGATCCTAGAATCGGGTTTGGAAACTCCAACCACTGTTGAATCGACGACAACATCAAGCAGTGGACTCAAACCACATTCATCACACCAGCCCTGCGTGTTACCGAAGTTATTGCTGATAACACCAAGTTGAAATTGGTCACCAAGCGTGGCTAACCATTCACGATTTTTCTCTAGTGAAACAGATGTATCACGACAAAAAACCGAAACGAGCGGGTTGATAATTTCTTGTTTGAATCCTAGGTTTTTTACAATACCGCTCATGATTTCATAAGCAGACGCTTGCAAACTCAAATG
>Ga0310344_10003417_pt1 | contig 11794 bp, 7 predicted proteins | sample HC15DNA20200_MG_FD_203801 | JGI IMG/M metagenome (GOLD analysis project Ga0310344, IMG submission 203801) | Marine microbial communities from station ALOHA, North Pacific Subtropical Gyre - HC15-DNA-20-200_MG | ecosystem: Environmental > Aquatic > Marine > Oceanic | place: Pacific Ocean: North... | reverse complement strand
ACATTAGATCAGGTGGGGACGGAGTAAGTAAGCTGTACATCCGAGCAACAGACATTCCGATGGTTCCACCAGTGGTCCTGGAAGAGATGGAGGCACTTGGTGAGAACTTGAAGAGCGCCACAATCCACGTTAAGGAGATAGTCGGCCCCTACAGCATCATCCAAGTGAGGGATGTCCAGAGTGGCAGAATCATCGCCTCTGCAAGGGCTTCTGCAGATGTCGGTGGCACAAACTTCGACCTCAGAGGGGTAATGTTGGATGCACAGGCAACTGGGGGGGTGCCCACAGGAACAACACTCGGTGTAAACGGACTCGCTTCTGACCTATCTCTGTTGAATATGATACCCGGATTCTCTGGCTCGACCAGTCACATTATGGCGCCAGAGCCAGTATCCTCGGGAATACTCACTCTGATTGCTACATTCGGGGGTGGAAGCTGATGGGTTTCCTGGGAAGGCTTCGTACAGAAGCGAGCGAGCAAGATGTGGATACCGCGCATGTCATCCTCGAGAAGTTAGGAGACAGGGCTATTGATGTCGTGACTCCCGCACGAGTCGTAATTGCGTCCATTATCGCATTCTTGATAGCATCCTCCTCAATTTTCGTCCTGATTTGGATTGTACCGTATGACAATGTGGATATGGACGTGGCATACATGCAATCGGCATCCGGACATGTTGTTTTGGCCGAACTAGACAATAAGGGCAGCCGCGCAATCGAGGACGTCACAGTAACCATGAGGCTCCTTGACTCCGATGGGATCGAAGTTGGCCGCCACGACTTCTACATGGAAGAATTACCAGCACACAGCTCTATCTCGAATACTCCAAATGACGATTTGGAGATGGTTGTCCTTGGTCAGTCTGTCTGGGAACACTACACTGTCGAGATTTCTCTGGATTACCGCTTCTATGGAGGTAGAAACTCGGAGGTTTGGAATCATGACGTTGGAGAGTGGACGAGGGAGGTTTTCGTTGATGAAGCCCAATTCAAAATGTTCTAGGAAACATGACTAGATTGAATGACGACAAACCCATAGAATCAAATCGAATTCGAAAAGGGATTGAGGCAGATGGGAAAGAACGTACCTCTACTTATCCTAGTTCTCATGCTGTCTTCTCTATCGCCAATAGCGATGCAAGAGGAAGGGGTGGGCGAGGAAATCCACGATATGGGTGCGTCAACAAGCAGATTCGAGATTTCTCCCGATCCAGACAGCATTCGTGATTTGGGAAAGCCCGTAATTTCCACTGGAGAAGAAGGCTCTAGGGATCCATGGGCCGACTCTTCGATAGGCGTTTTCACAAACGGTGGCCTTATCCTCTCCGATGAAATTCCGGATGAACTACAGGAAGCCCGCTCAGATTTGCGAATTGTTGTTGTAGATGGTGAAACAGGTCTCTGGGAGGCCAGGAACGAAATCATTGAATCAACCGGTGCCACCATAAGATCCACAATTCCGCCTTCCGGATTTCTAATACAAGGTTCCGAAGGAGAACTACAGAAGGTCGCCTCCCTGCCCGTTATCGAATCAAGCCACGTCGTTCCCCTGGCCCTATTGGTCGACAAGCAGCTTTGGCTCGCCGAGCCACAATCACAAAATGAGGTCGAACTAAACGGATGGAAGGACACGGAACTCAACAGGCTCGACACCACTGGTCTAGGAATCGGGGGGAAACTCTCGGAACTGGCGATTGAGTCGTTGGGGGGGCACTGGTCTCCAGGAACTGGGATTCACTTCGGGACCATTGGCCAAAATCAAATCTTTGAGATCGCGATGAATCCACAGGTTTCGTACATTTCACTGACTCCCGTTCTATCCACTTCGAACAACCTTGCTAGGAGCCATATGGAGATTAACACTGTAGAGACATTCTTCTTCACTGGTCTGAATGGAAGCGGCCAGACCGTAGGCGTCGCAGACACTGGCATTGACCACGATCACGGAGATTTCGGCAACAGAATCGTCCAGAGGGTGGATGTGGCAAATGACGGCTCGACAGCTGACACAAACGATGGCCACGGAACCCACGTGTCATGTACAGTTCTGGGCTCTGGTTCGAGAACTAGCAGCTATGAGGGAGTTGCACCGGAGGCCCAGCTCTACATGCAGGCGATGGAGAATGACAACACCGGGCAGCTTTCCGGTCCCGGAGTCTACTCACTGCTGAACTCTGCTTACAGTTCTGGTAGCGCCAGAATCCACACGAACAGCTGGGGCTCATTTGATTCGGGAGGGGACTACACCACCCAGTCCGAGGACGCGGACGACAGAACATCCACCTGGGATCAGTACTGGTTGTATGACGGAATGGCAGTTCTTTTTGCTGCCGGGAACGAGAGGGATGACGGGGTATCACCTCCTGGTACTGCAAAGAACGTAATCACAGTCGGGGCACATGTAAACAGATACAGCAACAACGCAGCCGACGAGATGTACTATTGGAGCAGCAGGGGGCCAACTGACGACGGCAGGATAAAGCCCGACATTGTTGCCCCGGGGGACTACATCAGATCTTGCAGGGCCCAGGAGGCAACCGAGGCTCCAAACAACATCAACGACCCTTGGTACGTCGAGTACAGTGGCACTTCAATGGCCACTCCGGCAGCCGCGGGAGCATCTGCACTTGTTCGAGAGTACCTGATGGAAATAGCCGAGAGACCGGCCCCCCAGGGCGCCCTTGTCAAGGCCCTACTAATCCTAGGGGCCGAGGACATGGGTACGCGGGACATCCCCAACAATGACGAGGGTTGGGGCAGGCTAAATCTAGTCAACACCCTCATTCCCGATAACGACGTTGGGATTTTCGTCGACGACCGATCTCGCCTATCAAGCGGTCAAGAGGCCTCTTACAACTTCGAAATTACTAGGGCGGGAGAGCCTCTGAAGGTAGTCCTGGCATGGTCAGATTACCCAGGGTCGACATTCTCAGGGACCCAACTCAGAAACGACCTGAATCTCGAAGTCACTTCCCCTAATGGAATGGTAACATACCTCGGCAATGACTTCGCCAACGGGAAGTCTACTACTGGTGGATCTAAGGATAACAAGAACAATGTCGAAGTGGTACTGATAGACTCCGCATCACTGGGAATCTGGAACGTCAAGGTAAAGGATTTCTCCCACGGAGGAAGCCGTTCACAACAGCCGTTCGCTATAGCCGTAAGGGGCGTCAACGTGAACGACCTAACCCCCGACCCGGCAATCCTACCAGAATCATTCGAGATTTCTACACCTATCCCACAGGTAGGAGAATTGACCCAGTTCTCAGTAACCGTAGTCAACCAAGGTTCTGGATCATTCCCAGAGGTTTTCGTTTCAGCATACATCAACAGTAACTTGCTGGGAACCCAGAGCCTCGGAATGTCCCCAGGCGAGGACATCCAACTAGAGTGGGATTGGACGCCCCAATTCGCCGTGGACACTGAGATTAGGATCGAGATAGATCCAAATGACCAGCTAGAGGAGCTATACGAAGACAACAACGTGCTGACTCAGAACATCCTGGTAAGCGCACCTGGGATCCAGGCTTCAACCGAGAATCCCTGGAGAACACTAGAGGACGCTTCTGATGCCACTACTTCTTGGGAGATTACGATGACCAACCTGGCCCTTTTCGAGACGAATGCGACTATCGACGTCTCGAGTCCGATACGGACGATCGATGGGATATCCTTTGACTGGTTCAAATCATTCGACAAGTACGAGGTTAACCTGGGCCCGGCAGCATCAACAACTGTGAATCTGACTCTCGTTCACCCGAGTCCACCAGATCCGGGAACATATGCAATGGTAGTGACATCGACAGACATCGAGTACGATGTGGAATCCCAACTAGAGATATTCTTTGACGTACCAGTCCTGGCCCAGCCAGGGGTCAGCCTGCCATCTGAGACGATACCCGTGGACACCTTCGAAATCACGAACATCTCCCTTGACATTACTAACCTTGGAAATGGCGCACAGACATATGACGTCGAACTTATATCACCAGCAGGTTGGGAGGTAGGATTCGACGAACTCGGGCCTTTCCCAGGCTCTAACCAAGGATCCACAGGGACCATGGCAAAGGATGCCACAATTTCAGCAGGAGTCTCCGTGACCCCCCCGGGAACGATGATCCAAGCCGGTTCCACATTCACAACGCAGCTCCTCGTCAAGTCAAGAGTGAGCTCAGAGGTTTGGACTTACGACCTTCCTCTGCTAGTCTCCGCATTCGACTCGATTGAGTTCACCCCACCATCGGGGGGCAATGATGCCGGAGTCCCAGCCGACTCGCTGCACCAAATCCCAATCCAGATTTCCAACCAAGGAAACCGAGATCTTACGATTACCCCGATTATCAGGTCTCTTCCAGGGGGCTGGTCGGTAGAAGCAGGCCTCCAGGAGCTGCAGGTCTCAAGGGGCACATCGTCACAATGGACATTCTCGATTCAGGGCAATGGTCTGGCTGCCGGAGGCCTTTTCGAAGTCAGATTCTTAGTCGAGGACGGTGACTACTTCGACTGGAACACCACTCTGGATGTGGTCTCTGGAGCAATTCCAAGTGTATCATTCCATGAGGTAGTGTTCCCTCTTGGCTCTAGCTTCGAATCATCTTCCAACCCACTCGGACTAGGGGCCCATCCTGTCGGAAGCCCGGGCTTCGAGTTGGGATGGAGAGTTGTGAACGAGGGCACTTCAAACTGGGATCCATCTGCAAGCATGGAACTCCCTGACCAGGACTGGTCGTCATCCTGCTTAGTCAACCCACCTAGGATAGGTCCAGGGGAGACATCAATGGTTTGGTGCACAATCGTGATTCCGGAGCACGAAGAGGCTGGTTCGGAGCCAGAAGTGGTGATGGTTCTGTCCGGGGAGGGGATAGAATCCAGGAGGACCATCTCTCTCCTGGTCGAGACAGTAAAGGAGGTTGAATGGAAGCTGGACAACTTCAACGAGGCAAACGAAGGATATTCAACCACTCTCTATTTCACTCTGACAAACACAGGAAACACAGTGATCTCAAACAGACTAGTCACCAATGGGCCATCTGGTTGGGGCATCAGGATCCTAGATGGTGTACTGGTAACCCTACAGCCCGGAGAGGCTAGGTCGGTACAGGTTGCATTCACCCCAAACACTGGTTCAGATGCCGAGATTTCCCTAATGCTGGCGGACGCAGATGACGTTTCGGGAATGGAATACTCGATGCAAATCGACGTCATTTCGGACTCATCGGGTGACGGCTCATCCGCATTCCTTTACATTCTGGGGCTATTCCTATTGATTTCCTCGGCTGCAGGAGCAGCCCTATTCGCATTCTCCAGATCGGGTGGAGACATCAGTAAGCTGTTGGGAGATATTACCGGATCCGAGAATTCAGGTGCCGAAATCGAACTTGAGTCTCACTCAGGGGGGACCATGGCCTCACCCCCGGTGGGAAACACAACCCACGAGGATGTCCAGGGCAACCTGGAGAGCTACTCAGACTACCCTGGATGGCTATGGGACTCATCCAAGGAGGAATGGGTCCCAGACCCAGATTATGATGAAGGGCCCCCCTGACTCGCATTTCATTCGTACCTCATTAATCGTGATAATTGACGCACTATGAGCCCGAAGCCCTTAGAGGGGCGAATGGCTCGGTGGGTCGATGAGAAGGTCCGTTTTGGCGAACTTATTCGTCGCCCTGTTGCTTGTCTCGGTGATTTCCCCTAGTGCCACTGCCGCAGCCTCAATAGCCATGTCAGCAGACTCCCTGGCCAAGGAGGCAACCACAGATGACCCTGCGGAGTACACGATTTTCATCACAAATGACGGGGATGAGGACCTTACCGTAACTCTCTCCACATCCCAGGAAACCGATGAATGCAATGGCTTCACCTCTACAGTAGACACTGCGCCTTTCTCATTGAACGAAGGAGATACAGAGGAGAAGACCCTGACAGTCAGCATCAATGACCAGGCCTCCGGAGACTGCCGCACTACTGTAAGAGCAACTGGAACCTATTTTGGAGGTCAAGCCCAGCAGGATATCGAAGTCACCACCTCGGCCGAAGGAGGAGGGCAGTACGCAGTAAAACTCAGTTACATCACGCCTGGGAATGGCAACATCAACTACGATGGAGATGACGACAACGAGGAGTGGACGGTCGACGTAAAAAACACAGGAGAGCAGGACAACTCGAACATCCAACTAAGCATCGCTTCTTCCAGTGACTGCGACTCCGATGGGCTCGAGGCAACGGTGGAGCCGCAGACAATGAACCTGAACTCCGACGAGTCTGAGACCGCGACTGTCAACGTCGACCTCCCCGATGGAAGCTCGACAGAGTCGGGTGAGCACTGCTTCATACTCGAGGCAACAGTCACCAACGATCCGAACACGTTGGACCAGGCGAATGACAGCATTGAACTAAAGTTGAACATCCCGGAGGTCAAGACTTGCGAGTCTTCACTACAGCACAACTCGCACACCCTACAACCTGGTGATTCTGCAACAAATTCGTTTTCACTGACAAACACCGGTAACACGGCCTGGACAGTAAGCTCCTTCGCAATGTCAGAGGGAATAGACGTGAGCGACTGGGTCGACTTCGACACTCCGACCAGCCGACTTCTCTCAGAGCCCGGAGGTTCCCAGGACTCAACAACATTCCAATTTGTAATCACCCCTGACGACTCAGTAGAGCCCGGTTCTGTAGATGTCTACATACAGGGCAGGGCGGGAAGCAACATAGGTTGCGAGTCATTGCTCAGGGTCAACTTGGGCCAAGTAAGGGACGCTTCACTCAGCCTCTCTAACCCTTCCATGAACAACGTTGACCCGGGTGGCACCGGAGACACGGTTCTCCAGATAACTAATACAGGAAATGGGCAGGACACCTTCGCACTGGGTGTAAAGGACCTCACTCCAGGATGGCAGGTTCAGCTTACTCAGACGACCATTACCATCGACGGCAGACACTGCACATCAAGCACAAACTGCGACAGGGAAAACGTGGTTGTCGAAATTACAGTTCCAGCCGAAGCGAAAGCTGGAATAGAGTACGAGGTAACCTTCACAGTCGCCTCTCAGGGAACTACTCATGACGAGATTATTGCGACGGTCACCGTGACCCCAGTCCATGATGGTAGGATCCAGATCCCCTCGGATTCACAGACTGGCAGGTTCGGTCAGTGGGTGGCATTCCCGATACATCTGACTAACACGGGTAACATTCAGGACACATTCGCCCTAACGTCCTGTGATCCAGACATCGCTGACGACTGCGGGGAAACCAAGTGGGCCACTCGCTACAAGGACACTGAGGGCAACGAAGTCTCGATGATGGCCCTCGAATCAGATCAGGAGGTGCAGATTTTCCTAGAGGTACTGATCTCAGACAATATCAACAACAAGTCGGAGTCCTTCGAGGTTAGAATCGGAATTGTCGGTACCCAGGTCCTCCTTAAACACGTACTCACGTCCACCGTCTCCAACTTCAACTACAGTATGTCAGTAGCGTTCGAGAGCCCTGGGGAGGACCCCAATTCTATGGTAATGTCACTACCACCCGGGGGCTCTACCTCAGTCTCACTTTTGGTCACCAATACCGGAGACGGAGGAGCAGACGATGCTGTTTTCTCAATCACGGGACTAGACTCTTCTGTAGTCCGAACCATCAAGGTTGGAGGGATCGACGTAGACGGGGAGGTCTCCATTCCCTCCGAGGGTCAGACATTGGTCGTAGTGGAGTTCGAGGTATTGGAGGTAGAGAGCGGGGCTTCCGGCGTCATAACGATACGCGTCACCTCCAAGAAGAACACTGGACAACTTCCCTCTTACGTGGAAATCGCAATGGATATCCGAGCAATACACAACCTGCAGTTGGACATGGAGACCACCGAGTCCCTCAGTGCCAATTACCCGGAACACATGGAGTTCGAGATTTTCGTGACAAACCATGGCAATATCGAGGAGGAAATCGAGGTCCTTACCAGCGACTCACTCCGTGGTTGGACAGTCGATGTCATCGGAGACGAGTTCAAGCTCGATCCTGGACAGACCAGGGAAGTCAAGGTACGAGTTACCCCACCGAGCAATCTGATTTCCGACGACGAGTACACGTTCACTGTCACCGTACAGCCAAAGGGGATGCCAGTTGCAGGCGAACCAATCGACCTGACGGTCGAGTCCAGTGTGGGCGTCGGCTCAATTTCCAGTGATACCCAGAAGGCCATTGCAATTGCAGTAATCCTAGTTGGCTCGCTATCCGTAACCTACCTGTTCGCCCGTACCAGGGTCGAGAACAGGATGCTTTCAGATACACTCAGGGTAGAGTTAGACGAGTAGCCTCCCCAAGGCTCCCACTCGGATACGCTTATGTCCGGAATTTTCGTGGCGGTACTCATCGGTCCCTACGGGACCGAGGGTGATGCCATGTCTACTGTGACCGAGATGTACTTGCCCGTAGCCGTCATGACGCTCGTTGGAATCGGATTCCCCGTCTTCAGCTTCTTTGCAACGAGGTTCCTTAGGCCAACCACAAAAGGCTCGGACGTAAACAAAACCAGATCAATTCTACTACCTGGATATGAGGTAGACCACAGCCTGTACATCCGTAGGGATAGCACCTACGAATGCGGCGCTGATCCGGTGGGCGATGCAGACATCAACTTCCATTTCCAATACTATTGGTATGCGATCATTTTCCTAGTCTTCGATATTGCATTCATGTTCCTGGCGTTCGGGGGGGTTATGGCGATAGAGAAGGGCAAAGGATCCTTCCTCGACGAGGGGGCGATAACATCTGCTCTGCTAACGATGACGGCCTTCATGGTACTAATGTCGCTGGGAGTCTGGCATGTTTTCAGGAAGAGGGGAAGAATATACATCTGAGGTGCTGTAAATGACAGATGAAGGGCAGAACTACTCGGTTTTCAACAGCAGGATGCTTATTGATACGGTGGGAGACATAACCGATGAGGCCATGAGAGCCAGTCGCATAAAGGACGTAATCGGAGTCCTAGCAGGACGAGTTTTCAACTGGAGCCAACGAAAGTCCCTATTCCCTCTCCATCTGGGGATAAAGTGCTGCGCATTGGAGATGGCCGCTGCCGGGGCAAGTAGGTTCGACGCCGAAAGGTTCGGCGTCTTCTTCAGGTCTAGCCCCCGGCAGTGCGACGTTCTACTAGTAAACGGCCCGATAAGCAAGAAGTTCGCCGACCCCATCGTAAGGCTATGGGAACAGATGCCTGAGCCGAAGTGGTGCATAGCGATGGGCGAATGCGCAATCTCTGGAGGCCCCTACTTCCAATCCTACAACATATTGGAGGGAGTAGATACGGTGATTCCCGTAGATGTCTACATTCCCGGTTGCCCTCCACGCCCAGAGGCCCTGATTGACGGCTTCGATAAGCTTAGGCAGAAGATAATCCGAATAGGCGCTCTTCCGAACGACGGAACTCCAGAATCACTCAATCCTATCATCATCGGGGACGATCAGGAGGACTGAGTATGGGCAAGGTCGTACCCACGTCCGTACAGAGGTCCGCTGCTGAGGACATGGCAACAGCCATTTCCTCAATAGAAGGCGTCTCTGCGGAGGTATCAGAGAGGAAAAGCGGCACTAGTCCTCGAAGCGTTGTATCAGTCGAGTGCCTCCCTGGTAGCTGGAGAAACCTGGCCGTGTGCCTATGCGACGAGCATGACGTGGACTACTGCTCCATGATTACAGGAATTCACTGGCCAGATGGAAGCCCAGAGAAGAATTGGGAGGTCGTATACCACTTCCTAAGGATGGCAATAAATGACCCACCCGTCACTGATGGAATGATAGAGCCGATAATAGTGGATCCAACCACAGTTAGCGGTAAGCAGGTCCCTCTAGAAATCGAGGTAAGCGTCCCAATCCCGGAAACTAGGGAACCCTCAGTCCCCACCGTCCAGGACATATGGATTGGTGCGGACTGGAACGAGAAGGAGACTTGGGACTTGGTCGGGATCGACTTCGAGGGTCACATCGGAATGAGAAGGGTCCTCCAGCCACATGAGACCCCCTCTGGATTCCATCCCCTTCAGAAGCAGCACAAGCTTCGATACCACGACTTCGAGGAGATGTACGATGATGCTCAAGGATTCCTGCGGAAGCCAGCAGATTCTGGCAAGATAAAGTGAGGAGAGAAAATGGCAGAAATGTGGATTTCAATGGGGCCACAGCACCCAATGACTCACGGCCTTTGGACATTGAAGGTGAAGGTCGACGGCGAGACGGTGGTCGACACAGAGCCCGACCTAGGGTATATCCATCGAGGCGTTGAGAAGATTTGCGAGGCGAGGGACTTCACCCAAATCACCACCTACTGCGACAGACTCTGCTATGCCAGTGCCAACACTTGGTCCCACTCCTACATTTACGCGGTTGAGGACCTCCTAGAGGTAGAGGTACCAGAGAGGGCAGAGTACATCCGACTTATCGCGATAGAGCTTCAGAGAATCGCATCCCACCTGATGTGGCTAGGTGCTTACGGCCCTGATATCGGGAACCTCTCAATCATGGTTTGGTGTCTGCGCGAGCGCGAGATGATGATGGATCTACTCCAGGAGTTGGGTGGTTCTAGGATGCACTACAATTTCCCCCGAGTCGGTGGGGTGAAGAGGGACCTCCCCCATGGATTCGCCCAACGCGCACGTGCCAAGGTTAGCCTGTTCCTAAGCAGAATCCAAGAGTACGAGGCCCTTTTCGACGAGAGCACCATCTTCCTGATCAGGACGCAGGGAGTAGGATACTCAAAGCCCGAGGAGATGGTCAACCACGGAGTTACCGGCCCAAACCTCCGTGCTGGAGGAGTCAACTACGATGTCAGGACAGCACACCCATACTCCGTGTACAGCGAACTCGACTGGGAGCCACCCGTCGAGCGACCATCGATCAAGGGTGCAGACTGCTACGACAGGTACAGAGTCAGGGTCGAGGAGATGCGAGTCAGTGCGACCATGGTTCTGGAGGCGTTGGACAAGATTCCAGGAGGCGCTGACACATACCACGAACCGGGAGATCCAGCAATTCTTGCCAAGGCTCCAAGCAGGGCTCCCGAGGGGACATCAGGATTCCATCACTTCGAAGACAGCAGAGGTGAATCGATGTTCTACATTGCTGGTGGCGGAGAGAGCCGAGGAAAGCAGCCATACAGAGTCTCGATCCGGTCTCCAATGTTCATCACCATACCTTATGCCTCGAAGTGCATGGTCGGGTACAAGGTCGCAGACATTCCAGCCATAATGGGCTCATTCGATCCTTGCATCGGGGAGACGGACAGGTGAAATCATGCCTAGCAGCGACTGGCTAGACCTAAGGGGCTGGATAGAGAGTGGTGTAGGCTGGTCGATGGACAATTTCCACGACTTTCTCCCATCAGGGGATGTAGATCTTCAGGCCACCATCACCCTACCAACTGGAATCTGGCCCGAGGACATCAACATAGGCCCAATTTTCAGCCCACAGGAGGAGTTCGCCGCAATTCAGCCGGCCTTGGAATCATTCTTCGTAGCAACAATGGTCTGCACCATCGTTTTCACAACATTGATGCTAACAATCCTGCCAATCCCGTACATCGAGCGCAAGTTCATCGGACGCCTCATGGACAGGCTTGGTGCCACTACGACCCTGAGGAGCCTATGGATAGGCGAGAGCGGCGTCACCGCTGGAGAGTGGTGGAACCAACTTCCATTTGGAATGGGTGCGCCTATAGGATTCCTCAATCGTACACTGAACTCAATTTGGGGCAATGATCACCCCCTAGAGTCCGTATCCCGGGTTAACAACAGGG
>Ga0310344_10003416_pt1 | contig 11798 bp, 10 predicted proteins | sample HC15DNA20200_MG_FD_203801 | JGI IMG/M metagenome (GOLD analysis project Ga0310344, IMG submission 203801) | Marine microbial communities from station ALOHA, North Pacific Subtropical Gyre - HC15-DNA-20-200_MG | ecosystem: Environmental > Aquatic > Marine > Oceanic | place: Pacific Ocean: North... | reverse complement strand
GATGTGGTCGTGTTGAATTACCGGCCAGGTGTTGCCCATGACCTTAGGCTCGATTACGAGTCGGTGAGTGCGACTAATCCAACGGTGATCTACGCCGAAATCACGGCGTTTGGCCATAACGGTCCGTATAGCCATCGAGGTGGCTTCGACCTACTGTCCCAAGCATCAGCTGGTGTGATGGGATTTGAGGCTCGCCCACGTGACGGCACACCTTCAGGTGTCCGTTCCTTCGCGCCGGCTGATCTCACCACGGCCATGTTCAATGCATTCGGGATTGTCAACGCGCTTTACCGACGCCTTGTCACTGGCGAAGGTCAGCTTGTAAGCACCAACCTCTTCCACTCAGCGCTGGCACTGCAGTACCGACCACTGACATCAGTCGAAAGCGAAGATGCCATCGAACGAGAGGCATTGATCGCCTTGGTCCAGAATGCTCGGGCCGACGGTGCAAGCTACGAAGATACGTTGGAGATTCGTCAAATCGCGGGAGGGTATTCTCCCCACACGAACTATTACCGCGTCTATCAAACGCAGGATGGACTGGTTGCGATCGCATGTCTGAACAATAAACTGCGGCGTCGACTTCGCGATCTCATTGGTAGCCGTGATGCTTCGATCGACGGTCCGGTCTACGACCCTGATTCCCTCACACTGTCGGAGCATCACCGAATTCGCCATCAGATGGAGGCAGCCTTTACCGAGCGGACGACTGAGGATTGGCTTGCACTCCTTGACGAAACAGGGGTACCTGCTTCGCCCTTTAACGAGACCGAGGAGTTGTACGACGATCCGCATGTTCTCGCAAACGACCTGATCCCTACGTTTGAGCACGCGACATTGGGGAAGATTCGTACTCCACGTAGCCCGATCGAAATGAGCCGGTCGACTGTTGGAGTACGTGAACCCGCACCACCTCTGGGATCTCACACTCGCGTGGTGCTCGAAGAACTTGGGCTCGATTCAGATGAGATTGCCTCCCTCGAAGCAGAAGGGATAGCGTTGCAGTGGCATCCTGAGACGGCACCTGAAGAGGAATAGAAACTGATAATGTTGCCGTGAGCAGCTGAATGAGGCACCAGAGAAGTGCCGATGACTGATCACACATCGACTTCGCGAGATTAGATAGTGAGTGCGCGAAGACGATAAGGGTTTGGGGGAGCGATGAGTACTGAGCGGATCGTCAGTAGTGATATTCCTCAAAGCCACGGGACAGTTGCAACGAGTTTTGAGCTGACCACGCGACGGATTCAGGCCTACGCGGCGTCGGTAGGTGATACTAATCCACACTATTTTGACGATATGCGGGACGGGGGGTTGATCGGACATCCGTTTCTAGCATTTTCGTTTCAGTGGAACAGTCGAGTGAACCCAGATCGGAAATCATCACCCTCTTCTGTCGTCGGCGTTCATGCATGGACGGATCTTCGACTCGAACGCCCGTTCCGTGAGGGCGACGTGATCACGATTCAAGGGGAAACGATCGGCCTCGAACAGGCTCGTCCTGGCGTTCTGTCAGTCGATCGCTACTGGCTGACTGATACGAGCGGGGCTCTCGTGGCTGAGCTGGATAATGGGTCAATCATGCTCGGCGGGACACTGGAAGATGACCCAAAACCTGCACCTGCATCCGTCTTACCTGAAGTCGAAATGGCTGCTGAACCGCTGTGGATCGAGGATATCTTTGTGCCTGGAGACGCGGCGCAGATTTATACGGAGTGCGCCCAGATTTATAACCCGATTCACACGGAGCGTCGGGCAGCTTTGGCTGCAGGGTTACCAGACATCATGCTTCACGGTTCAGCGACCCAAGCGATGGTGATGAGCAAGCTCGTCAATCGTGAACTCGCCGGCGATCCGACTCGGGTGCAACGCTTCTACGCTCAGAACCGAGCGATGGTGATGCTGGACACGAATATCACGGTGCGTTGTCTCGGAGAGTCAACGTTAGCGGATGGTTCTCGTATTTTTCAGTTCGATACACGAACGGCAACTGGCGAGGCTGCACTAGACCGAGGTGTGCTGGTCGCCAATTCTGCTGGATGACATTAGATGTAGAGATAATGCACCTCGAGTAGCATCAGGCTGAACCGAATCGGACTGATACTAGAAAGCAGGCGAACATGGGACTTCTTGTGCAACGGGAATTCACGGTAGATGCAGACGACCGACAGGAGTTCGAGCGACAAAGCCGTCTAGGTATCTGGGAGGATATGCGCTACAACGGGTGCCAGATGATCGCCTATGGGGGTTGGGCATTTGGCGGTTCAGGTGATGTGATGGTCACTCATTCTGCCTACGCTGACTTTGATCATTGGACGGCAACTCGTCCCTGGGGTTTCTTTCGCAGTGAGACAGCACGACTTGAGGAAACGAAGGAGATCCGAGCGATTGCTGCTGGTCGACCTCGTCTTTACGGTCCTTCTAGAGCGAGCATGATTGTGTTCGACGATGAGCTGTCGACTCCCGAAGTTGAATGGCGGGATGTTGGCAGTCCCTTAGCACCGATTCCGGAATCATTCGGTCGTCAGTCGGTGGTTGAGGAGCTGCGATGTGAACTTGGTGGAGATGATGCTGCTGAGTTTGATGAGATTAATCAGGAATCGATTTGGCCACATGCGCAGGAAGATGGCGGTCGTGTATTGATTGTTGGTCATGACCCACAATTACGACCGCCGAACCGCGTGATCATGACTGCTTATCCGGACATCTCAGCTTGGTTGGCAGCGAAAGAAGCCGGAGGTGATGCTGCGGTGGCGATGGAACGGCGTGCTGCTCTGACCTCGTCGTATACCGAGAAGCTGCTGATGGTTGCGACTGACTACGGTTCATCACCGTAGAGTTCCATCTTGCACACCGGTCTCGTTTAGTTGACTAGTTAGCTGTTCATTTTTTCATTCTCACGAGTTGTGGTGAGCACGAATAGAACCACGCTCGTGACGATGATCCAAAGTGCCGTCAACGGCATTCCAATCCAGGCGATCTCATGCGGGATGAGAAGGATGACGGCTGGGATAAGTGCCAGACGTGCGAACCAAGCAGGTACGAGACCAGCGCTAGGTGCACCGAACGCGAATCCTAAGTGCATACTGACCATACCGACCATGAACGGTAAGTAGGTTCCAGCGCTAATAGTGTGAAGCGCCTGTGTACTCTCTATAGGTAGGTCGCTTGCATGAACTGCAAGATTTACTGCGAGCCCTCTCGTAATAAGCGCAGCGCTTATTACGGTAATAATACCGCCGATAACCATCACCGAGCTGGTGCCTGATCCTCCATTGCGCAGCGCTGAGCCGACCCAAGCACCGAATAGGAGGAAAGAGATCATTCCGAACATGTCTATCCAGCCAGCTAGGCGTCCCGCATCTTCGCCAACATCGGTCCAGAAAACCAAGATCTCTTTAGCGGTAGCGTCGACATTTGGGGTCTCGCCGAGCACCAAAAACATACTGATATGGATCAGTATCATGGCGAGTGCGCCGGAAAGAGCGCCGAAGCGGATTAATGACGGGTTCATAAAGACGGACTCCTCTGTTGGCAGGTTGATTTAGTATAGCTTGCGAGGGTAATTCGAATGCCACCGTTGCGTATTCTCGAGACTGCCTGCGGCGTGATGGGCCCATTTTCTGGGTCGTTATTTGCTGATCGTGACGCGGATGTTGTGAAGCTTGAGCCACCTGAGGGAGATTGGACTCGGAATCCGCCGGGTTCGACACATGCTGGACTTTTTCATTGCATCAATCGAGGTAAACGGAGCGTGGTGATTGATGTCGCCAGCCGTGAAGGGCGCGCTCAGCTGCAATCGTTGGTTGCTTGGGCAGATGTCGTAATAGCCGGTTCCGAACTCGTTGCAGCAGAAATCACCGATGACACACTAAGCTCTTGGAATGCAGATGTGATTCGAAGCTGGATTCTCCCGTTCGGGCTCAGCGGTCCCTATGCTAATTATCAGGCTGAGTCGATTCAGTTGCTGGCGCTTGGCGGGATGATGCATATGACAGGCGATCCCGGACGAGAGCCGTTACAGCTCCCGGGATATCACCCCGAATACATTGCCGGTATCCATGCTTTCACAGCCGCTAGTGCCGCTCTCGTAGCGCGCGCACGTTTTGCAACCGGAGGTCAGCGTGTGGAGACTAGTGCGTATGAGGCGATAGCAGGTAGCGCAGAGATGGCTGTCACCATGTATGTCGCGACCGGTGCGGTGCGGTCTCGCTTTCAAGGGCGTCAGCCATGGGGAATACAGGGAGAAATTGTGCCTTGTGCGGATGGGTATGTTGCGGTTCACCCTGGGGCGAAGGGTGAATTATTGGCGATACTCATTGGACGACCCGACTTGCTTGAGGAACCACTTTTGCTTGAGCCGCAATACCGGCTGAAGCATATCCCAGAGTTCGTCGCTCTACTTGGTCCTTATCTGTCCTCTCACACTCGGGCTGAAGTGATGCACGATTGCGAGGAACTAGGTCTGCCTTTCGGTGCTGTCCTTGAGATTCCCGATTTGCTTGAGGATGAGCAATTAGAAGCGCGAAAGTTTTTCGAACTGGCTGATATCGATGGAACGGAAGCTTTCCTTCCAGGACGTACTTACCGGACCTCGAATGATGTGGACCAACGACCTCCTGCTCCCAGCCTTGGCGAACACACGGAAGAGGTACTGGCCGCGAACTCTGGAACGAAACGAGTCGAAGAGAGCATGTGATGGCTGTCGAGAAATTTCAGTTCGAAGTTGGATCACTCCCCTTGAGTGGAGTTCGTATTGTCGACCTGAGCTGGGCATATGCGGGACCAAGTGCGACTCGTACCCTTGCAGAATTAGGGGCTTCGGTGATCAAAATCGAGTCGCCACGTCGCCCGGACGGCGCGCGCGCGTTAATTCAGGATCGCAACGAATCACATCCTGATTATTGGAACCGTGGCCTCTACTTTGCAGAGAAAAATCTTGGCAAGCGTGCGATGACGCTGGATCTCACTAAATCGCTGGGCATTGATGCATTTCTTCGATTAATTCGCATGGCGGACGTAGTGATTGAAAGCTTCACGCCACGTGTGATGGAGAACTTCGGACTCGGCTTTGAGAGATTGGTAGGGGAGCAGCCTCATTTGATCATGGCTTCACTTTCAGGATACGGAGAGACGGGCCCTCGTCGTAACCGTCCAGCATACGGTTCTGCACTCGAACCAGAGGCTGGGATCACCTTTGGTACGGGATATCTAGGTGGTCCACCCGTAAAAACTGGTCTGGCATACACAGACCCGATTTCCGGCGTACTCGCCGCTGGAGCCATTCTCCATGCGCTTTACGAGAAGTTTACCGGTCTCCGTGACGGGCCATTATTTATCGACCTCGCCGAACGTGAGGCAGTGTTGCCCTTCGTTGGAGAAGCACTCGCCGAGTATCAGATCGAAGGTAAGCTTCCCAATCGGATCGGGAACCGTCATCGCATGTTTGCGCCACAGGGTTGTTACGAGTGTCTTGATGATGGCTGGGTAGCGATCACCGTTCGTGATGACGACGAATGGCGAATACTCGCGCAGGCGATCGGAATAGACGGTCTTGGCTTGATGGAGATGGAAGAACGACGTGAACGAGTAGACGAGATCGATTCTCACATTGCTGAGTACTGTGTGACACGAGATCGTTTTGAAGTAATGGAATCGTTGCAGGAACTCGGCATTCCCGTAGGTGCAGTGCAAGACGGACGCGACCTTTTATCTGATCCGCAACTCAATGCGCGAAGTTTCTTTTACAGTGTCGATCATCCTGTGACCGGCGAACGTCGTTATCACCGTTTCATCGGATCGTCATTTGAGGAGTGGAGTATGCAGTCGACTAAGCACGCTCCGTTGCTGGACGAGCATACTGACCAAATTCTCGCTGAACTTGGCTACAGTGTTTCCGAGATCGAGGAATTTCGTTTCACAGGAGTTAGTGGAAATGAAATAGCATCTCTTGGCAGGTCGGGTCCTACTCTCGATTTAGAATGGCTACTAGAACAAGGCGGTGTATCAGCTGTGGATGAGCCGCTCGGTTCACGAATTCCAAGTGTTCGACAATCAGGTTCTTCTCCGTGAGATCTGTTCTGAGTTTCGAATAACGGACTTTACGCTATGTCATCGGTTCGATGTTTTCGTCCCAAGCACTGAGCTCCTTGCACAGTTCCCAAATCTGTTGACGTTGATTGTCAGGTTCTGAGCGGCGAGTTCGACGAAGACGGTGTGTCGTGCGAGGTCTTCGATCATGCCAAAACCGACCCGATGAGTGGAGTGGCACTCCATCGTCGGCAGCCAACCAAGCAAGCGTGTCGGCTCCTTGTCTAGGGCTTCGCAGGATGGGTCCCATTACTTGGCGAAACCTTGGAAGTGAATTTTGCAAGCCGGGGGTATCTACCCAGCCCGGGTGCATTGCATGGAAGACGACCGAGTGATCCGGTACACGTTCCGCCCATAGTTCATTCATCGTGACCTGAGCTCGTTTTACTCTCGAGTACTGAGTGGCTCCAGACGATGCCTTCGATGGCGGCACGTTTATTCCGCGTTTTTCACGTAGTTCATCGATCGAGAGCGGGACGGTGTACATTCCCCCGGATGATACGGTGATGACTCGCCCAGATTCGCTGCGGGCAAGTAGATCGAGTAGCAGTCCGGTAAGTAAGAATGGACCGATGAGCTGACTGGCGACTGTGACTTCAGAACCGTTTGGCGCGTAGGTTGTTTGAGTCGCGATTGCCCCGGCGTTGTGGATCAATACATCTAGGCGATCATGACTATTGCGTATCGCTGCCGCTGCGTGGCGCACGCTTTCAAAGTCACTCATATCAGCTACGACAGCAGAGATTGCACTATTGCCCGTGCGGGCAACGAGGTCATTTCTCACCTGTTGTGTCTTTTCCGAGTTGCGGCCGACTAGTACGACACTTGCTCTACAGCGGGCAAGTTGTTCTGCTGCCGCCAGGCCGATACCGGAAGTGGCTCCAGTGATAATCACAGTTCGACCTTCTAGGTGGTAACTGCTTAACGGAGACCACGAGAATAATCTATTTCGAATGGCATAGCCGATCCTTGAGAAACTCGGGATGATGAGTACCTCGAGTATCGCATCAACGGCACAAGCCAACCGATGGCTCATTGTTTGGTTCGACCGCTGATTTTCTGGCGTCGACCTTTGGTGGGATTAAGGATTCGCCATAAAAGACAAACGTTTGGTGTTTCAATGATGGATTGAGGCAGGGGAATCTCCTAGGGAACATAGACAATCGAAGGTGTGACCTATCTAAAACTGAACGCCCTGTCGCGATACCATATCAATGATTAAACATCCTACTGCCGGTGTTGAAGGCCTTGTCCAATGCATGTTGCTGTAATCGGTTCCGGTGTAAGTGGGCTTGTTACGGCCTATTTGCTGCAGCGTAAGCATCGAGTTGAGCTATTCGAACGAGATGTTCGTGCTGGCGGGCACGCCAATACAGTCGTCATTCCTACTAATCAGGGCGATCTGCCTCTAGACGTCGGATTTATCGTATACAACGAACGAACGTATCCGGAGTTCAGCCGCCTCCTCTGCGAGTTAGATGTTGAAACGCAGTCAAGTGACATGTCGTTTAGTGCGCGAATCGAATCAAATGGGTTCGAATTCAGCAGCCGCGGGGTTCGAGGATATTTAGCTCAACATCGGAATGTTTTGAACCCGGTTCATCTTCGCATGCTGCTCGATGTCTTGCGGTTCCAGAGCGATGCCAGACGAGTGATCGCAAATGATGAAATGCATGGTGTGAGTTTCAAAGAATACTTGGAGCGTCGATCGTTCGGGCGTGCATTTCGTGAACGTCTCATCGTGCCTTTGGTAGCTGCTACTTGGTCCAACGCTCCGGCAGACGTACTTGGTTTTCCTGTGGATTACCTATTTCGATTTTTAGAGCAACACGGGGTGCTTGCTCCGAATGCCATCCCTGAATGGCGTTGGTTATGCGGTGGCTCACGTAGCTATGTAGAACGGATTCTAGGCAGCCTAAATCCAGGAGCTGTTCACCTCGGTGAGCATGTGGTCAGAGTAACGAGGAATTCAGAGGGAGTGATGCTTACTAGCGCGGGCGGATTAGAGCGCTATTTCGATGCTGTGGTTTTAGCGTGCCATGCTGATGACGCGCTTGAGCTACTGAGTGATCCGTCAGCGGAAGAGGCGCAGATTCTTGGGAATTTTCGCACTCGTCCGAATCGAGTGATGCTTCATACCGATTCGAGATTACTTCCTCGTCGCAAATGGGCCAGAGCTGCGTGGAACTATCTGATTAGTGAAGATGGTCAAGATTCAGAGAAATTGACTATGACCTATGATCTGCAGAGACTTCAGTCTTTGGATAGCACTGAGCACTATTGCGTGTCAGTGAACCCTGGTGGCCGAGTTGCTCCAGAGCGGATATTGGCTGAATTTAACTATCGACACCCGATCTACACGATAGATACTCTCGAATCGCAGAAACGCTTGCTGATGCTGAATGGGACACGGTCTACCTATTTTGTCGGTGCCTATCAGGGATATGGCTTTCATGAGGATGGAGTACAGGCCGGGATTCGTGTTGCCAATCTCCTCGGTGTGACGTGGTGAGTGTGTCATCTGTGGAACGATTCGATCACGCTCGTTCTTTCGTGCTCACGGGCATTATTCGTCATTCGCGGAGTCGAAAGATTGACTATGAGTTCACCCATCGGGTTTGGTATCTCGAATTGGATCTCGACGAGATCCCGCTGGTCACCCAAAAGATTTACTTTTTTTCTGATAAAAGACCCAATGTTCTCCGGTTTAAGTCTTCGGACCACTTCACTCCCAATGCTCAATCACTAGCAACGGCACTACGAACACGTCTAGAGGAGCGCGGATGGGACATAACGGGGTGGAGAATTGCACTGGTGACGTATCCGCGGGTGTTTGGCTTTGTTTTCAACCCGGTCAGTTTCTATCTTTGCCGCGATAGCGAAGGTGGACTGAGGCATGTGATTGCAGAAGTCAACAATACCCATGGTGAACGAGAGTTATATGACTTCGATCGAGATGCATCCATGCCTGACTCGGAGTATCGATCAAAAGCCGAGAAACGGATGTATGTTTCTCCATTCATTGGTGCGGCTCGATATGAGCTGAATGTGTTCGATGAACCTAGCCAACTGCGAATCTCAATTTCAGAATGGGAGGGTGAAGAGCGCACTCTCTTTGCTCACATGGACTTGATGCGAGACGCACTAACCAATAAGCGCATTCTAAAGGTGTTGGTTCGTGAGCCATTCGTGACTCTAAAGACGATCATTTTGATTGGCTGGCATGCCTGGCGGTTACGCCGTCATGGACTCAAATGGGAGCGTCATGTTTCGCGCAAACGCTGACGATGCTTCACGTTCAGATGAACTCACGATTGATCGGTACCATCATCTTTAACGCACGAAAGCTTTCCTGCTGGATTTGAGAGGTGGCTAGATGACACTGCACCGATTCGAGACGGAACAGTTGTTGCCGATTAGTAGTAGGGAGGCGTGGGAGTTTTTTAGCTCACCGCGAAATTTGACTGTGATTACTCCACCTGAAATGGGTTTTGAAGTCACATCGCCGATGCCATCGACAATTTATGCTGGCTTGATTGTGACTTATCGGGTGAGACCGATTTTCGGTATTCCGGTTCAGTGGGTCACCGAGATTACACATGTAGACGAGGGTCGATACTTTGTCGATGAGCAACGGCTTGGGCCGTATCGCCTCTGGCATCATGAACATCACTTCGTAGAGGTAACAGGTGGGGTTCGGATACAAGATATCGTGCATTACTCAGTCCCTTTTGGGCCACTTGGAGATCTTGTGAATCAGATAATCGTTCGCACTCGCGTGGAGGATATCTTTCAGTTCCGTAGAAGTGTCCTCGATCAACGATTTGGGATTCTCGATCACTATGCTTCAGAGGACAAAGCCGGTGAGTCTGACAGCGGACTAAATCGATTCTCCGTCGACTGAGTTAGAGTCCGAAGTCGATTGATAATTCGAAATGCCGGTCGAATTCGCGTCACTGTGAGTTGTCATAGCTGAATCGTAGAGCAGAGTGAAGCGGGTATTCCGGTTGATTGATCATCGAATCTGACGATTTCATCGCTCTACCTATGAAGCCTGCAACTATGGCTCTGATGTTTGGAAAGGTGTTGTTATGAATGGCGATCGGTCAGATTTTATTTTTACAGGCGGGGTCGTTCACACCGTTGATCCTGACAACAATATTGCACAGGCAGTCGCTGTAGCTGATGGAAAAATCATAGCCGTTGGCTCCAATGCGACTGTGAAGGCGACTGCTGGTCCTGGTACACATCATGTCGAGTTGAATGGGCGGTCACTCACGCCTGGGTTTATCGATGCTCATCAGCACTTCACTGGAGTTGGTGACATGTTCTATTCGATCGATTGCAAGTCTGCGGGGATGGACAGTATTTCTGCGATTGTCGATCAAGTGCGCGTGTACGCCGAGACACAACCGGCGGGGACTTGGATTCGCGGGCGTGGTTACGATCACTCAAAACTGGTCGAGAATCGCCACCCAAATCGTCATGATTTGGATGCCGTTTCACCGGATCACCCCGTATTACTCACTCGCACATGCGGCCATATTGTCGCCTTCAATACGAAGGCTGCTGAACTCGCAGGGCTTTCACTCCAAACAGATGATCCAAATGGCGGACGCTTTGATCGCGATCCAGACGGTAAGGTCAGTGGAGTAGCATACGAACGAGCGACAGGATTCTTTCGTGACGCTTCTGCTCCTGATCGTGAAGAGATTCGAAAATACCTAACCGCGGCGAATCAAGCCGTACTTGCCAGCGGTATCACGAGCGTACATGACGCCGGTGGCTTACTAGGTCCGCCTATTGATATCGCGACTGATCTCCTGAACGAAGGAGTGATTCAAGTCCGTCTCTACGCGTTCGCCACCGTAAGTTCATTCGACCATCCACTAGTTAAATTGCTGGATGGGACAGGTTTACGAACTGGTTTTGGTAATGATCGTCTTCGAATCGGCGCCTTCAAGGTGATGACTGATGGTTCGAGTTCGGGGCCTACTGCCTCGACGCGTGCTCCCTATCATGTCGATCCAGATGATTCAGGCATTCTCTACTGGGAACAAGATGAGCTAGATGAACTACTCGGTCGTGCTCATCGGGCGGGTTGGCAATGTACGGTGCATGCTTTAGGCGACCGCGCAATTGAACAGACACTCAACGCGATGGAGCGGGCACAGATCGAAGATCCTAGAGAAGGGTTACGCCATCGAATCGACCACTGTGGTATTGCGCCACCCGATCTGCAGCAGCGCGTGCTAGAGCAACGGATCGTACCTGTGATGCAGCCTGCATTTTTCTGGGAGTTTGGCGATGGATACATCAATAACTATGGTCGCGATCGAGCAGATGTGATGTTCCCGGTGAAATCGATAATCGATGGAGGAGGTATTGTAGCTGGTTCCTCGGACTCACCAGTTACTGATTATCGTCCGCTTTTCGGTGTCGAACAGGCACTCACTAGAGCAACTATGGGCGGTAACGTCTGCGGGCCAGATGAGCGCGTTGATTTAAACACAGCTATCCGCATGCACACGATCAACGGTGCGTATGCGGAATTTGCTGACGATCGCAAAGGTAGTATCGAGGTTGGGAAGTACGCTGACCTCACAGTTCTCTCTGAAGATATTCGCACTGTAGAGATAACCGAACTTCGTGAACTTCCCATTGATATGGTCGTTGTAGAAGGTGATGTTGTCTTCGAGTAAGTAGCG
>Ga0310344_10003415_pt1 | contig 11799 bp, 7 predicted proteins | sample HC15DNA20200_MG_FD_203801 | JGI IMG/M metagenome (GOLD analysis project Ga0310344, IMG submission 203801) | Marine microbial communities from station ALOHA, North Pacific Subtropical Gyre - HC15-DNA-20-200_MG | ecosystem: Environmental > Aquatic > Marine > Oceanic | place: Pacific Ocean: North... | reverse complement strand
GGTCAAATGCCACATGGGCAGGGACATGAAACCACATTTGCTCAAATAGCCGCCGATGAAATGGGTGTTCATTTTGATCAAGTTCTTGTCGTCGTCGGTGACAGCGACCTGGTTCCCCACGGCAATACTGGCGGAAGCCGAGCAGCAGCGATGGCTGGCGGAGGGACTCTTCACGCTGCACGAGATTTAGCCGAATTGACCAAAAAAGCAGCTGCCAACCTGCTCGAGGCTTCAATCGAAGATATCGAGTTGTCTGCTGGTTCCGCTCATGTCAAAGGAGTGCCAAGTAGTGCAATACCCTTGGCTGAAATCGCTAAATCTGTAGAAGTTAACGACACAACCGAACTGGATTCTGCCCCTTTCCAAGTTGAACAGCGCTACAAAGGCGGCCAAGGAGGCTGGGCCGGTGGCAGTCACTGTGCTGTTGTAGAAGTGGATATCGAGACCGGCCAGGTACGAATTGAACGATATATCGTGGTCGAAGACTGTGGAACCATAATTAACCCTGCGATAGTCGAAGGACAGATCCGAGGAGGGATCGCCCAAGGTATAGGTGCGGTACTGCTGGAGCATTCTGCTTACGATGAGCACGGAAATTTTCTGGCCAGCACGTTCATGGATTACCTGCTGCCTTCGACAACGGAAGTCCCACGAATCGAAATCCACCATCTTGAGTCAATTCCGAATGACCCTTATGTGAATTTTCGAGGTGTCGGTGAGGGTGGGATGATTGTTGCCCCACCAACTCTCGTCAACGCGATAGAAGACGCTCTACAGCCCTATGGGGCAAAAATCACTGAACAGCACCTCCCACCGGAAAAAGTCGCCAGTCTCGCACGCCGATAGCCGAACCTGCTAAACACTCGACCCAATCTCTTCTTCAGATTTCAGTGCTTTCGGATTCCGATCCGGATAAACCTGTCGTCCAAGTCTCATAAAGCAGAGCGTAAGGTCCATCTAGCCTGACCAGTTCAGAATGGCTTCCAAGTTGAACCAGGCGACCGTCAGCCACAACGCCAATTCGATCAGCTCGCTCTGCCGTAGACAATCGGTGCGCTATTACCACAGTCGCTCGGCCCTCCATTAGTTTTTCCATTGCCAGTTCGATGACCATTTCCGTTCCCGGATCCAAACTGGAGGTGGCTTCATCTAGAACTAAGACAACTGGATCAGCCAGGGCTGCGCGAGCTATTGAAATCAGCTGGCGCTCCCCTGCCGACAATCGAGCACCCCGTTCGTTCACTCTCGTCTCAAGACCATCCTCAAGTTCAGCGAAACGTTCATGGACCCCAATTGCCTCCAGAGCACTTACGACCTCTTGATCGGTAGCGGATGGCCGTGCAAGTCGAATATTCTCAATAATCGAAGCATTTAAAAGAAAACCTTCCTGAGGGACAACGACTATACGCTCACGAAGAGACTCTGTGCGTGCTTCACGTAGATCAATATTTCCAAAGGAAACTGCACCACTTAAAGGATCATAAAGTCGTGCCATCAACTTGGCCAGAGTTGATTTTCCTGCGCCAGTCGGGCCAACTAGCGCTAACTTCTCTGATTCCCCTAGCTCTAAGTTGATATCAGATAGCACCATAACCTTGTCATCGTAAGCAAAGTTCAGATTCTGAACTCGGAGAATGCCAGATTCCGGAAGATCTACTGGATGAGAACTTTCAGCACAATCAACTGGGGTATCGAGAAGTTCGAAAACCTTTTTCAGTCCAGCATTCGCTGACTGGACTTGTGTAAAGATATTGGCGAGTTGCTGTATCGGCTCAAAGAGATTCTGCAGAGTCAAAACAAAGAATGTAATTGTTCCTATAGTTATCGCATCTTCGCCAACAAGCCATCCCCCAATCCCCACAACCAGTGCCGTACTAGCTAAACCACAAAATTCAACCACGGGGGTGTACCAAGCAGAGATCCGGGCTGCTTCGACATGGGCGTCATATAGTGCGACGTTCCGGTTTGAGAATCGATCTACCTGATGATCTTCCCGGGCGAAGGCCTGAATAACACGTACACCGCTGATTCCTTCTTGAAGTTGCGAAAGTGTGTCCCCTATCCGATCTCGGAGTGTGAGAAACGCCACACTTGACTTTCGAGCGAACCGCACAGTGGCTATAGCAACCAAAGGCAACGTAAGAGTGCACACGAGCATCAGCTGCCAAGACACTACTGACAGAACAATTAATGAAAATACCAGTAAGACAGCATTCGAAATAAACATGACCAACCCAGTTTGGGTCAATTCTGATAAGGCCTCTATGTCGCTGGTCATACGAGAGACGATGACACCAGCTTTCTCTCGATCGTAAAAAGTCATCGAAAGCCGCTGAAGATGAGAGAACACGCGAATCCTCAGATCACTGAGAAACCGTTCTCCCACCAGTCCCATGAAGTAAACCTGTACTCGATAAAATACATAGCCGAGTAAAGCCACTAGCAGGTACAAACAGATGGCGAGATTCAAAGAACTTGCAGAACTCTTCTTGATTCCTTCGTCAATCCCGAATCGGATCAACATCGGTCCTGCTAAAACTGTTCCAGTCCAACAAACAACCATAAAGGCAGTCAAGAACACCCGACCCCGATAGGGATGCATAAGCGCATAAGAACGCCGAAGGTTTGACTCCTTACGGCCCTTTCTGACTTCACTCATGGCTACAAGATTTCCTTGTTTTTTCGGGTCGGGGCCGCCGCCAGCACTTCACGATATTCAGGGTGGGAGTCAAGGAGTTGCTCGTGTGTTCCCTCCGCGACTATTCGACCATCGGCCATAAACAACACCCGGTCGGCCAATGCCACTGTTGCCGGCCTGTGGGCAATAACCACGGTGGTTCGACCAGCCATCACTTCCTCTAAAGCTTCACGGATCTCGTGCTCTTTAGTCGGATCTACTGAAGAAGTGGCATCATCCAGTATGAGAATTCGCGGGTCTGTCAGTATCGCTCGTGCAATTGCCAAGCGCTGCCGCTGCCCACCGGATAAAGAGAATCCGCGTTCACCAATTTCTGTGCTATAACCGTTCGGCAAGTCAGTAATAAACTCAGCAGCCCCTGCAAGTTCTGCAGCTCGTACTATCGCCGCATCGCCAGCTTCTGGATGTCCGAATGCGATATTTCCAGCGACCGTGTCACTAAAAAGAAACGTGTCCTCAAAAACGATTCCGATAGCCTCTCGAAGTTTTCGTACTCGAATGTCTCTTACATCAACGCCGTCCAGGAAGATCTGACCCGACTGTGCTTCGTAAAACCTTGGAAGGAGTTGGGCGACTGTACTTTTTCCACAGCCGGTTTGCCCCACCAAGGCCACAGATTCACCGGCTTTGAGACGCAAGCTGAAATTGGCCAGAACCGGTGGGTCTGAAGCGCTCTGATAACCAAAATTTACATTCTCAAAACGTACTTCTCCTCGCCCTGGTGGCAACCCGCTTGCCGCAGATCGATCGACAACTCGAGGCCGCGTAGACAGAATTTCATGAACTCTCTCCCCCGACACAACAGCCCTCTGAGCTTGAGCCACGAACATCCCAATAAAACGGAGGGGACTAATAAGCATGAGCACGTAGACGCTGAAAGCCACAAAGGATCCCAAACTCAAGTCCCCATTAATGACTGAATGTCCACCAAAGCCAAGAACAGCTATCAGACCAAGATTCGGCAAAGCATCGACAGCTGGCAAGAAAACCGACCGAACCTTTGTTGAGGCCATTGACTCGTCATAGAGATCCTTAACTTCGGTCTCGAATCGTTGCTGCTGAAACGACTCTGCACCAAAGCCCTTAACAACACGGACTCCTGCCACATTTTCTTCAACCACCGTTGCAACTTGAGCTGCTTCACGCTGTATTCCCATCACGGAGGGTTGCAAGCGGCGGGCAAACAGCACTCCAAGAACAGAAACAAATGGCATACCACCTAAGGCCAAGAGTGTCAGAAGAGGACTGATCATCAACAGTAGAACTGCCACCACACAGAAAGTGATCACGCTGGCAATTGTCATTGGTAACAATGTCATGAGATTTGCGATCTGAACCAAATCTGTATTTGAACGACTCATCAACTCACCGGTCTGAGTAACATCATGAAACGCGAAGTGCATTGACTGCAGATGGGCAAAGATTCGATCACGGAGGACAGCCTCGGAAAGACGGCCCTCCAATACAGAGCGGTACCGTCTGAATCCGGTAAATACGGCAGCACTAACAGCAACTGCAATAATAAGTGACGACCAAAGCAGCAGGGATCCTCGATCCTCTCCTTCCACCCCGTAATCAATCGCACGGCGCACGAACATCGGCGCGGCGACTTTCGACAGTGTCCAGATAACCCCCACCAGCACTACGATCGATAATCCGAGCCGCTGCTCATGCAAGATTTGCCGGAGGATCACGCGCCCAGGTTTCTCCTCACGCTTGATCGACTGTACCTCAGCGGTCTTCTTCATATCATTAGTAATTTCCGTTGGCTCTAAACCGATTTCTTCATGAGCGCGTCAATTGCTACCTTTCGCTCACACGAATTTCTGAACATCAGAGAACAACTGGATCAGAACTCGGGACAGAACGCCGCAATATCTCTAATCCGGCGAAGCTGTTGAATGTATAACCGTATCTCAGGAATTACGTAAAGGAGTGATTACTTCCTCAGCGAATCGCAAAGCTGGTTCGACATTCAATGGGTGTCCGAAGTCAAGAACAAAGTGACTTACACCAAGAGTCGATAAATGGGTCAGACGTTCAAGCCATTCCTCGGAATCAGAAGTTTTCTCTGGGAGGTCGCCCCCTACAGTCAGAGTGAGCTCAATCTCTGCAGGGTCTCGATCAACATCAAGCGCTGCCTGATGCACTATGTCCCGCATTCTTAACCAGTCTTCGTCGTCGCCCCGGTGAAAGCCATTCCACATATCGGCCTGTCGGCCAACAATCGGTAAACCAATCTTTTCGCCTGAGCTACCAATACAAACAGGAGGCACAATATCTGGACGTGGTGTCGCCGCAGCATCTTCGATTGAAAAGTACTTTCCAGTAAACGTCGGATGAGGTTCGGTCCACATCGTCCGACAAATTTGAATAACCTCTTCGAGCTGGTGAAGCCGAACCGAAGCCTTGGGAAAGTCATAACCATACGCTTTGTATTCATCTTCCCGCCATCCCGCTCCGATCCCAAGAATAAAGCGGCCACCAGAAAGCACCTGGAGTGTGGAAGCCATCTTGGCTGTTAAAGCTGGATTTCTATATCCGTGGCCCATCACATGATGACAGACCATGACATTTGGGAACTTAGCTGCAAGCCAAGTTAAGGAGGTCCAACCTTCCAAAAATCCTTCCTTCTTCTCAGCATCAAATCCCCAGAAGTGATCTGCCACCCAAACAGAATCGAAGTGCGGAAGAGCTTGCGGAAGAATGTGTTCCTCTTGGTACATCATTATTGGATAGAAATCACTGCCGGCATGAGCCGCAACTGGGGACAACCAACCAAACTTCAGATCTGCCACGGTATCTCCTTTGATTTCGCTCCGGCCTGTTAGACAGGAAGCAAAGAACCCGTTTCGGACGAACGGGCACTACTGGTATATCAGGCGTTACAGTTAAAGTGACGCCAATTTCTACTACGGTTGTATTCCGGTGTCGATTTTCACCCACCCAAATAGCATCAGTACCGACAACTCACGAGGAACTACCTAAATGACCTTATTAGATGACGGAGCCAGTCCGGCAGCAACACACAAACATGTCGGCACCCGACCCATACGTCACGACGGAATGGACAAGGTAATTGGCAAGGCACGGTATGGAGCTGACGAAGTCCTTCCAGAAATGTTAGAAGGAGCATTTTTGCGCTCTCCTCATGCTCACGCACGTATCCTCTCAATCGATACTGCACGGGCAGCCGAAATGCCGGGTGTGAAAGCAATTGTCACGGGCAGTGACTTTCCACGACTTCCTCTCGATCATCCAGAAGAGACTCTTTCTCAAAACCTGATGGCCCGTGACAAGGTTTTCTATGATGGTCATCCGATCGCAGCAGTCGCAGCCACTTCGAGCAAACTAGCTCGTAAGGCAGTGGACGCTATCGTTGTTGAATATGAAGTCCTGCCTCATGTTCTTACAGTCGATGAAGCTATGGCCGAAGGTGCTCCAATACTCCACGAACACCTGCGAACCAAGAATCCCGCCATCCAAGACGATGCTCCAACAAACGTTCACAATCGGACTTTCTTCGAAAAGGGAAATATCGATGCCGGTTTCGCCAATGCCCAGGTTGATATCGAACGAACCTTTACCACCAAAGTCGTACATCAGGGCTATATAGAACCTCATGCGGCTGTAGCAGATACTGGCCAGGACGGCCGGAGTACCATTTGGTGCTCTTCTCAGGGTCATTTTAAGGTCCGAGCCATGACAGCATCTCTGTTGGGCTGGGAGCCTTCCCGAATCAAAGTAATTCCTGCTGAAATTGGCGGGGGGTTCGGTGGTAAGACAAACATCTACCTAGAGCCAATCGCAGTCCTGCTGTCGCAAAAATCGGGAAGACCTGTCCGCCTTGTCATGTCCCGAGATGAAGTATTTCGCTCAACTGGCCCTACACCGGGAGCAAAGGTAGTTATTCGAATAGGCGCCAGCAGCGACGGGAAAATTACCGCGGCTAAAGCCGACCTGGTATTTGAAAGTGGCGCATTCCCGGGACCTTGGGCAATGATTGCTTGTCTAACGTGTTGGTCTGCTTATGACATCGACAATGCTCAGGTGGAAGGTTTCGATGTCGTTGTCAATAAACCACGTGCCATTCCATATCGAGCACCTGGTTCCCCTCAAGCAGCATTCGGTGTTGAAAGTGTCATGGATGAAATTGCACGGGAACTTGCAATTGATCCACTCGAGTTACGCCTCCGGAACGCAGCAACAAAAGGAACGAGGACTCTTCATGGCGTCGAGCTGCCAATTGTCGGTGCAGTTGATACTTTAGAGGCAGTCCGCTCCACCGAGCATTACAGCTTGCCGTTAGGCCCTAACCAAGGTCGGGGTGTCGCCATCGGATACTGGGGAAACATGGGAGCCGCATCGAGTGCAACTGTAAACCTGAACGAAGATGGGACGGTTATTGTTATCACGGGAAGTCCCGATATCGGTGGAAGCCGGGCATCAATGGCGTTGATGGCTGCCGAAGAATTTGGAATCGATGTCTACCAAATTCAGCCGATTGTCGGTGACACAGAGTCGGTTGGGTTCACCGATGTGACTGAAGGAAGTAGAGCAACCTTTGCTACCGGCATGGCCGTCGTCGAGGCAAGCAGAAAAGTGGTTGCCGTACTCTGCCAGAGAGCGGCCCAGATGTGGAATGTCGATGCTGCCACAGTGTCCTGGTTGGATGGAAAGGCTCACCATCTCTCAAGTGACGACCGCACCCCCTTAAGTCTCCAAGAAATCACTCGACAAGCCCACAGTACCGGCGGACCCATAGGCGAGACCGCTTCTGTCAACGCTGCGGGTGCGGGTCCAGCTTATGCCACCCATGTCTGCGATGTTGAAGTCGATCCTGAAACGGGACAGATTGCAATTCTCCGCTATACCACGGCACAGGACGCAGGCACCGCCATTCACCCAAGCTATGTAGAGGGACAAATGCAGGGTGGTGTCGTCCAGGGCATAGGGTGGGCGCTAAACGAAGAATACATCCATAATGGACAGGGCATTCTCGAAAATCCCAGCTTCCTGGACTACAGAATTCCAGTTGCATCGGATCTTCCGATGATCGAAACAATAATTATCGAAGTTCCCAATCCAAATCACCCTTACGGAGTACGTGGAGTTGGCGAAGTGGGAATTGTGCCACCATTAGCAGCAATCGCAAACGCTGTACGGGATGCAACTGGCAAGCGACTCTACGATCTTCCGATGTCGCCTCCACGAGTCCTCGAAGCCATCACTGGAAGCGAGTAGTCGGAAGCCAAAGTTCCAAACTCTCGTCCGCAATTTCCAATCCAGGTCAAAAATAAATAAGCTTTCAATCTGAGCGTATCTGCACTACCGGTCGGTACTCTTCCAGGCGAAACCGTGTATCACACGTCCGATTGCGAACGTTCTTCTAATTGCTGAAGAATTTGATGTTTCTGAATCTTCCCTGAACTAGTCATTGGTAATTCAACGAATAGCTCCAGAGATTCCGGGAGTTTGTATTTCGCTAATCCGGCTTCCGATAGCCTCTCAACCATTTCACTAAATTGCAAACTTTCTCCGGGTCGTAGCCGGACACACGCACAGCACTTTTCGCCTAGACGTGAGTCAGGAATACCTACAACAGCCGCCTGTAAAACTTCGGGCATTGCCACAAGCATGTCCTCGACTTCTCGTGGAGCAATATTCAAGCCGCCGCGAATAATAATCTCCTTTTTTCTCCCAACAATCCGTAAATCACCTGACCCGTCAAGTTCTCCGATATCGCCCGTCGAGATCCATCCATCACTTAGATAAGTAGCAGCAGTTCGTTCGGGGTCCTCGAAATATCCAACCGAAGTACCAGGACTCCGAACGAAAATTTCTCCGGGTTTCCCAGACTCAACAATCTTCCCATCCTCGTCCCGTAATTCAAGATCCACATTTGCTACCGGATGCCCGTCGGAAGCTTTACGTCGGGACAGTGAAGAATCCGGTTCGTGCCAAGTCGCTGCAAGTACTTCGGTTGACCCATAAAGTCTCTGAACCTTTATCCCCACATCGTCTGCTGCTTCAACCAATTCACTTGGAACAGGAGCGCCGCCACATCCAAATAGCCTTAGAGAAGGCAGGGTCTTTTCGGAAGCAGCCAACGTGTCGGTTAGCTCTCTCAAGAAAGTCGTTGCCGCAAGCGTATAACTGCACTGATGGCGGTCGATTAGCTCAATAGCAATTTTCGCATCCCACTTATCCTGTAACACGAGTTTCAGACCGAGGTGCATCGCTAAACGTAGTCCGTAGTTGAATCCGGTCGAATGCCCAACTGGGGAAGGCATATAGACCACATCGTTTTGCGTGAGACCCAGCCATTTCTCAACATTGCGCACACTGAAACTAGTAGTTTGCTCGGTATGAACTACTGCTTTTGGGTCCGCTTCAGTACCCGAACTGAAGATGATTTCTGACATCGCCATTGGATCCATTTCCGCATCCGGAACTTCTGAAGCGGAGAAGTTATTTACAAGTTCTGATAGTAAATAATCAGCTTCCGCTGACGATCCATGTACGACATGTATTAGGTCTTTCTCAAGACTATTTTCTACATCCTTTATCAATTGAAAATGATCAAAATCGCGATAAGAGTCCGGCGTGAAGACGACTTTGGTTCCTGCCTTTGCGAAAATGTAAGTCAACTCTTTAGCGCGGTAGTTCGGGAGTATTGGATTGACAACCATCCCAACTTGTTGCAGTGCAAGTGCCACTACAACCGCCTCATATACATTCGGCAACTGAACTGATGCGACATCTCCCGTTTGGAGCCCCTGAGATCTCAACCAGACCGCCAGACTAAGAGCATGTCGGGCCAAATCGCCATAAGTGTGACAACGTTCGGCATTCAGATCCCCATCGACAACTGCAAGTTCGTCCGGCCTATCTCGCGCATGATCTGCAAATCGATTCCACAATGTGTCCTGGTTCCACCAGCCACGCTGTAAATACTCGTCTACAAGAACTGCTGGGGTCGCAAATTCAGTTATCACGATTGCTCCCTAGTGATTTATCTTAAGTCGACTTCTAATTATGTCCGTCGTTCAACAAGCGAAACGCCCAGTATCGATACGAATCCCTACCCATCGTCACAAATGTCACTTCTAGTGGCATGCCCGCATGCAATTCAGTCTCTGACCCTTCAAGGATACGGCCGTAAATCCGTGCGCCTTCCTCAAGCATCACGTCTGCAATCACATAAGGAACATCTTCAGCAAACATCTCCTCCATGGCTCGATGGCAAACCACCCAGCTATATAAAGTACCGAAACCGGAGGAGACCACGACCTCCCTGTCGAGAGAGGCACAGTAAGGACAAGCGGGCATCGGTATTGCAGCAGCCGAACCACAGGAGCGACAACTCATGAGCCGAAGTTCCTCGATTTGAACGCCATCCCAAAAATATTCAGAATCCGGGTCAACTTCCGGAAGATGGAATCCAAGTAGACCGTCAGAAGTCGTCATCATCTCACCGATCCCGAGTCAGAATCATAGCCGACCCGTCTTGCAGTGCCCCTGAGGTGACAACGCATGTTTCCGTATCAGGAATAGTTCGCACACCACAGCGTTGCTGAAGTTGTAGGACTGCTTCGGCCACTGTATTCATGCCGTGCAAGTAGCCTTCACACAGGAGACCACCATTCGTATTTGTGGGGAGCTTTCCTCCCGGGAGAGTTTCCCCTGACCTAATAAAGGCTCCTGAACCCCCCCGGTCTGCCAAGCCTAAACCCTCCAGGGCGAAAAGTACGCTCGAACTGAAGCAGTCATACAACTGCGCCATATCCACCTCAGCAGGGCCGATTCCGGCAGCCCCCCAAAGATCATCGCGAAGAAGATGAGTGTAATTTTTACTCCCATCGGGCCACAGCAAAGCATCCGCCATATCCAATCCGCTTCCGAATCCGGCCACATATCTAGCTGACTGGATCACTGCCGGTGCTTGTTGTAGGTCACGTGCACGATCTAAAGAGGTCACTAAGACAGCGCAAGCTCCATCAACTTCGGTAGTGCAATCGGCCGCTCGAAAAGGTTCAGCAATAAACGGCTTCGACATGTAGTCATCTATTGTCAAAGCCTTGCGAACCATGGCCCTTTCATTCAAAGCGGCATACTTCCGTTGTGCCAAAGGAACAGCCGCCAGATCCTCCGGAGTGGCACCTGTTTCAACCATGAATCGCCGCGCCCATAACGCTATTACTTGGAGATAGGCAGATAGTCCTATTGGGTAACGAAAGCCTGTTGCAGGACCTCCTGATTTTGCAGTCCCCACACGATTGCCGCTTCGCCCGTTAAGAGCTCTGAAGACTAAAACATGATCCGCTAAACCTGCTTCTACGGCCATAGCCGCTTGCATAACCAAATAGCAAGGCGCCTGTCCACCAAGGGCTGTGTCCAGTAAATAGTTTGATTTCGAAAAACCCAGAGCTGTCGCAACTGCTTGAGTCGGAACAGAGTCATCCTGGAACTGAAAACTAGTTATACCATCTACCTGTTGAGGACTTAGACCAGCATCCTCAATAGCATTACGACAGGCCTCAACAGCAAGTGCCAACACCCCGTTTCCAGACTCTCGGGTGAAATCGCTGAATCCTACCCCTACGATCGCTGTGCGACCAAAGAATCGAGGGTGACGTTCATCCATCTTCTAAATCAATCTGATCAAATTTTAATCCTCAAGCAAGCCTGCTTTTCTGATTTCCGGAAGAACTTTGGCATCAAACAAGTTAAGACTCTCCCACGCAAAATCTGGATCCAGCCCACCCATGAGGGGCGCAAACCCTAATGAGCCTCCCGGTGAATGATCGTGGGCCATGGCAATGCACTCTTCGGGAGTCACGACGACATATTTTGGATTCTCTCGTACAGTTTGTTCATCCTGTGGCCCGGCCATACCAAATGTCGACGCGCCTTTACGTTGCTGAGCCCATTCGGCATACGTGTTCGACTCGTGGATTGCATGCGGAGCAATGACATTCCACGCCTTGTCCGGATCTTCAGTCACATGTATAAACCATGAGCCTTTAGCTCCATAGTTCTTGTCAGGAACCCGACCTTTCCCAAGTCGTTCCCGCTCTTGCTGGAATACTTCAACCAGC
>Ga0310344_10003414_pt1 | contig 11810 bp, 8 predicted proteins | sample HC15DNA20200_MG_FD_203801 | JGI IMG/M metagenome (GOLD analysis project Ga0310344, IMG submission 203801) | Marine microbial communities from station ALOHA, North Pacific Subtropical Gyre - HC15-DNA-20-200_MG | ecosystem: Environmental > Aquatic > Marine > Oceanic | place: Pacific Ocean: North... | reverse complement strand
CTGATCAATCTCGACGCGGATTTCAGCCACCACCCCCGCCACATCCCGGCCATGCGGGACCTCATGACGACCGCCGACGTGGCTATCGGATCGAGATACGTCGAGGGGGGAGGGGTCGTGGGATGGAACTGGCGACGCCACGTCATGAGTCGCGGCATCAACTTCTACGCCCGCCTGATGCTCGGACTTCCTTCACGAGACAACAGTGGCAGCTTCCGCTGTTACACCGTCACGCAACTCGCCGAACTCGATCTCGACCTCTTCCGGGCTCGCGGGTACGCGTTCCAGGAGGAGATCCTCTATCGGCTCCGCCGGCTGGGCAGTCGGTTTGCGGAAACGCCGATCGTCTTCGAGGACCGGCGTTTCGGGGAATCGAAAATCAGCTGGAAGGAAAGTGTGGCGGCTCTGTGGATCCTGTTCCGACTGGCCATCGACCGCGTATTGAGAGCCCGAGTGCGTCATCGGGACGGACTCGCCCACACCGCAGCGGAATGATAGTCTGAGGGCCGTTTCGGACTGCCCGAACCGTCAGGGGGCCGGTCGTTGGCCGACTACATCCGCAAACGCCGCACGCTGCACTGGCCCATCACGCTCTCGGCAGCGCTGATGGCACTCAATGTCACGTTGATGGTCTGCTGGATCGTCCTGTTCGCCCGACTCGACTCCATCGGCGCACTGACCATTGGCACTATCGCCTTCGCGCTGGTGCTGATCGGCCTCTCCTTCTACCTCTTCCTGACCATCAAGGAAATCCAGCTCAACCGCCGGCAGGCCAATTTCGTCGACAGCGTCACCCACGAACTCAAGACCCCTCTCGCCTCAATCCGACTGTACCTGGAAACCCTCCAGCTCAGAGAACTCGACGACACGCGGCGAGACGAGTTCTACGGCACCATGGAACAGGAGGTGCAACGCCTCGACACGCTGATCAGCCACCTCCTGGAAGTGGGACGTCTCGATGCGATCGGTCAGGAATCCGAGTCAGAAGACATTCCACTCGAACCGCTCCTGAAACGCTGTGCGAGAGCCGCCTGCACGCGTCACGCTTTGACCGACGAAGATGTCTTCGCATTCAACATTCAGCCCACAGTGATCCACGCCCGCCCCATTGTCCTGGAGATGATCTTCGGAAATCTGCTCGACAACGCGATCAAGTACGGCTCCACACAACCGGAGGTCCAGGTCGAGGTCACCGCGAAGCCCCGCGGCCGGATCGTAACGCGGATCACCGACAATGGTGCCGGCGTGGATCCTGAGCTGAAAAAGAAGATCTTTCGCATCTTCTTCCGCGGTGGTGAAGAGCTGAAACGCCGTCAGACAGGTACCGGCCTGGGACTCTACATCGTCCGCACGCTGGTCCACACGCTCAAGGGCCGCATCCGCGTCCATCCGCGGGACGATCAACCCGGCAGCGTGTTTGAAGTCGAATTGCCTGGTCGGGTGGCCGCATGAGAATACTGGTCGTCGAAGACGAAACGGCCCTGGCAGAAGGACTCGAGTTCAACTTTCAACAGGAGGGTTATGACGTCGACCTCGCCGGCGATGGCCCCGCCGCGTTCCAGACGCTGGACGGCGCGGACCCTCCTATCGACCTGGTGATCCTGGACTTGATGTTACCGGGCATGAGCGGATACGAGATCTGCCGACAAATCCGCGAAAACGACGTTGACCTGCCCATACTGGTTCTCAGTTCCCGCACGCTCAGCGAGGACAAGGCCCAGGCCTTCGATGCGGGCACCGATCAGTACATGACCAAGCCGTTTGCCCTGCCTGAACTGCTCAGCCGCGTCCGCAACCTGCTGGAACGCCGTGGTCAGCGCAACCAGGCACCCGCCGACCAGGGTTTTGCGTTCGGGAACGTCTCGATCGACTTCCTCAGCTTCCAGTTGACCGTCGGCGACAACACTCACGACCTGACCAAGACAGAGATGGATTTGCTGCGATACTTTATCGACCACGAGGGCGTGGTCCTCACCCGGCAGCAGCTTCTCCGAGATGTCTGGAGCGAACCTGACACGATCACAACCCGTTCGACCGACAACTTCGTCATGAGGTTGAGACGGATGATCGAACCCGACGCTTCCAACCCGCGGCACATCCTTTCCGTCCGTGGAACCGGATACCGCTTCGTGGCCAACCCCGACATCGAGCCTTCGCCCGCAGAAGCCGGCTAGCGTCCGCCGCCCACCAGTCCGGACATTTCGGGCAAACCAGGCTGCCGTCGCTGTTGGTAGTTTCGCCTTTGCGAGGCCAACCGTCGCCGCAAGTCCGGACGGGTCGCGTCGGCCACACCCAGGGCTCGCTCCACGGAGGAGACCGCCTGGGGCCAGTTGCCGGCTGCCGCATGAGCCAAGCCCAGCAATTCTCTCCCCGTCGGATCCGACCGTTCCGATCGTTCAACCAATTCCTCGGACCAGTCCACCGCCTGTTCGGTCCTCTGGCCCGAGAGCCCCGACCCGGCCCGGACTTCCACCAGGGCATGGTAAACTGCCACCGCCAGCGCCCGGTTGGCCTCGCCGAACTCGCCGGCCTCTCTCAGGGCCAGTGACAAGCCGTGGTGGGCTTCCGGTGACGAGCCGTCCAGCGACAAGCTGCGTCGAAACATCTCGATCGCCGGCCCGGTCCGCCCCAACTGCCGCTCCACTTCCCCCAGCATGCAAACCGCGTGAGCATGCGAGCGATCTCGTTCGATCGCCATACGAAAATGCTCACCAGCGTCAACCAGCGCCTTCCGGTCCGAACGTCGCATCCCCTGCTGCAGTCGCAGCACACCCAGGTTGTAGTGCACATCGGGATTCCCGGGACGAATGGTCCGCGAAGCCTCCAGGTGTTCCACCGCCTCGTCCATCCGGCCCAGTTCGAGTTTCGCCATCGCGAGGTGGTACTGGAGGTAGGCATCCCCGGAATGCCGGCGTTCGGCTGCCAGGAGGTCAGCCAGTCCCTGCTCGTGCCGGCCGGATTCAATGCCTGCCACCCCGCGGTAGACATACGACTTGTAGACGTCCGGCTCGAGACGGGTCGCAGCATCCGCCTGTGCCATTGCCTCGGAAAAACGATTGGCGTTGATCAATGTGCGGGCCAGTTCATTGCGAGCCGCAACCGAACCGGGCACATGAGCCACCACCGCACGAGCCATTTCCAGATCACCGACCAGGCCGCGACGGACGCGGCGCCCTTCCGTGACGAACAGAGCCCCTGCCAACCCGGCCAGTCCGGCCAGGGCCAACCAGTGTCGCCAGGCAAAAGTGGCACCCACTTGAACCGATGCTGTCGAACCATCAGGGCCACCCTCCACACCCAGTGACCGACGCGTCGGTGCTTCTCGGACTTTCCAGATGAAACCGTCGTAGTAGAAATGCAGCAGATTCGACGTGGCGATAATCCCGTACAACAGGTTTCGCCACTGCTCGGACGACACCCGGTCAACGACGACGCTGAGACTGCCGTAGGCCAACACCAAGCCGACATACAACCCGATCCACAACCCGACAAGCGAACCGCTGTTGCGGAACAGGAACCGGGTCAGAGCGCCGACACCCGCTCCCGATTCCACTCGCCGTCGATTGAACGACCAGACGATCGACAGGTACTGGATGTCGTGAAACACCTCGAACATCGCGATGCCCAACACCAGGTTGGTCAACGTGACATTGCAATACCAGAAAAACGTGAAGGACATGACCAGCAACAGCACTTTTCCACCACTGACTGTTTGGCCGGACAGTCCTCGCCACACGAGTTGCCCCAACGCCGCCGCGGTGATCACCAGCGTCACCGCGGTCCAGCCAAACCGAATCGACTCCAGGGGAAGACTCCAGCCGACCGGAAGACCCGCCTGGTACGCCATTCCGAGGAACTCTCCAACCCGTCGAGGCGAATGAAGCACCGCGGCCCCAAACCATCCCACACACATCCCCCAGTCCAGCCACCTCGACGCCCGGCCCCCGCCACCACTCTTGGCGTCATAGATTCTGGCAAAGCCGTACGTCTGCATCAGGAAATGCCAGATTCCCCACGCCAGCACAATCAATTTCATGCCGACCAGTTGATCGACAAAAAACAACCCGCAGACGGGCAGCAGAACCAACGGGACAACGACGAACCGCCATCGGAACCGACGAAACAGTTCGCGATCGCCATAAGCTCGCAGCAAACCGGGAAGATGATGTCCCAAGGCCCCGAAGGCCACGACCCAGAACAGGATCCGTTCTCCACTGGTCTGGCTCGCGGTCAACAGGCCAAGCGGCAGGACCACCAGCGGGGTGGCAACAAACAACAGAAGATCTCGCCACGGCCCCAGGATCCAACGCGATGGACCGCCGGTCCCGACACCGGTCGACTGTACTGGAGTCGTCTCGGTCGCCATCGACGCCCTGTCTGTCCCGAGGGAGATTGGGCCCGGCTCATTCTCGGGCGCGGCCCCAGTCTAATCTGGCCGGTCGATCGGCGGCAATGGCGGTCTGGGAGGCCACAACACTCACGCCACGTACAACATTCCGGCCAGAAATATGACACAAGTGTGACACGGAAATGACCATGACGCGACACTTTTGGCCAAACGATTCACTATAATCCCGGCCCCAATGCGCTACTCGACGGCTGCGTTGATTCTGCCGACACAACTCTCCTCTCTGAGTCCAAAATGACCACAACGTCCGACGCCACGAGTGCCGTCACACCGGCCCCAGGTCCCTCACAAGCATCCACCTCAGGTCTTTCCTCCGTGGTGGCCCTGCCCACTGGAAAACTCTCGGACCGGTTTCCCAATGGCGTCAATTGGACCAACGCCGTTTGGCTGGCCCTGATGCACGTCGGAGGTGTGTTCGCTTTCTGGCACTTCTCCTGGCCCGCCTTGTGGATGTTCATTGCCTTCTATTACCTCACCGGCTGCTTCGGCGTCACGTTGGGCTACCACCGGCAGATGACCCATGGCAGCTTCCAGACCATCGCCCCCGTTCGGTGGCTGCTGACCCTGTGTGCGATGCTCTCCGGACAGGGGAGCCCCCTGTTCTGGATCGCCACGCATCGCAAACACCACGCACACTCGGACGGCGACCAGGACCCCCACACACCCAACCACGGGTTCTGGTGGTCTCACGTCCTCTGGCTCCAACCGCGTGACAACCCGGAAAACTCCCGGGAACACTTTGAACGGTGGGCTCCCGACTTCTACGGCAACCGCGTCCACCGGTTCCTGCATGCCACTTACGGCCCCTTTCTTTTCCTCTCTGCCGGCGTCTTCTACGCCGTGGGAGAACTCGCATGGGGCGAAGGACTTTCGGTATTCCTCTGGGCGATGTGTCTGAGGATTGCGGTCGTCTACCACGTAACCTGGTTCGTCAACTCGGCCACCCACGTTTGGGGCTACCGCAATTACCAGACCAGCGACCGATCCAGGAACCTCTGGTGGGTGGGGCTGCTGGCCTTCGGTGAGGGCTGGCATAACAATCACCACGCCTACCAGCGAATGGCCCGTCATGGTCACCGGTTCTGGGAGTTCGACCTCACGTACAACATCATTCGCGTGATGAAACTCTTCAGGCTGGCCACTTCCGTGGTCGACGAGTTGCCGGAAGCCGCCAAAGCGACACTCAAGGGGGACGACAACACCTCCAGCCAGGTGCCCCACGCGGCGTAGCAACCCACGCCCGCCTCAGGCGTGACTGTGTTCCTCGCCCGGGTAGTCACCGGCTCGCACGTCCTCGGCGTAGCGGGAGACCGCCTCCAACACCTCTCCCCGCAGGTCAGCATATCGCTTCAGGAACTTCGGGTTGAACCCGTTACCCAGGCCCAGCATGTCCTGGTTGACAAGCACTTGGCCGTCACATCCCGGCCCGGCGCCGATCCCGATCGTCGGGATCGACAATTCGGCCGTGATCGCTTCGGCAATATCCCGGGGGATCAACTCCAGCACCACCGCAAAAGCACCAGCTTCCTCTGCGGATTTCGCGTCGGTACGCAGGCGGTCCTCGTCTCGCTGGATCTTCGACATCCCGCCCAACATGCGAACCGACTGAGGCTTCATTCCCACGTGCGCCATCACCGGAATGTCCGCACGGCTCAAGGCAAGAATCGTTTCGGCCTGGTATTCCCCGCCCTCCAGTTTCACCGCCGACGCCCCGGTCTCCTTCAAGATACGGCCGGCGTTGGCGATTGCCTGTTTGGGGCCCACCTGAAACGTCATGAATGGCATGTCCACCACCACCAACGCATGTCGGTTGCCACGGACGACCATTCTTGCGTGATAGATCATCTCATCAAGAGTCACCGGCAGCGTGGTGTCGTGCCCCTGAACCACCATGCTCAGGCTGTCACCCACCAACAACGCGTCCACACCAGCTTGGTCGAACAAGCCCGACCACAAGGCGTCGTAGGCGGTCAACATCACCAACCGACGACCTTCCGCCTTGGCCGCCACGAAACGGGGCACCGTCATCGCGCTGCGATCGCTCGCCGCTTCGCCCATTGGGACTCACCTCACCGCCATCGGCACCCGGATCTTGATCACTCCTTCGAGTATCCCGTTCGACACTCAACTATCAAGTGCGGCAGGATTGACCGCATCGAAACGCTACACGTGTTGCAGAATAGCCCATCCCTGCAAGATCCAGTTATCCAGTCCCACAATGGATGTTTCTGCAATAAACTTCTTCCACAGAGCCAGTTACGTCCATTTGGACAATTATTCCTGTCAATTGGCACACCGAGTGCATTAGTCATATCCCGTCGAGGTGGAACAGCGTTGGCCCGCACTAGTCCACCCCGCATACGAAGCGTTCCGGGTGACTTGTAGTGACCCGGGACGCTTCTTTTTTTGCGCTCTCAGTGCCATCTCTGATATTGAGTGGACGATTTCCACCGCCGCTTGACTGAACGGACACCACGGGTCTAGGGTGCATCGCTCGCCTGTGGTGCGAGTCGACAACACTGCCCCCCACATTTGATCTCGACTGACTCCGAGAGCGCTGGAGGACGGATGAGCCGTGTCCGCTATTTCGTCGTATTTGTTTCGATGCTCATGTCGGTCTTGTTGTACCTGGATCGCTTCTGCGTTTCGTTTGCGGCTGATTACATCCGGGAAGATCTGGACCTGAGTCAAAATCAGGTTGCCTGGATGTTCAGCATCTTCTTCTGGTCCTACGCGTTGGCCCAGGTGCCGTCGGGTTGGCTGAGTGACCGCTACGGATCGCGGATCATGCTGTCGATCTACATCATCAGCTGGTCGCTGTTCACACTCCTGACCGGGATTGTCTCCGGATTGATCGGTCTGTTGATCATGAGACTCGCCTGCGGACTGGGCCAGGCAGGGGCCTATCCCACCAGCGCCTCAATCGTCAGCAAGTGGATTCCACTGACCGGCCGTGCGGCGGCCAGTTCGATTGTGGCGTTGGGGGGGCGTTGCGGTGGAGCGATCGCTCCCGTGCTGACCGCACTCCTTATGGTAACCCTCGTCCCGATCTCCGGTGATGGCTCTACCGAGAAACTGGACAAGGATGATCTCCTGCACACGGCACAACTCTGCAGTCTCATTTCACCCGACGACGGCCCAACCGTTCACACCGACCCGGGTGACGCAGCCGTCACCCACACATCATCGCTCATCCTCGACCTCGTCTCAGAGGACGCTCGCAGAGAGATCACGGAAATCGCCGCGGCACACCGCCAGACCGAAAACGAACGACCAGACGGACAACACTCCCGGACCTCCGACGAGGTTGTACTCTCCGAGTCCTCGACACGTTCGTTGGTTTCGGCCCTCAACAACCTCTTGGAGACCGAGACCCTTTTTGATCCCAGTATTCATGAGGAAGTCAGTCTGCCCCGCGAGGGATTGACTCTAAGAGATCGTGAGGCGTCCGCCGACACTCTCACGCCCTCAGAACGTCGCCGGTTCAATCGCCTGTTGCTCGAAGTGACATTCCCCCAGCACATCCGCAAGATCTATGTCGATGGCTGGCGGCCGGTGATGTACATCTACGGAATTGCCGGTTTCCTGGTTGCCGGGGTCTACTGGCTGGTGGTCCGAAACCACCCCTCCGAACACCCCCGATGCCAGCCAGCTGAACTGCAACTGATCGCCGAGGGCCGCAACGAGTCTCCTTCGGACTCACACGTCGCCGAGGGTGGTGCTCCGCTGATGGCGTTGATCCGAAGTTTCAGCATGTGGTGCGACTGCTTCATGCAGATGGGGACCAACATTGCCTGGGTGTTCCTGGTGACATGGCTTCCCCGCTATCTCCGCGAGGTCCACGACGTCCCGATCGAGTGGCGTGGATTGCTCGCCGGCGTCCCCCTGGCCGCCGGGGTTATCGGGATGCTGCTGGGAGGCAAAGCGACCGATTTGTTGACCGCTCGTATTGGCCTAAAATGGGGTCGTCGCTGGCCTCTGTTTGCGACCAAGATCAGCGGTGCGGCAGCTTACGGGTGTTGCCTGCTGTTCTCGACACTGCCAACCGGCTCACTGGTGTCGGTTGCCGCCTTTACCGTCTGCTTCTGCGTCGTATCGTTTTCCGTGGATTTCGGCAATCCGGCAAACTGGGCGTTCAAGCAGGATGTGGGAGGACGTTACGTTGGCTCCGTCCTCGGCTGGGGCAACATGTGGGGCAACCTGGGAGCCGCAATCAGCCCGCTGATCTACAACTTCGTCCTGGGCGAACATCCGGCGCTCGCCGACTGGAACAACATGATGCTGGTCTGCCTGCTGGCTTTCGTCATCGCCGGCATCTGTGCTCTCGGGATCGATGCCACCCAGCCAATCGTCGCCGATGAACCACGTTCCACTGTCGAGCCAACAACGGATCCCCAGTGACAATGTGGCCAGCCCGAGGCGTCGGCCACCGGCCTCCACGCTGCCTTCCTCGCGCACAAGCGGATCAGTTGTGCGGCACCGTTGCCTCGGCTAAGGTCGCTGATCCGACGCCCATTTCCCAGATACGGACAGGAGCCAGCACCCGTGGCAGAGCGAGTTGTGATTATCGGTTCCGGCCCTGCTGGCTGGACGGCTGCGATTTACGCGTCCCGAGCCAGCCTGGACCCCCTGGTACTTGAGGGCGCCATCACCGAGGACAATCGCCAGCGTGGGACATTGCCGCTGGGCCAACTGGCACTCACGACCGAGGTCGAAAACTATCCCGGGTTCCCTGCCGGAGATCTCTCGGCCTACCTCGACAATTCGATCGCCGAAGACAAACGCCGCTACATGGCTCCCCACGCCGGCGAAGGTGTCAGCGGCCCGGAATTGATGGAGTTGATGCGGCAACAGGCCGCCAACTTCGGAACCCGCATCCAGACAGACGACATCGTCTCGGCCGACCTGTCCACCCACCCCTTCCAACTGACGACGCTGGACGGCACACAGATCGAAGCGCTTTCGGTCATCGTTGCGACCGGTGCCCGTGCCAACTACCTGGGCCTGGAAAGTGAAGACCGGTTCAAGAACGCGGGCGTCTCAGCATGTGCCGTCTGTGACGGTGCCCTACCCCGCTTTCGGGACAAGCCCCTGGTCGTCGTCGGCGGCGGTGACAGCGCCATGGAAGAGGCCACCTACCTGGCCAAGTTCGGCTCGACAGTCCACATTGTCCATAGACGCGACGCCTTCCGCGCCAGCAAGATCATGGCTGAACGCGCGTTGGCCCATGAGAAGATTCAGGTCGAATGGAATTCCGTGATCGACGAAGTGCTCGGAAATGATCAGGAAGGTGTCACGGGTGTCCGTTTGAAGAGCACCTTGGATGAATCCGAGTCCAGAGAACTCGAGGCGTCGGGGTATTTCGCCGCCATCGGACACACGCCCAACACGGATTTCCTGAACGGCCAACTCGAAACCAACGACGCGGGTTATGTGATCTGGACTACCGCCGGTCGCACCAACACGAGCATCGACGGAGTCTTTGCCGCCGGTGATGTGGCCGACGACTACTACCGCCAGGCGGTCACAGCGGCCGGAACCGGCTGCATGGCTGCACTGGACGCCGAGCGATGGTTGGCAGCCAACGGATTCGAATAGACCCGGAACCGACCGCATGCACCTCGAGCCGGCGTGGCTGACCGACGGCCTGGAGCACCTCCAGCAGAGACACCTCACCCGGCCGCGCCGCCTCGTCGAACCGCTGGGCAACGGCCGCAGCAGGATCGACGGCCGGGACCTGATCGATTTCTCCACAAACGACTATCTCGGGCTGGCCCGTGACTCACGTCTGGCCGACGCGGCTGCGGGTGCCCCCGCCGGGGCTGGAGCGAGTCCGCTGGTCTCGGGCCGTTCGCCACAATATTGCCAACTCGAACGAGACGTCGCGGCTTTCGAGAACACTCCGGCTGCGCTGTTGTTCCCGTCCGGCTTCGCTGCCAACCTTGGCACCGTGGCCGCACTTGTCACACGTGACGATGTCATTTTCAGTGACCGGGACAATCACGCCAGCTTGATCGACGGCTGCCGGCTCAGTGGCGCGCGTGTGCAGATCTACCAGCGGGACCGGCTGGACGATCTCGCGGATCAACTCGCACAGGCTGCCTCCGCACCAAGACGACTGATCGTCACCGATGGACTGTTCAGTATGGATGGTCTCCTCGCCCCCCTCGATGCACTTTGTGACCTTGCGGACACCCACGATGCGATGGTGCTTGTCGACGAGGCGCATGCAACGGGCACTCTGGGAGCATCCGGCCGAGGCACCAGTGAACTGCTCGATGTGGAAGAGAGAGTGACGTTGCGAATCGGGACTCTCAGCAAAGCGGTAGGTGCTGCGGGAGGCTTTGCCGTCGGCACCACCGCTTTCATCGATCATCTCTGGCACCATGCCCGACCCCAGGTCTTCTCAACGGCTCTGCCGCCGGCAACCTGTGCTGCCGCGTCCGCCGGCCTTCAACTGATCATCGACGCCCCTCAACGTCGAGTTCATCTCGCGGAACTCGGCGACAGTTTTCGTTCTCACCTCTCACGGCTTGGACTGCCGGTCCCACCAGGCCCCGGACCAATCATCCCAGTGCTCCTGTCAGAAGCCTCCGCAGCGGTCGAGACTTCCGCGGCCCTGTCCAAACTTGGCTTTTTTGTCCCCGCCATCCGGCCACCCACCGTGCCTCAGGGTACCGCGAGGCTGCGTGTCAGCCTCTCTGCCCTCCATTCTCAACAGGATATCGATCGGCTGGCCGACGCGATCTCCTCGGTGATCCCCATGGAGGCCCGGCCGCGTGTCTGAATCGGTCAAACAGAACCTCCGTACCGGTTTCGCTGACGAGTTCCCTTTTGACTCGCACCGACTCGACCTCGAGGGAATTGGCTACCACTACATCGACGAGGGCTCAGGCCCCACCATTCTGATGGTACACGGCAACCCCACCTGGAGTTTCGCGTGGAGAGCCTATATCCGCGAACTGTCCACCGACCATCGTGTGATCGCGGTCGATCACATCGGATGCGGTTTCTCGGACAAACCCGCCGGTTACTGTTACCGGCTCGATCAACATGCCACCAACCTTGTCACGCTGATCGACCGTCTTGAACTCGACCACATCACGCTTTGTGGCCATGACTGGGGTGGTGCCATCGGCATGACCGCTGCCTGTCGTCGCCCCGAGCATTTTTCCCGATTCATCCTCGCCAACACTTCCGCATTTCGGTCAAAGCGGCTGCCATTGCGAATCGCAGTGTGCCGGACCCCCCTATTGGGAGCCTTCTGTGTCCGAGGACTCAATCTGTTCTCTCGAGCCGCGATGCGAATGGCTGTCGCTCGCCCCGACCGACTGTCGGCGTCCGCACGAGCCGGCTACCTCGCCCCTTACGACAACTGGGCCAACCGTGTGGCCATCCATCG
>Ga0310344_10003412_pt1 | contig 11815 bp, 13 predicted proteins | sample HC15DNA20200_MG_FD_203801 | JGI IMG/M metagenome (GOLD analysis project Ga0310344, IMG submission 203801) | Marine microbial communities from station ALOHA, North Pacific Subtropical Gyre - HC15-DNA-20-200_MG | ecosystem: Environmental > Aquatic > Marine > Oceanic | place: Pacific Ocean: North... | reverse complement strand
GAGCGGATTAGATCCTGATGATATGCCAAAAGATCAGGTAGAACGTGAACGAGCCGTTTTGATTGAGCAGGCGGAAGAAGAAGGGAAGCCAGCTGAGATCACTGAAAAAATTGTCGAAGGGCGCATGCGGAAATTTTTTGAGGAAAACGCACTTCTTTGGCAAAACTACGTTCGCGATCCGGAAAAGAAAGTTAAAGATCTTCTGACTGAGTTGGATGAAGAGATTTCAGTGAATCGTTTTGTGCGCTTTGAAGTGGGGAGTTGAGTGAAGGACAAAAGTCTGAGGATACACCTAGCATGTCGGAGTTGAAGTACAGGCGTGCCCTAGTGAAACTCTCCGGCGAGTCTCTTGCTGGGAAGCGAGGTTTTGGCATCGATCCACCGGCGATCGACGACCTTACAAAAGAGATTCAACGAGTCTATGAGGCTGGAGTCCATCTTGGTTTAGTCGTCGGGGGCGGAAACATCGTTAGAGGCACAGTGGCAAGCCAGCGTGGGATGGATAGAGTCACAGCTGACTATATGGGAATGCTTGCGACTGTTATCAACGCCATGGCCCTTCAGGATAAGCTAGAACAGTATGGGATCCATACGCGCGTTATGTCTGCCATTCGGATGCAAAAGCTTGCCGAACCGTATATTCGCCGCCGAGCGCTTCGCCATCTTGAGAAGGGACGAGTGGTGATTTTTGCTGGAGGGACAGGGAATCCTTACTTCTCGACGGATACAGCAGCGGTCCTTCGGGGAATCGAGATGGAGGCCGATGTGATCCTGAAGGCGACTAAGGTCGATGGGGTTTTTACTGCAGACCCCGAATCTGACCCGAATGCAGAATTCATTGATAAGATCAGTTATCTGGAAGTCATGACAAGAGAGTTAGGTGTCATGGATGCTGCGGCGATTTCTCTCTGCAAAGAGAATGAGCTTCCCTTAGTCGTCTTGAACATCAAACGTCCAGGTGCAATCCTAGCTGCGTTGAAAGGCGAGAAGATTGGGACGCTCGTCGCTTGAGTGTGCGCCTAAGGTTACTAGAATTTTGCGTACTTCCACACCTGTCTGGCCGCGGAAAGTCCCGCTAGGAGGAATGAGATGCCAGAGGAGACATTGAAGGTTGCGATCCACGCCATGGACAATGCGACGGGTGCGGTTTCCCGAGAATTCGCTACGGTTCGAACCGGAAAGTCCTCTCCAGCGCTTCTTGATACCATTCGAGTAGAAGCGTACGGGTCCTTGGTGCCATTGAAACATGTTGCGAATGTGAGTGCGCCTGAGCCAACAATGCTATTGGTGCAACCATATGACCCAAACATAGCTGGCGAGATTGCTAACGCCATCCGAAGCGGCGATCTGGGGTTTAATCCTTCGGCGGACGGAGGAGTGGTGCGAGTCCCGATTCCACCTCTAACTGAGGAGCGTCGTCTAGAGATGGTTAAAGTTCTTCACCGAATGGCTGAAGAAGGGAAGGTCTCGATTCGTCATGCCCGGCACGATGCTCGTGACAAGCTGTCGCAAATGCAAAAAGATGGTGAGATCAGTGAGGATGTATGCCATACAAAGATGGATGAGATTCAGTCTTTAACAAACGATCATGTCACCCAGATTGATAAGCTCCTCTCCAAGAAAGAAGCGGAGGTGATGGAGGTTTGAGCAATCGGCGTGATGTTGGAGATGCCCTTCAAGCCTACGTGCGAGGTCACGATCGCGTTTGGGAACATCAAGCCAAGTTTGGCGATTCCACGCGTAACGCTTCAGCTAAAATTGAGTTTGGTGGATTACCCTCACCACCTCGGTTTGGTATAGAAGTGGCTAAGTCGCTTGAATTCCAGCGTGGGCCTGACATCTGGCGTAGCCACAATACTGATGCAAGGAATTCGAGCGACGACTGAGACCATGCCTTCGCCCCGGCTTGAGGTTCTTTTCCGGGACACTCTTCTCCAGTGTCCTAATCTGATCCCGCATGGATCCCGGGTTCTAGTCGCGCTCTCGGGAGGATCCGACTCGACTGCGCTCCTCCACCTTTTACTGCGTGTTCGAGATGGGCTCGACCTACAAATAAAAGCGGCTCACTTCGATCATGGAGTGCAAGCCCAAAGCTCTGTTTTGGCTGAACAGGTTGTTGAAAGATGTGCCGCTGTCGGAGTTGTCTGTGTGGTAGGCCGAGCAAAAGGACTCGCGGGCGGTCAGGCTGAATACCGAGAGGCACGATATGATTTTCTTAGATCTGAAGCGGCGCGCCTAGATGCAACAAGGGTTGCTCTAGCCCACCAGCATGACGATGACTTGGAAACGGTCGTCCTGCGACTGATTCGTGGAACTGGAATCCGTGGATTGGCAGGTATTCCGATTCGTCGGGACCTCTTTGTTCGCCCACTTCTTGGCCTCAAGCGGGCCACGCTCCAAGGGTATCTAACTGAGTGCGGCTTGGAGTGGATGGAAGACCCAGCAAATGCAGATCCACGCTATACCCGAGTTCGAGTGCGTCAAGAGGTTTTGCCCCAGCTCCAGGCAGCTGGTGGTATGCAAGTGGTCGATGACTTGCTTTCCCAGCTCGCGGTGGATGCTTTGTGCGTCGACTGTAGTCTAGATGCGCGGGCAGAGGACCACCTTTCATCTGTTCGAACTACTGTAGGATCAACCGCTATGGGTACAGAAATTTCCCACTCGAAAGTCCGTGAGTATAGTCGTGCGGACCAAGCTCGGATTCTCCGTATTATTGCACGAGATATGGGCTTCCGCCTCCGGGGGAGTGGAACTGGGGCCGGTGTAGAGTTTATGAACCGTGGCACAAGTGGACAGGGGGTCGATGTTGCTGCTGGTCTTCGTGTGTCGCGTGAATACGACGTAATCCGAATAGGCCCCGCGGTTGAAGTTGATTTAGACAAAGAACTGGAGATTTGTTCTTTAACAGGGGTTGAGCGGATCAAGCTCAATGGTCGAGAGTATAAGGTCCGTTGGGGCTCGTTCTCCGGGAGAGAGACATGCATAGCCGAGGTTCCGGTTAGGCAACTTCATTTTCCTCTTCGCATGCGGGGTCCACGTCCGGGTGACTCGATTCGAACCCATGCAGGATCTCGGAAGCTCAAGAAGTTGTTGAACGAAAGGCGAGTACCTCGGTCGGAGCGTTCGCGTGTTCCGGTGTTGGTGGGAGCTGATCAGCGAGTGCTATGGGTGGCTGGCCATGAGATCGCCTCGTGTGACCGGTCGAACCCGGAGGAGAAAATGTTTAGGATCGAAGTCAGTGAGTGTTGAGAGTCGCTCTTTTCAGAAGATCATTTACTCGGCGGAGGACATCGCAAAGAGGGTGGCGTCAATTGGCGCAGAGATCACCAATGCATATCCGCCTGATGCTGATTTATTGCTTTTGGGGCTACTTAAGGGTTCATTCGTTTTTATGAGTGACCTGGTACGGAGCTTGGAGCGACCGATACAGCTAGATTTCATGGTGGTCGCAAGTTACCACGATGGGATAACGACCTCTGGTGATGTACAGTTTCTCTACAAACCAGCCATATCTATTAAAGGTCGACACGTGATTGTTGTCGAAGATATCATAGACAGCGGTACCACACTTAACCAATTGTGTAGGGATCTCGCAGCGAGGCAGCCTGCGTCGCTGGAGGTGTGCACATTGCTGCACAAATACGTGGCTGTAGATCTTCAATGGGAGCCGCGTTGGGTGGGCTTCGGTGCACCCAACGAATTTCTTGTGGGGTATGGGTTGGATCATGCGGAAAATTTCCGAAACCTTCCGTTCATTGCGAGCCTACTGAACTGAGTCGAGAAAAAACTAATGCGTCAAGATGCACCGCAACCGCCAGACAAAAACGAATCAACCGGGCGTATGAACCGCATTCTGCGAACTGCGTCATTTTGGGCGCTTTTAGTACTGATTCCCGTTGCCATTCTCCAATTTATGGAGGCTGGGCGCGCAGAGCGGCAGAAGCTGACTTACACCGAGTTTTGGGATCAACTCCTCAATGAGAACATCGAATCCATCGAAGTTCGTCAGGGGACGGGTGAGATTGAGGGACGACTCAAGATCGCACTTTCTCGTGAAGAAGGGGAAATCGATCAGTTCCATGTTCTTCTGCCTGCACATGAGTTGGGCGAGGAACTGGAGGCCCGTCTGCGCGCCGAAAACGTCAAGATTGAAACTCTTCCGGCGGGCAATAACTGGATCACAATATTCATCCAGATGTTACCTTGGATACTCATCATCGGTCTGTGGCTGTTCGTTTTTCGGCAAATGCAAGCCGGCGGGTCACGCGCATTTAGTTTCGGGAAGTCCAAGGCCCGCTTACTCACTGGCGATACTCCGGACGTTACTTTTGCAGATGTGGCCGGTTGTGACGAGGCAAAAGACGAGCTTCAGGAGATCATTGAGTTCCTCAAGGACCCACAAAAGTTTTCGCGTCTTGGAGGGCGCCTCCCCAAAGGTGCGCTCGTTGTCGGGCCTCCGGGGACCGGAAAGACACTTCTCGCCCGCGCAGTTGCTGGAGAGGCTGGAAGGCCTTTCTTTTCGATGTCGGGTTCGGACTTTGTAGAAATGTTTGTCGGCGTTGGCGCGTCGCGAGTTCGAGACCTTTTCGAACAGGGGAAAGCGCATGCCCCGTGTATCATCTTCATCGATGAGATTGATGCGGTAGGGCGTCACCGAGGTGCTGGTTTGGGGGGTGGACACGACGAACGTGAGCAAACCCTGAATCAACTGCTCGTCGAGATGGATGGGTTTGAATCGAACGAAGGTGTCATTCTTCTTGCAGCGACAAACCGGCCAGATGTTCTTGATCCCGCCCTTCTGCGTCCGGGTCGTTTCGACCGTCAGATCGTCGTCGACAATCCTGATATAGCAGGGCGGGAAGGGATTTTTCGAGTTCACACACAGGACATTCCACTCTCCGAAGATGTTGACTTGGCGGTGCTTGCCAAAGGCACTCCGGGCCTGTCGGGGGCTGATATTGAGAATGTCGTCAACGAAGCCGCTCTCATCGCCGCTCGCGGGGGCAAGGACCGTGTGTACATGGTCGAGTTTGAGAAGGCGAAGGACAAGGTGATGCTTGGAACCGAGCGACGGAGCATGGTCATCTCTGAAGAGGAACGAAAAGTAACGGCGTATCATGAAGCAGGACACGCAGTTATAGCCCTTAGGGTACCGGGTCTCGATCCCTTGCATAAGGTTACGATTATACCGCACGGACGAGCACTAGGTATCACAGCGTCTTTACCCGAGGAGGACCGACACAACTACACGAAGCAATGGCTTGAAGGACAGCTGAACATGTTGTTTGGAGGTCGTGTCGCGGAAGAAATGATATTTGGCAATAGTAAGATTACGACGGGCGCCGGAAACGATATCGAACGAGTTACAGATCTTGCACGCCGAATGGTGACCCAGTTCGGGATGTCACCTGCGATTGGTGCGATGTCGGTCGGAGATCGAGAGCATGAAGTCTTCCTCGGCCGGGATATCTCGCAACGTCGGGAGGTGAGCGAAAAGACCGCCGAAATGGTCGATGCGGAAATCAAGAGAATTTTAGATGAATCGTATGAGCACACCCGTCAGGTTCTTGAGGAAAACGTGGATCTTCTGGAGCGGATCGCTGAGGCGCTTTTAGAACGGGAGACCCTCGATGTAGAGGCCATTACCCTTCTCAATGAGGGACGCGAATTGCCGCCGCCTCCGGCAGAGGAACAGGCCCCTCCCCCTCCTGAACCAACATCTGCTGAGTCTCTTGAAACTCGCGAGTCACCGTTAGAGGGTACGGGTGGTGAGCCCGCCCCCGCCCCTGCCTGATACGGCAAACTCGCTGATGTGCCTTACCTCTAGCGGGCAAGTACGGACTTGGCGAGTTCGAGATCAAGAGATCTCACTGGACAAGTTCGTATTGGCAGGGATTTTAAATGTCACACCGGATTCGTTCTCCGATGGCGGGGAGTTTTTCGAACCCGATATTGCGATCGAACATGCACACGAGATGGTCGCAGAGGGTGCAGATTTGATTGATATTGGTGCTGAGTCGACCCGCCCTGGTTCAGAAAAAGTGAGTGCAGAAGAAGAATGGGGCCGGCTTGAGCCAGTGTTCAGAGAGCTTGGTGATCTGACGGTTCCAATCTCGATTGATACGACTAAATTCGAGGTGGCTGAGCGTGCAATAGATGCTGGAGCGGACGCTATCAACGATGTGACGGGTCTTCAATCAGATCCAAGGCTCGCTGATCTTGCAGCTCGTACTGGTGCTGGGCTCGTTATCATGCATATGCGAGGAACTCCTCGGACCATGCAGAATGACACTTGTTATAAAGATGTAGTGAAAGAAGTCTGTCGAAGCCTAGAAAAGGCTCGTGATACCGCGATCAGGGCGGGTTGCCACCCTGACCAAATCGCAGTTGATCCTGGGCTTGGTTTCGGCAAGTCAGTTCAAGGGAACCTAGAACTGATAGCGAGACTCGATGAGCTTTCCGATCTAGGGGCGCCAGTTTGGGTCGGTCCTTCCCGGAAGTCATTTTTGGGCAAAATGCTAAACGTTGGACCTGACGATCGGTTGTCTGGAACTGTCGCTGCTTGCTTGGCGGCCTTGGAGAAGGGGGCACATGTGCTTCGTATTCACGACGTGCGTGAGATACGAGATGCACTCAAAGTCCATGTTGCGATAGCTGATATGTGCCGCGAAAAATTCAAAGTAGCTACCCCGGAACTGACTGAAGCGAGCATCTGATGGACACGATTCTCAACTTTATCCGGCTTTATCAGATTGACTTGCTCGATTTAGTCGAGATCACACTGGTTTCATATCTCATATATAGAGTGCTCATCCTGTGGGCAGGGACTCGAGCCTTTCAAATACTTTTCGGGTTGGTCGTTCTCGTCGCCATCTATGTGCTGGCACAAGTTGCAGGTTTGCGCCTGATAGAGTCCATCCTCTCACAAGCTTTCACCTACGGGGCTTTTGCGCTCATCGTCGTCTTCCAACCAGAACTGAGATCCGCCCTCGCACGATTGGGTAGGAGTCGGGTTCTCAACGTTATTACCCACTTTGAAGAACGTAGTCAGGCAGTGGCAGATGAGATTGTAAAAGCTGCCGAGAAACTGTCACAAAGGCGGACGGGTGCGATCATTGCCATAGAGAGAGAATTGTCTCTGGAGGAGTTCATCGACAATACTGGCAAGCGATTGAAGGCGGAAGTCTGCGCGGAGGTTTTGATCTCTCTTTTTGCCCCCCGCTCCCCTTTACACGACGGTGCTGTAGTCATCCGTGGTGCTGAGATCGTCGCTGCCGGGGTACACCTTCCTCTTACCCAATACCCGCTTAGCGACAATACTCTTGGTACTCGACACCGTGCGGCACTAGGACTCTCAGAAGAGACGGATGCTCAGGTAATTGTGGTCTCGGAAGAGACTAGTCAGATTTCGGTGGCTCGTCGTGGTGTATTGCGGCGTGGATTGGGACCTGAACAGTTAAGGGATCGCCTGGCCGCAGGGGCTAAAGGTGAAAAGGGTGCCCACTCTTCGTTAGAGTCTGAGACTTCGGAGCGCGAGGTACTTACCAAAACTGCAGATGTGGTCGTTTCCCGCCTAGTCGCCGGAGACGAATAAACCGACAAAAGAACTACACGCAAAGATAAAACGCAGAATCAACTCGATGGTTTGACGTTGATGTAGTCATTCCCTAGAATCTTACGCTGGTTAGAACATAGCTGGAACATTTACGGGTAGGCGATATGAGCAATCAGTATGAGCTTTTGACCCTCTTCAAGGACGGCGGGTTTATGATGTATCCCCTCGTCCTCTGCTCCTTGATCGCGTTTGGAGTATTGCTGGCAAAGACATGGACGCTGGCAATTGCGCACCGGGATTCGAAGAGACTCCTTGGTGAGATTGAGGAATTAGGCGTTGGGGGGCGACTAGAGGATGCGATTGATACCGCCGAAACTACGCGCGGTCCTGTTGCTGCGATTCTTTTAGCAGGCCTTCGGCGGCTCCGGGATCGAAGCGCTGGTGCCCGCGCCGACGGCGCTGACGTTCAAAAAGCCATCGCGACCACTGGCGTGATCGAATTAGACTTCCTTGAGCGTGGACTTACCGTCCTCGGCACGATCGCTAATGTGGCACCGATGCTGGGTTTCCTTGGTACGGTAATTGGAATGATCCTAGCCTTCGAGGCGATTGAAATTGCTGGACAAGTAGAGCCTGGGCTGGTTGCTGGCGGGATTAAAGTTGCCCTTATCACGACCGCGTCTGGTTTGACGATCGCAATCCCCGTGAATATCGCCTACAACTACTTCGTGACGCGGATAGACCGGCTCATCCTCGATATGGAGGAGGGTGCACAACAGGTTTTGGCGCTCATCTGGAGTCTCGAAGACAAGTCCGGGCAAGGAGCAAGCTAGCTAACGACGGTATCGACCCAGTTCGTGACCGCTGAACGGCTATAAGGGAGAGACAATTCTATGGCGATTATGAAACGTAAGCAGAAAGTCTCGGATGAGATTCCGACGGCCTCGATGGCAGATATTGCATTCCTTCTGCTAGTTTTCTTCCTTACGACAACGGTGTTTAATGAAGAGCGAGGATTACCGATTGTTCTTCCTGAACAATCTGAAGAGCAGGATGTTTCACCCAAGAATTTAATCTTCTTCATCGTGCAGCCGGATGGTCGTGTGGTGGTTCGGCGCGGTGAGAGTGAGCAGGAACAGACCATCGCATACAATCAAGTGGCAAATATCCTGCGCCAAGAGATCGCATCAAATTCAAATCTCATTGCAGCTATTCAAACACACCCCGATGCACCATACCGGCATATGGTGAATACGCTCGATGAGGTCAAACTCTCCGGAGCCGAGCGAATCTCGCTTCAGGAGTTGGAGAACTAGATGGCTATCAAAGACAGTGGGTTCAAGAAGAAGTCTGGTGCAGGTAGCGGTATACCTACCTCTTCAATGGCAGACATCGCGTTTCTCCTTCTGGTCTTCTTTATGGTAACAACAGTGTTTCGCAAAGAGCGCAAGCGTAACATCGAGTGGACTAGCGCTGAAGCGACCGAGAAGATTGACGAGAAGCGAAAGAACATTCTTCACGTTTGGATTGAACGCGCTGGTGCTGTGTGGATTAATGACGCCCAAGTGCCTTTTGAGGAAATTTCGGAAGTTGTTCGCCCCCTTTATGCAGAGAATCGTGAACTCGTGATTGCCCTGCGGGGCGATAGCGATGTCCCTTATGCTCAGATCAATACGATCACTGAAGAGCTCCAAGAGGCTGGTGCTGTGCGTGTGACGTTTGCCACGCGTCTCGAGCAACGTGCCATGCGGGCCCGGCGGTAGTACGTCTAGGAGGAGATGATGGAAGAAAGCGTCAGTATTCGACAGACTGCAAATGACGAGTTCAAGGAAAAGAGCTCAAGTTGGACCCAGATTGGGGTCATTGCAGCAGTTATGTTGCACTTCGGGCTGTTCGTTCTTGTCCGGCCGTTTGAGGCTGCAGATTTAGGAACAACTGCTGACGAGATGGAAGCGGTCACGCTGCCGCCCGAAGTAAGGATCCCCCCGCCCCCTGAGAGGATCGCGCGACCGGCCACGCCTCGAGTTGCCTCGGTTGAAGTGTCTGAGGACATTACAATCGCACCAACGACGTTCGAGACCAATCCAGTCGAAAATCTTCCGCCACCCCCGTCGGGTACAAGTCCCGCGGACAGGCCATCGTTCATTCCCTACGACACGGCACCAGTGCTTTTGAATGGTGGGCAAGTTCAACAACTGCTCCAGAGATACTATCCCCGGACACTCAAAGATGCCGGCATAGGTGGACGGATTGAACTTTGGTTGTATGTGAGTGAGGGTGGGGCTGTTGCGAATTTCGAGGTGAAAACTTCGTCTGGGAACGCTCTTCTTGATGATGCGGCCGGTCAGGTCGTGAGCGAAATGAAATTCTCTCCAGCGAAGAACCGGGACAAGGTCACCGCGGTTTGGGTGTCGCAGTGGGTGACGTTCCAAGTGGTGTAGTAAGTTATGTGCGTCGAGGGAAACTCGACGTGCTTTATAGTTTGAGTTTCGCGCCTGCCAACGCATAGCGTTGGTGGGCGCCTTCGTTTTCTGCAGGATCTAAGAAGATTAAAATCAAGGTTAGTCCCAATTTTAATAATTGCGTACTGCGAACCGTTTCTAGAAAACCCGATCAGACTGATAATGGTTTGTCGCAAGATCTAGCTGAATTGGCCCTCCAGCGAATTTCGCCCAAGGGGCTTGATTGGGGGCATCTTCGGAGATGAGTTTTCTCGCTTCACCTAGTTCGGAAGGGTACACTATTCGCTGTGATGAACGATTTGATTGAGGCCCGCCTAACAGAAGTAACTGAACGTGTGGCGCGAGCGGCAGAACGTGTGGGGCGGAGCCCTGAAGATGTCCAAATCCTTCCTGTCACCAAGGGACATTCGAAGTCGGCAATTGAATCGGTCCTGTCGCTTGGGTTGAACTGTGTTGGTGAAAACCGAGTCCCGGAAGCAGAAGCCAAGCAGGCAGAACTTGATAATACATCGGGACTTTCCTGGCACTTGATTGGGCGCTTACAACGCAACAAAGCTCGTCGTGCTGTACGACTATTTGATGTTATCGAGTCTGTGGACAGCCTTCGCTTAGCAGAAACGTTAAGCCGTATTGTAGAAGAAGAGGACCATGAACCGATTGAAACGCTGGTTCAGGTTAATCCGTCGAGAGAGGTTTCAAAGGCTGGGTCAAGTCCGGAAGAGACCGTATCGTTGGTTCGCACGATTTGCCATCTTAGTGGTCTCAGAGTGACAGGGTTGATGACGATGGCACCATTTGGGGCTGACGAAACCGTGCTTCGGAATGTGTTTAGTAAAACATACGAACTGCTTCGGCGGTGTAGGGATGAGATCCCTGGTTTCGAAGGCCGTGTACTTTCAATGGGTATGAGTAGCGACTTTGAAATTGCGGTAGAAGAAGGAAGTACCCGAGTACGCCTCGGGACTGTGATATTGGGGGAAAGATGATCAAGTGTATCCTTCGAGTGAATCAGGAGTAGGTTTCATTTATGCCAAGTCTGACCTTTCGGATCATGCCGACCACCTTCACCACTGGCGATGGATTGGCTGTGACGTTGAACCGGTCACAGTCCTAGCGACCCCCTCGCAAAGTCGACGGAGCACCTGATGGCCTATCGGCCGACCCCCGATTCCGTAGCGAGACTTGAAGAAGATATTCTCCACCGTTGGGACGAAGAAGGTACCTTCGATCTCAGCATTATGGCGCGTGCGGACGCGGCCGACTTCATCTTTATAGAGGGTCCCCCAACCGCGAACGGTCGACCGGGTGTTCACCATATTCTCGGGCGAACAATCAAGGATGTTATCGCCCGCTATAGGACTATGGCCGGGTATCGTGTGCCCCGGAAGGCGGGTTGGGATACGCACGGGCTTCCTGTTGAGCTAGAAGCTGAGCGAGAACTCAACATCTCAGGGAAACCGGAGATTGAGAAACTCGGTATCCAGAGATTCAACGATGTTTGCCGTCAGAACGTATTCACGTACCAAGATGAATGGGAAAAGTTGTCGTGGCGGATTGGGTACTGGCTTGATTACGCGAATCCATATCTGACGTATTCGCCTGAGTTTATTGAATCAGCTTGGTGGGCCCTGTCGGAGATCGATAAGCGTGGGCTTCTGTATAGGGGCTATCGGATCGTTCCGTATTGCCCTAGATGCGGCACTGGGCTCTCTAGCCATGAGGTTGCACAGGGATATAAAGAGGTTAGTGAACCCGCTGTTTTCGTCAAGTTCCACTTGGTTGATGACCCCGATGGTGC